>Ga0157369_10000355_pt1 | contig 60997 bp, 54 predicted proteins | sample C25metaG_FD_113461 | JGI IMG/M metagenome (GOLD analysis project Ga0157369, IMG submission 113461) | Corn rhizosphere microbial communities from Kellogg Biological Station, Michigan, USA - C2-5 metaG | ecosystem: Host-associated > Plants > Roots > Rhizosphere > Soil | place: USA: Michigan... | reverse complement strand
TCATCAATAAGAACTAATATATACAAACACATAAAAACAATTCCATAAGATAGCTTCCATATTCTATACTGCTTATCTTTTTGGGTGGTCGTTTTAAATTCACTGATTACTTTTTCTATCTCTTCATAATCTACCTTATAGCCCTTCTCTTGATAAAGTCGTATCAATCCTTTCTTTTTTATTGCTACCATATTATCAAGTGCAATCTCATCAATAACATATTTTAAGTCCTCATCAACAAACTCATTAATTTGCTCAATTTTTTCATTTTCGTTTTCTAAATCAAATTTCACATAACTGTGAGCTGCGTTATTACGAATTGACCTTAAAATATTTAATGATATATAAAATTGATGATTTATATATCTGAAAGCATATAATAATTCAATTTTTGATGAAAATGAACTTAAAGGTCCAGGATATTGTAATAATTTTTTTTGATATTTTTTAGAGTCATTAGGTAAAATTTTACTTACAAATAATTCCAAATATTCTTCTATTTTCGAAGTTCCAATTAAGACAGCACCACGCTCTGATTCATTTGATAATTTGTATATCATTTCAGAATTTAATTCTGGATACAAATCAAGCTCAAGTTTTTCGATTATTTTTTCAGCAGTTGTCATATTAAATATTACGCAACTTTATAATTATCTTTCTTAAATCTCACCAACCACAATCCCAAAAACGTCAAAAACCCATTCAAAATAATCAGTTCAACCCCAATTCTGTAATCCGTATTATTGGTCACATAAAGATTAATCAAATAAGTCAAAACCGGCGCAAGTAGCGTTACCGCCAATATCGAATACTTTTTTACAATCGTAAATTTCGTCAAAATCCCAAAAGCAAACAATCCCAAAAGTGGCCCGTAAGTATAACCCGCAATTTCCATTATCAGGTAGACAATCGACTTCTCATTGATAGCTTTGAAAACCATAATCAACGCAAAAAATATCACTGTGAAAGTCAAATGAACTTTCATCCTCAGTCTTTTCTTTTGCTTCTCGGTTTTTTGCTGGTCTTCGTTCAAGCCCAAAAGGTCAACGCAATAGGAACTCGTCACCGCCGTCAAAGCCCCATCAGCAGACGGAAACAAGGCGGAAATCAATCCAATGATAAAAATAATTGACAACGCCATCGGAAAGTGTCCCAAAGACAACGCCGGGAAAAGGTCATCGCCCATAATATTGGTCACATTACCAGCCGCATCTTTGAATCCGAAAAGGTTCGTCACCACTTCTTTTCCTTCAACGATAGTCGTAACTTGAGAATAGCCTGCCCCATTTTGAATCGCGAAAAGATAAAGCAAACCACCCAAAAACAGGAATGCCAAATTCACAAAAAGCAATGTTCCTGCAAACGTAAGCATATTCTTTTTCGAGTTTTTCAGGTTGTCCACCGAGATATTTTTCTGCATCATTTCCTGGTCAAGACCCGTCATCGCAATCGTGATGAACATCCCGCCCAGAATGGTTTTCAGGAAAAAAGTTTTGGAATTAATGTCAGTATTGATGAAATGCGTGTACTGCTTTTGCTCCAGAATCGAGTAGGCTTCACCGAAAGACAAATTCAAATTCGATAAAATATAAACGATGCACGCAATCAAACTCAAAATCATAAACGACGTCTGCAACGTATCCGTAATCACAATCGTTTTCACGCCACCTTCAAAAGTATAAAGCAAAATCATCAGCAACAGCACAAAAGCCGTTACCCAAAACGGAACGCCCAGATTCTCAAGCAAAAATATCTGAAGGATATTCACCACCAGATACAACCTCGCCGTCGCCCCAATCGCTCTTGAAATAATGAAAAACAAAGACCCGATTTTATGCGCTTCCACATTGAATCTTCGCCCCAGATAAGTGTAAATCGAAGTCAGATTCATCCGGTAATAAAGCGGAAGCAGAACGCCCGCCACGATAAAATAACCGATGAAAAACCCAATCACCATCATATAATATTCGAAACCGCCAAACGCATAATCGCCCGCCGTCATCTTCCCGACCGTGCCAGGAACCGAAATAAACGTCACGCCCGAAAGCGAAGTCCCAATCATTCCAAACGCCACCAGCCACCATTTACTTTTCTTGTTTCCAATGAAAAAAGACTGGTTGTCCGAGTTGCGGCTTGTAAAATAAGAGATGACCAAAAGCCCGATAAAATAGGCAAAAACGAATAATAATAAAATAGTTCCCGGATTCATTGTTCAAATTTGAGTTGAACAAAAATAGTTTTTTTATCGTATTGCTGAGAAATTAATTATTTGGGCAACTTTTCCGCCTTCCGTTCCCAATCTTTTTTGCAGACGATTTCCAATTAAGTAGAACTTTTGTCCACGCAAAAAAGGATTTCCACTCAAGTCGGGTTGCAGATTCAACTTCAGAATACGATTTGTTTATTAAAGTATATCTTATATCCACAAACTACTTTTAGCTACTGGAAACAATATTCTTGTATCCGTAAATTATATTCTTACACCTGCAAACAATATTCTTGCTACTGCAAATAATATTTTCTTGAAATTCGCTCCGTAGGAGAGCAGCCCGTTAATAGAATTTTAAAGCCCACCCGAAATCAAAGCTCCTTAGGAGCGGCCTGATAATAACGACCACCCGCAAATCATTGATTAAAAAACCAGTCAATTACCTCGTCGGAATCATCTTCTTCACAACGATATAAATTAAAACAGCAGACAGAACTAAAACTGAAAACGAACCAATCCACAATGTATCAAACCCAAATTGGCTCACGATATTAGTTCCCAAAAACGGCGTTATGATAAACGAAAACGAAAAAGCAATCCCATTCATTCCCATATAAGCACCCTTATTTCCACGCGCAGAGCGTATCGCAGTGACTGTGGACATAAACGGAAGCGCCAATATTTCGCCAACAGACAAAACTGTCATCGAGAATAATAACAAGGGAATAGAACTTCCGAAAACCAAAGCTAAATAAGACAAGCCACAAAGAAAAATCCCGACAAATAGTATCTGAGGAATCTTCAATGTCCGTTCGGCGATACTTACAAGCGGCATTTCCATCAGAACAATAATGAATCCGCTGTAGCCCAAAATAAAACCAATCGTGCTCTGGCTCAGCTTCGCAACGTCTTTATAAAAAATCGGAATCGTGTTGAAAAACTGGAAAAAACAAATGGCAAAAATGGTACACAAAAAACTATAAAGTAAAAATGTGAAATCTTTGTAAGGCGATTTTGTAATGATTTTCTCAATAGTTGTTTCGGTTTCCAGTCTCTTTTTCTCCCGGAATATTTTATTTCTTTTCCGGAAAAAGATAACGTAGATAATTCCAGCACTCAGAGCACCAACTGCATTCACGACAAACAAAAAATTATAGGAAATTCCGGACAATATCCCACCCAAAGCGGGACCAATTGAGAATCCAAGGTTAATCGCCATCCTGTTTAGTGAAAAAGCTTTCGTCAGATTTTCAGGTTTTGCATATTTGGTAATTGCCACAGAATTTGCAGGACGAAAAGTATCGCTAATCGTACTTTGAAGAAAAATCAAAAACGCCATCATCTCAATGCTTGGAAAGAATGGAATAATGAGAAATATCGGCGCACTCAAAAACAGACTCCAAGATTGAATGTAATATTCCCCAAATCTATCCGTCAAAAATCCACCAAGCCAGGAACCGACAACGGAACCAATGCCATAAAAACTCAAAACAATTCCCGCATGTTCTAAACTGAATTTCAAATGGTCTGTCATATAAACACCCAAAAATGGCAAAACCATCGAGCCGGAACGGTTGATGAGCATTACGATAGACAACATCCAGGCTTCTCGTGAAAGCCCTTTGAAAGTTTTGATGTAAGAATTGAAAAGTTTCATTTTGATTTTCGAACCGCAAATTTACCCAAAAAAGAAAGCCATCCGTAAAGAATGGCTTTCAAAATTATTTTATTTTTAGAAAGAATTAAGGCATTTTAAACCCTCTTGTTGTAATCCTTCCGTAGCTGTCTACGTATTTTACCTGAACATTTCCTTTGTATCCGTTCAGTATTTTCTCGATATCTTTTTGAGAATTGACAGGTTTTCCATTGATTTCCATTACTATATAATTGTCAACAACACCAATTTTGTCCATTTCACTTCCCTCAATTACATTCTTAGTGATAACACCACTTTCCAGACCATAATCGGTTTTTACTCTGTCGCTTAATGGCTCAAATTCAGATCCGATCTTCTCAGTAACTGTCAGGTCGTCTTTACTTCTGGATGATGTTCCGCCTTTCAAATCTTTCAGGGTAACATTTACATTATTTACTTTACCATTTCTCGTATATGTTACAGCAACTTTGTCGCCGGGTCTTCTGCTTCCAATTGCAAGAGAAAGATCAGAGAATCCTGTAATATCGGTATTATCAATTTTCGTAATGATGTCGCCAGGTTTGATTCCTGCATCCTCAGCGCCGCTTTTATCTGTAACTTCTGTTACATAGATTCCGTCACCGGCTTTTAGATTAGCAGATTTGTTTTTCTGATTGTAAGCAGCAACCTGCATTTCGTTAGATAAATCTAAACTTCCAACACCAAGGAAACCTCTTTGCACCAAACCGAATTTTTTAATATCCTCAACAATTTTTCTTGCAAGATTGGAAGGAACCGCAAATCCATAACCTTCATAATATCCGGTTTTGGACTGAATGGCTGTATTAATTCCAATCAAATCTCCGTTCACGTTGACCAAAGCACCACCACTGTTTCCAGGATTAATTGCTGCATCCGTTTGGATGAAACTTTCAATCGGTGTTCTGGATTGCTGACTAAGGATATCGATACTTCTTCCTTTTGCAGAAATAATTCCCGCAGTTACAGTGGAATTAAGTCCCAACGGATTTCCTACCGCCAAAACCCATTGTCCAACTTCCGTCAAATCTGAGTTGGCAAAATTAAGATAAGGCAAACCTTTTTCTTCAATCTTCAAAAGTGAAATATCTGTGTTCGGGTCAGTTCCGATTAATGTTGCGATGTAAGTTTTTTTGTTACTCAACACAACTTCCAGTTTGTTGGCTCCGGCAACTACGTGATTGTTGGAAATGATATAACCGTCTGGCGAAATAATAACACCAGAACCTAATCCTGAAGGCATATTTTTAGGAGGCTGCTGTTGTCTCTGCTGATTTCCGCCTTGTGGTCCAAAGAAAAAATCGAACATATCCGTCTCCGGCATTCTTTGAGAAGCCGCACGGTCTTGGTAATTTTTAATTGTTACAACAGCCGGAACTGTAGTTTTAGAAGCTTTTACAAAATCATCACCTACTGCAGAACCAATGCCTGCGAAGGATGCTTTGTTAGAAGCTGTCGTGAAATATGAGAAATCTTCTCCATTTTTTTCTGAGCTGATGTAATGACTAGCTCCGAAAACCGTTGCACCGGAAATAACCCCGGTCAATGCAAAAGGCATTAGTTTTTTTAAAGTATTCTTCATCTTAATATTCATTTCTTTTTTGAGATTATTGTTAGACAAATTTAATGCTAAATTAGTATGAACTAAAAACTTAGTGTTACAGTTTTAACGAAGTTTAACCAATTTTAAAAATTCCTTAATAAAATTAGATTTATTTTAAGTCAAATTGGCAGTCGTTATCAGTTTTAATTCAGATTGTTGTAACTGGTGATAAAAATTATTGTCAAAATTTCTTCAAAGTTTTTGATTTAATTAAAATATAAAATTTTTTAAAATGTTGCCTCTGTCACTTTTGGCAGAACTTTTGTTTTTAAACATTTAAAATAAGATTATATGAAAAATACTATAAAAGTTGCGTTAGGATTTGCTGCAGGTGGCGCATTGATTCTTTTAAATCAATTGAGAAAGAGAAAGCAGAAGTATAATAACAAATTTATGGCGCCGGACGGAAATAAATATCTGAAAAACGAAATGTACAGAAGTGCGGAAGGCGAAATTTTCAAAAATGGAAAAAAAATGCATTTCGAAACGCCAAAACATTTGGATGACGCAAATAACAAAATAGATGCGCGTCTTACCAAAAATGTTCAGTTCAATGACCAAAATCCTAACAACAGAAATGTTACTTATCACAAACGCGGCATTAGGCATCATTAATAAAAATTAATTACACTAGAATAAATTATGGAAACAGAAAATATCGTCGAAAGACTAAACAAATACGAGTTTGATAACAGTAATGTTTATACAGGTTTCAAATCGGTAGGAGAGGCCAGACAGTTTGCAACAGAGAGAAATGGGAAATTGGTGGAAGTTGGTTTCCTTGATGGAAATGATAATCCGGTTGAAGATGATTCCCAAAATCTGATTGCCGAAAATAAATATTACAAAGCTTTTGCAGGTCCAGATTACAAAATTATCCATTCTTCGGATGAAGGTTTTCAGGAAGTTGCGGATAAATTGAAAGAAAGACAAACCGAAATCACAGATAAAAGTCCGGACGAAAAATACTTTTCAGATGCCGATTGGCAAATCAAAGAAGATGCAGTAATTGTTTTGTTCAAAGGAGAAATTGAGAATATTACTTCCCGTGAACGTTCAAAATATCTGATGCATACCAAAGTTTATGAATTGGCGGTAAGTGTTCCAAAGTCAACTGAATAAGTTAAAAATAACGTCAACTATATAGAAATCCGAGTCATTGATTCGGATTTTTTCGTTTGATTATTTGATTCAACCCTGAAAAATTCTTCATTTGCAATGATTTGGATTTTATTAATAACTTTGCAGACTTATGTCGAATGTCATTTCTCAACCGAAAACCGTTGCGTTTCACACACTTGGCTGCAAACTGAATTTTGCAGAAACGTCCACTATTGCCCGAACATTGACCGATGCAGGTTATCAAAAAGTCAATTTTGATGAGCCGGCGAAAGTTTATATCATTAATACTTGTTCAGTTACCGAAAACGCAGATAAGGAATGCAAGCTCCATGTAAAGCGTGCTGTTAAAGCAAATCCTGATGGATTGGTTGCAATTATCGGTTGTTATGCGCAGCTGAAACCTGAAGAAATCTCTGCGATTGCCGGAGTAGATTTGGTTTTAGGAGCGAAGGAGAAATTCAATATTCTGAGTTATCTGGATGATTTGGAGAAATCTGAAAGTCGTGCTGAGATTCATTCTTGTGAGATTGATGAAGCTGATTTTTTTGTTGGTTCCTATTCAATTGGAGACAGAACCAGAGCTTTTCTTAAAGTTCAGGACGGTTGTGATTATAAATGTACCTATTGCACGATTCCATTAGCGAGAGGAATTTCACGCTCTGATACCATTGATAATGTGGTGGCAAATGCTAAAGAAATTGCAGCGAGAGATATTAAAGAAATAGTTTTGACCGGCGTCAATATTGGCGATTACGGAAAGGGAGAATTCGGAAACAAAAAACACGAACATACTTTCCTTGATTTAATTTCTGAACTTGATAAAGTTGAAGGTATTGAAAGAATCAGAATTTCTTCCATCGAACCAAACCTTCTGAAAGACGAAAGTATAGAATTGGTTTCCAAAAGCAGAAGTTTTGTACCACATTTTCACATTCCGCTTCAATCCGGAAGTGATGAATTGCTTAAGAAAATGAAGCGCCGTTACTTGACACAATTATATTATAATCGAGTTCATAAAATCCGTGAAGTGATGCCGGAAGCGGCAATTGGCGTAGATGTCATCGTTGGATTTCCTGGCGAGACAGAAGAGTTATTTATGGAAACTTATAACTTCCTGAATGATTTGCCAATCAGTTATCTGCACGTTTTTACTTATTCTGAAAGAGAGAATACAGAAGCAGCAGAAATGCAAGGCGCAGTTCCGATTCCGGAGAGAAAAAGACGAAACAAAATGCTGAGAATCCTTTCCGAGAAAAAGAAGATGGAATTCTACAGAAGTCAGTTAGGCAGAAAACTGAGCGTTCTCTGGGAGCACGAAAATAGAAATGGATTGATGTTTGGCTTCACGGAGAATTACGTAAGAGTTTCAAAGACATTTGATGAGAAATCCATCAATAAAACAGAAAATATTATTCTTGATAAAATCTTGGAAGATGGAAGTGTTTCTATCAAAGAAAAACAGTTCGAAGATTTTTTGGCGAATATTTAGAAATTAAATTTATAAAAATAAAAAAGCGGAATATTTTTGAATATTCCGCTTTTTTATTTTTATAGAAGAGATAATTTAGTCTTCTGTTGAAAGTCTTGCTCTAGTATTGTAAAGTTGGAAGTTAAATACAAAGCTTCTGTTGTTATAACTTGCTCCATAGATATTGCTATCTCTTGCAAAAGCAGCTCTGGAAGGAACAATAATGATACCCTGCATATTGTAATTTGCAGATGCATCCAAGTCAAAAGTTTTAAAATATTTCAGACCTTCCTGTAATCCTTCGATTTCATAAAAACTTCTTCCATAGGTTGTGCTGTAAGTATCATTGTAGTTTTTAATCACAGAGTTTTTTACATAAAAGTAAGCAGGATCTTCTGTGATATTACCTGTAGCAACAGTATTAGCGAAAGTTGATTCTCCGGTAAAAACTATCTTGTCATCTACTTTTGCTGAAACATAACTTTTTACAATCTGCATTAAACTGATAACATCTGTAGTGCCAATTTCCTTTCCGGGAGTCGGCTGTGTACCTGCTTCAGGGCGTATGATATAAATTACGCCTGAAGGAAGTGTCTTATAATCATAATCAATCAGCTTTTTTTCATTATCATCAGTAGTAATAGTGCTGTCAAAAGCTGTGATGACGCCTTTGCTATTAAGATAATTTTTTGTCAAAAAGTCTTTTGCAGCTGCATCATCATAGGTATTTTGTTCCTCTACGGTTAAGACTACAGTAGTATCGACTTCATCATCATCTTTCTTACAACTCTGTAATGCAACCACAGAAAGAGCAATTCCTAAAAGTATTTTCTTCATTTTTTTTATTTAATCTTAAATTGCGATTAATTTAACGTGACAAAAGTATAAAAAATTATGAGAATAGATAAATATTTGTGGAGTGTAAGATTTTATAAGACAAGAACTATTGCTACAGAAGATATAAAAAAGAACAGAGTCAGCATTGGAGAAAATCCTGTGAAAGCCTCCAAAGAGGTGAAATCCGGCGATGTCATCAAGATCAGAAAAAACCAGATCGACTACAAAATAAAAGTTCTCGACATCCCAAAAAGTAGAGTAGGAGCTAAGCTTGTAGCTTTGTACGTTGTAGATATGACCGAGAAGGATCAATATGAAATACTGAAAATGAGAAAAGAATCACAAGATTATTACCGTCAAAAAGGCATCGGAAGACCTACAAAAAAAGACCGCAGAGATATGGATGATTATGTAGATGATGGTGTTCCAAATGATATGGAAAGTGATGATTGGGATTCTTTTTTCAAAGAAATCAAAGATGATGAAGATTAGATATCTAATAATTTTATGATTTCATCAGATATTTCGATTGCATTTTTGGAATCTGTATCTATTGTAAAATGAGCTTTGGAATAATAAGGATTTCTTTCGAAAAGATGTTTTGCGATGAATTCCGGAATGTCAGAATCTTCAAATTTTGCAATCAAAGGGCGTGAATTTTTTTGTAATAACACACGATTGGTAAGCGTGTTTACGGATGCTCTCAGGAAAAAGCTTTTTGATTTCTCATTAATGATGTCCATGTTTTCGTAATAAACGGGTGTTCCGCCGCCAAGACTTAAAACAAGATTTTCTTTACTATGTAAAATTTCTTCCAAAATCCGTTTTTCTTCCTTTCGAAAATAGATTTCGCCTCTCTTTTCGAAGATTTCGGGAATGGTTTGCTGATGTTCTTCAGAAATTTTGTGATCGAGGTCTATTAATTTGAAATTTATTTTCTGGCTCAAGTTTTTGGAAATGTGAGATTTACCACTACCCATATATCCTAACAGAGAAATTATCATAATTTTATTTTAAACAAAGTTCGAAAAAAATTTTGAGATTTTAAAAAAACGCCTATCTTTGCACCACTTTAAAACGAAATAGTAATATTGAAATTTTAAATGTGGCCGACTCGGTAGCTCAGCTGGTAGAGCAATACACTTTTAATGTATGGGTCCTGGGTTCGAATCCCAGCCGGGTCACAAAGCAAAAATCCGTAGCGATACGGTTTTTTTTTGCCTGCGTGGTGAAATTGGTAGACACGCCATCTTGAGGGGGTGGTTTCCTAAGGATGTGCTGGTTCGAGTCCAGTCGCAGGCACTGCAAAAGAAAATTAATTTTAATTATTAATTACCAATTAATGATTAAAGTGGCCGACTCGGTAGCTCAGCTGGTAGAGCAATACACTTTTAATGTATGGGTCCTGGGTTCGAATCCCAGCCGGGTCACAATTTACGCAAGTAAATTTTTTTCATATTAATATTTTGTGATTTGGTGTAGGAACTTCTTGAATAAAGAAGTTCCTTTTTTTTTGTCCAAATTTTAAATTTTAATCCAAATGAAGATTGTCGATTAATCTTACATTGGCGACGTTCACAACAATAAAAGCGCGGAAGTTTTTGTCCTCAGAAAAGAAATCTACTTCTTTCAAAGTTTCTTCATCGGCAATCAGAAAATATTCAAGTTCCATATCTTCTCTGTCAAAAATATCTTCAACCCTGGATTTGATTTCCGGAACAGAAATAACCTTGAACCATTCATTCACTTTTTTCAAAGTTTTATAAATAAGAGCTGATGTTTCTTTTTCGATTTCAGAAAGACGCATATTTCTTGAGCTCATCGCTAGTCCGTTTTCTTCACGATGGATCTTAACACCATAGATTTTGATTTTCAAATCCAAAACTTCGACTAGCTTTTCGATAATTTTGAGCTGCTGAAAATCTTTCTCTCCAAAATAAGCGTTGTCAGGTTGAGTTTGCACGAACAGTTCTTCCACCACAGTTCCAACGCCATCAAAATGTCCGGGTCTTGCGGCACCTTCCATTTCGTTTTCTATTCCTCCAAAATTATAATGTTGTCTTTCCATTCCATGTGGATAGATATCTTCAACTCTTGGGATGTAAACAGCATCTACAAGATTGGAATCTTCTAATTTCTTAATGTCATCTTCCACTGTTCGCGGATATTTTTCCAGATCTTCAGGATTATTAAATTGTGTAGGATTTACAAAGATCGAAGAAATAACGATATCGTTATTTTGTTTTGCCTCTTGGTAGAGCGAAATGTGACCTGCGTGCAAAGCTCCCATCGTAGGTGCAAATCCAATTGTTTTGTGTTGCTCTTTTTGTGCTTTTATATATTCTGAAAAGGAATTTTTGTCGTAGAAGACCTGCATTGTTTCATTGTTTTTATGAATCAAAGATAATCGTTTTACAATTTCCAATACCATATAATATTTAATAATGACTATTTTGAGCTTAAACTGAAGAAACTGATATTAATAATTGAGTTTTGTGATTTAAAATCATTATTCTGATAATAATATTGCTATAAATTAACACTTTTAAACCGTTAACTATTTGATAATTAGTATATTTTGAGTGAGCGTATTAATATTAATGAAAATAAATATTTTGATTTAATTTTTTGTAATTTTGCAAAATGAAGATTTTATACTTCATTTAAAGTAAATTTTATGCCTAATCAAAAGATTTTATACGTTACTACAGAAATGTTCCCTTACCAAGAAGACACTAATATGGGAAGTTTGGTACACAAAATGGCACTGAAAATGCACGGAAGTGGTAACGATGTCAGGGTTTTTATGCCTAGATTCGGACAGATAAGTGAAAGGAAATTTCAACTTCATGAGGTAATCAGACTTTCCGGGATGAACATTATTATTAATGACCTGGATCAGCCTTTGATTATTAAAGTAGCTTCTTTGCCAGGCGAGCGTCTGCAGGTTTATTTTATTGATAACGAAGAGTACTTCAAAAGAAAGCAATATTATCATGATGACGAAGGACAGCCGTTTGAAGATAACAATGAAAGAGCTATTTTCTTTGCCAGAGGCGTTATCGAAACTATCAAGAAACTTAATTGGGTTCCTGACGTTATCCACCTGAATGGCTGGATGTCTTCATTAATTCCTATTTATTTGAAGACTTATTATAAAGACGACACTTACTTCAACGATACCAAAATTGTACTTTCTGTTTACAACGAAGAAGATATTGACCTAAACAGCAATACAAAAGAAATTTTGGCGTTTGATAATATTTCTGATCTACAATCGTTAGATAATCCTAGCTTCCTGAATTTTGTGAATGACAGTATGCAATATGTAGATGTTATCGTAAAAGGAAACGAATTCTTAGAGGAAAAGTTAGAAGAAGCTTATGGAAAAGCAGAGGCCGAAAAATCGGATTACCTGAATGCAGATTCCATAGCAACAGTTTATTAATACTATTTTTTTATAATGATAAAAATAAAAACTTTGATGAAGATGATCCCGTTTTTGGTAATGGGAATGGTGATTTTGAATTCTTGCGAAGGGGATCTGGATAATTTGGGATCACAGCTGGTAGATGTTAATGCCTCTGAAGGTGTTGATAAAGCTTTCAGTCTTATTGCATATAATATTGATAATAATGATTTGATTCGTGCAGACGCTTCAAAATTAGACAGTGTAAGAATAGGTGCTTTTAAAGAGGAGAAATTTGGCGGGCAAAAAGCTTCTTACATTACTCAGCTTAGATTGAATACTTATAATCCTGATTTTGGAAAAAACCCCGCTATAGATTCTGTAGTCTTGACTCTGAAACCAAGATATGAATCGGCTACTGATTCTATTAAGACAACGACCAATGAAGATTATATCTATCCGGATGGAGCAGTTGCTGCTAAAAAAGTAGTGACAACATATCCTGTAAGTAAATATGGTAATTATAAAATAGGTGGTGAAAAAACTAAGTTTACGATTAAGGTAAATGATGTTAATGATTTCTTAGGAAGTACATCTGACTCACTTGCTTCTAATAAAACGATTTCTTTGGGCGCTGAATTAGGTTCAAAGACATTTGATGGGACAGTAAACTCTGTTGTTGTAACAAAAGACAGCGATGCTACGGAGTTACTTAATAGAGCTGTTTCTTACAGGATGGAACTGACTAATAAAGATTTTTTCAAAACCAAGCTTATTGATAAGCAAGGCGATCAGGTTCTGAAAGATGCTGCGTCTTTCATCAGATATTTCAAAGGAATTAGTATCTCTGTTCAGGAAGAAGATGGTTATTTATTTTCTATGGCACCTAATGATGCAGCCATTACTATCTATTATAAAAATGATGTGACTGCTACAGACGGAACAGTGACGAGAACCAAAGCAGAATTGGCTTTGAATCTTGGTTCCGGGAATGTGCATTTAAGTAATATAGCTTATAATAGAACAAATGAACAATATTTGGAGGCAAAGGCAAATGCGATTAAGATTGCCGATTTTAATAAAATTGAAGAAGGAAAAAGTTTAGTTGTTGCAACTAATAATTATGCTCAAAAATTGTATTTGCAAGGAATGGGCGGAAGTAGTGTTGGTATTAGAATTCCTGCTGAAACAATTATAACATTGAAAGAGTTGTACAAAAATAAAAAAATTGGAATTGTTTCTGCTAAAATAAGACTTTACAACGATGATGTAAGTTGGAATAATAAATATAAAAAACCTTCTAATATGTTGTTTAAGAACAGGGTTCTAAAAGGATTTATTCCTGATATGACGAGTTTGGCCAATGCAGGATATTCTTTATTAAAAACCGGAAATCTATCTACAAATGAAGCTTATTATGATATTGGAATTACGGCTTCTCTTAAAACGATAATTGAAGACGAAACTTATGATCCAACTACTACAAACAGGGATTATATGATCAATCTTGGAAGTTATTTAAGCGATTCCTCTACTGGACTTTTGTTAGGACAAAATTATAATACTAGAGCATATAACCCATATCGTATTGTTCTAAAAGGAACTGATACTCAAAATGTAGGTCAGGAGATTTTGGATAAAAAATCCAAAGTAGCTCAATTAAGATTAATATTCACAAAAAAATAAAAACTATTAATATATGTGTGGAATCGTAGGATATACAGGTTTTCGTGATGCTTATGACATTGTTATCAACGGATTGCGTCGCTTAGAATATAGAGGTTACGATAGTGCTGGAGTTGTTTTGGAAACTGAGAATGGGGAATTCGAAGTGAAAAAGACAAAAGGTAAAGTAGATGATCTTGTTGCAATCTCCAAAGCTTTAAAAAGTACTTCCAAAATTGGAATGGGACATACAAGATGGGCAACACATGGTGTTCCAAGTGATCAAAACTCTCACCCGCACCTTTCTAATAATGGTAAAATTGCATTGGTTCATAACGGTATTATAGAAAATTATGATACCATAAAAACAATGTTAATCAATAAAGATTTCGATTTTAAATCAGAGACTGATACTGAAGTTCTTGTGAATCTTATCCAGTATTTTATGGATAAAGAGCCAAATTTAAAATTTCCGGAAGCCGTAAGATATGCTTTGAATGAAGTTTATGGTGCTTACGCTGTCTCGGTAATGCATGAGGACTTTCCCGGACAATTAGTAGTAGCGAGATTAGGGTCTCCTTTAGCTGTTGGGATTGGCGAAAACGAATTTTTTATTGCATCTGATGCATCTCCATTTGTCGAATTTACAAAAGAAGCTGTATATCTTGAAGAAGGACATATGGCAACAATATCTCTAGAATCGGGAATCGATATCAGAACTATAAAAGAAAATACTAAAATAGAGCCTGCAGTACAAGAATTACGACTTAACCTAGAACAGATTGAAAAAGGAGGTTACGAACATTTTATGCTAAAAGAGATTTTCGAACAACCAAAATCTATTCTCGATACAATGAGAGGCCGACTTCTTGCAGATGAAGGTATCATAAAGATGGCTGGTATCTGGGATCATTTAGAAAGATTGACAAATGCCGAAAGAATTATTATTATCGCTTGCGGTACTTCTTGGCATGCTGGTCTTATTGGAGAATACCTAATAGAAGAGTTTGCAAGAGTTCCTGTAGAGGTAGAATACGCTTCAGAATTCCGATACAGAAATCCAATCATCAGTTCCAAAGATGTTGTAATCGCAATATCTCAATCCGGAGAAACGGCTGATACCATGGCTGCTATTAAATTAGCCAAAGAAAAAGGAGCCTTCGTATTTGGAATTTGTAATGTTGTAGATTCTTCAATTTCCAGATATACTGATGCTGGTGCTTACACACACGCAGGTCCTGAAATTGGTGTTGCATCTACAAAAGCATTTACCGCTCAGCTTACTATTTTATCTCTCATAGCCATCAAATTAGGAAACCATAATGGTAATCTTGGAAAGGCTGAATTCATGAGATTGATTACGGAATTAGAAGCAATTCCTAAAAAAGTGGAGGATGTTTTAAATTCAGTTGATAGTGTTGTAAAAGAAATTGCATCTAAATTCGCAGATGCAACAAACTTTTTATACTTGGGAAGAGGTTATAACTTCCCAGCAGCATTAGAAGGTGCACTTAAGCTAAAAGAGATTTCTTATATTCATGCGGAAGGATATCCGGCTGCAGAAATGAAACATGGTCCTATTGCTTTGATTGATGAGAATATGCCAATTGTGATTATTGCTCCAAAAATTGGGCATTATGATAAGATCGTAAGCAATGTTCAGGAAATTAAAGCAAGAAAAGGAAAAGTAATAGCAGTTATCAATAAAGGAGATGTGCAAGTTGCAGCTATGGCAGATTATATCATAGAAATTCCCGAAACATCAGAGTGTTTCTCACCAATTTTAGCATCAGTGCCATTGCAACTTCTTTCATACTATATTGCAGTAGAAAGAGGTGCTAATGTAGATCAGCCTAGAAATCTCGCAAAATCAGTTACAGTAGAATAATTTCATTGTTTGTGAAATATTCTTTAACAAATTACGTTTTGAATAAAAATTGATAATTATTCATAAAAAAAATTATATATTTACCGCTTAATTTCTTTAAAATAGATGAAAAGGACATTACTTATATTTTTATCGGCTTCAGTGATAATTTCTTGTTCCGGAGGAGGATCTTCAAAGGGTATTACTGGTAATCCAGGTATCAAAGGAGAGCTAGTTCCGAGAGGATCATCAAAATCATTCATTGCAGAACGACCTTACGGTATGGTTCCAATACCGGGCGGTTCCTTTGTAATGGGTATGGCAGATCAGGATTTTTCCGCTACTCCAGAAAAAGCAATGCCAAAAACTGTTACAGTATCCTCCTTTTTTATGGATGAAACAGAAATTACAAATGCTGAATACAGGATATTCATCAATGCAGTTAGAGATTCTATTGCCAGAGGTCTATTGGCCGAAGCAGCAGGAGAAGGCGGCGGAGATGGTGAAGGTGGCAATGGCGGATCTATTGGCGACTATGCTTATGCTTCCAAGAAAACAGGGGAGGGAGAAGGAACTCCTTACCAAAAATTCATGGAATCTCAAGGAGGCAGAGATGGTTATGACGAATCCAAAAAATTAGATAAAAAAGTTCCATTATACTATAATACTTCTGCTTATCCTGATGAAAAATATGCTGAGATCTTAGAATCAATGTATTTGCCGGCAGAAAAGAGAATCAATAACGAAAGAATTATTGATTGGTCCAAAATCAAGTATAATTATCAATGGGAAGATGTTATGTCTGCTGTTAAAGATAAAGATAGAGGAGCAAATTATCTTAAGAAAGAAAGTATAGCTATTTATCCAGATACAACAGTTTGGGTTAAAGATTTTAATTATGCTTATAATGAACCTTTATTTGATCAATATTTTTGGCATCAGGCTTATAAAGAGTATCCTGTTGTAGGTGTAACTTGGGACCAGGCAAGAGCATTTTGTGATTTCAGAACCAAGATGAAAACTGACTTTAATAGTAGCCTTAAGAAGAAAAAACAGAAATCAATGAGATTCCGTTTACCGACTGAAGCTGAATGGGAATATGCAGCAAAAGGCGGTATTCAAAATGCTTCTTATCCTTGGGGAGGCCCTTATTTACAGGATGATAGAGGATGCTATTTAGCAAACTTTAAACCTAAAAGAGGTTCTTACATAGAAGACGAGAAAAAAGGGAATTACACATATACAGCTCCTGTTAAGAAATTCACCAAAAATGGTTATGGATTATACGATATGGCCGGAAATGTTGCAGAATGGACAGAGTCCCCTTACAATAACTCAAGCTATGAGTTCTCATCAACTCTTAACCCAAACCTTTCTAATCAATCTTATAGAGAAGTGAAGAAAACAGTGAGAGGTGGATCTTGGAAAGATGCAGGATACTTATTAATGACTGGCTACAGAGACTGGGAAAGAAAAGATTCTGCAAGAAGTTTCATAGGATTCAGAACAATTCAGGACATTCCGTCTGGAGCAGGCAAATTTAAAAGAACAACTAAATAATTAACTAACTATTACTAACTAAAAATTAAAAAAACATGTTTAAAACTAAAGATTCAATCACGAATTTTGTCTATTCATTTGGTGCAGCTATCGTAATCTTAGGAGCTCTATTTAAAATGACTCACTGGAGTCTTGGTCCTATTACTGGTAACGTAGCTCTTGCAGCTGGTTTGATTACAGAGGCGCTTATTTTCTTATTTTTTGCATTCGATCCACCTGCATCAGAAGAGCATTACGCATGGGAAAATGTATATCCAGAATTATTAGATGAAACAGCTGAAAGACAACCAAAAAAAGTTGTAAGCAAAGTAGAAAATAAAGAATTAGAAGTTTCATTATCCGACAAGCTTGATAAAATGTTGGCTGATGCAAAACTTGATGTTAGTTTATTTGAAAGACTAAGAGGAGGAATTGATAAATTCTCATCTTCCGTGGATCAAATTAATCAAACTGTTGACGTTTCTGCTTCGACTCACAAATATAACGAGCAACTTAATATGGCTGCTTCCCATCTAGAAAGTATGAATGCTTTGTATGCACTTCAATTAGAGCAAGGGCAAAAACAATCAGAATTCAGCAAAAAATATGTTGAAGATATCCAAAAATCTGCAGCACATTCAGAAAAATTCAATGAGGAATTGCAAGGACTAACTGGTAATCTAAATAATCTTAATAGAGTTTATGGTGGTATGCTTAGCGCAATGAAGTCTTAATCACTATCATTTTAATTTTTGTTTAACAATTAATTTAATTTATTAAAATGGCAGGAGGCAAACAGACACCACGTCAGAAGATGATCAACCTGATGTACTTGGTTTTCATCGCGATGCTAGCGATGCAGATCGATCAGGAAATCATCAGATCATATAAAGATACAAACCAGTCACTTACAGATACCAGATTGATGGTTGAAAATAAGAACGACAAAATTTTTGAAGCAACTTTAAAAGCAAAAGCAGTATCATCTCCAGAAATTTATGGACCAATGCTTTCTCAATACCAAGGTTTAAAAACTAAAACTAATGATTTAGTTGATTATATTAATGGTTTGAAAAACAAGATGAGTACTGAAGCTGAGTACAATTCAGATTTGGCTGTTGAGGAGAGTTTTACAGCGCTAAATAATACAGAGCCGTCAACTACTACTTTTTTCAAAGATGGTGACGAAAAGACTTTATCAAATCAATCAAATGAATTGAAAACTAAGATTGATGATCTTAGAAATTATATTACCACTACTTTTGGAGCTAATGCTCAGTTGAAGGATGTGGCTACTAGAGCCTCAAAACACTTGGTAGCTGAGTTTCCTAAAGGAGACAAAAGAGCTAAAAAAGGTTGGACTCAATACAAATTTTATAACCAGCCATTAGTTGCTGCATTATCTAATCTTGAAGTTATCCAGTCAGAAGCTAGAAACTTACAATCAGATGCACTGACATCTATGCTACAAGAAAAAGTAGATGCTGATATCAAGTTTGATGCTTATGAAGCTTTGGTTTCTGGACCAAGTTCAGTAATGAAAGGTGAACCTGCAGAAATTAAAATTGCAATTGGAACTTTCGCAAGTTCTGTTCCTGGATTAGCTATTTCTGGTGCTAAAGTTGTAAATGGACAAGGTATCATTACACCTGCAACCGGAGCGGTTGGAGAGCAGAAATTTGGAGGTAATATTACATTTAATGATAAAAACGGAAAAGTTATTACTTTACCATATTCTCATACACTTAATGTTGTTTCTGGTGCAGAAGCATTGAAAGAACAAAGTGGAGCAATCTTAGCAGCTGATAAAATGAACGTTTTATACAGAGGTTTGGCTAACCCGGTTTCCGGATCTATCTTAGGAGCAGATCTTAATGCAACAACTTTATCTGCATCTGGTGCAGCTGTTAGTGGTGGCAAAGGAAAATGGAGTGTAACTCCAGGTGCTGGTAGTACTGTTAAATTAACAATCTCTGGAAAATCTCCAAGTGGTAAAATGATAACACAAGGATTTGATTTCAGAATCAAAAATATCCCACCACCAAGAGGTCAAATCAGAGGTGCAAGTTATGTACCAATGCCTGCAGCTTCAATTTCTAAACAAACGCTTACTGCAACATTACCGGACTTTGATTTCCCTGTAACATTTGATGTTGTAAGTTTCAAAGTTAAAGTTTCCGGGAAACCTGTAATGCCAATCAACGGGAATTCTTTAGGACAGGTTGAGAGTCTTACAAAAGGACTTAGAAGCGGTGATGTAGTTACAATTTTTGATATTCAGGCGAGAGCCAACGGACTTAATGGAGTTGTTCTTCCAAATATAGGTAACGTTATTATTAGCGTACTTTAAAAAGAACATTATAAAAGTTTGATTGATTTTTTTACTATTCAATATTTATTATGAAAAAGATTATATATAGTTTAATTTGTCTTACCTCTACAATGGTTTTTGGTCAGAATAGCATTCTTAATGCTAGCTCTCCCCAAACATTCAGAGAAGAGAGAGAAGCTAAAAAAGACAGTATAGGAAAACCTCTTAAGTACAGCTTTATCGAAGATAAAGACATCTTAAGAAGTATGGTTGTATGGGAAATTATTGATATGAATGACAAAATCAATCAACCTTTTTACCATAATGCAGATGGTTTGGTTTCTCAAAACAAATCATTATATCAGGTTTTATTAGATGCTGTTAATAATGGTAAAATAAAAGAGGTCTATCAAAGTGATGATTTTACATCTAGACTTACTCCGGAACAAATTGTTTCTGCAACATCTGCGGTTCAGGTTGCTGATTATTTTTCTCAAACTTTGAATGAGAATAAAATTGAGGAATCTGCAGCAAATAGTCTGAAGAAATATTTTACTTCTGCAATTAATTCTACTGATGCTGATATCAGCTCCATCAAGGCGTTTTATGGAACAAGATTAGAAGATGTATTATTACTAAACGATGGTAGTTCTCCAGTTACGCAAGAAGTTCCTGCAGAAGAAACTACAACTACTAAAAAAGGTAAAAAGAAAAAATCGACTAAAAAAGCAGCCCCTAAAGCTGTCAATATTGCGCCAGGTACTGTTCTTGTAAAATTAGACGGAAGTTGGTACAAAATCAACAGAAATGATATTTCTTCAAACGTTGATAAAATTGTGACTGGAACAGAAAAAGTTAAAGCACTTAAACTTATGGGGATGTGGTATGTCGACAAAAGAGATACCCAACTTAGATACAGATTACTCGGTATTGCTGCAATGGGTGAAGATCCAAATGCTGCGAAGTTGAGAGCATCTCAGGCGGCTGCTTTGGCAGAAGCTGGACAACCAGTTGAAGCTGCAGCTGGTGGAGCAGAAGATTTAATCGATCTTTTCTGGATTTATTATCCGGACGCAAGACAAGTCCTGACCAGCAATTATATTTTCAATGCTAAAAACTCAACTTCCGATATCAGCTATGATGACGTGTTAAATGCAAGAAGATTTTCAGCTGTTATCTATAAATCTGATAACGGTCTTGGTAGAGGCGGAAGCGGTATAATTGATGAATATATTCCTGCTGATGCAGATGGTCAACTAGACGAAAGCGACAGAATCAAAGCGCAAATTCTTCAAATGGAAAATGATTTGTGGAATTACTAATATTTCTCATATCCTAAATAGAAAAACCTGAGTATCTTTACTCAGGTTTTTTTATTTTATGGAGAAGTTTGATTACATCATTGTTGGAGTTGGATTTGCAGGTCTTTTCCTTGCACACCAATTGCAAAAAAATAATAAGTCGTTTATTATATTTAATGGTCATCAGATTTCTGGCTCCCATATTTCTGCGGGTGTCTGTAATCCGGTAATCCTGAAAAGATTCAGCACATTTTGGAAATCCAAAGAACAAATGGATTACCTGGAAACTATTTTTTCTGAGATAGAAACTTATACCGGAAATAATTATATTATTAATGAACCAGTAGTTCGAATCTTTCACGACGAATCGGAGAAATTACAATGGTTCAAAAATTCCGGTAAAGAAGATCTGAAATCTTTTTTAAATAATGATTTTATCAATTTAGAAAGTGTTGAAAACCCTCTGCAATCAGGGATCGTTAATAATTCCTGCAGAATAGACGTTGAGAACTTTTTCAAGGATATGTTTAAACATTTTGAAGCCAATGGAAATCTAATCAATGAATCTTTTGATCACAGTTTAATTGATATACAAAAATCAACCTATCTTAATCTTAGGTTTAAGAATATCGTTTTCTGTGAAGGGATCCACACAAAAGACAATCCATATTTTAATAAGATTCCTGTTCTTCCAAATAAAGGTCATTGCCTGGAAGTGAAAATTAATCAGACCATAGATCCTTATATTATCAAAAAAAAACATTTCCTGTTTTCTCTTTCCGAAGGTCGATTTTATTACGGCGGAACTTACGACCGTTTCGATCAATCAGATGACATTGATCCAGAATTCGTAGATGAATTGGAAAACGGTTTGAAGGCATTTTATAAAAATGACTATTCAATCACAAAAGTAAGAACTGCTTTTCGCGCAACAGTTGACGACAGAAGGCCAATTTTAGGCTCACACCCGGATTTTGATAATTTAAAAATTTTCAATGGACTTGGTGCCAGAGGTGTCTTGAACGGAACTTATTTCTCCAAAGTAATGTTTGATTATCTTGAAAGTCAAATTGAACTCGATCCTGAAATTGATGTAAAAAGATTCTATTAATAAATCCTTTTCATATTTGATATTATACTAATTTGGTAAGATATGTTCTAATCGTTAACTTTGCACTCAGCAACGATTAAAAATATGAATGAGGATTTAAAATCAATCTTTCAAAAACTGCTTGAAGAAAATATTCTGGATAGATCTAATGAAGAAACTATCAGAAGACTTATAGACTTATTTTCTAATGAGGTCTGCTTTTCAACAAGTTTTAGTATGGAGGATCAGGTGATTACTGATATTTTGAATAATTCAAATGTCAATATTTTCACTTTAGACACGGGTCGTTTGTTCGAGGATACTTACAACACCTGGACTTTAACCAAGTCAAAATATAGAGTAGCTATCAAAGCTTATTATCCCGATCAAAACGAACTGGAACCTTTCATTCAGGAAAAAGGTCCGGATTCCTTTTATACATCGGTTGACAATAGAAAAATGTGTTGTGACATCAGAAAAGTTCATCCACTGAAGAGAGCTTTGAGAGGAAACAAAGTTTGGATTACAGGTCTCCGCGCAGAACATTCGCCGGATCGCAAAGATCTGCGGCAATTGGAATGGGATGAGTCTAACCAAATTATCAAATTTCACCCGCTATTATTCTGGACAACAGAACAAGTCAAAAATTACATCAAAGAAAAGCATATTCCATACAACATTCTCCACGATAAAGGTTTCGTAAGCATTGGTTGTGCACCTTGTACAAGAGCAATTCAGCCAGGTGAGGATTTCCGCGCCGGACGCTGGTGGTGGGAAGATGCCAATAAAAAAGAATGTGGACTTCACGTTCATAAATAACAATTTTAATAGAATTAAATGTCAAAATATCATCTGGATTATCTGGAACAATTAGAGTCCGAGGCCATTCATATTTTCAGGGAAGTTGCGGGTCAGTTTGAGCGTCCGGCTTTGCTTTTTAGTGGAGGGAAAGACAGCATCACGCTGGTACATTTAGCTTTAAAGGCTTTTCGTCCCGGCAAATTCCCTTTTCCTCTTGTTCACATCGATACAGGTCATAACTTCCCGGAAGTTTTGAAATACCGTGATCAATTAGCGGAGCAAATCGGAGAAAAACTTATTGTCAGAAAAGTAGAAGATACAATTAAGGAAAAAGGCTTGACTGAACCAAAAGGAAAATTACCAAGCCGTAATGCGCTTCAGACTTTCACACTTCTGGACACTGTCGAAGAATTCGAATTTGATTGCTGCATTGGCGGCGGAAGACGAGACGAAGAAAAAGCCAGAGCCAAGGAAAGAATTTTCTCGGTTCGGGATGATTTCGGGCAGTGGGATCCAAAACTTCAACGTCCCGAACTTTGGAATACTTACAATGGTAAAATCCACAAAGGCGAGCAGGTAAGAGCTTTCCCGATCAGCAACTGGACAGAACTCGACGTTTGGAATTATATTTTAAAAGAAAATATCCAGCTCCCTTCCATTTATTTTGCGCACGACAGAGAAGTTCTCAATTTCGATAGCCAATTCATAGCAATGAATGAGTTCATAAATCTTGATGAAAATGACGTTGTAACTACAGAGAAAGTCCGTTACAGAACCGTAGGAGATATGACCTGCACCGCAGCAGTTTTATCAAATGCAGCAAATCTGGAAGAAGTAATTGCAGAAATAATTACCACAAAAACCAGCGAAAGAGGCGAAACAAGAATAGACGACAGAACCTCCGAGGCAGCAATGGAAGACCGTAAAAAAGCAGGTTATTTCTAAAATTAGGAGCCGGGAACCTGCTGTCCACTGCAATCTTTTGCTTTTTCATATGTGAAAAAAAAGCAAAAGGATTTCCGTTACCATCAGGGCTATAAAGCAATTCTAAACCACATCAACAGTTGTTTATTAATAACAATTGATCATTAACAATTAACCATTAATAAAATGGACATATTAAGATTTATCACTGCCGGAAGCGTAGACGACGGAAAAAGCACACTCATCGGCAGATTATTATACGACAGCAAAAATATCCTCATAGATCAGCTGGAAGCCGTAGAACGTGCCAGCAAATTCAAAAATGATGGCGAACTGGATTTGGCTTTGTTGACCGACGGTTTACGTGCAGAACGTGAACAAGGAATTACCATTGATGTTGCTTATAAATATTTTTCAACGCCAAAAAGAAAGTTCATCATCGCGGATGCACCAGGCCACGTTCAGTACACCAGAAATATGATTACCGGAGCGAGCAATGCCGCTTTGATCATTATTTTAATTGACGCAAGAAACGGAATCATAGAGCAAACCAGACGACACTCCATCATCGCATCTCTACTCAATATCCCGAATGTTGTTGTGGCGATCAACAAACTAGATCTGGTAAATTACTCAGAAGAGATTTTCAATAATATCAAAAAAGAATATTCAGAAATGGCAGATCAACTGTCACTGAATAATGTCGTTTACATTCCAATCAGTGCTTTGGATGGCGACAATATCGTTGACAGATCCGGGAAACTATCCTGGTACGAAGGCAAAACATTATTGGATCATCTGGAAACCGTTGAGTTGCAGAATACGATCAATCTTGACAAAGCGAGATTCCCCGTTCAGTATGTAATTCGCCCACAGTCAGAGGAATATCACGATTATCGTGGTTATGCCGGAAAAATCACAAGCGGAATTTACAAAGTCGGAGATGCCGTAACAGTTTTACCTTCCGGAACAGAAAGTAAAATTTCGGCAATAGAAGTGGATCAAAAACAGGTGGAAGAAGCTTTTGCACCTCAAAGTATCGTTTTGCATTTGGAAAATGATATAGATATCAGCCGGGGAGATCTGATCGTAAAATCTAACGATCTTCCAAAATTAGAACAGGAATTGGACATTCTAGTTTGCTGGATGGGCGACAAACCTTTGAAGATCGGTTCAAAATATCTGATTCAAAATAACACAGGCCAGACCAAAGCAGTCATCAAAGACATCGAATACAAACTTGATGTGAACACTTTGGAGAAACACGAAGTAGAGCAGGTTTTCCTAAACGAGATCGTCAAACTAAAGCTCAAAACTGCAAAACCTTTCGCCTACGATTCTTATAAGGATTTGTCTTCAAACGGCGGCATCATCTTCATCGATGAAACGAGTTTTGTAACTGTTGGCGCCGGTTTGATTCAATAATTTAAAACCGATAATTTGAAAACAAAAATCTCACTTCCAATTTTCATCAACGCTTCTACCAACAAGATTCTGATTGTTGGAGGTGGGAAACTGGCTTCGGAACAGCTCAATGACATGATGCAGAATATTCCGGACGCCGATATCAGTGTTCTTGCAAAAAGACTTTCTGACGATATCAAAAACTTACTGTTGGAAAATACATCCATAAAAATCATTAATGATGATTTCGAAGATGAGTATTTAGAAATAGCTGATCTTTTCATTGTAGCAACAGAAGATGCATCTCAGGACCAATTAATTATCTCAAAATTAAAAGAGCATAAAAATCTTTATTATGCTCCTAATAATCCTGCAGAAAGTGATTTCACCTTTCAGAAAAATGCAGATGAGCTCGAGAAAAAAACACTGTTTCCAATAAACAATGAGAAGAAATGGCGCAGAACCGCAACCGTTTTCTTTCTCGCTTTCGTCATACTTTTAATAGGAAATATTCTCTCATTTTACATCGGTTTCAAAGATTTGAAAGTCGCTTATGAATATTTAAATACAAATACGGACGAACGCTTTTTCTTGTTGTTTTTGGTAGGATTTTTAGCACAATTGATAGATGGCGCGTTGGGTATGGGCTACGGTGTGACTTGTACGGCTGCACTTTTGTACATCGGGATTCCTTTGCCGGCGATCAGCAGCAGTATTCATACAGCTGAGATGTTTTCCAGCGGCGCATCAGGTTTTAGCCATTACAAATTCGGGAATATCAACAAGAAATTATTCAAAAACATCCTGATTCCAGGAGTTTTGGGAGCAATTTTGGGTGCATTAATGTTATCTTATTTGGGAGAAAAATATGCAGGAATCATCAAACCAATTCTCGCCCTTTACACGTTCATCCTCGGAATAAGGATTTTACTTAATGCCTTCAAAAAGAACAAAATCAGAAAAAAAACCAAAAGAGTTGGTTGGCTAGCCGGAGCTGGTGGATTTTTGGATTCCTTCGGTGGCGGCGGTTGGGGACCGTTGGTAACATCAACTTTGATTTCGAAAGGAAAAACACCGCGTTACGTCATCGGAACAGTTAGTTTGACAGAATTCTTTGTAACCTTCGCCAGTGCTTTGACATTCTTTTCCGTGATCGGAATCAGTCATTGGCAACTGATCGCAGGATTGATTCTTGGAGGCGTTTTAGCAGCACCAATTGCCGCAAGATTAGCAGGTAAATTACCTTTGAAAGCAATGTTTATTGGCGTCGGATCAATAGTTATTATCTGGAGCTTAAACGTTCTCTTGAAAACTTTCCACATTTTATAAGATAATTCGGGCAAAACCCTCGCCAAAGCTTTTTCCAAAGCTCGGGTCGGGCTGTCCGTTACAATCTTTTGCTTTTCCTTATGTGAAAGAAAAGCAAAAGGATTTCCACTGCCATCCCTTTTGCAGGTTAGTACAAAATTAGTTTGGTTTATAAGAAAGTCAGCAACAAAGCAAGCACAAAACCAATTGCAGCGAAGATCATTCCACGTTTGAAAATCTTAGACTTGGGTGGAAACATCCAAAAACTTGATAAGACAAAGAAGAATAACGAGATTCCAAAAAATGAGTTTAAAGGAGAAAGAGGGTTTTTTGATTCCGATTTGTGAAGCTTAGTCATTTTGTCCCAAACAAACGGTAATTCTTTTTTCTTGTATTTTGCTTCTCCGGTTTTTATGTTGTAAGTTCCTTGTTTGAAGTACATCAGATCGCCTTCTGTTTTTTCAACTTCAAAACCTTTAATCTTTATCTCTTTCCCTAGTTTTTTCTCATCCAGATTGGGTTCAAATTTCTTCTCATATTTATTTTCTTTCTTCAGAAAATCGGTATCTCTGTATATCAGTAAAATTCCGCTTATAGAATAAACAACCATTATACCTGCCAGAAAATAGCCAAGATAGCGGTGTACGATTCTCATAAATGTTTTTGTATTCCTTATTTTGTCCATAGTTTTAAGATTAAAATCACAAAAGTGGAAACTCATTGTTTCCACTTTATATATTTAGTTTTCGGTGATAAAGATAATTATAATTTATAAGTCAGAGTCACATAAAAGTTTCTCGGCATTATTGGATTCACGGAGTAATTTTCGTGAACGGTATAATTAAGTGCATCGAATGCATTAGCTAATTTTCCTTGGATCAGTATTTTTTTGTATTGATAACCTAAGCTGAAATCAATCTGTGTAAAGCCAGTCATTGGTATAAGCCTGTCCGTTTTTTGATTACCGCTTGCATCCTTCAGGTTATTCCATCCACCATAACGATTTCCGGTATAAAAAGCTGTAGCACCAATCTTAAGACCTTTAACATATTTATCGAAAGTGTAGAAAACTGAAGCATTTGCTGTATTCATCGGTGTTCTTACAATTCTCTCTCCTTCAATAAAACTTCCGTCTGTATTTGGAGTTTCAAGATAGGTCATATGGTTGTAAGAATATCCTGCTATAACAGAAAGATTTGGTAAGGGATTACCTGTGATGTCTACTTCTACACCACGGCTTCGTGTTTTACCTGTTAGTTCTTTAATATTGGTATCGGTATTCACTTGTCCTGCGCTGTTGAAAGCCGCCATCTGTGCAAGATTGCTGTTGTCAATTTGATATGCTGTGGCATTAAACGCTAAAGTATTTGAAAAAAGATTTTTCTTGAAACCTACTTCCCATTGGTCTACAATTGATGGGTCTAGGGATTTACCATCCACATCATTTCCTGTATTTGGAACAAATGAATTGGTGTAACTGGCAAATGTCATAAAGTTTTCTGTCCACTCATAAACTAATCCAATTCTTGGTGAGAATGCATTTTTACTAAGTTTACCAGCTGTTGACATCTTACTGAAATTTTGTGCATCAAACTGATAATTGGTTTTTAATACCGCCATATTTTCTAAATAAGACCATCTGATTCCGGCCAGCAATTTGAATTTTTCCGTAATGGAAACCAAATCCTGAAGGTACACGCCAACTCTTCTTGTTGGTGTTCTTGTTAAACTTTGCTTAGCTGTTTCTGGTTGGTAACCTGAGGCCCAAGTAGATTCGTCGCTTAAGAGAATATTTCCGCTGGTATTATTTCCATTTGTTCCGTAAGTGAGAGCGCCATTATTCCAGCTTCCGTTTTGTCTTTGTAGAAAATAAGTGTAATTATCAGACTGCAGATAGTCTGCGTCTGCACCAAAAAGCAGCTTATGTTTAATTTGTCCAGTCTTGAATTCTCCGTTCAGGTTGGCTTGCAAAGAGCCGTAGTTTTGTTCATTATAAGTTTTGGTCAAACTTCTGTTCCAAAGATAAGAACCATTATTTTGAAGGTTCCACTGCATTCTTTCATTGCCGAAAAAATCTTTGGTGTAATTCTGATAAGAACCAACAATATTCAAATTCCAGTTGGTGTTGATTTGGTGATTCAAGGTAACAGTGCTTGTTGCCATTTGAGCATTCTGATACTGAAAATCAGCACCGGCATTTTTACGAATGTCCAATAAGTCGTTGATCACAGATCTGGAAGTTTTTGTATCCAGAACCAATGTTCCAATTCCAAAGTCCGGAGTAAAATAATTTTTCAGATAGTCACCCTCAACAATTAATTGCGTTTTATCCGAGATATTAAAAAGAAAACTTGGGTTGAAGTAGTATTTTTGAGAAGTTATATTATCACGGAAACTGCCTTTATCTTCAAAAGCACCATTCACACGGAATGCCGAACTTTTTGAAAGTCCATCGTAGAAGTCAAGAGCCACTTTATAATTATCCCAGCTTCCTGCACTTAAGGCAATGCTTCCTCCTTGATGAAACAATGGTTTTTTGGTAATCATATTGATGATTCCGCCGGGTGCTACATTTCCATAAAGGATGGCTGCGCCGCCTTTTAAAACTTCCACTCTTTCCATTCCCGAAACTTCAGGAAAAATACCACTGTTTATACGAGCACCGTTTTTATAAATATTTTCGTTACCAAAAGTATAACCTCTTGCACCGAAACTGTCTTGCGAACCACCTCTTGCGGAAGTAATATACATTCCATTGACGTTTCTTACGACATCCGATAATTGTTGTGCCTGTTGTTGCTCGATGATTTCGTGTGTCACGATAGCAGTGGCCTGCGGATTTTCCATCACATCAAGATTAGACTTGGTTGTGAATGTTTTTGCCTTGTTTGGATTTCCTGCTTTATGAAGCCTAACATCTTCTATGGTTCTTACATTAAGTGAATCTGTTTTCTTTTCCTGACCGAAGCCAAAAACTGACAATGTAAGAAGACCTATTGCAACAGCATTTTTTCTCATAGTTTATTTAGAATTGTTAAAAACAGTGCAAAAATATAAGAAATGTTAATACTTGCAAAGCTATTTTAAATAATTCTAAATAAAATAATTAAATATCTGTTTGTTAGTGTTTTATAAAATATGATTTTTGTTAGGTTTAATTAATCCTGAAGCTCCAGCCAACGCAATTCAAAGTTTTCTAATTTTTCGGAAATAACCTCCAATTCAGCTGAGAATTTTGCGATCTTCTCATAATCTGTTTCATTATTCAGTTGCGCCAGAATTTTGCTTCTTTGCTCTTCCAGTTTTGGCATTTCTTTCTCGATAGTTTCCAGTTCGTGCTGCTCTTTGAAAGATAATTTCTTTTTAGCTGGTTGATTTGTCACAACCGGCGCAGGCGTTTCTTTCGGAACTTCAACCTTTTCAACTTTCTGAACTTCTGCTTTCGGATTTTTCTCTTCGTTTTTTAAATTCTCTCTGTATTCAGAGAAATTCCCAACAAACTCTTTTATTTTCCCTTCACCTTCGAAAGCCAGAACGTGATCCACAATTCTGTCCATAAAATATCGGTCGTGCGAGACGATGATCAAACTTCCCTGAAAATTCTGAAGAAAATTTTCAAGAACCGTCAACGTTGGCAAATCCAAATCATTTGTAGGCTCATCAAAAATCAGGAAATTTGGATTTTGATAAAGAATATACATTAGGTGCAAACGTCTCTTTTCTCCTCCCGAAAGTTTCGAAATCGGAGAATATTGAGTCTGATCATCAAACAAGAATAATCTTAAGAATTGTGAAGCTGAGATTGTTTTTCCATTAGCTAAAGGGAAATTTTCACCAATTTCCTTAATGAAATCAATAACTCTTTCGTCTTCTTTATACTGAAGTCCTTTCTGAGCAAAATATCCGAATTTAATCGTTTCTCCAGTCTCAATTTCACCGGAATCTTTCAGTTCGAAACCTTGAATGATATTCAGTAAAGTCGATTTTCCAGCACCATTTTTTCCAACGATTCCAACTTTCTCACCTCTTTGGAACTGATAAGAGAAATCTTTGAACAAAACTTTTTCACCGTAACTTTTATTGATGTCTCTAAGTTCAAGGATTTTATTCCCCAATCTTTTCATCTCGAAATCAAGTGCTAAAGTCTCTTTTCTTGTGTCGGTTTTTGCTACTTTTTCAGTCTCGTAGAAATCATCTTGACGCGATTTTGATTTTGTAGTTCTCGCTTTCGGCTGTCTTCGCATCCATTCCAACTCCTTTCTGTAAAGGTTGTTGGCTTTATCGATAGTCGAGTTCAGGTTGTCTTCACGTATCATTTTATTTTCAAGATAAGTCGCGTAACTTCCGTTGTGGAGATAGAGGTTTCCGTCTTCCATTTCCCAAATTTTGTCACAAACTGCATCCAGGAAATAACGGTCGTGCGTCACAAGAAGCAAGGTAATTTTCGCCTTACTCAAATAATTTTCCAGCCATTCTACCATTTCCACATCCAGGTGGTTGGTTGGCTCATCCATAATCAAAAGCGTATGACGATGTTCAGCTCTGGTTTCGGTCAGGAGTTTTGCCAATGCAATTCTCTTGATTTGTCCACCGGAAAGAGTTCCCATTTTCGCCGACAAATCTGTGATTTTTAGTTGAGAAAGAATCTGTTCCATCTCGTTTTCCAGATCCCACGCTTTATGGATTTCCATCTCTGCCAAAGCCGCTTCCATATCATCCGGATTTTCCGAGGTCAAAGCGTGATGGTATTTTTTCAAGGCCAAAATCGGTGCAGAGTCCAAAGTCATCATAAATTCTTCGACAGAAAGTTTTGGGTCGAAGTCAATTTCCTGGTCAAACAAAACGACCTGAATGTCTTTATTAATAATTACTTCACCGCCGTCAGCAATTTCTTTTCCCATCAGGATTTTCAATAGTGTCGATTTTCCGCTTCCGTTTTTGGCAACGATGGCAATTTTGTCGCCTTCGTTCACGTGGAAGGTAATATTTTTGAACAGAACTTTGACGCCGTAAGATTTGCTGAGATTTTCTGCGGAAACGTAATTCATTTTTAAGAAGGATAAATGATGGATGTTATTTTGAGGTGCAAAAATACAAATAAAAAGGCGATTCGTTCCTGAATCGCCTTATGTATTATTTTTTAATGAATTTTATTACTTTTTCGTCATCTACCTTGAGAAGATATTCTCCTGAAATAAGAAAGGAGACATCGATCTGTTTAGAATTTATCTTTCCGGATTTCAATAATTTCCCATCCAAAGCATAAATTTTGAAATCATTTTTATTCTCAGAAGAAATTATTGTAAGAACTGATTTTACAGGATTTGGATATATTTTTAATTTATCATTGTTAGTTTCATTTGTATTGATAAGTGTAGGATCCAAAACTTCTAATTTAATATCATCCAGATAGATTCCGTCTTCTGTAACGGCAGAATCTGTTTTCAGTCTGAAACGGATCATAATATTCTTTCCGATGTAGTTTGAGAGCGATATTTTTTCATATTTCCATTCCGTAGATTTACCATCATAGATTGGCTGATTCGATATTTGATACGGTGAACCAAGATTGGTGAATTCTCCACATTGCTGGATCCAGGAAGTTCCGCCATTTTCAGAAATTTCAAATATGACCGCATCATATCCATTTTCGAGACTCCATTTGGTTTTATAACTGATCCATGCAGATTGCACATTATTAAGATTATAAGAATTTTTTGAAGTGATAAAAGTTTGGGAATTATTGGAATAATTTCCGTTTGGACTATCGGTAATACAGCTTGGAGAGGAAAAAGAGTCTGCACTTGTAATACCCCAACTTCCTGTACTGTTCCAATTATTCATATTGTTACCCTCGTCATTCAGAAGAATTCTGGAACTTCCAAAAATCTTGGAAACGGGAATGATTTGAACAAAGTCGCCATTGTCAATTTTTAAACTGAAAGAAATGAGATCACCAGCGTTTAGATTTTGATTAATGCTTCCGGAAAAAGACAAATCTGTTGAGGAACCTTGAGCAGAATCAGGGATATTAATGTTGACAGTGGATATAATTACTCCAGATGTATTACTAACTAATGTTGCAGTAGCTATACCATTCCCAATTCCTAATTTTTTTGCTGAAAATTGAAGAGAATAATTTTGCCCGGAAATATTCATATTACTTTTATCTTCAATGGTGAAATAATTATAGATTGATTTCAGAAAAGTAAGATTAGAAAACAGCATTCCTTTATTATTGATGCTCACTTGTGAAGGCGTGTCCCAAAAGCTGTATCCGTTTTCCGGTGTGAATGCCAGTATTTTAGGTTTTTGAACAGTTGCCGCATACATCCAATCGTCAGAAGATCCTGAAGTTAAATATAACAGTGAAGAAATTTCGTTTGTATAACCACTTTTCCTTACCATTTCATCGCCGAGACGTGTAAACAAATCATGATCTGGGGTGAACGCATTGTAATCGTAACCGTAAGGAAATAACATCAGCCCGGAAAATGTATGATTATTAATTGCCCCAATAAATTGATTCTGTTCACAAAGCCATTTTATAGCTTGGTTTTCCGGTTCCGAAAATGCTGATGTTCCGCAATACACTTCAGAATCAGAATCGGTAGAAATACCAGTTGTTCCCCAATTTGCATCGTAGTTTCTATTATTGTCGACACCATAAGAACCACTTCCGTTGTCTCTCCTGTTTTTTCTCCACATTCCTCCGCCATCAGGATCCTGACTGCAATTGTAAGCAAATCCATCGGGATTTACGATAGGCACAATATAAAGTTCGGTTTTGTCAAGAATGGTTTTTATTTCTGGATTTGCAGCATAGTTTTCTAAAAGATACCACATAAAATAAATTAATTGCTGTGCGGAACCAGGTTCTCTTGCGTGATGAAGTGCTGTGAAAAGTAATTTCTTTTTTGGAGAACTGATTTGATTATTGCTAAGTTTTACAACAAAAATATCTCTGTTCTCAGAAGTTTTGAAGTTGCTGATTGGTGCTTTTTCTGTAATCAGATTTGGATACAGCGTTCGCATTTTGGTCAAGTCCTGAAAGATTTCATCATAATTCAAAAATCCACCCATACTTCCTGTTCTGTAATTCACAGGATCTGTGTAAGAACCATTGCAGGCAGGAGAATAATTTTTGAATGAAATGTTTTTTTCTTCAAGATATTTTTTATGAAAAGTTTCAATTACATCTTTATCCAAAATTTCGAACCGGAATTTTTCTGTATTTAATTTTTTAAGAATTTCGGAAGAAACAACAGCTTCTATGAAATAACCTTTTTTGCCGTTGAAATGATCCAGTTCTGCAATTTTTGAAATTTCTTGAAACTCTTCCTGAGAAGAGTATGGAATTTTAATTTTTGAAAATTGTTCCGATTGTGAATATAGTTTTACAAAACAAATAAGAGAAAGTAATAGCAGTAAGAGTTTGTTTTTCATAGTTTTAGTTTTTATAATGATTTGATAAATATAATTAAAATTACAACAGCTTATCTCACATTTTAATATACTGGATACAATTAAATCATTTAATTATTCATATGTTTTGAAAAATTTAACAAAAACCAAAGCTCATTTAACCTTTCTTTGAGATAATTGACAAGTGAAAATTCAGAAGTTTGTATCAAAATTTAATATCTATGAAAAAATTCAACTTTCTGTTCATCTTCTTAGTCTATACTACTTTTCAGGCGCAGGTTATTTCCGGAACTATTCTTTCCAAAGAAGAAAATAAGGCCATTCCTTATGTGAAAATTGGTGTCGAAAAAGAAAAAATTGGCGCTGTTTCCAATGAAAAAGGAGAATTTTCAATTGATTTATCTTCTATTAATCCAAATAAAAATGTCAAAATAGAAGTTTCCGGCTTCGAAACTTATTCACAAAATGTTGGAAATTTCATCAAAACAAATCCTCAGAAAATATATTTGTCGGAGAAAGTTCAGTCTATTAAAGAAGTGAAACTGGTTCCGAAAAAACTGGTTGACAAGAATTGGGGAATCAATACAAAAAATAAAACCGTCAGTTATTCCGTAAACCCTAAGCTGAATAAAGAAAGCTTTTTGGGAGAAACAGCCCTGGAATTCAGTACCAAGAAAAAGGCAAAGATCAAGACTATTAATCTTAATATTTCTCAATTCAATTCCGACAAACCTGTTCTGATGAAATATACGGTTTACAATGAAGAAAACGGTTTTCCCGGAAAAAGCTTGCTGGATGAGGAAATTAATATAGAACTGACGGCAGATCAAATAAAAGATGGCGTTTTTTCTCTTGACGTCAATGATCAAAATATCTGGGTAAAAGGAAAATTCTTTGTCGGAATACAGTTTCTGAAAGATTTTGATGGTAATATTAAAATCAGTGCAGCATTGTTCAAAACCGGTTATCTGAGACAATTTTATGGAGATTGGGAAAAAGTTTCTATCGCTGCACCAGCAATCAATATTGATGTGAAAGTTGATAAGAATGGAAAAAATGACAGCGAACAGCAAGATGTTGAAGATAATGTTTCCGCATCGCTTCAGGATTATAGTTCATTTTTGGAAGAAGCAAAAAAGTCTGGATTTGGGAAGAATCAGTTGGTTGGAAAAACACTTCATCTGAAAGACGCCGATATTTATTATGAAATTTACGGCAAAGGAGAACCTTTATTTTTACTACATGGAAATGGCGGAAGGATCGATGCTTTTACAAAAGAAATACCAGAATTATCGAAACATTTTATGGTTGTTGCAATGGATACTCGTGCTCAGGGGAAAAGTACGGATACATCTGCGGAACCTTTGACTTATATTAAATTTGCTGATGATGTAAAAGCGTTGGCAGACAAGCTTGGTTTAAAGAAAATCAATATTCTCGGCTGGAGTGATGGTGGAAATACGGGACTTGAGTTCGCTATCAAATACCCAAAAAATGTGAACAAAGTTATCACCAGCGGTGCTAACGTTTTCCCGAATGGCATTGGTGAAAAGATGGTGGAAGATATGAGAAATGATGTCGCGAAAATGAAAGCGGAAGGTAAGCCGGATCGAGATATAAGACTTCAGCAACTAATGGTTGATGAGCCGAAAATTACCAAAGAGCAACTCAATAATATTAAAGCGAAAGTGTTTGTTTTAGCAGGAGAAAATGATTTGATCTTGCGTTCTCACACAGAATATATTGCGAAAGAAATCCCTGATTCTAAAATGAAAATCTATACAGGCGCATCACACGGGGTTCCGGTTGAAAGAGCAGAAGAGCTGAATAAAGATGTAATTGATTTTATAAAAAATTAATCAATCGTAAGCATTTTCAAACTCCAAAGATTTCCGTTATAAATATCCAAATCTACTTTGGAATTGATCCCGTAAACAATTCCGTTTTCTGAGAATTGCCAGAACTGAAATTCATCATCAGGCGAAGGCGTAGGAACATCATTATAATTGGCAAGCCAAAGCGGATAATCATCAAATTCGCCTTTCAGGTAATCTTTGTAATAATGATAATAGGTGTAGATGATTGGTTTTTCACCATAAGTTTCTTCCATGATTTTGATCCAGACTTTGAGATCAGAAATCAATTGTTCTTTTGATTTTTTTCTCGGATCTTTTTCGATGTCGAGAATTGGCGGAAGATCTCCTGATTCTAATTTAGCAACCGATAGGAATGAATTAGCCTGCATCACTGGATCTTCATCAGGCCTGTAAAAATGATAAGCGCCACGGATGAGATTATGATGTTTTGCGGTTTCCCAGAAATGGTCAAAATTCTTATCAATTTTTCTGTTTCCCATACTTGCCCGTAAAACCACAAATTTCAATGGGATTGTTCGGTTTCCAATGCTGAGACTGTCCCACTGGATATCTTCTTTCCGCTGATAATGAGAAATATCGAAACCGAAAGTCTGATTGGAATATAGACCGATTATTTTATCTATTCGTATAGTTTCTTTTTCGGAATTTTTGAGGTTTTTATGTTCAAAGTGCTTTCCCAGATAATAAGAAAAATAATAGTTGATTTTTTGTCTTAGATAAAATCCGGTTCCAAGCAACGATAGACAAAGAATGATTAGGAGAATCCAACGCTTTTTAATAAAAGTGCTTTTTCTTTTTTGATGAATTTTTCTTTTTATATCTCGGTTTGCTTTCGCCATAAGTTTTGCAAAAATATTATTTTTCCCTTTTGAAAACGGGCAGGATAAATTTATTTTTAAAAATTAAAATATCAATTAATATTTTTGGCTTACTTTGTGCTAATATTGTAACATTAATTTTAAAATATAAAAAACGATGAAAAAGAAACTTTTATCATTAGCAGCAATTCTATTTTTAGCAGTTGCAACAAATGCACAAACTGTAAAACAAGAAGTTAAAAAAGATGCAAAAGCAGTCGGAACCACAGTTAAAAAAGGTGCCAAAGCGACTGGCGAAGGTGTCAAAGATGGCGCAGAATGGGTTGGTGATAAAGCAACGAAAGGTGCAAAAGCTACCAAAAAAGGTGTGAAGAAAGGAGCGAAATGGACCGGAAAGACAGCGAAAAAAGGTGCAAAAGCGGTTGAGAAAACTGCTGTAAAAGGTGCTGATGCAGTTTCTGACGGTTACAAAGATGTAAAAGCAGATCTTAAAAAATAACATTGACAAAGAAAGACTTCAATATTTGGAGTCTTTTTTTTGTAACATTTTTCTATTAATAATAACCAATTAAGAGATATTTTAAGAAATTTAACTATTTTAGTTCAGGGAAAAATTTAAAAAAATGAAAAGAATTATTTTAACGTTTGTATTGTCTTTTTTGATGATAGCAAATATGTCTGCTCAGGCAGTGCCAACCGCAAAACAAATTATTGATAACTATGTAACTGCGTTAGGCGGAAAACAAAAATTGGAATCTGTAAAAACACTTTCTATGAAAAATACCATCAGCGTGATGGGAATGGAAATGGAAGGGAAAACAGTGAAAAAAGACAACAAATTCAAGTCCAGCCAATCTATGATGGGACAGGAAATGATTCAGGTTTTTGACGGAGAAAAAGGTTTCGCTTCTCAAATGGGACAGAAAATGGATTTCCCTGCAGATCAAGTTGCAAAATTGAAAACTTCAAAACTAATGGATGCTTTAGGATTGGATGCTGCAAAAATCAAAACAGTTGAGAAAAAACAAATCGACGGAAAAGATTATTATCTGCTTTCTTCTGACGATTCCAAATCTTATTTTGATGTGAAAACCAATTTGCTTTTCAAAACTGAAAATGAAAAAGGAAATATGACAATCACAAAATATGCTGATGTTGACGGAATTAAATTTGTAGAAGAAATGTCTATCGATGCAGCCGGACAACAAATTAATATCAAAAACTCTGACATCAAGATCAATCAGCCTGTTTCTGATGATGAGTTTAAACTTTAAATAAAATTTACAATTCAAAATAAAAAAAAGAGAATCCAAATTTGGATTCTCTTTTTTTGTGAAATATTTTAAGAATTATATTCTTTTTCCCATTCTTCTGCAGCTTCACATAGCGTTTTGTAGAATTCTTCGCCGTATTTTCGGATAAGTGGTTCTTTCAGGAATTGATAAATTCTCACTTGCAATTCTTTCCCCAAAGTGCAGGCATCATTACATATTTCCCATTCGTGATAATTGAGTGCAATAAAAGTCTTATAATCGTTTACACGGATTGGATAAAGATGGCAGGAAATAGGTTTTTTCCAATCTACAACTCCGTCTTCATAGGCTTTTTCGATGCCACATTTCGTTGTTCCTTTTTCATCAAATATCACATAAGCGCATTCACTCCCATTTACTAACGTCGTAACATATCCGCCATCATAAGGATCAATGACCCAGGTTCCCTGTTCCTCGATTGCCTTTACACCTTCAGGTCTCAGGTAAGATTTTATTTTTGGGAAAATTTCGTCTAAAATTGGCAATTCATCTTTGTCAAGAGGAGCGCCAGTATCGCCATCTACACAGCAGACACCTTTGCATTTGGTGAGGTTGCAGACAAAGCTTTCTGCAAAAATATCTTCGGAAATCAGTTTGTCATCTATCTGAATCATTCTTCATCAATTTTTAATATTGTGCAAAATTAGCGATTTTAAATGCTGCCAAACAAAAAACAACGATCCAAAGTCCCAATTCCTGCATCCAGTATTTAGGCAGGAATCTCAACATTCTACTGATAATGATACTTACAGGCAAAGCTAAAAGCAAAAGATATTCGTAATTATTCCCCATATAAAAAATAATTGTAATCAATTGTGCCAAAGAGAAAACAAGTACAAAAGTGTATTTATACCGGCTGATCGGACTTTTTTCATTATAATGTTTGAAATGATCCGAGATAGAGTAGATGATCATCAAAGCAATCGGAATCAAAATATAAAGAGGATAATAACTTTTCAGCATTTCAAATGAACTTGAAAACGGGAAATAAGAACTGTCCCAAGTAGTGTAATGAATGAGATACATCAGTCCGAAATAACTCAGAACAATCAAAATTGCGCCGAACAATAGACGAAACATATTAAGCCCAACTCTTCCCGAAGTCCCGATAATATGAAAGATAACAAACACTGCCATTGGCCAGCTTGGCGGAAAAACCAGAAATGTAAACGCTAAAATGGCACCAACCAACATAAACGAACTTTTCCTAAGTTGATCATTCTGACTTGTTAAAATCAATAATAAAATAGAACTCATCAAGAACGTAATTCCTAATCCTAAATCAATCGTTCCGTCGTAAAATGAAGCCACAAAAAGTGTGTAAAGAAATAATGGCAGGTGAGAAAACTGATTAAGAGCAATGGCATTGAATAAAAAATATCCCAGGCTGATTCCGGTGAATGTAATAATGGTAGATAAAAGAGTTATGTTTTTGAAATCCAGTAGATTAAGTGAAAGGAAAATCAGAAACAAAAATCCAATGTAAGCCGGAACAGAAAAAATATTGCTTTCTTTTGAAAGTAATCGAAACATTTTTTATAAATTTGTGCAAAGTTAATTTAAAAAAAGAAAAATATGACATCTTTCTGGTTAGCATTAAGTGCAGCTTTCAAATGGTCGTTCGGATTTTATAATCTTTTTGGCAATGTGCTGAACTGGGTTTTATTTCTTGTAGCAGCAGGATTTTTCACTTATTGGTGTTATATTTTGGTTGTAACTCTTGGAGCTCAGAAAGACAAAGATTACTTCTCTCCAACAGAAGGTAAGAATCCTTATTACGATCCAAAAATTTATAAAAACGAAGGTTAAATAAATTGATTATATAATAAAAAACCCGTCTTGTTACTATAACGAGACGGGTTCTTTTATTTTTAAATCTTGAATATTGTTCCTTGATTAATTATTCTTCGTCGTGGCAAGGAACAACCAAAACAGGAATTTTTGATTTTTTGGTAATTTCTTTAGTCACACTTCCGATGAATACGTCATAAACACCACTTCTTCCGTGCGATCCGACTACTATGTAATCTGCCTGTTTCTCATCAGCATATTCCAAAATCGTGTCTCCTGCAATTCCTTGTTTTAAAATATGAGAACAAGTCACGCCATTTGCAATAACTTTTTGTTCAATTTTATTCAGTTCTTTTAACTCGTATTTGATTTCATTTTCTTCAACTTCCGGAAAATATTGAAATCCCATATCACCGATTACGAAACCAATATCTGTCGCCGCAACGTGGATCAAATGGATTTCAGCATTGATGTCTTTTGCAAAATTAATAGCGTAATCCACCAATTTATTAGAACTGTCAGAAAAATCTACGGGTAATATTATTTTTTTCATAATCAAAGTTTATAGTTATAGAAGAGCAAAAATGTAGCCATTGTCAAAATTTCTTACCTGATAAAAATCTATTGAATTTTTAATGAAAACAATTTCTTATCTTCCAGATAAGCTTCCAGTAAATCGTTCTCAGAAACTTTTCCGACACCTTTTGGTGTTCCTGTGAAAATCAAATCGCCAACTCGCAAAGTGAAATATTGAGAGGCAAATGCAATAATATCTTCAGGACTGAAAATCATTTCTCTCGTGTTTCCGTTTTGTACTTTCTCATTATTTTTTGTCAGTGAAAAATTAAGACTTTGTAAGTCATAATTCTCTTTTGATACAAAATCCGAAACTACAGCTGACCCATCAAAAGCTTTCGCCAGTTCCCAAGGTAAACCTTTATTTTTTAGTTTGGTTTGTAAATCTCTCGCGGTAAAATCTAGACCAAGACCAATTTCATCATAATGTTTATTGGCATTTTCCTTTTGAATATATTTTCCACCTTTTGATATTTTCAAAACGACTTCCAATTCGTAATGGATATCATCAGAAAACTCAGGTATATAAAAATCCGAACCTTTTTTAAGAATCGCTGTATCAGGTTTCATAAAGATAACCGGATCTTCTGGGATTTCATTTCCTAATTCTTTGGCGTGCTCACCGTAATTTCTTCCTACGCAGATTATTTTCATAATAAATATTTACTGAATTTAAAACTTAGACTTCAACTGGATTTTAGTGAAAATCTTCTTGGTGTAAAGCGGAAAATCAGCGCTTTGAAGCCAGCCGTAGTACCCAATATCTTTCTGGAAAACTTCCTTCACAACCTGACCTTTATATTTCCCAAATGCAAAAATCTCCTGCTCTTTATCATTGAAATGAATCATTCCGGCCAAGTCCGCAAACTTGCTGTGGAAAGAAAAATCGCTTAAACCAGCAATTTCTTTCGGCAAATCTTCGTAATGTCCAACCTGCGCATCCAAAACTTCGAAAGTTGCCAAAACATCGGCTTCGGCAGAATGCGCATTTTCCAAAGTTTTTTGACAATAAAAATTGTAAGCAGCGGAAAGATTCCTAGGTTCCATTTTATGATAAATGGTTTGTGCATCCACCAATTTGAACTTACTTAAATCGAAATCCAGACCTGCACGCAAAAGTTCTTCTGCCAAAAGCGGAACATCAAAACGGTTGGAATTGAAACCTCCCAGATCAGTTCCTGAAATCATTTCCAAAATTTTCGATGCAATGTCTTTGAAAGTTGGTGCGTTCACAACATCTTCATCGTAGATTCCGTGGATGGCGGAGGATTCTTTTGGGATTGGCATTTCTGGATTTACTTTCCAGGTTTTGCTTTCTCGTGATGCGTCAGGATTTACTTTCAGGATGCAGATTTCTACGATTCTGTCTTTTCCAACGTTTGTTCCGGTGGTTTCCAAATCGAAAACGCAAAGTGGTTTATATAGTTTTAAGTTCATTATTTATAATTGATGAGTGATTGTTATTCTAATTTCTAGCTTCTAAAATCTAATTTCTACTTCAGTTGTTTTTGAAATATTAATGAAATCAAAATATAATAGATGATAATTAAAGGAATTCCGACAGTTTTAAAAATTAATAAAATCAAAATTCCGCCAATTAATAAAGCCAGTTTTGGATAATTATCTTCTAATTTTTTCGATTTAAATTTCATCGCAATCATCTTGATTGGACTGATTAAAAGCCAGGAAGAAATAACTGTTAATATCAATAGATAAGTATCATTCTGGAACAAAAAACTGAAATAACCAGTTGTCTTGAAAGCATAAAATAATCCGAAGATCAAAATCGTATTACTCGGAGTATTCAAACCTTTAAAATAATATTTCTGATCGTCATCCAAATTGAAAATAGCCAATCTAAGACAAGAAAAAAGTGTGATCAAAAACCCTAAAAAATAATACCAGGGAAAATCTGCATATTCATTGCCAATCAACGCTACGAAAATTGTAATTCCAGGCAAAAATCCGAAACTTACCATATCTGCCAAAGAATCCAATTGTCCACCCAAGTTGCTGCTGGAATTCATAGCTCTTGCAATAAATCCATCGAAAAAATCGAGAACTAATGAGATGATAATGCAAATCGCCGTGTTTTGATAATCGCCGGAAATGAGATGAACAATCCCAACGCAACCCGAGAAAAGATTTCCTAAAGTAAATGCGTTGGCAAGGTTGTTTTTGATGAAATTCATATCACAAAAATAAGTTTTTTTGTTGGAAGCCTGAAGTTGGAGGCCCGAAGTTTTCGAAGCTTATAGAAAAATATTCGTCAGCCGGCTTCTTACTTACAACTTTTTGTAATTTTGTGAAATGAAAAATTGGAGATGGCAAGAAGTTTTTGCCTTGATTTACAGACTTTTTTTAGTGTTTTTCTTTTATCAGATCGCAAGATTGCTATTCTGGTTTTTCAACAGAGAACTTGTGAAAGTAGATAGTGTTTCGGAATATTTCAAACTTTCCTATTACGGAACTGCATTTGATACTACAGCGATTTTGTATGTGAACGCAGTTTTTATTCTACTGAGTATCATTCCGATTATCATTAATACAAAAAAAAGCTATCAGAGATTTTTGTTCTTTTGGTATTTTATCACGAACGGAATTACTTATGCTTTCAATTTTGGCGATATTATTTATTACAGATTCAGTCAGGCAAGATTGACTTCGGCAGCATTCTCTGTTGCGAAGAATGAAAATAATATCGGAAAGGTCTTTCTGAATGCGGTTTTGCAGAATCCGTTTGTTTTAATTTCTTTCATCGTTATTATTTTCTTGTGGATTTTCCTTTACAAAAAATTAAACGTGGAAGAAGAAAAACCGAAGAATTTAATCGCTTATTTTGTCTCATCTATTGTCATTCTCTGTGTGACCACACTTTTGGTCGTTGGCGGAATCCGTGGGGATTTCAAACATTCTACAAGACCGATAAACTTGGTTGATGCCAACAAACATGTCAGTAATCCACTTCAGGGAAATCTCGTTCTCAACAGTGTTTTTTCGTTTTTCAGAACTATTAATACCAATAATTTTAAGCTCGTTTATTTTGTTGATGAGAAATTCATTGAGAAAGAAATCAAACCTTATAAATTATATGAAAGAGAAGTTGAACAAAAGCCGAATGTCGTCATTTTCATTATGGAAAGTTTTGCGAAAGAATATTCCGGAGCGTTCAACAGAAATACAGAGATCAAAGATTTTGTTTCCTATACGCCATTTTTGGACAGTTTATCGAATGAAAGTTTAATTTTTACTAATGCATTTGCGAACGGCAGACAATCGATTCACGGGATGAGCTCGGTTCTTGCAGGAATCCCAAGTCTGACAGATGCTTTTACGAGTTCGCCATATTCCAATCAAAAAATCCAGTCCATTGTTTCGGTTTGTAATGATATGGGCTATGATACGAGTTTTTATCATGGTGCACCAAATGGGTCAATGGGATTTCAGGGATTTGGAAATATTTTAGGTTTCAAACATTATTTTGGGAAAACAGAATATAATAATGACAAAGATTTTGATGGAATGTGGGCAATTTGGGATGAGCCGTTTTTTCAGTATTTTGCTAAGAATATTGGCAAGAAACAACCGTTTATGTCAACACTTTTTTCGGCTTCTTCCCATGATCCTTTTAAAGTTCCGGAGAAATATCAGAATAAATTCAAATCAGGACCTTTGCAAATTCACGTTCCGATTCAGTACACAGATTATTCATTGAAGAAATTCTTCGAAACAGCGAGTAAGCAACCTTGGTATCAAAACACGATTTTTGTAATTACGGCGGATCATACCAATCAAATCTATTATCCTGAATATCAGAAAGCAATGAACAGATTTGCAATTCCACTTTTGTTTTTCTCTCCGAATCCAAAATATAATTTGAAAGGCATTGATGATCGCTTTGCTCAGCAAATCGACATTTATCCAACTTTGGCAGATCTTATTGGTTATAATAAAAAAATCAGAAGCTGGGGTAGAAGTTTGGTTTCGGATAGGAATGAAAATCCAATTATCATAAATTCTGACTCTATCAATGAGCAAATGATAATCGGTAATTACATTTATACTTTTAATGGAAAAGAGATAACCGGAATTTATGATAAAACAGATCTGGCTTTAGCAAAAAATCTTTTCAGTAAAAATCTTTTCAGTAAAAATCTTAATCAAGAACAAAAGCTCGGAATCGAAAAAACAAAAGCATGGTATCAGGATTATATGGATCGTGTTATCAATAGAAAACTGTATTAGATAAAGATGTTTAATGTTTAAAAATTCTGGTAATTGGCTTTATTTATGCTTTGGATAGCAAATAATTCTTGTTTGTTTAAAATTAATTTATATTTTTATCAATATTAATTTAACGTTAACAACGTAACAGTATCAAACAACAAACAAACTTAAAATAAAAGACAATGAAATCAAAGATTCACGAATTCCAAAGCAAAAATATTTTTACAATGAGTAAAAAATTACTTTTAACATTTGCCTTAACATTTATCGGCGTTCTTTCATTTGCTCAGATCGAAGGAAAATGGAAAACTATCGACGATGAAACAGGGAAACCAAAATCTATCGTAGAAATTTCTAAAGATTCCAAAGGGAAATACGTCGGGAAAATCGTTCAGTTATTAATCAAACCGGAAAATGTAAATTGCGTAAAATGCAAAGACGACCGGAAAAACAAACCATTGATTGGACTGGAAATTATCAGAGGTCTTTCAAAAGACGGCAACGAATTCTCAGGAGGAACGATTACAAATCCTAAAGACGGTAAATCTTACAAAACAGAAATCGTAAGAGAAGGAGACGAACTGAAAGTGAAAGCCATCATCTTGGGAATCGCAGTTAAGACGCAGACTTGGCACAAAGTGAGTTAAGTAAACATTATGATAAATAACAGGCTTCCATTTGGAAGCCTTTTTTGTTATGCAGATAATAAAAAAATTAATACTTTTGTATTTCGAAATTTAACAAAGAACATTTTCATAATCAATTATTACAAATGAAAGAATATACATTTCGTGAAGTAATTGCTCAAGCTATGAGCGAAGAAATGCGTAAAGACGAATCCATTTTTCTTGTAGGAGAAGAAGTTGCAGAATACAATGGTGCTTACAAAGCTTCCAAAGGTATGCTGGACGAGTTTGGAGAAAAAAGAATCATAGATGCACCAATTGCGGAACTTGGTTTTACAGGAATCGCTGTCGGCGCTGCAATGAACGGGAATCGTCCGATCGTAGAATATATGACTTTCAATTTCTCTTTGGTTGCTATAGATCAGATCATCAACAACGCTGCGAAAATGTACCAAATGACTGGCGGACAATGGAATATTCCAATCGTTTTCCGTGGTCCTACAGGTTCAGCGGGTCAGTTAGGAGCAACGCACTCTCAGGCTTTCGAAAGCTGGTATGCAAACTGTCCAGGTCTTAAAGTGATTATTCCTTCCAATCCTTACGATGCAAAAGGACTTTTGAAATCTGCGATCCAGGACAACGATCCAGTGATTTTTATGGAATCTGAGCAGATGTATGGTGACAAAATGGAAATTCCAGAAGAAGAATATTACATCCCGATCGGAAAAGCAGACATCAAGAAAGAAGGAAAAGATGTGACTTTGGTTTCTTGGGGTAAAATTATGAAAGTAGCTTTGCAGGCTGCAGAAGACCTGGAAAAAGAAGGAATCTCTGTAGAAGTGATCGACCTTAGAACGATTCGTCCTTTGGATTACGATACAATTCTTGAATCCGTTAAGAAAACCAACAGATTGGTAATTCTTGAAGAATCCTGGCCATTTGCAAGCATCTCAACCGAGATCACTTATATGGTTCAGCAGAAAGCATTCGATTATTTGGATGCGCCGATCAAGAGAATCACGACGCCAGATGCATCAGCGCCATATTCAGCGCCATTGTTTGCAGAATGGTTCCCGAAAGTGGAAAAAGTAAAAGAAGAGATCAAAAACGCTCTCTACATCAAAGCATAAAACAAAACTCCCGGATTCATTCGGGAGTTTTTTGATATAATATTTTAGGAGCTTAATCCCGCTTTCCGCTGCAATCTTTTTTGCAGACAATTGTCCTCTAAGTTGAACCGAATCCCACGCAAAAAAGGATTTCCACTGCAATCGGGGCTAGGGGATTTGTCATCCAATCAACATCAAGTATAAAAAATCCAATTTTAGTTTATTGTATTTCTTTGATGAGCGTTAGTGCCTTTGCGAACCTTAAAATATTTTCAATAATGTCAAAAAATCTTATCGACCTTTGCGTTCAATACTATTTTTAAATAATAGCCAATTAATTTTCTCAAAATAACTCACCAAAAATTTGCGAATTAATAAATAATTCCTATTTTTGCAATCCAAAATGAGATGTAATATATGTTAATAATTCCAGTAAAAGACGGAGAGTCTATCGACAGAGCTTTAAAAAAGTACAAGAGAAAATTTGATAAAACAAGAGTTGTAAGAGAACTTAGATCAAGACAACAATTTATCAAGCCTTCTGTAACTTTGAGACAATCAAAACTTAAAGCAGCTCATAAGCAAAGAAACTTGAGCAAAGAAGAACAAGCTTAAGTTCTTTTTTAGCAAAATATAACAAAAATCACTTCTGAATTTCTATATTTGGAAGTGATTTTGCATTTATAGACTTATGATAGAAAGATTCCTGGATTACGTTGCGGTAGAAAAACGATATTCTCCACATACAATTACCAATTATACAAAAGATCTCTCAGATTTTTCAGCTTTCGTTTTGAAAACAGAAGCAACGGAAGATGTGGTCCACGTTCATAAAAAAGTAATCAAGAATTTCATCGTTGAACTAAGCAGTTCAGGACTCAGTAAAAGAAGCATTAATAGGAAACTGTCATCACTCCGTAGTTTTTATATGTTTATGTTAAGACTGGAAGAAATAAAAGTTTCTCCAATGGAAACAATCGATTCTCTGAAATTCTATGCAGAGAAAAGAATTCCCTTTTCAGTGGAGGAAATGGATGTAATGAAGACGGAAATAGAGGAGAAGGGTCAGATGACACTTCTGGAGAAACTCATCATAGAAACGCTTTATCAGACCGGAATCCGAAAAGCAGAATTATGCAATCTTATGCTGAATAATGTAGATTTTTCTAAAAAAGAAATATTAGTCATAGGAAAAGGAAACAAAGCCAGAATAATTCCTGTTTCAGACGAATTGCTTTCTGATTACCAAGTCTATCTTACTACAAGACTTCCGGATTTGGAAAATCAACATTATTTTTTCGTTAATAAAAAAGGAAAAAAACTGGGCGAAAAGTTTGTTTATGTAGTCGTTAATAAGTACTTTAGTAATGTCACTTCCAAACAAAAAAGAAGTCCGCATATCTTGAGACATACTTTTGCAACCCACATTCTTAATGAAGGCGCAGAGATATCGAAAGTTCAGAAATTGATGGGACACTCCAGTTTGGCAAGTACACAAGTTTATACAAGTGCAAATATAGAAAAGCTGAAAGAAGTTTATAAAAATGCACATCCAAGAGAAACTAATAAAAAATAATATGGAGTAAAAATTTACATTTTTATTGTTTAACCATTTAAAACAGACGTTATGAAGATTACAATTCAGACTGCAGGTGTAACACCGCACGAACCATTAAAAGAAAGAATTGAAAAAAAATTAGCTAAGCTTGAGACCTTTTATGACAAAATTGTAGAGGCAACAGTTTACCTTAAAGTGGAAAATACTACTGAAAAGTTAAATAAAACAACCGAACTTGTTATTAAAGTTCCAGGAGATGATATTGTTGTAAAAAAGACATGCGCTACTTTTGAGGAAAGTTTAGACGAATCTGTTGATACAGCTAAGAAACTGTTAATCAAGAAAAAAGAATTAGCTTAAAAAAATATTTAAAAAAAGTTTTAAAAATATTTGTAGATTTCAAAAAAGTGTCTCATATTTGCACTCGCAAAACGGTAACAACCGCGACGCAGAAACAGAGTTCTTTTTTTGAAATCTATTTGCCTCCATAGCTCAGTTGGCTAGAGCAGCTGATTTGTAATCAGCAGGTCGTGGGTTCGAGTCCCTCTGGAGGCTCATTTATAGAAAATTTTGGGGAGATACCAGAGCGGTCAAATGGGGCTGACTGTAACTCAGCTGCTTCGGCTACGTAGGTTCGAATCCTGCTCTCCCCACTTTTTTTATAAAAATATTATTTGCAAGTTGTAAGATTTATTTTTAAATTTGCACACCGTTAACCAACCTTTTTTGGGAACAAAAATTGCGAAAGTAGCTCAGTTGGTAGAGCGTCAGCCTTCCAAGCTGAATGTCGCGGGTTCGACCCCCGTCTTTCGCTCAAAATCACAAACCTTACGGAATGTGATTTTTTTTTAGGCCGACTTAGCTCAGGGGTAGAGTGCTTCCTTGGTAAGGAAGAGGTCACGGGTTCAAATCCCGTAGTTGGCTCACAAGATCCCGAATCCGTTTCGGGATTTTTTTTAAATTAAATACTGTTGTTAAAATGAGAAGCCCAAAATAGAAATCTATTCTGGGCTTCTTTATGAAGATCTAAGTTTATTTTAGAATCCTAACCCTACGGTAAATCCTTTTACCATATTCGGATAATTCGAAACAGCTGTTGCGGCTCCATTCGTAGTGTTTACTGTGTAGATTTTAGTTTCAGTTCCCACAGTCGCTACCAAGTAGGCTTTTTGGCTTGTGCTTCCGATGTCAAATCCGTTACTTGATGTGATATTAATTCCTAAAGCACCTCGTTCTACTAAAGTTCCGGCGTTAGGTGGGTTTTGAAGATATAGTTTATCAGTATTGTGATCGATAACGAATAATGAGGTCATTGTAGCGCCTGCGAAATTGTCTGTGTAAGCGGCAGAACTCAAAGCAGGGGTTCCCGGATTGATTACTCCGTCTATTCCGGCAACACTTCCGTCAATTGGGTTTAATCTAAGATTTTGTCCAGTGTCACTCACGACTCTTATCCTGTCAACAGTTGGATTGAAATCAAAACCAAATTCGGTTCCGACAAGTGGAGTTGATAGTGTTCCGGATCCAACTTGAGTAGCAGCGCCAGTTCCTAAGTTGATTGTGTAAATTCTGCTTGAACTTCCCAAAGCGTAAAGCTGTCCATTCAAAGGTCTGAAATCAATTCCTAAAATTCCTTCCCCATTTTGTAACCCAGTAATTGCTTTTGTGACGGGTTCTGGTTTATTGGGATTAAAGATCTGAAGCATATTCGAAAGATCTATCGCATAAGCAATAGCATCCGTTGGAATAGCAATGTCAATTAGTTTTTGAGATAAAGTTCCAATGTTGGTTGTTTTACCACTTGCAAGATCCAATGTATAAAGATTGTTTTTAGAATCTTTTGTAGCCGCAATTAATGCAATACTGTTATCAGGGTTAATATCAAAAGCTGCCTGGCCGGTAAAAGTGATTCCTAAACTTCCAACTTCAACCAGTGTTCCGTTGTTTGGCGGATCTTGTTTGAATAATTTTCCTGAAGTCATATCAAGATCATACAAAGTTGTTGCAGACGCTCCTGATTTACTGTTTGTGTAAGCAATGCCTGTGATAGAAGATGTTGTAGCAATGCTTGTGTCCATAGCGGCAAGAGCGCCATTTTCAGGATTAAGACGTAGATTCTGTCCCGTATTTGTCACCAATCTGATGCGGTCGACTGTCGGATTGAAATCAATTGAAGCAATTGTTCCGGCAATCGCAGGTGTGAAAGCTGTTGTACTTACTACTCTAGAAGTTGCATTTGAAATATTAATAATATAAAATTTGTTTGCATTAGAAAGTGCATAGAGTTCTCCGGTAGCCGGTCGGAAATCAATGCTTAATAATTTTTCTCCGGCTGTAATACCGGCAATTGCAGTTTTTGAGGTGAAAGTAGAAGGATTATTGGCATTGAAAACTACCAGTTCATTGTTTTCTGTTAACCCATAAGTTATTTGATTTGGACCTACAGTTACAGGTGGTTCTTCCGGCATTGCGACGATGTTATCATCATTATCACAAGAGATTGCCGAGACAATGACAAAAGTTGCCAGACAAAGGTTGAATAATTTTTTCATAAGATTATTTTTTTTGGTTTCATAGTTATCTACGAGATAAAAGTAATCTTGGATGGGCAGTACTTTTTTTAATTGATTTTTTTATGTAAATTTGCAACGTCAAAAGACAAAAATTTATTGGTTTGTAGTTTTTTAATTTGAGTATCAAAATTTTCAATAAAAATATTTTTGATATTCAAAAAATCGTTATATTTGCAAACCGAAAAAAATAAATAATTAATTAATAAATATTAAATCATGGCAAAGGAAACGTTTAATCGTAACAAACCCCACTTGAACATTGGTACTATTGGTCACGTTGACCATGGTAAAACTACACTTACAGCTGCAATCAGTAAAGTGTTATCTGATAAAGGATTCGGAACAGCAAGAGATTTCTCTTCTATCGATTCTGCACCAGAAGAAAAAGAAAGAGGTATCACTATCAATACTGCTCACATCGAGTACGAAACTGCAAACAGACATTACGCTCACGTTGACTGTCCAGGTCACGCGGATTACGTAAAAAACATGGTTACAGGTGCTGCTCAAATGGATGGAGCTATCCTTGTAGTAGCTGCTACTGACGGGCCAATGCCTCAAACTAGAGAGCACATCTTGCTTTGCCGTCAGGTAAACGTACCTAACGTACTTGTTTTCATGAACAAAGTAGATATGGTAGATGATGAAGAATTATTAGAATTAGTAGAATTAGAGATCAGAGATCTTTTATCTTCTTACGAATATGACGGAGACAACGCTCCAATCATCCAAGGTTCTGCTTTAGGAGGATTGAACGGAGATGCTAAATGGGTAGGTAAAATCGAAGAATTGATGGATGCTGTTGATACTTGGATCGAACTTCCAGTTAGAGATCAGGATAAACCATTCTTGATGCCAATCGAAGACGTATTCTCTATTACAGGTAGAGGTACTGTTGCAACTGGTAGAATCGAGTCTGGAGTTATCAATACAGGAGATCCTGTTGATATCGTAGGTATGGGTGATGAGAAATTAACTTCTACTATCACTGGTGTTGAGATGTTCAGAAAAATCCTTGACAGAGGTGAAGCTGGAGATAACGTAGGTCTATTGTTGAGAGGTATTGAAAAAACTGACATCAAGAGAGGTATGGTTATCGCTAAGAAAGATTCTGTTAAACCACACAAAAGCTTCAAAGCTGAGGTTTATATCCTTTCTAAAGAAGAAGGTGGACGTCACACTCCATTCCACAACAAATACAGACCTCAGTTCTACGTTAGAACAACTGACGTTACAGGTGAGATCTTCTTACCAGAAGGTGTAGAGATGGTAATGCCTGGAGATAACTTAACTATCACTGTAGAATTGTTGCAACCAATCGCTCTTAACGTAGGTCTTAGATTTGCGATCAGAGAAGGAGGTAGAACAGTAGGTGCTGGTCAGGTTACTGAAATCACAGACTAATTATCTAAATAATATAAAAAGTTCCGTAAGGAAACTTACGGAACTTTTTTAATCTACGGGCATCGTCCAATGGTAGGATACCGGTCTCCAAAACCGTTGATCTGGGTTCGAATCCTAGTGCCCGTGCAAAAATAAAATAATGAGCTTAGTAGAATTTTTAAAAGGTTCTTACACAGAATTCAAAGATAAAGTAGAGTGGCCAAAATGGGCAGACTTGCAGTCTTCAACGATTGTGGTTTCTATCACTACTGTTATTCTTGCTTTATTTACATTCGGAGTGGATTCACTTTTCAGTGTAACAATAAAGAATTTTATTGCGACGTTTATTAATATGTTTAATTAATCCTAATTACTTTCCTCATGAGCGAATCGAAATGGTATGTGCTGAAAGCTATTAGCGGACAGGAAAATAAGGTAAAGAACTATATTGAGAGCGAAATCCAGAGAATGAATATGGAAGCTTACGTCACTCAGGTGGTGATTCCTATGGAAAAAGTAATCCAAATCAGAAACGGTAAGAAAGTTCCTAAAGAGAAGCCTTACTATCCTGGTTATCTAATGGTAGAAGCTGATTTGGTTGGGGAAGTTCCTCACGTTATCAAAAATATTCCTGGCGTAATTTCTTTCTTGAGTCTTACAAAAGGAGGTGAGCCGGTTCCAATGAGAAAATCTGAAGTTAACAGAATGCTCGGAAGAATGGATGAGCTTTCTGAATTTGCTACAGATGTGGAAATTCCTTTCATCGTTGGAGAAAACGTAAAAGTGATCGATGGTCCTTTCAACGGATTCAACGGAACGATTGAGAAAATCTTGGAAGACAAGAAAAAAGTAGAAGTTTCAGTTCTTATTTTTGGTAGAAAAACTCCAATGGAACTTAGCTTTATGCAAGTAGAAAAAGTATAAATTTAAAATACTTATAAAATATAAACCATCCGTCTTTGACGTGATGGTTTTTTTATTTTACTAATTCATTATTAAATTCAGTTGGCGTTTTCCCCATATATTTTTTAAAAGTTCTGCTGAAGTACGAAATGCTGTTATAACCACTATTATAGCAAGACTCCGAAATGCTTTTCCCTTTCAAAATATCTGTACAAGCCTTATCTATTCTGTATTGATTGATGAAATCTGTGAATGTAATTTTAGTTGTTTTCTTGAAAAAGTTGCAAAAAGCGGGTAAAGTTAAATTCACTAAGTCTGCAATATCATTAATATCAATCTCTTTATTGTAATTTTTTTCTACAAAAGTAAAGATTGTTTGTAGTCTTTCTTTATTTTTCGAAATCACCGTGTGAGGCATTACTTCTTTGTTCAGTAGAATATAATCTTTGGTTTCTGCCAACTCAATAAGGATATTTAAAAGTATAAAATACCGTTTTGAGTTTTCAGTTTCCAGCATTTCATAAAGCTTAGGTAAGATTTTCCGCTTCACTTTTTGACTAAACATAATTCCAAACTGAGCTTTTGAAATCAACCGATCAAGAGCTGACATTTCTTCTACCTCTTTTGGGAACCGCACAATTTCTTCTTTGAATTGCAACACGATTTCTTCATGAGGATCAACGGAATTAAGTCCGAATCCAGAATGTGGAATATTTGATCCTATTAATACCAAATCCCCATTTGTATAATTGCTTTTATGATAGCCAACTTGTCTTGTTCCATTACCCGCTATAACGCAGACAAGCTCCATTTCCTGATGGTAATGATATTCCCACTTATGCTCTTTAACAGGAACTCTGAAATGTAATGTACAAAACGATGAATTTCTGTCCGGCGTAATGTTTTCGTAACTGACTCTCATTGATTTAATCTAAATATTTAATAAATATAGTAATTTATATTAATACAGTGAAAATAGTGGTTTACTATGTTAAATTAATGTAAACAAAACATTAATAGATTTGCATTAATCAATACACCTAATGAAAAATCTGGGAATCAAATTGGCATTATTTATCAATTACTTTGTTTTTGCAGCATTGCTGAACAGTGTTGGATTGTTGATTCAAAAATCACAAAATGTCTATGGGATTTCTGAGTCAAAAGCCAGTTTACTTGAGCCTGCGAAAGATTTGACAATCGCCTTAGTGGCATTTTTAATTGGTTCTTTTCTTCCTAAGTTGGGTTACAAAAAAGGAATGCTGATCAGTTACGTTATGGTTTTTCTGGGCTGCTTCATTATGTATTTTGGCAACTCGTTTTGGAGTGTGATTTTACTCTTCGCCTGCACAGGATTTTCATTTGCAATCATCAAAGTATCGGTTATGGCATTAATAGGTGTTGTGGCTGATAACGAAAGTGATCACAAATCATTTATGAGTTACATAGAAAGCGTTTTTATGCTCGGGATCGTTTTCGCTTATGTGATCTTTCCTATGTTTTACAGCGAAACAGATCCTAACGCTTGGTTGAATGTTTACCTGATTTTGGCAGGTTTAATCGCTATTGTTTTCATATTCATCCTGTTTTCCAAATTTGATTTACCAAAGGCAGAAACTACAAAATCAGTAGCTGATGATTTCAAAGATATGATCCGGCTGATGAAAAGACCATTGCTGATTTTGTTTGCAATCTTCGCATTTATGTATGTAATGACGGAGCAGGGAATTATGTCCTGGTTGCCGACATTTAACCAAAAAGTATTGCATTTGAGCGAAAAATTGGCCGGACAAATGGCTGTGATTTTAATGCTTTCTATTGCTATTGGCAGGTTCATTTCCGGAATTATTGTCAAAAAAATCCATTGGTATATTTATTTGACTGTTTGTTTAGTTTCTGCAGCTTGTCTTGTAATTTTTGTCCTTCCTATGGCTTCTGATCTTGCCGTTACAGAAATTAAAGACCTAAGCGATGTTCCATTGATAGGCTTTGTTTTTCCATTGATAGGATTGTTTTTAGCTCCGATTTATCCTTTAATCAATTCCACAATTTTGAGTGCTACCGAAAAACAATCTCATAGCTCGGTTGCAGGTATTCTTACTTTTTTCTCAGCATTTGGCGGGACTTGCGGATCTGTTATCATCGGTTATCTTTTTGAAAATATCGGTGGACACAAAGCTTTCTACTTTTCATTAATTCCGATGACAGTGCTGATTATCGTCATTTTTTTCATCAATAAACTTAACAATAAATCAAAATTAAATGCAGCCTAATTTATACATAGAAGAAATTTTTGATTTGTATGATGCCGTTCAAAAGTCTAAGATTTTCGAAGATCAGAAAGATATGGCAGATGCAATTCCAATGTTCTCAATTTCTGAAATTAATGAAAAATATAACTCAGAAAAAGATAATGTAGGATTTGATCTTAAAGAATTTGTTTTAAAACATTTCAAATTTGATCAGAAAACGGAGTCTATCCAAGAGAGAGATAATTTACCGATTATTGAACATATCGAAAAACTTTGGGATGAATTAACCAGAACTGCTGATGAAGAGAAGGGAACATTATTGAAACTTCCAAAACCTTACATCGTTCCTGGTGGACGATTCAATGAATTTTTCTATTGGGATAGTTATTTTGTGATGCTTGGATTACAAGTTTCCGGCAGAATCGAAATGATGAAAAATATCGTTGATAACTGTGCTTATCTGATTAATAAATTCGGATTTGTTCCAAATGCAAGCAGAACATATTTCCTAAGTCGTTCGCAGCCGCCGTATTTTTCGTTGATGTTGGATTTAATTTTTGAAAGCACAGATGATGAAACAATCTATTCTCAATACTTCGAAATCTTAGAAAAGGAATATCAATTCTGGATGGATGGAACAGATTATTTAGAAAATGGAAATCATTACAGACGAGTCGTAAAAACTCATGATGGCGATTTTCTAAACCGATATTTCGATGATGAAAATAATCCGCGTCCGGAAAGTTATATGATCGATGTTGAAGATGCTGAAACTTCTGCAAACACTGAATTTTACAGAAATGTACGAGCAGCCTGCGAATCAGGTTGGGATTTTTCCAGCAGATGGTTGGCAGATGGAAATTCAATTCAAACTATTGAAACTTTAAATCTTGCTCAGGTTGATCTTAACTGTCTTTTATGGCATTTAGAAAGTACTTTGGCAAAATCTTCAAAACTTCAAAACTTTGAAGCCAAGAAAAACAATTACAGTCAAAAAGCTGAAGCCAGAAAAATTGCTATCGATAAATATTTCTGGAGCGAAGAAGACAAAATCTATAAAGATTATAACATCAAATCTCAATCTCAAACTTCATCAGAACACATTGCTGCACTGTATCCTTTGTTTTTAAACTTATCAAGTCAAGAACAGGCAAAGGCGGTTTCAGAAACTATAAAAGATAAATTTTTGAAAAAAGGAGGTTTGATAACAACAACCAAAGATTCCGGACAACAATGGGATTCGCCAAATGCCTGGGCGCCTTATCAATGGTTGGGTTTTGTGGCGATGAAGAATTACGGTTTTGATGATGTGGCAGAAAATATAAAAAATAACTGGTGTTCCAACGTAGACAGGATTTACAATAACACGGGAAAGCTAATGGAGAAGTATAATGCGATTGACACCACAAGTATTGCAGGAGGTGGAGAATATCCAAACCAAGATGGATTTGGGTGGACAAATGGAGTTTATATGAAATTAAAGAAGAACAACTATTAATAATAAACTTAAAAAAACATGAGAAAAAAATCGCTCCTTTTGGTTGCAGGTATTGCAACTATGTACTTCCAAAATGCTTATGCACAGGAAGTAAAAGATTCAGTAAAAACCAATGACATAGATCAGGTGGTCATTACCGGAAACTCCCGTCCTAAGCAGAAACTAGAATCCAGCACGGCTATCTCTACTTTTAGTGCCAAAGAGATAATGAAGCAAAATCCAATCAGTGCCGCTGCATTGTTGCAGAGAGTTCCTGGTTTTGCGGTAGAATCTTCTGGTGGAGAAGTTGGAAATAACCTGTTCTCAAGAGGTATTCCTTCTGCCGGAGGTTATGAATTTGTACAGGTTCAGGAAGATGGATTACCTGTTTTCGAGGATGGAGCTTTGCAATTTGCAAATGCTGACAATTTTTTCCGGGTTGATAATACAACAGGAAGACTGGAGGCATTAAGAGGTGGTTCGGGTTCTATTTTCGCAACCAATTCTCCGGGTGGACTTATCAACTTTATTTCTAAAGAAGGAAGCAACACTTTCAAAGGTATTGCAAAATTGGAAACCAGTACTTATGGATTGATGCGAACCGATATTAATCTTGGCGGTGCATTGATTGATGATAAATTATTTTTCAACGTTGGTGGTTTTTACAGAACCGATGACGGACTTAGAAAAACTGGTTTCAAAGCCAACAATGGCGGACAGATCAGAATGAACTTGAAATATGTTTTCGATAAAGGTTATGCGAAAGTGTATTACAAAAAGCTGGACGACAGAAATACTTTTTTCTTACCAATTCCTTTGAACCGTGATGGAAATGACATCAAAGAGTTCCCGGGTTTTGATGCTAATTATGGAACTTACAGTTATAACTCAATCAGTCAGTTGAATATTCCACAAGCTGGCGGCGGTTATTTCAAAAGAAACCTTCAGGACGGGATTCATCCAAAAGTAGATGCAATAGGAGCGGAATTCAAATACGATTTGGGTAATAATTTCTCTGTTTTGAATAAGACAAGGTATACCAATATCGATATGAACTATACGGGGATTTTCCCTGCTGGCGGACCAAGGACAGGTGCTGATTTTGCGAAGGATTATGACACTTATGCAGATACAGATAACAATCCACAAACTCCACCAGTACTCGTACATTCTGTAACACCACAATATTCTTTGGTAAGCAGTGGACAGCTTGTAAATCCCGCATATGTACAGAAATTAGGATTCTGGGCAATTGACAAGCAGATGAATAATTTCGTCAATGATTTGCAGTTCAGTTACAAATTGGATAAAGGCAATGTGACAGCCGGTTTCTATAAATCCAACTGGACATCTAACCAATACTGGAACTGGAGCAATATCCTGACAACTGCAACTGATAAGCCTCAACTTTTAAATCTTGTGGATACGTCTCTAAGTCCAAATGATGTTGGTTATTCCAAAACTTACAATGGCGTTACTCAGATGTCATTCCTACAGAGAAATACCCAAACGCAGGGTAGTCTTAATGATATCTATGCAAACTTCGATTATAATGTAAGTGATAATTTGAACATCAATGTTGGAGCACGTTACAGCAGAGATTTTTACAGAGGATTTTTTGCCAATACAACGTCATCCAATCTTAATAATTCCGGTTTGACGACAGACGGCGTTCACGGTTTCTCAACAACAACGGCAGATGATGGAATGAGCGTTTTGGGAAATCAGTACACTTATTGGAGATATGATATTGATAAGTTGTCTTACACGGCTGCAGCTAATTATAAAATTAATGCCAATAATGCGGTCTATGGACGTTTTTCTCACGGATTCAGATCCCCGAATGAAGAAGCTTACTATAATTATTTCTCAACGACAAACCCGGATCAGCCCTTAAAGCCTGTAACAACAAATCAGATTGAAGTTGGTTACAAATATTATACAAGCAATTTCAGCATCGGTGTAATTCCTTTTTATTCCACACTTAAGGATCTTTCTTTCACAGATGTATTCTCAGACGGAAGTTCAGAAAATACTTTTGCGGATACCAAAAATTATGGTATTGAAATCGAAGGTTATGCAAGACTTTTCAATAATATTTTGGATCTGACATTCAATGGAACGTTTCAGAATCCTAAATATGAAGGACTAGCAGGAGGCAGTGTTCTGGAAGGAAATACGGTAAGAAGAATGCCAAAATTATATTTCAATATTACACCGGCGGTTAATATTACCAAAGAATGGAGAACTTATGTAAGCTATAATTATTATGGCAAACGTTTCCAGGATCAAACCAATCTTGATACTTTACCATCATTTGGAGAAGTTGGAGCAGGAACATCTTATCAGTTAGGTAAAGTGCGTTTTGGTATTGACGCCACCAATGTTTTCAATACCATAGGACTCACAGAAGGAGACCCAAGATCACCGGCTACGCAACAGGCGGGTACAACAACTATTATGGCAAGACCAATTATGGGTGCTGCGGTAAGAGGTTCTATTACATTAGAATTTTAGATTAGATTTTAGCAGCTATTTATAATTCATCCCAAAAATAATTTTTGGGATGAATTTTTTTTATTAAAAGTTTTAAAAATCAACACATTCCGTTTGCTATTTCAAAAATAATTTATACTTTTGCAATCCGAAATATAGGTCTTCTTTTATGCGAAGTGACTTATGTTGAATAATTAATGCTTCCACATTCAATTATTTATTAATCAAATCAAAACATTAAAATGGCTAAAAAAGTCTTTAAAATGGTAAAACTTCAGGTGAAAGGTGGCGCTGCCAACCCTTCTCCACCAGTAGGTCCAGCATTGGGTTCTGCAGGTGTGAACATCATGGAGTTTTGTAAACAATTCAACGGTAGAACTCAGGATAAACCTGGTCAAGTTCTTCCGGTAGTTATCACGGTGTATGAAGACAAGTCTTTTGAATTCATCATCAAAACACCACCAGTTGCAATCCAATTATTGGAAGCTGCAAAACTGAAAAGTGGTTCTGGAGAACCTAACAGAAACAAAGTAGGTGCTGTATCTTGGGCTCAGGTTCAGAAAATTGCAGAGGACAAAATGGGAGATCTTAACTGTTTCTCAGTTGAACCTGCACTTTCTATGGTAGCTGGTACTGCTAGATCTATGGGATTGAGAGTAACAGGAACTAAACCAACTAACGCTTAAAACTTAAAGAAATGGCAAAATTGACAAAAAAGCAGAAAGAAGCTTTAAGCAAAGTGGAAAAAAATAAAATTTACAATCTTGACGAAGCTTCTGCTTTGGTAAAAGAGGTAAATTTTGCAAAATTTGACGCATCTGTAGATATCGCTGTTAGATTGGGTGTAGATCCAAGAAAAGCAAACCAAATGGTAAGAGGTGTTGTATCTCTTCCTCACGGTACTGGTAAAGATATCAAAGTTTTGGCTTTGGTAACTCCGGACAAAGAAGCAGAAGCAAAGGAAGCTGGCGCAGACTATGTAGGTCTTGACGAATATTTGACTAAAATCAAAAACGGTTGGACAGATGTTGACGTTATCGTGACTATGCCTGCAGTTATGGGTAAATTAGGACCTTTGGGTAGAGTTTTAGGACCAAGAGGTCTTATGCCAAATCCTAAGTCTGGTACTGTAACTATGGACATCGGAAAAGCTGTAGCTGAGGTGAAAGCTGGTAAAATCGATTTCAAAGTAGATAAATATGGTATCATCCACGCAGGTATTGGTAAAGTATCTTTCGATGCTGCTAAGCTTAAAGAAAATGCTGCTGAGTTGATCTCAACATTAATTAAGTTGAAACCAACTGCTGCTAAAGGAACTTATGTGAAAAGCATCTATATGTCTTCTACAATGAGTCCTGGAATTGCAATTGATACTAAATCTGTTAACTAATTATAATCCTTAAGACAATGACAAAAGACCAAAAAGTTGTAGCAATACAAGAGATCAAAGACTTGCTTCAGGATGCAAAAGTAGTTTATGTAGCAGATCTACAAGGTTTGAATGCTGCTAAATCTTCTGATTTCAGAAGACAGGCTTTCAAACAAAATATCAAAGTAAAAGTTGTGAAGAATACATTGCTTCAAAAAGCAATGGAACAGATCGAAGGTGTAGATTACGCTGAGATGTTCGAAACTTTCAAAGGAAACTCTGCATTAATGATTGCTGAAACGGCTAACGCTCCGGCAAAACTAATCAAAGATTTCAGAAAGAAAGAAGAGAAACCAGCTCTTAAATCTGCTTTCGTACAGGAAACTTTCTATGTTGGCGACGAAAACTTAGATGCATTAGTAAGCATCAAGTCTAGAGAAGAAATGATCGGTGAAATCATCGGATTACTTCAGTCTCCAATCCAAAGAGTTGTTTCTGCTCTTCAAAACAAATCTGAAACTGTAGAAGCTAAAGCTGAAGAAGCTGCTCCTGCTGTAGAAGAAACTCCTGCTGAGGCAGCTCCAGAAGCTCCAACTGCAGAAAGCACGGAAGAAACTCCAAGTGCTGAATAATTAGAACTCAAAAAAATCAATCAATAATCAACAAAAAACATTACAACAATGTCAGATTT
>Ga0157369_10000354_pt1 | contig 61200 bp, 49 predicted proteins | sample C25metaG_FD_113461 | JGI IMG/M metagenome (GOLD analysis project Ga0157369, IMG submission 113461) | Corn rhizosphere microbial communities from Kellogg Biological Station, Michigan, USA - C2-5 metaG | ecosystem: Host-associated > Plants > Roots > Rhizosphere > Soil | place: USA: Michigan... | reverse complement strand
CCAGGCACTGGCCCATTTCATAGCATTCTGATCGCCGCACATCGGGTCGTTTGCCGGTGTGCTCGGATCGTCAGGCATGCACGTCCAGCCGTTCTTGCCTGCACGCAGCGTCTTCATGCTCCCTTTCGTACCAGGAACCACGATGGCGGCGTCATGAGCAATCGCGGCAGGCGCCGCAGATTCGGCGTTCACAATTGGATCTTTCGCTGACGCAGTGCTTTCGCTGCTGGTCTTCGTAGTGTTGCTCGAACCTCGATCCGACGCAGCCTTATTGCACCCAACGACTAGCAACATGGTCGTAGCGCCGATCACGAAACGCGCCCTCGCTGATGTCATGAGTCCCCTCCTGTCGCATCACCCAGACTCGACTGTAGCACGCATCGGTGTTCCGTTCATCCTGTGCCATCGTCGAGGGTCAGCCGCGGCGAGTTTGGGTGGAAAGCGGACGCTATTGCTTGGGCGGGAATGTTTGCTCGGGTACCGAGTTGGTGTTCTGGAACTGAGCGATTTGCCACCGGCCGGCCGACCGGACGACAACCTGCGTCTGAATGCCCTGCTGGGGCGCGGTGCCGCCCGACCCTGTCGGGCTGAGGGCGCCGGTCATCGTCCAGCGGACGTGAGCGACGGCGACATCGGGTTTCATAAATTCGACGTCGACATCGCCGATCGCAAGGTGTGAATGAGCAAATACCGAAGCAAAGCCGCGGCCGAGCTTTTCCTTCAACTCGGCGCGGCTTCGCCAATGCCAGCCGAGCACGTTCACGACGTGAGCGTCGAACGTAAACAAGGCCGAATAGGCGTTTATGTCATGAGCGTTCCAAGCCTGCGCCTGGTGCTGCTCGAGTGCCCGGATCGCGGCTTCGTCGTTCGGCCGCGCTGCCGCCGACGCGCTCAACAAACCCAAGGTCGCGATTACCCTTCCAGTTCCGTTCGCCATTTCGTCCTCGAAGGTTGCGCGCCGAGCCGAAGAATTTACATGGTGGAGTGGCGACTGCAATGGTTCGAGAGCAGCCCTAAAGCTCCTAATGTCCGCAGTGGGTGGAAAGCGGACGTGGAGCCGAAGGTCAATTCCTTTTAGCGACCGCGTCCAGTCACAAATTGCGAGAGCCAGCTAACGACGGTTGATTCGAGTTTGATACGCCGATCCTGAAAACCGTGATCGCTGTCGATTTCTACAGCGTCGAACTTTGCGCCATCACGTTTTAAAGCCGCTTGAAGCATTCCGGCCTTGTTGACAGGGGAGTCGCGTTTTGCGGTCACGATCAATACTGGTTCGTTCGCCAGCCCGCTTGCTGCACCCGCCAACGTCCATCGCTGACCATGATCAACGATTTGCGCCGCGAGCTGCGGAGAGCTGGTCCCTGTCAGTCGACCGTGGGTAACGTTGCCCCATCGGTCCCACGCCGCCGCATTCCGATCACTCGGGGAGAGCGGGCGGAGCACCGCCTGCAGCTTGCTCGGGTCCCACGGATCGAGCAGTATCGTAGCTTCGCGTTTTGGCCCAGAGTCTGCCGAAAGAGCCGCGGCCAACCCCCCCATGCTATGGCCGATTACGACGATTCGCGCGGGATCGATGTCCCACGCTTTGGCCATTGCGGGCGTGGCCGAATATGCCACGGCGATCTTGGTATCCTCAATGACGTGGTCAATGCTGAACTGCCCTTCGGATCCGAAGTTGCCACGGTAATTGAATGTCATAACCGCCCAACCCGCGCGTCGCAGGGTTTGGGCAAGGTCCATGTTCTGCTCGTTGCCGGGCAGGCCGTGCAGCAAGATGACCAACGGGTATGGCCCCTGCCCAGCCGGCCGATAGACAAGTCCGTCCATGATTGAGCCGTGGCTTGGGATCTCGATCGCTATCGTCGAGGACGGATGCGCGGGGTCAGTAGCTGGATCGGTATAGATCGCTTGCGGGAGGTGCTCTGGTACCGACTGCGCGATGCCGGGAGAAATCGGCAAGATAACCGCGATCGCCAGCGTGCTCGTCCGCATTCGCCCCCCAGTCCGGCCATGTATTAACAGACCGACTAGTGTCCGCAATGGGTGGTAAGCCGACATTTGTGATAAAGCTACCAAATGGTGTTTCAGCTGATCCTTGCAGCCGGGCTTACGGTCACCGCTGCGACCGCCGCATCCGGCGGTGCACCATCAATAGAACAGGCGGCAATCGTGGCTCAGTCGCAGAGGCTCGACAGGGGGTTCGAGCGCAAGGATTTCAGCGCCTGGAGGCATGTGCTGGCTGACGGTTTCAGAGTGAATTCTCCCGGGGAAAAACCCCTCACCAAACAGCAGTTTATCAACGAAGCGATGCGCGAGGTAGCAGCTGCCCTGGAACCAATCTCGGTGCAAATTAAGCCCGCTGAGATTAGAACAAAGGGAGCCCGGGGGAACGGGATGTGGCGAGAGCTCACTTGCTACGGCGTTCGCGACAAGCACAAGCTGAGGCGCCGCTTTTGCTATCGGCAGTCATTCCGTGACGGATGGGAAAAAGTAGGTAACGAATGGTTGGAAACTCGCATCGACTATTCGTCCGGCAGCAAATTCTTCCTCGACGGGAAGCGCATTTCACGGCGCCAAGTGCGACAAATGCTGGGGCATTAGGATGGCGGCTTGGCCGAGTGGCGGATTGTAGTCCGCCGGTGTTCCAGGCGCTGCAAATGGGTGGAAAGCGGACACAAGTCCGAATATTAAGTCGACATGAAGGTGACAGTTTGCGGCCTTTGCCTCGCGGTTGCTTGTGCCACCTCCCTTCTTGCATCCGTCCCTGTGACTCGGCAGCCCGCTTCTGATGGCTTCGCCTATCCCGGCAAAAGCGCTGAGGCGAAGCGGTACAACGCGAAGTGGGACGCGTACATGCGGCGCCTACCCGCTGCAAAAGATGATCCCGAATTAAGCGAGATCGAGTGGATGCGGGGCGCTTGGACAGCGCAGCCCCGAGATTATCCCGATTCAATGACCGATCCGTCGAAGGCGGAGCTCAGTCCGCCTAGCGCTGCCACGTCAGATCGGACCGCAGGACATCGGTGGCTTCGGCTCAGCTTTGTTGCTGAGCCGTGGCATGTCGAGTGGAACTACTTCCTCGGCCACGATCCGGTCGGAAAGCGTTGGGTGCTGCAATACATTGCAAGCCCCTCTGTCATGTTCGCCCATCCATTAACGGCGGGAGCATGGACAGGAAATCGACTCGTCTTCAGCCCCGTCGCCGATACCGACAAAGGTTTCTCCGAGGTGAGCCGGTTCGTGATCATGCGCACCAGTCAGGACGCCTTCCGGATCGTTTCAGAAGTGAAGATGCCATCGGGCAGGTTCGTGGCAATGGACGACGTCCTGTTCACGCGGAGAAGCGTAAACCTCTGAGCGTCTGCAATGGGTGGAAAGCGGACACTCTCCCGTCGCTCTAGAGCACTCCGGATTGTGAGTCGGATTGTTGCGATCAACGCACAAGACCATCTTCTCGATCTTCTGGAATATATTGCTTGCATGACTCAAGCGATTGCGTGAGCCTCTGGTTTTCGAAGCATTGTGGTGAGTTGGCTGCGATGGGATAGGAGCGAGTTGCAGAGTGTTCGTTCACATGCTGTTCGCAATTGCTATCGCAGCTTCAAACGCACCTCAGCCGCCGGTTGCAAGCACAAGCAATGCAATCGTCCTTTCACCTGGAGAAGTGTTCCGCATTGCCGAGGAAGCGCAGCAGCATGGCGACATTGCGACTGCAGAAATCGTATATCGCGCCTTGACGGACGACAGGTCGTCAGAGCTCAGAAACGAAGCTAGGTTCCGCTTGGCGATGATTTACGCGTCGCAGCGGGAGTACACCCAATCTGCTCTACTTCTGCAGCAAATAGTAGACGAACAACCTTCGGCACTACGGGTACGTCTCGAACTTGCCAGAATCCTGGCTCTACTGGGCGATTTGCGGGGTGCTCGGCGGGAGCTGAGAGCAGCGGAAGCTGGCAGGCTTCCGCCAGACGTCGCCCAAGTCGTGGACCGATTCTCTGCGGCCCTGCGATCGGAAAAATCATTCGGCGGTTCCCTGAATGCTGCTTATGTGCTCGACAGCAACATAAATCGGGCGACGCGATCGGACACTCTTGGCACCGTCATTGGTGACTTCGTTCTCGATAAGAACGCTAAAGCTCGTTCCGGTGAAGGTTTGGCGCTTGATGGGCAAGTGTTCCAGCGGGTCGACCTAGGCGGAACGGTCACGCTCTTAGGCACTGTTTCTGGGTCCGGCGATTTTTATAACGCCAGCCAGTTTGACGACGTAGCTTTGGTGGCAAAGCTTGGTCCCGAGCTCCAAATGCTCCGAAGCCACGTTATCATCGGCGCGACCGTTGGGCGCAGGTGGTTTGGAGGACAGCTTTTCACTGGCTCGATCGGCGCCGCTTTGGACGTAACGCAACCTCTCTCGGCCTCGGTACAATTGCATGTTTCAGCGACCGCAGATCAAGTGGACAATCATCAAAATCCACTCGAGACGGGCGCGGAGATCTCCGGCACGACGACATTTGAGAAAACGCTCTCCGTTCGTGCTGGAGCCGGGTTCGCATTAACAGGCGTCCGCCGATCACTTCGCGATCCTGGCTATTCGACGACGAGCGCTCAGGTGAGCTTCTTCGGCTATCGCCAACTTGGAAAGACAGCGGTGGCAGCTTCAGTGTCGGTCGGTAGACTTCTCGCTGATAGGCGCCTGCTGCTGTTTCCAGAGCGGCGATCGGAATGGGTTGTCAGAGGAATTTTCGGCGCGACGTTCCGTCAATTCGCGGTTCGTGGTTTTGCACCGACAGCACGCCTCACATTCGAGCGTAACCGCAGTACGATCGGACTCTATGACTACAGGCGAATGGCTGTGGATGTTGGCGTCACGCGCGCATTCTAGCTGCGCAGTTCAATTCTTCTTCCCGACCACCGCTCCTACGATCCAGCTGAGTGGAGGTGCCACGGTGGCGCCGGCGTACGGATCGGCTTCGCCTCTTTCGATAACGAATACATAGCCCATTTCTGTGGCCTTCGGGCCGTAAAAGCCACCTGCAAAGCTTCCGAGTTGAAAATATGAATCAGTCGATGAGTTGAAGGGTCCGGAAAAAAGGTTTCCACTGATTGGGCCACCTCCGCTGTAGGAGTATGAGGTTGAATCCGGATAGGCTAGCTTTAGGCTAGTGCTCACAATTCCTTGCCCAAAATTCGCCGTGAAAGTTGCGGAGCCACTAAGCGTGTGTTCAGGGTCACCCGGCAGTTCCGACTTCATGTTGGCGCTCACAAGGGTCGAGTAGCTTGCGGTTCCAGTTAAAGGCATATCGGCTGTCGCGGTGGGATATCCAAACAGGAAGTAACGCTTCCAGTCCTCGCCAGTGGTGAGGTCATCATGCGACCAGCTCCCGTAACTGAGATACGTCAGTTTGACGGGAGCGCGGGAAAGCAATGTGGGCACACGTACGTCATTGTAAAGCTGCAGTTGATCCGTCGCCGTAGACGATGTTGCAGTGTAGATGTCGACGTAACCTTGCGTCGTGCGAGTTCTACGGCTGAACGTTACCAGCGTATTATTCGAGTCCGCTGTATCTTTCAGCGTGTACGACCCAGTTGTTGCATTGTAGCTAACCGTCAAAAGCGAGTTCGGGAGCGGATCGTCTCCGATACCGTTCAGCCCTGGGGTGTTTGAATACAGCCGTTCCGCCCAAATCGTTTGAAAGGTCCGCGAGCTTTTCAGTGGAAACGTGGGATAGGTAGCGCCGGTGCACGGCGATGCAGCCAGCAAGAGCGCCGCCGCAAAGGCCGTCGCGGTTAGATTCAGCGCCTTGTTCATACGTCCCCCCTTTTGCCGAACCTACAGACGATAATTAAACCAGGCAATAATGGATTTGCTCGTGAGGGTGTCCACATTGCAGCCCCCGTCGGCTTGGCGGCGTGAGTTAAGGAGACGTGGTCTCAAATCGCGGCATTGCGGTAGCGTCGGGCGGCTTTCGCTCGTGCCGGTCTTTGACGCGAGCGTCTACTTCGGGTGGAAAGCAGACATTGGCCGGGTATTATGGAGCGAGAGTTTCACGCGGGGGCGCGGCGGTGAATGATATAGCCCATGAGCAGCTTAAGCCGAGAGGCTACCTGGCGCGAGCGGGTGTCACCGCTCTCAATTTGATTGCCCCTGGTCTAGGAATCGCACGTCTCGGCAATTGGCGGCTGGCCGCACCATTTCTTCTCGCGCCCTTCGTGCTGTTTGCGCTCTTCACGGTCGGAATGGGTTATTTTCCGATCTCCAGCTACAATCTGGCTCTATTCGCGCTCGTGGTGGTGGTTGGCTTTGTGGCGGCGCTCTATTTCGTCCCGGTCGTTCTGACATGGCGTGCCAGCAGGTTCTCCGCACCCCCGCACGGATGGTCGCGATGGTATGGCCTGACCGTGATTGCGCTCTTCATAATGGCGATCTCCCACTTCACGCCACCATTGATGCACCGTTTCTACAAACCCTTTTATGCGCCGTCAGAGAGCATGGCCCCAACGATAGGCAAGGACGACAAGTTCATGGCGAACATGAGGTGGAGAGGGCCGGTGCGACGTGGTGAAATTGTCATCTTTGATGGTCCTAATGGCGTTAGGGTGAGCCGCGTCGCCGCGATCGGCGGAGACAAGATCGCACTACGTGCCAGCGTGCCAATCGTGAATGGGACTGCCGCCAGCCAATATACCGATGGGAAAACCAACGTTTTGAGCTACGACGGTCTGCACACGGCCAACGTGATTGTTGAGCGCCTTCCCGGCGAAAGGTCGACCCATCGCGTGTTGGACTCCGGGCCCTCGCAAGTTGACGACATGGAAGAGATTGTCGTGCCTGCGAACACCTTCTTCGTCCTTGGTGATAATCGCGACAATTCGGCCGACAGCCGAGTTCCCAGCGAGTTGGGCGGCGTCGGTATGGTACCCATCAGCGCGATTGTCGGAAGGCCAATGTACATCCATTGGAGCACGGATCGCTCCAAAATCGGAGCGCGCTTGGACAGGTAAAGCGAGCGGCTGCTTGTGTGCGTCGGTGACTGGAGTGGGTGGAAAGCGGACATCAGGCTGGTCCGCGCAGCCTTCAGTTTTTGCTTCCCGTGAGGATCGGCTGACACAACATGGACTTAGGGATCCCGCGGGCCATCTTCTTCTCCGAGGGCTCCATTTCGGGCCTGATTCCGAGGCTTGCCGCCTTCTGCACCACATCAGGCCAGTTGCCCGACAGTGCGAAGCGCAGGCCGCCGGCGTCGTCAATCAGGGCGCGCAACTGGCGCCGGTCGTCCAGCGTCCACGGCCCTTCCTCCTCGAAAGCGGCCATCTTCTTCCAGGTCACGTTTTGCGCCTGCGAAATGCCCTCAGTTGTCCGGAAGATCTCGTAAAGCTGTGCATATTTCAGCCGGACATCGAGGGGCAGCCGCTCGAACGCCTGCGGATCCTTGCTGTCCCAGACGCTGAAGGACTGGTCGGGAAGGAACGGCTGGCTGATTCCGGTAGCAAGCCGGACCGGCTGACCGTCGCGGGAGCGCACAAGCACCTGCTGAAGCTCGTCGAGCCGGTTCATGGCGCACTTCGCTTGCAGTTGATCGACGGCGTAGTAGCCGAGGTTCAGCGCCGCCTCCCGGTCCACCGCCTGGCGGAATTCGCGCGCTTCGTTTCGCCAGTGCCAGGCCTCGACGATCTGTTCCGCGGTCAGCGCAAGCAGGACGCCGATGACAATGATCCCGACTTCGCCGAGAAACTCGCGCCAGCCGTGCAGCGGCTTGGGAAGATGAATGTGCATTGGTGTGCCCCGCGGCAGTTGCGGGACCGTAACAGAAGAGTTCACGTCCGCAATGGCTCGACGTCTGCCGGTGTCCGCAATGGGTCGAAAACAGACGCTGACGTGAAGTCGCTCAATACTCTCCGCGCGCTTCAGCTCGTGCCTGGAGCAGGTCGAACAGGCCGCTGTGCTGGAGCAGCAATTGCTCGCCTCCGAAGCCGAGGGCGCGTTCGCTCGGGGGGGTGTCGCAGGCCATATCGATCACTTCGATCACCGAGGCTTCATCCGGAAGCGAGGGGGCCGGCGATTCGATCCCGACGCGGGCGGCCGCGCGATCGAGCAGACGGCGGATCGGCCACCAATCGCCGACGAGAGCAGTCGCCGCGCCGAGAGCGCAGCCGTGCCGCTCCGACTTGGCGAGAATTTCGATCGCATGACGCTGGGTCAGCAGCGTCGCCTCGGTTTCGGCGGCGCCGGGAGTGCTTGGGAGTGGGCCGACCGCAGCCGTCAGACGGACCAGGTACAGCCGCTCGCGCTCAAATCCGTCGGCGGCCCGACCCAGCCATTGCTGAGCCGCCCCGCTCGGCGAAAGCGCCAGCGCCTGCTCGACCAGACCAGGATGATTGCCGTGAATCTTGCACAGCAGGTGCACTGCGTCGGTGAGGTCGCGACCCGCATGACGTCCGGATCCTTCGACGAGCGCGGCAAGATGCGGATGCCGCGCGCTGCCGGAATCGGCAACGCGGACAAGATGAGCCTCGGCGGCGCTGACCGCTTTCCGGTCGACGAACCGATTTATCGCCATTCACATCCTTCCTCGCGTGGTGCGACCGGCACTATTCACCGGTCGTAACCCAAGGGCGTAAAGACGAGGTTTAAATGAGATTAGCTTTTCGGTGACTTTAGGCGGCCAGTGACAGGGGCTCTTCTTTCTCTTCCTCGACAGCTTCCGCAGGGGCGGCCGCGGTGACGGTTTTGCTGGTGGGGAACAGCCAGCGCGACATAGCGATGACCGCGCCGAGGCCGACGTAGACGGCGAGCGCCAGCCCCATGCTCCAGAAGAGCAGAGCAGCGAAGGCGATGCGGAACAGGTCCGCAGGAATCCGCGTGTCCTGACCCAGCGCCGTGCAGACACCGAGAAAGGTATCGCTGCGAAGAGGCAATGGCGTGGCTTTGGAAACTGGCTCGGCAGCGACTTCAGCGGTGGCGGCGTCTTGCATTTTCGAACTCCTGTCTTTCGTCGCCATTACCTAAGCAAGCACCGTGCCACATTGCGGAAGTGCTTGGGTATCAGAGGTTTAGGGAATTTCGGTGATGGTTAGATGGGGACCGATACGGGATTGGCAACCGAGGGTTGGCGGATTTCACCAATCGCGCCGATCCTTGCTGCCTTGCCTGCGCACGCTTATGTTTCATTTCGATGGCGGCCCACGAACATCAGCTCCACGAGGGCGAGTCGCTCAAGACAGCGGCACGCTCGCGGCTGGAGAGCAAGGGCGAGCAGTGGACTGATATGCGTGCGGCGGTCTTTGACGCGCTTGCCGCGTTTGATCGGCCGGCGAGCGCCTACGATATCGCTGAGGCGGTATCGAAAGCGCAGGACCGGCGGGTCGCAGCCAACAGCGTTTACCGGATTCTCGACCTGTTCGTCGGCGCCAATCTGGCGCGGCGGGTCGAGAGCTCGAACGCCTATGTCGCAAACCAGCATCCAGATTGCCTGCACGATTGCATCTTTCTGATCTGCGACACGTGTGGACAGGCGGTGCACATCGATGACGACAAGCTTTCCGGCGGGATTCGCGAGGCCGCGGCAGGCGCAGGCTTCTCCGCCCGGCGGCCGGTGATCGAGGTACGCGGGACCTGTGAGGATTGCGACAAGAGGTAGGCCTCGCCTTTTCCCTCGTCCCATTAAGGGCTAAGGCCCGGTGACTAATGTCAGATCGTCCCGAAACCCCGCTCCTCGATACCATCGATTTACCCGAGCATATCCGGAAGCTGGAGAAATCAGCGCTTCCGCAGCTGGCGGATGAACTCCGGCAGGAGATGATTTCGGCCGTTTCGGTGACCGGCGGGCACCTCGGCGCCGGACTCGGCGTGGTCGAGCTGACTGTGGCCCTTCATTACGTGTTCGATACGCCCAAAGACAAATTGATCTGGGACGTCGGCCACCAAGCCTATCCGCACAAGATCGTGACCGGCCGTCGCGACCGGATCCGGACACTTCGGCAGGGCGGAGGCCTCAGCGGCTTCACCAGGCGGAGCGAGAGCGAATACGACCCGTTCGGGGCAGCACACAGCTCGACGTCGATTTCAGCGGCGCTTGGCTTTGCGATCGCCAACCAACTGTCGGGCGATCCGCACCGCGCCATCGCGGTGATCGGCGACGGAGCGATGAGCGCCGGAATGGCCTATGAGGCGATGAACAACGCGGCAGCGGCCGGCAACCGGCTGGTTGTCATCCTCAACGACAATGACATGTCGATTGCGCCGCCGGTCGGAAGCCTTCGGAACTCGCTCGCCCGGCTGGTGAGCTCGGGCAAATATCTGGCGCCGCGCAAACTGGCGCAGAAGCTGGCTCGGGCGATGCCGGAGCCGCTGCACGTCGCCGCGCGGCGGATGGAAGAATATGCGCGCGGGCTGTTCACCGGCGGCACGTTGTTCGATGAACTCGGCTTTTATTATGTCGGGCCGGTAGACGGGCACGATGTGCGGGCGCTGGTCGAGGTCCTGGAAAATGTCCGCGATGCCGAAGTCGGCCCGATGCTGGTCCATGTCGTCACCAATAAGGGCAAAGGTTACGCTCCAGCCGAGCACGCTGCTGATAAATATCACGGTGTGGTCAAGTTCGATGTCGTGTCGGGGAAGCAGGACAAGGGTGCCGGCGGTGCGCCGAGCTACACCTCGGTGTTCGCAAAGGCGCTGACCGCGGAGATGGAGCGCGACGTGAAGGTCGTCGCAATCACTGCCGCAATGCCTGCGGGAACCGGCCTCGATAAAGCTGCGGAGAAATTCCCGGAGCGCACGTTCGACGTCGGAATCGCCGAGCAGCATGGGGTGACTTTTGCGGCAGGAATGGCGGCGCAGGGATACCGGCCGTTCTGCGCCATCTATTCGACCTTCCTCCAGCGCGCTTACGATCAGGTCGTCCATGACGTCGCGATTCAAAACCTGCCGGTGCGTTTCGCGATGGACCGGGCGGGCTTGGTCGGAGCCGACGGCGCGACCCACGCCGGGAGCTTCGACCTCGCCTATCTCTGCACCTTGCCCAATTTCGTCGTAATGGCGGCGGCCGACGAGGCCGAACTGGTGCACATGGTGCACACGATGGCGCTCCACGATGGCGGGCCGAGTGCGGTTAGGTATCCGCGCGGCGAGGGCAGGGGCGTACCGCTTCCGAAGGTTCCGCAGGCGCTTGAGATCGGCAAGGGGCGGATCGTCCGGCAAGGGAGCAAGGTTGCGATACTGTCGCTCGGTACTCGGCTGGCGGAAGCGGAGAAAGCCGCGGACCAGCTGGAGGCAAAGGGGCTTTCTACCACGGTCGCCGATCTCCGCTTCGCCAAGCCGCTGGACGAGGAATTGATCCGGAAATTGCTGACCACCCACGAAGTGGCGGTGACGATCGAGGAGGCCTCGATCGGCGGCCTCGGAGCGCATGTGCTGACGCTCGCCAGCGATCAGGGGCTGGTGGATGCGGGCCTCAAGATCCGCACCATGCGGTTGCCCGATACCTTCATCGATCACGACAAGCCGGAGCGGCAGTATGACGAAGCCCGGCTGAACGCGCCGCATATCGTCGAGACTGTGCTGAAAGCCCTGCGCAGCAACAGCGCCGGCGTTGAAGAGGTGCGGGCGTAGCCAAGGTCCGCGCAGACCAGCTGCTGGTGAGCCGCGGCCTGGCCGAAAGCCGGACCAAGGCTCAAGCATTGATCATGGCCGGTATCGTATTCAGCGGAGAGAGGAAGCTCGCGAAGGCGGGTGAGATGCTTGCAGAGGACGCGTCGCTGGAGGTGCGGGGGAAGGACCACCCCTGGGTCTCACGGGGCGGGATCAAGCTTGATCATGGCCTCGAGCATTTCGGGTTCGATCTGGCTGGTGCGGTGGCGCTGGATGTCGGCTCTTCCACCGGCGGGTTCACGGATGTGCTGCTCTCGCGCGGTGCGGCCAAGGTCTACGCGGTGGATGTCGGCACCAACCAGCTCGCGTGGAAGCTCCGGCAGGATCCGCGCGTCATAGTGCTGGAACAGACGAATGCACGCCATCTAACCATCGAACACATCCCGGAGCCCATCGATATCCTTGTCTGCGATGCGAGCTTCATTTCGCTCTCGAAAGTCCTGGAGGCGCCGCTGAAGCTCGCGAAACCGGGCGCGCGGCTGGTTGCGCTGGTAAAGCCGCAATTCGAAGCCGGGCGCGCCGAAGTGGGGAAAGGTGGCGTCGTTCGCGATGCGGCGGTGCACGAACGGGTGTGCGCCGAGGCCAGGATCTGGGTGGAAACGCAAGGGTGGACGGTGCTTGGGATCGAGCAGAGCCCGATCACCGGCCCGGAAGGCAATGTGGAATTCCTGCTGGGAGCTGAGAAAAATGGCTGAAGCGGTGAAGGATCGAAGCTGGTGGAAGATCGCGGTTATCGCGGTCATCGCGATCGAACTGCTCGGCGGCCTCAGCGGCTGGCTCTCGAGCTCGGGTTTCGGGAATCCATGGTTCGACTCGCTTGAGAAGCCCTCCTTCATGCCACCCGGACCGGCATTCGGGATCGTCTGGCCGATCCTCTACGCGTTGATCGGCATGGCGGTGGCGATGATGATCGCGCAGCCGCCGTCGCCGCGCCGCACCTTTGGCCTCACCCTGTTCTTCATCCAGCTTGTGCTGAACTTTGCGTGGTCGCCGATCTTCTTTGCGAAGCACGACATCGCGCTCGCCAAGTGGGTAATCTTCATCATGGCCATTCTCGCGGCTGCAGCGGCAGGTCAATTCTGGCGCATCAGGACGGCGGCGGGCCTGCTTCTGATCCCTTATCTGGCGTGGCTGATCTTCGCCGCAACGCTCAATTCGACGATCGAAATCCTCAATCCAGGAGCGGGCACACCATTGCTGGGCGCCATCTGATAATTGGGGATAGTCGCTTCCGCCGCACTGGCGAAAGCAGGGTTAACACCTTATTTGCTCGCTGAAAGTGACCGAGGGAGACGGACGATGCAGTCCGAAAATCGCGTTTTCGACGATTTCGTGAAGATGGTGAACGGCTTTGCCGGCACCTTTGCGGGTATGGGCCGAGAGGCCGAAGCTTCAGCTCGCGAGAAGATGCGTGAGTGGATGGGCGGAATGGATTTCGTCAGCCGCGAAGAGTTTGAAGCAGTGAAAGCGATGGCCTCAGCGGCTCGCGACGAGAACGAGATCCTGAAGAGCCGCATTGCGGCGCTCGAAGCCAAGCTCGCGGGACCTGCCGCCGGGGCCAAGAAGCCGGCGGGTGGCGGAAAGGCGAAGCCCTGACCGAGGTCGAAGAGAATGCGGAGCGCGACGACGGCGCTCCCATCGAGGTGCTCGAAGCCTATTTCGAGGCGCGCGGCTGGCCTTGTGAACGGTCGGGCGAAGGCGAGATTGTCGGCTCTGCTTCCGGAAGCTGGGCGCAGTATGAGCTTCGCGGAGTCTGGCGGCCCGAGGACCAGGTGCTGCAGTTCCTTGCCTTCCCGGACATCAAGGCGGCGCCGGAAAAGCGCCAGGCCATCTATGAGGCGCTCGGCCTGATCAACGAGCAGCTCTGGCTCGGTCATTTCGAGATGTGGTCGGGATCGGGGCTGATCGTCTTCCGGCATTCGACGGTCCTCGACAGCGGCGAAGGGGATGCGCTCAGCCTCGAGCAGGCCGAAGCCATCGCCGAGGCAGCGCTCGAGGAATGCGAACGCTTCTATCCGGTGTTCCAATTCGTCCTGTGGGGCGGCAAGAGCCCGGGCGAGGCCATTTCGGCCGCACTGATCGATACTCACGGAGAAGCTTGATGTTGCTACCATCACCGACCTGGTTCGTCGGTTGCGGAAACATGGCCGGAGCAATGGTGGAAGGCTGGCGCTCGGCCGGCGTCGACCTGTCGCCGGCGGTCGCGATACGTCCGAGCGGCAAGCCGGTCGATGGAGTCCGCACCGTCACGTCTCTTAAGGACGCCGGTGCTGCTCCGCGCATGATCGTGCTTGGATTCAAGCCGCAGCAGCTTGACGATATCGTGCCCGAGCTGACGCCATGGATCACGTCCAAGACCATTATCGTCTCGCTTCTCGCCGGCACGGAGATCGCAAGCCTTCGGCGGCGGTTTTCGAAGGCAGCGATCGTTCGAACGATTCCCAACCTTCCGGTCTCGGTTCGCCGCGGGGTGGTTCCGCTTTATAGCGAAGACGAAGCACAGGTTCGCGACGAGCTTTCGGAGCTGTTCTCGGTGCTTGGCTTCTCGATCTGGTGCGAAGACGAGAGCAAGCTTGGAATTATCGGGGCGGCTGCTGGCGCCGGACCCGCTTACGTTGCCCGCTTCATTGAGGCGCTTGCCGAGGCGGGCGAGGCGCAGGGTCTATCGCAGGCGATCGCGGAGACAGTCGCGCTCGAGACCGTGCTCGGCACCGCCTGGCGAGCGCGAACGACGGGTGAAACGATGGAGGAACTGGCGCGGCGCGTCGCTAGTCCCCGGGGCACGACTGAAGCAGGGCTTGCCGTCCTCGACCGCGCAAACGCTTTGGAGAATCTCATCGCCAGCGCGATCGACGCCGCCCGGCGCCGCGGCGCCGAGCTTGCAGCCGAAGCGCGCGGCGAACAGGTCGCCTAACTTGCGATAGCGCCTCTGCTGCCCTAGGCGGCTGCCATCACTGATTGGGAAAGACGATGGCCGCGCCGCAGACTTACGACGATCGCGATGGTTGGATCTGGTACGACGGGAAACTGGTCCCGTGGCGCGAAGCGAACGTCCATGTACTGACCCACGCGATGCACTATGCATCGGCTGTCTTCGAAGGGCAGAAGGCCTACGGCGGCGTCGTGTTCAAGCTTCACGAGCATAGCCAGCGGCTGCACACCAGCGCAAACCTGCTCGGCTTCGAAATCCCGTGGAGCGTCGAGGAGATCGAGGCGGCCTGCAACGAAGTGCTGAAGGCGAATAATCTCGTCGATGGCTATATGCGCCCGATCGCCTGGCGCGGTTCGGAGAAGATGGGCGTGTCGCCCACCGGCAACTCGATCCATCTGGCCATCGCCGCATGGGATTGGGGCAAGTATTTCGATCCCGAAAAAGCGGCAAAGGGGCTTCGGCTGGACATTGCGCCGTGGCGGCGGCCGGCGCCTTACACTGCGCCTGTTCATTCCAAGGCGGCTGGGCTCTATATGATCGCCAGCCTTTCCAAGCAGCATGCGGAAGCTCGCGGTCTCGACGACGCCTTGATGATGGACTGGCGCGGGCAGGTCGCGGAGGCGACCGGGGCGAACGCTTTCTTCGTTCGTGACGGGGCGGTCCACACGCCGCCCGCGGAATGCTTCCTCGATGGAATCACGCGACGCACTGTGATGGATCTGGCGCGGAAAAGAGGCGTCGACGTTGTCGAACGGGCGATCTGGCCGGAAGAGTTGGAGAGCTTCGAACAGATGTTCCTGACCGGAAGCGCCGCGGAGGTGACTTTCGTTCAGTCCGCGGGTCCATGGAACTTCGAGGTTGGCGACCTGTCGCGGCAGCTCGCGAAGGATTACGACGACCTCGTCCACGGGCGAATTCCGAACAGCTAGTCCTTCCAAGTCATGACGGCGCGTCTATATGCGCCATCTCGCCTGCTGGGGCGTAGCCAAGTGGTAAGGCACCGGTTTTTGGTACCGGCATTCGGAGGTTCGAATCCTCCCGCCCCAGCCAGCCGCAATCGCAATGATTGAAGTGACGGTTCGGCCGCCTAGCCGCGGCTCAGTTGGGCTGCCGACTCCGCTCTTTGGCGGATGATCGCCAGATCCGTGTCGCCGGCCTTTAGGATCCAGCTTCCGCCGACACAAAGCACACAATCGAGATCCAGATAGTCGCGAGCGTTTGCCGTCGTCACTCCGCCGGTCGGACAGAAGCGGACATTGGAGTAGGGGCCCTGCATTGCCTTCAACACCGGCGCTCCGCCAGCTGCCTCCGCAGGGAAAAACTTGAAGTGATTGAGGCCGAGCTCCAGGCCCCGCAGGACTTCGCCGGCGGTAGCGACCCCGGGGAGAAACGGAACGCCCGTTTCGACCGCAGCCCCGGCCAGCTTTTCCGTCAGCCCTGGGGAAACGATGAACCTGGCGCCAGCCTCGGCCGCTTCCCGAAGCGTGGCCGGAGTTGTGACCGTCCCCGCCCCGGCGATTGCGCCTGGAACCTTGGACATGGCGCGGAGAACGTCGAGAGCAGCGGGCGTACGCAGGGTCACTTCGATCACCGGAAGCCCTGCCTTCACCAGCACCTCGGCGACCGCGGCGGGATCGAGCGAGTGGTTCCAGACCAGAACCGGGATCACCGGTCCTTGCCTCATGATTTCATCGATTTTCATGAAGTGGGCGCTTCCGGATGTTCGCGCGCGAAGGCTGCAGCGGCGCCCACCAGGCCCGGATTGCCATGAGTGATCAACTTGACCGGGATGTCGGCCATCCGCCGCTCGAATCGGCCTTTGGCAACGAAGCGATCACCAAAGCCGGAACGGACTAGGTGCTTCGAAATGCGATGCCCAAGGCCGCCGCCAATCACCACGCATTGGGCGCCGTGCGCAAGCGCCAGATCGCCGGCGACAGCGCCAAGGCTGAGGCAGAATCGATCGAAGGCGGCCGCCGCGAGGGAATCGCTCCCGTCCATCGCCGCCGTCCATAGGCTACGTTCGTCGTGCAGAGTAAGCGGACGGTCCTCGAGCGCTCCAAGCGCTTCATAAATGTCGAAGAGCCCGCGCCCGGAAATGATCCGCTCGACGGATACTCTTCGAAATTTCTTGTGAAGTTCGGCGAGGATCCGGTCTTCAAGGCTGTCGAGCGGCGCGAAGTCCATATGACCGCCCTCAGTCTCGAGCACCTGATATTTATGTTCTCCCTCGCGAAGCAGGATGGAGACGCCGAGCCCAGTACCCGGTCCAAGTACGGTTACCACGCCATGATCCGGCAGCGGCCGTTCGGGCCCGCAAAGATGCTTGAAGTCGCCCCGCTTGAGCACGTTGATCGAATGCGCCACCGCGCCGAAATCGTTGACGATCGTGTAGCGTTCGACACCTAGCTTCGGACGGATCAAGGCAGGACGGATCACCCATGGGTTGTTCGTCAGCTTCAGAAGCTCACCGCCAACCGGACCCGCGAAGGCAATCGCCAGCTCCTTCGGCAGGTGGCGGCCAAGCCGCCTCCCAAATTCTTCCCACGCCGTCTGCAGGCTGGCGTGTTCGGCCGTTTTCAGCGTGACGACCTCGTCGAGATCGACAAAGTCGCCACCGTTGATCGTGGCGATGGCGAAACGAGCATGAGTACCGCCGATGTCGGTGGCGACGATCTGCCTCATCGGACGTCACGATCCAGCGTGGCAAGCATCGCCGAAGCGCCCGCTTCCGCACCGTCAGATTGCTGGCGCATCATCGCAAACAATTCACGGCCGGTTCCAACAGGCGGGGGGGGCGAATTGACCGGCGGACGTGCAGACAAATCGACGCCGATTGCCTCGAGAACACCTTCCCGAGCATCGACACGCACCACATCGCCGTCGCGAAGGCGGGCAAGCGGCCCGTCGGGAAGGGCTTCCGGCGACGCATGGATTGCCGCTGGTACCTTGCCGCTGGCCCCCGACATCCGGCCGTCGGTCACAAGAGCGATCTTGAACCCGCGATCCTGGATGACGCCAAGAGCGGGGAGCAGCTTGTGAAGCTCCGGCATGCCGTTCGCGCCCGGTCCCTGGAACCGCACGACGACGACGCAATCGCGGTTGAGCTCGCCTGCCTTGAAAGCATCGAGCACCGAATCCTGATCGGAAAAGCAGAGCGCGGGCGCCTCGATTGTCCATCGCTCCTCGTCGACCGCACTCGTCTTGAAGATCGCTCGCCCCAGATTTCCCTGGATCAATCGCAATCCGCCATCGGCCTGGAAAGGATCGGAGGCAGTCCGCAACATGTCGATATCGGCGCTTTCTTCGGCCGGCTTCCAAACGAGCTCCTCCCCGTGGAGCTCCGGGTTGCCGACCCAGTCCGCCATCGAATTCGCGCCTGCAGTGATCGTGTCGGTATGGATTAGCCCCTCCCTCGCGAGCGTGTAGGTGACGAACGCCATGCCCCCGGCGTCCTGGAAATCGTTTACGTCCTTCGCTCCGTTAGGATAGACGCGCGCAATCAAAGGAACCGCCGTCGAAAGTTCGGCAAAATCGTGCCAGTCGATCAATATTCCGGCTGCCCGTGCGATCGCCGGAAGATGAATCGTGTGATTGGTTGAGCCCCCCGTGGCCAGCAGCCCTATCATTGCATTGACGACCGCTTTCTCGTCAACCACCTGAGACAGAGGCCTGCTGCGTTCGCGCGCGAGTGTTGCAACTCGGTGCACCGCGGCGCGGGTCAGCGCCTGCCGAAGCGGTGTGCCGGGATTGATGAAAGCGGCGTTGGGAATGTGAAGCCCCATCAGCTCCATCATCATCTGGTTGGAATTGGCTGTGCCGTAGAAGGTGCAGGTGCCGGGCGCGTGGTAGGACTTCGATTCCGCCGCGAGTAACTCGTCCTTGCCGACCTTGCCCTCGGCATAGAGCTGGCGAACCCGTGTCTTCTCCCGGTTCGGCAGACCCGACGGCATCGGGCCGCCGGGGACCAGCAGGATAGGCAGGTGACCAAAGCGAAGCGCACCGATCAGGAGTCCGGGCACGATCTTGTCGCAGATCCCAAGGAGCAGAGCGCCGTCAAACATTCCGTGACTGAGCGAGACCGCAGTCGAAAGCGCGATCACGTCGCGGCTGAACAACGACAGGTCCATTCCCGGCTGACCTTGGGTGACACCGTCGCACATTGCGGGGACTCCGCCCGCGACCTGTGCTGTCGCGCCGACCTCGCGAGCAAAGATTTTGATTTGCTCGGGATAGCGGCCGTACGGCTGATGCGCGGACAGCATGTCGTTGTAGGCGGTGACGATGCCGATATTTGGACCGCGCAAGTGGCTGATCGCGTCCTTGTCTTCGCCCGAAGCCGCGAAGCCGTGCGCGAAATTTCCGCAGGAGAGGCGCGGACGGCTGATCCCGCGCTCGCGCTGTTCCTCCATCAGGTCGAGATAGTTCCGGCGCCGGTCTTTCGACCGTTCAATGATGCGATCGGTCACTCGCGCAATCGTCGAATTCAAAGCCATTGTCTTGCGCCTATTCGTGCCAGCTGCGGCCGTCGCGCTCGATCAGCGCGATCGCCGCGGAAGGGCCCCATGTGCCCGCCGCATAGGGCTTGGGGGTGATCCCAGCCTCCACCCAGGCAGATCGAATCCCGTCGACCCATGACCATTGCGCCTCGACCTCGTCACGCCGCACGAACAGGGTCGGATCGCCCTCAATCAGATCGAGCAGGAGACGCTCGTAGGCGATGCGGCGGCGGTATTCGCTGAATGCATTCGCGAGGCCGATGTCGAGCGGGATTTCGCGAAGACGAACGCCCTGGCGATCCAGCCCCGGAGTCTTGGACATCAATCGCAGCTCGATGCTCTCTTCCGGCTGCAGACCGATGATGAGCTTGTTCGGCTTTGCGACTGCGCCCCTGGAGGCGAAAATCGAATAAGGGACGTCCTTAAACTGGATGAAGATCTCCGTGTCCCGGAGCGGCATTCGCTTGCCGGTGCGAAGATAGAAGGGGACACCCTTCCACCGCCAGTTATCGACATGCGCCTTCAGCGCGACGAAGGTCTCGGTATCGCTCTCCCGCTCGAGCTCCTCCGAGTAACCCGGCACCGGCTGCCCGTCGATTGCACCCTTGATATACTGGCCAGTGACCGAATGAGCGGCGATGTCTTCGGCGGTCAGCGGACGAAGCGACCGAAGCACCTTCACTTTCTCGTCGCGAACAGCAGTCGCGTCGAAATTGGTTGGCGGCTCCATCGCCACCAGCGCCAGCAACTGCAGCATATGGTTCTGCACCATGTCGCGAAGTGCGCCGGTGGAATCGTAGAAACCGCCGCGGCCTTCCAGTCCGACGGTCTCCGCGACCGTGATCTGGACGTGATCGATGTGCGCGCTGTTCCACTGCGGCTCGAAGAGCGCATTGGCAAAGCGCAGGGCAAGCAGGTTCTGGACCGTTTCCTTGCCGAGATAATGGTCGATCCGGAAGGTCCGGTTCTCCGGGAAGGCGGAAGCAACCGCGTCGTTGATTTCCCTGCTGGACGCGAGATCGGTGCCAAGCGGCTTCTCGAGCGCCATCCGGACCGTCGGGCAGGCGAGGCCGGCCGCCTCAAGCCCGTCGATGGTCGGTTTGAACAGCGACGGCGCGGTCGAAAGGAAGATGCCCACGCCATTGCAAGGGTCACCGACAGCGCTGGCGAGCCGCTGAAAATGCTCCGGCTCGTTGATGTTGAGCGTCACGTAATGAAGGCGGTTCAGGAACCGCTCGGCCACGCCCTGCTGGAAGAATCCCTTTGGCAGATGTTGCTTGAGCGCCTCTTCAGCCTGGCTCCGGAACCCGCTGTCGTCCAGTTCACTTCGCGCTGTCCCGACGATGCGCAGATCCGCCGGCAGAAGTCCGTCAGAGTCCAGCCCATACAGTGACGGCAGGAGCATCCGCCGGGCGAGGTCGCCCGTGGCGCCGAACAGCAGCAGAGTGGAGATTTTTTCGACCATCGCGCGCGTCTATAGGCGGGGAATCGCTCAAGCAAAGGTGAATTTATGCGGCTCTTCCGGCTCAGAGGCTGAGAAGGACGCGTTTCCCGTCTGGCGCGCATCATTCATTGGCGATAGAACTGTTCATTGATGAAAGACCTGGAACTTACCCGCAGAGGCCTCCTGGGCGGGGGTGCCGCGACTGCTTTTGCCGGCATCCCGCGCGCGGCTTCCGCGACGACCGTCGACGGACCGATCCAACCCACATGGGAATCCATCGCGAGTCACTACACGCATCCTGAATGGTTCCGTGACGCCAAGCTTGGGATCTGGGCCCACTGGGGACCCCAATGCCAGCCCGGGTTTGGTGATTGGTACGCGCGTCTGCTGTACATGCAGGGCCGCGAGCCCTGGGAGGGTACCGGCGACCGGGCGTACGAAGATCATATCAAGCGTTACGGACATCCTAGCCGCACAGGCTTCCTCGGCATCATCGGACAGTGGAAAGCGCAAAACTGGGAGCCCGATTATCTCGTTCGCAAGTACAAGGCCGCAGGCGCGCGCTACTTCGTCGGAATGGGCTGCCATCACGATAACCTCGACCTGTATGCGAGCAGGCATCACAATTGGAACAGCACCCGGGTTGGTCCCAGGAAGGACATCCTCGCGGGATGGAGGAAGGCGGCTCGCGATGCGGGGCTCCGCTTCGGCGTTTCCAATCACTCAGGCCATGCGTGGCACTGGTATCAGCCTGCTTATGGTTACGACGCGGAAGGGCCGATGCGGGGACGGCGTTACGATGCCTACTGGCTGAGAAAGCGCCACGGACGCGGCAAGTTCTGGGAAGGCCTCGACCCGCAGGAGCTGTATACCGGACCATATTATGTTGCGCCGGACGGAATCACGTCCGCGCAAAAGTTGCTTGAGTGGCATGACAAGCGCGACGGTCAGTGGCTGGAAGGTATTCCGTCCGGCAACATCCGCTTCGTCGAGACGTGGCTGAAGCGGCAGAATCAGATCGTCGACGATTACCAGCCCGATCTGATGTTCATGGATCACGCCGGAGTGCCGTTCGGCCAATATGGGCTCGAAGCGGTGGCTCATTATTACAACCAGGCGATTGCCTGGCACGGATCGCCGGATGTTATCATGACCGGCGGATTGCTCGACCCGTTCGCTCAACGCGCGCTTACGTGGAATGTCGAGCGCGGCGCGCTCAACGACATTCACAGCCCGCCGTGGCAGACCTGCACGTGCATCGGCAACTGGCACTACGATCGCCGATTGTACGAAAATAACGGCTACAAGAGCGCCAAGCAGGTGACGCAAATTCTAGCCGATGTGGTCTCGAAAAATGGGACGTTGCTTTTCAACGTGCCGGTGCGTGGCGACGGCACCATCGACGACAAGGAAGAGGCGATCGTCGACCAGTTCACCGCCTGGACGAAGCGCAACGGGGAGGCGATTTTCGCGACCCGTCCGTGGTTGAAGTTCGGGGAAGGCCCAACCAAGCCGCCGCCGGCCGGCGCGTTCGGAGAAGACAAGCAGAAGCCGTTTACCGGCGAGGACATCCGTTTCACCAGGAAGGGTGACACCCTCTACGCCATTTTCCTCGACTGGCCGCAGGCGGAGAGCGCGATCAGCTCGCTAGGAGGTCGAGTGCTTCCGGGGGCGGTGATCGAACGGGTCGATCTGATTGGCGGGCCGGAGCTTCAATTCCACCGCGATGCTGATGCGCTCCACCTGACGGTGCCGCCGCCGCAAAGCGGCGAGTTCATCCCGGCCTTGAGGATCAACGGGCGAGGTCTCGTCTAATCGAGAGACGCAGTTGCGCACGCCGCTCGCTCCTGCAATTGTCTGAGTAATCGGGAGGGCGGCGATGCGTCAGATTTATTGTTTTGCTGCGTTCGCAGCAGTTGCGGCGGCTCATGTCCAGGCGGCGCCTGTGGACTCCCTTCAAAAGCTTGCGACTGACATTGAGATCAGAACATCCACGGGGACGCTGACGCTGGAGCCGTGGTCCGATTCCATCATTCATGTCCGTTTCGGTCCGGCTGGGTACCCCGGCAATTACAATCCCTCGGTCATAGTCGCGCCGAAGCCCATCCCTTTCACGGTCAGGCAGACATCGGCGGCTTACCTGCTGTCCACCAGCAGGCTGACGGTTCGGATCGACCGAAACACGTCGAACGTGTCGTTCCTGGATTCGGCGGGCCACGTGCTTCTGAGCGAAGCGGACCGGTCGATCGGCAAGGGAACGGTCGAAGCGTTCGGCACGCGCGCCCCGCTCTATGGGCTTGGCGAGCACCAGAATGGATTGCTCGATTACAGCGGCAGCACGATCCACCTGCAGCAGAAGAACGGCGATGTCGCCGTTCCAATGATGCTTAGCCCGGCGGGTTTCGGAATCCTGTGGAACAACGCGTCCGTGATGGACGTGGATGTCGCCAAGGCCGGAGCGCAATTCCCGCTGGTCATCCGGAACGAGGCCGGCGCCGGAATCGACTACGATTTTATTCTGGGACCAAGCGCGGATCAGGTGATCGCCGGCTATCGCTGGCTGACGGGGGACGCGGCGCTGATGCCCCGCTGGACCTGGGGCTTTTGGCAGTCGCGCGAGCATTACGAGACTGGTGATCAGGAACTCGGGGTCGCGGAAGCGTATCGGAAGATGGGTGTACCGATCGACGCCGTCGTCACTGATTGGCAGCACTGGCGCCCCGGCGAATGGGGTGCGATGAAGTTTGATCCGGCACGCTGGCCCGATCCCAAGACGTTCGTCGAGGAGATGCATGCCTTGCACGTGCATCTGCCGGTTTCGGTCTGGGCGCGGTTCGATCCGGACACTGCCAATGCCAAGGCGCTGGACGCAATTGGCGGCCTGTTCGCTCCGACCTTCCCGAACGTCTATCCGCGCGGCTTTGGCCGCTGGTATGACGCATGGAATCCGAAAGCGCGCGCTCTCTACTGGAGCATGATCCGCGACAATTACGGGGCAGAAGGTTTCGATGCCTGGTGGCTAGATGCGTCTGAGCCCGAGCTGGGCGGCAACTGGGGCGAGCTTCGTGATCTTGCCACGGCGGCGGGACCGGGTGCAGGGGTCTTCAATTCCTACCCGCTGCTGCACACGACGGCTGTGTTCCAAGGAATGCGGCGGGATTTCCCGCAACGGCGGCCTGTGATCCTGACCCGCTCCGCCTACGCGGGGCAGCAGCGGAATGACGCGATCACCTGGTCCGGAGACACGCAGGGCAATTGGGAGACGTTTCGCAAGCAGATCCCTGCGGCGCTCAATTTCTCGATGAGCGGCATTCCATACTGGTCGGCGGACATCGGCGGCTTCTTCGGCGGCGATACGCACGATCCTAAATATGCGGAGCTGTTCACGCGCTGGGAGCAGTTCGCGATCTTCACACCGCAATTCCGAGTGCACGGAACGAACGGTGGCAAGGAAATCTGGAACTGGAACGGCGACGCGCAGCCGCGGCTGATTGAGAATGTGAAGCTCCGCTACCGCATGCTGCCTTACCTCTATTCGCTGTCGTGGGATGTGATGGCCAACCGCGGCACCTTCATGCGGGCGCTCGCGTTCGACTTCCCAAACGACCCGAAAGCGCTGGCGCTTACCGACGAATATCTGTTCGGCAAGGAATTGCTCGTCGCTCCGGTCGTGCAGGAGGGCGCCACGAGCCGCAAAGTCTATCTGCCGGGGCAGCAACCCTGGTATGATTTCTGGACCGGTGAGCGGATTGCTGGAGGGCAGGCAGTGGATGTTCCGGCGCCGTTGGACCGGATCCCCGTCTATGCGCGGGCAGGCGCAATTGTGCCCTTGGGGCCAGTGAAGCCTTATGCCGACGCGCCCTCTAGTGAACCGATCGAAATTCGCGTCTATCCGGGAGCGGACGGCTCATTCGCGCTCTACGACGATGCTGGCGATGGATACGGTTACACGCATGGTGACTACAGCCTCATTCGCTTCAGCTGGAACGACCGCAGCCGCACGCTTTCGGTTGCGCAGCGTGAGGGGCATTATGGATCGAACCCAGTATTCCGGATGGTGTGCGGGAGCGGAACAGGCGCAATCCGCGATATTGGCTACACTGGACAAGCGATCAAAGTGAGCCTGCTGGACTGTCGCTGATCACCGCATCCGAATCGTCTGCGGCTTTCCGTCATAGACGATCGTCGCGTCGGGCCTTGCGGTGAACGACAGCGGCGTGCCGGGCCTGATCCAGCGGATGTTGATCCGCCGCGTCGCCGGCATTCCAGCGTAGCCTGAACCCTCGCGGGGACCGATCCAGAGGGAGTGCGACTTCTCGTCCCAGCGAACCGGGATTCGGGAATAATGGCCGTTCAGATATTGGCGGCTGACACCGTCGTCATTGTAGACGGAGGTGCTTCCGTCAGCGCCGGTGTACACGTCCAGCGTGATCGGACCCGCGGGATCCTGGTCGGTGTACTCGATTGCGGGACCAGTCGGGATGATCGAGCCCGCGCGCACGAATAGCGGCATCCGCTCATAGGGGGCGTCGGCGGTGATCGTTTGTCCGCCCGCGTAGCTCCGGCCAGAGTAGAAGTCGTACCAGCGGGTTCCGCCCGGTAGGTAGACGTTTCGGCTGCGCGCCTTGTATTCGGTCACAGGCGCGACCAGCAGCGCCGGACCGAACATATATTCGTCGTCGATATCCCAGACGCGCTTGTCGGCGGCGAAGTCCATCACCAGCCCGCGCATGATGGTCCCGTCCTTCCAGAAGGTGTCGGCGCCCGCGGTGTAGACGTAGGGCATCAGCCGATACCGGAGCTTGTCGTAATAGACCATGGAATCGTAAGTTGGGCTGCCTGGTGGGGACAGCAGGTAGATCTCGCGATGAATATTCTCGCCGTGGCTCCGGAAGAGTGGCGAGAAGGCGCCGAACTGGAACCAGCGTGTGTTGAGTTCGCGCCATTCGGCCAGATCGGCGGCGTTCGGCTTCTGGAACCGAAGCTCTTGCGTGTAGCCGCCGATGTCATGGCTCCAGTTGGGATCGCCGGACATCGAGAAATTCATGCCGGCGGAAATCTGGTCGCGGAGGTTGTCCCAGCGGCCGGCGGTGTCGCCCGACCAGACGGCGGCGCTGTCCCGCTGGATCCCGGCGGTAGCCGAGCGGGTGAGGATGAAGGGCCGGACGTCGGGCTTGTCGGCCATCTGGTGCTGGTAGACGCCGTCGACGTGAACCAGCGGGAAGGTGTTGAAGAATGCTGCACCCGGCCCGAGCGCCGTCGGGCCCATCCTGTATTGCGTTTCGGCGATCGAGATATTCGAATGGAAATCGGGTTCGTCTGAATCCAGCCACCAGGCGTCGAAGCCCTTGCTTTCGATCCCGGAGCGAACCTGGCTCCAGTACAGATCGCGCGCCTGCTTGTTGTAAGGATCGTAGAAGGCGTTGAAATAGCCGGGCCCCACCCAGTCCAGATACATCAGCTTGGTGTAATCGGGATCCTTCGGTTCGTCGGGGCGCGGATTGGACATCCGGTCGTAAATGCCGTGGATCGAGTCCAGCGCCTGGTAATTCGGGATGCCTTTGTAATATTTCGCCCATACCGAGATCATCACATGCGCGTGGTTGGCGTGGATGTCGTCGACCATCGCCTTCGGAGCCGGAAAGCGCGCGGGATCGAAGCACTGGCAGCCCCACTGGTCCTGCGGCCAATACAGCCAGTCCTGAACGATGTTGTCGAGCGGAAGCCCGCGCTTGCGATACTGGTGAAGCACATCGAGCAACTGATCCTGGGTCTCGTAGCGCTGCCTGCTCTGCCAGAAACCGTACGCCCATTTCGGAAGAATCGGCGCCTTGCCGGTGAGCGCTCGGTAGCCGGCAATCACATCGTCCATGCTGCCGCCGGGGATGAAATAATAATCGAGACCGCGCCCGAGGTCGGAGCTCAGAGTGAGTGAATGGCGGTCGGGCTCGGGGCGCGGGTTCGCGTGGAAGAGCGCGATATAGCCGGAGTTCGGCTCCCATTCGATCCGCACCTTGTGCGGTTGCCCGGCGGCAAGATCGAGATCGAAATCATGGTACCATGGGTTCCAGTTCTGGCGCCAGCTATCGACGACCTCTTTGCCGTCGACGAACAGCTTGTAATAGCTCGACGCATAGAGCTGGAAACGGTTTAGACCGCCGACCGACGGCGTGATCGTTCCGGTCCAGGTGACGTGCAGGTTAGGAACGGTCCCTTGGTTGTCCGGCGTACGCGTGCCTGCCGGCCAGTCCTTTGCATTTTCGAGATATTGAAGATCGATCGCGGGCTCCTGCCGCTGGGCAACGGTTTGGCCGTCCACCGTATAGGTTGCGGTCCAGCCGGGCTGGCCGGAATTGCCGACGACAGCCAACCCATCCGCCGTTCCTCCGGCGAAGGGATAGGGATTGGGATCGCCAAAACGGGTGATCGAATTCTGATCCCAAAAGACTCCGTAATTGCGGGTCGACAGAACGAACGGGATCGCCACGTTCATGTTGTGCTGGGCGAGGAGCACGTCTTCGCCATTGTAATTCATCTGGCGGTTCTGATGCTGGCCTAGGCCATAGAATCCTTCGTCCGTGCCGCGGTTGAACTGCTGCGCGATCGAGAGATACGGCACACCCTCGGCGGTTGCCGGGCGAAACAGGGGAGGGGCGCTGGTCGCCAGCACCATCTGGCCATCCAGGTTGCGGAAGCTGATCGCGCCGGTCGCAAGATCGACGTCTGCCGCCGACCGGTTGGTGCTCATCACCACATGGCCCGGCATTTCACTGACCGAATAGCCACTTGCCAGCGACACCGCCGTCACCATCAGGCTCTGCGGCAGGTGGATGTCGCCGCCCGCAGGAACTGCGCTGACCCGGATCACTCCATCGGGATAGGCGAGAAGCCGCACTACCGCTTCCGGTCCGTTTACCGGATGGACTATGATCCCGTCATCCACCTTCTGCCACGAACCTGCCGGCGCTTGCGCCGAAGCCTTTGTCGCCAGCAGCGCACCCGCAAGCAGGAATGCCGACCTTCGCATGACCACTCTCCCCGATTTACCGATAGGTACCGAGCCGTACCTTGAGCAATGTCGGCTGATCCAGGTTGAGTCCGTAATCGGTCTGGTCGCCGTTCCAGCGGCGCGACATCACCCACCGACCATTCTGGAACGTGCCTTCCTCTACGTCCATCAGCTGCGAATTCTGGTTCGGCCCGGAATTGGCCAAGCCGAAACTGATCCGCACGTCGGAACCGGCGACGAGGAACTCATCCGGACCAAGCTGGACGATACTCGCACCGCCGACCGGATTTTCCTTCTTCGGGTTGGGCGGAAATTTCATGAAGGTCCAGGTGGGTAGCCCAAAAGGCCACAATCCATATTGTGCAGTGATTTTCCATCGCCCCATCACTGAGGATTGATCGGAACCATCCTCGGGCTGGGCAAAGCCGGTGGTGGGATGCTCGAAAGCCAGCTTCGCCCAATCTCGAGCGATGGGCGCAATAAGCGCGAACTTCGACGCAAACGCATCGAGCGTTTTCGGATTCAGGTCCTTCGCTCCGAGCGGATAGTTGAAATAGGTGGTATCCATCCCGAACGGCGACCAGCCGATCGCGCCCTTACCCAGCGCGAGCCACAAGAAGCGCGCAAACGGCAGGTCGTTTCCGGTTTCCGGAATGAGCAGCGGATTCTCGGGTCTCGCAAAATGATCGACCAGAGCCGAATATTGCTTCTGATCGTGCGTATAGATGTCAGGAGCTTCGATGGCGATGTGCGGCGCGGCCGCCTTCCAGATGTCGATGACCGGCCAATCCGGGCCGCCGTTGCCTTGGCCGGTGTCGGTGAAAGCGTCTCCGAGCGAGGCGTTGACGTACATCGGCAGGTTGAGCTCGGCCTGACCGGCGGCCGCGATTTCGTCGACGTACCGCGCTACATACCACGCGGTGAATGCGCGATCGGCACCCTTGCCGAAAGCCTGCGTCCACGTTCCGCTCTTGCCAATTTTATGCGCAAGTTCGGGTGGGACCGGCCCATTGAACAACCGGTTCGCCTCCGGTGAAAAGTCCCGCGGGCTGTCATAAGTCCCTGTCTCATTCTCGACCTGGACCAGGATCACGGTGTGATCGGGGTCGATCTCCCGAATGTGGTGCATCAGCGCGACGAACGCGCGCTTGTCGGCTTCGAGATTATTGCGGCTAAGCGGCGTCGGTACATAGTGGCTTTTGCCGTCCCTGGTCATCATGTGCGGGAATCGAGCGGTGTCGGATTTCACCCACTCCGGCCGATAGTTGCCGTTGGTATTTTTCCATGTGCCAAACCAGAGCAGGTCGAGTCGAACGCCGTTAGCGCGCGCCTGCGGGATCAGAGTGTCGACCCACGAAAAGTCGAACTTTCCCTCGACCGGTTCGATCTGCTCCCATGCCACCGGGATTTCGAGCGTGTTGGCGTGAACCGCCCGGATCGTCTGCCACACGTTGGGGAGCACGGAAGGATAGTTGCTGCTGTTGTTCGCCTGGCCGCCCAGGATCAGGAAAGGCGCGCCGTCGACGAGCAATTCGTGCTTCCCGTTTTGGGTTATGATCTGCGGCAAGGGCGCCACGCCGGCCGTCCCCACGATAAACAGAGCTGCCGCAGCAGCGAAAACTTGCTTCATTGGTGAAACCCTCCCAAAACACCCATCGCGGCTCCGAACATCCAAGGCAAGGGTTCGCATCACGAATTTCACCAGGGCGAACCGGCCCTGTTCTTTCTTGGCCGGGATGACGCTAGCAAACTGGCACGGGAATGGGGGAGTGGGATGTACCGCTTAGCAACGACAGCCAACCGGCTTGTAACATTTGTGTTCACGCTGGCGCTGATCCTGCTGCCCGTAGCCTCGCCAGCCGCTGCGCAAAGCATCCAGGAGATGGTCAACAAGGCGCCGAACGGTCTCGCTTTGACTCCGCCGATGGGCTGGAACAGCTGGAATCACTTCCAGTGCAACATCAATGAAAAGGTAATACGCGATACCGCCGACGCGATGGTCGCATCCGGCATGCGCGACGCCGGTTACCAATATGTCGTGATCGACGACTGCTGGCACGGACCTCGCGACGCCAACGGTTTCATCACCGCCGATCCGCAACGCTTCCCGTCGGGGATCAAGGCACTGGCGGATTACGTGCACTCCAAAGGCCTGAAATTCGGCATTTACTCCGACGCCGGACGCCTGACTTGCGCCGGGCGTCCAGCAAGCGAAGGCCACGAATATCAGGACGCACTGACTTACGCGCGCTGGGGCGTCGATTATCTGAAGTACGACTGGTGCAACACCGGCGACCGGAATGCGCAGGAGGCGTACGCCACCATGGCTGACGCCCTTCGCGCGAGCGGCCGACCGATCGTCTTCTCGATGTGTGAATGGGGAACGGCAAAGCCGTGGCTGTGGGCGAAGAACACCGGCAACCTCTGGCGAACGACCGGTGACATCTCGGACGATTTCGCGGTCAAGACGAAGGGCCACGACTGGGAGCATCCCGTGACGATGATTGTCGACTTGAACGAGCCGCTGTGGCCGTTCGCGGGTCCGGGGCACTGGAACGATCCGGATATGCTGGAAGTCGGCAACGGCGGCATGACGCCGGACGAGTATCGCTCTCATTTCTCGTTGTGGGCGATGATGGCCGCCCCGCTGATCGCCGGCAACGACATAGCGGACATGGTTGAGACGACGAGGTCAATTCTCGAGAACAAGGAGGTGATCGAGGTCGATCAGGACCCACTCGGCGTACAGGGGCACCGCGTGTGGAAGGACGGTGATCGCGAGGTCTGGGTGAAGCCGCTTGCCGGCGGTTCACGGGCAGTTCTTCTCTTCAATCGCGGCGAGGGGCCTGCGGCGATTACAGCCACCGCGGACGAGCTCGGCTGGCCGGCGGGCATTCGCGCCAATGTCCGCGATCTGTGGGCTCACAAACAGGTTGGCCGGTGGGGCAATACTATTTCGGCCACTGTCGGACCCCACAGCGTCGCAATGTTCAGGGTCGGACCCTAGGCGGCCTCTCGTGGGGTGGCCGGTCCGCGAGCATGTGAGCCGGCTCTAGACAGGTACTCCGCATTAGGCTCATTATCGATCTTGGGGAGATTGCTTCCTTCGGAACCCTTATTAGGTTCACGACAAACTATTGAAACTAGTGTAGATTTCGGTTTCGATAGAAAGGGAAGAGAGGCGAAGATGAAAAGCTCGTTGTTGATAACCGCGTTCGGACTGTTCGCGCTGGGCAGCACCGCCGCAAATGCCCAGGGTGCCGGCGGCTACGCGCCGCCGCAGCCCAGCGCAATGCATCCCGATTCCAATGCCGTGACTGCGAACAATCGTGAACAGGTCGAGGGTTATAATCACGTCGCTAACAATCTGGAGGGACGGAACGGGGCCAGCGTCTCGAAGGTGTCGGCGAGCAAGGCGACGGCGGCGGATCTTACGGTTGGAGCGTCCGTCCGGGACATTAATGGTCAGACCATCGGCAAGATTGCCTCGGTGAATCCGGATGGCGTCGTGATTGATACCGGCCAGTCGAAGGCCAAGCTTCCGCTGGATTCATTCGGGAAGGACAAGTCTGGATTGATGATCGGCATCACTGCCGCCAAGTTCAACCAGATGGTCGCGGCCGCCCACGTCCAGGCTGCTGTTTCCGCTCCGCCTGCAACGGCTGAGCCGCGGCCCGCGACAGCTGCCGACATAACTGCCGGGGCGTCCCTCCGGGATGTGAATGGGCAGCCGATCGGCAAGATCGCCGGGGTGGCAGCGGATGGTGCGGTCGTCGACACGGGGCACATGAAGCTCAAGCTGCCGCTCGACGCCTTTGGGGTCGACAGCTCCGGCCTGGTTCTCGGAGTCACCGCGCAGAAGCTCAACGAAATCATTGCTCAGGCCGAAGGGTCGGCAGGCAAGAAATAGGCGGTCGGGAAATTATCGGAAGCCGCCAAGGGCCAGCTCCCGATGACATTGACCGCTACACAGTGGCCGCCGCGTTGGACTATGCTGCATGCGCATCGGAACGAGCCATTCAATCGGGCGGCAACATCTTCGCTCTGGACACGAAACAAAAGTTCCAGTCATTACCAAGTTCTCAGGTTTAGCGAGCGGACCATCAGTTCCCGTTTCGGGGGTTCATCGCAGGTTACTGAAAGGTCGTGCAAATTTGGAAAAGCTTGCGGGAGAAGAGGACTAAAATGATGAAGAATCTTGCGCTGATCGGGGGCTTCGGCTTGCTTATGCTTGGGGGGGCTGCGGCCAATGCGCAATCCGCCACTGCCGTACCGAGCCCAATCGGACCAGACTCAAATGCTGCTGCGAGCAGCGGTCGCGAGCAGACTGAAAGCTTCACGCATGTGATGAACAATCTCGATCGCGGAAAGCCTGTTGTCACCAAGAGCGCCGTTCGGAAGGCTACGTCCGCCGATGTAAAGGCTGGAGCGCCGCTGCGAGATGTGGACGGAAAGCCGGTCGGTAAGGTCGATTCCGTCGATGCGGACGGCGTCGTGGTCGACACGGGCCAATATAAGGTGAGGGTCCCGCTCGTTTCCTTTGGAGTGGACAACGCCGGCCTCGTGCTTGGAACGACCGCTGCAAAATTTAACGATGTCGTCGCCAGGGCGCATGCGCAGGCTGCCGCTTCCGCACCGCCTGCCAAAGCTGGGCCGCGGCCGGCTACGACAGCTGATGTCACAGCCGGTGCTCAACTTCGAGACGTCAATGGGCAGGCGATCGGGAAGATCACTGCGGTTGCCGCGGATGGCGCGACTCTCGACACGGGAGCGACCAAGATCAAATTGCCGCTCGATGCGTTCGGAGTCGACAGTTCCGGCCTCGTACTCGGGATCACCGCTCAGAAACTGAACGAGATCATTGCCCAGGCGGACGCGCAAACCAGCAAAAGCAAATAAGCGAGCAGAGCCTTGGTTATCGGGAGTCGCCTCGTGCGGCTCCCGAAGGGGCCGGCGGAAGACCGGCTTTCAGCTTGCAAAAATCGAATGACACCGATGAACAAGGGGCCCGACTGCGCTATGCCGGAACCCATGCCTTCGAATGTTCAGTTCTCCCTGCCTGCGATCCGCGAATGGCGAGGCGTCACGCTCCGTGAATTCGAGACCGAAGTGGTGCAGCGAAATGAACCTGCGGTTCTTCGTGGATTGGTTGATCGATGGCCCGCAACGGTGGCAGCTCGGGAGTCGTCGGAAGCTATAAGGAGCTATTTGTCGCGCCTCGACAGGGGCGCGCGAGTTCGAACGTTCGTCGGCGACGCTGCGATGGGGGGCCGCTTCTTCTACAGCCCCAACTTCGATGCGTTCAACTTCGGCATAGCAGAAGCTCCCTTTTCTCAGCTTCTCTCGGTTTTGGCCGATAATAGTGATGGCCGTTACATCTACATGGGTTCGACCCACACCAGCGAAATCCTTCCTGGATTTGAGCAGGAAAATCCGCTTCACCTTGTCGAGGGCAAACTGACCGGCCCAAGGATCTGGATCGGCAATTCGAGCCGGATCGCTCCCCACTTCGACGAGTCCGACAATATCGCCTGCGTAGTGAGCGGATGCCGTCGGTTTACCCTTTTCCCGCCGGATCAAGTCGGCAATCTCTATCCCGGACCGGTCGATACGACCGTCGCTGGTCAGCCGACCAGCCTCGTCGATCTCGCCAACCCTGATCTGGAGCGATTTCCCCGGTTCCCGGAAGCTCTTGAGCACGCGCAAGCCGCTGAACTTCAACCGGGCGACGCTATCTATATTCCGGCCCTTTGGTGGCACGGAGTTGAATCGACGGGACCGTTCAATGTGCTCGTCAATTATTGGTGGCAAGATACGCCGCTCGACGCAGGGTCGCCAATGAACGCTCTCGGTGCGGCACTTCTCAGCATTGGCCTTTTGCCCGAATCCAAGCGCCTCGCCTGGCGCGCGATCTTCGACCATTATGTCTTCAGCGGACGCGAGGAAGCGGTTGAGCATATTCCCGGGCAGGCGCGCGGCATTCTAGGCGAATCGACGTCGGAGCTGCGGCGCCTAATGCGCGAATTCCTGATCGGAGAATTGCGCGGCAAATAGATGCGGTCGCGAGGCTACCCGCGCTCGCCCCGTCGCGGAGCAACGGTCGACAAGGCTCTCACCGCCGCCGCGTGATCCCGAATCACTGCCTGCGTGGAAGCATCGACATCGAACACGCCGTACCACCCCTGCGGCTCGTGAGGCGGATCGCCGACATAATCGGTGTCGCCGGGCTGAAAGCGGTGATCGGGATGCTGGGCGCGCCCTTCGCCGCTCCACGCCCAGAAGTGGGTGCCGGCGACCGGGCCGCCTGAGCGCATATTTTCGAGCGCCAGCTCATAAATGAGCGAATAGAATTTGTCCTTGTAGGCCGTCGGCGTGCCAGGATCGAAGCTGCCGTTGTCGCGCGGGAATCCGAACTCCTCGACCACCAGCGGCTTATTCAAGCTCTGCGCGATCGCGACCTGGCGAGCGAAATAGGCCCGTGTGTTCTTTTCGACGGTGGGCCAGGTGCCGGAGAGGTCCTTCGGATCGGCCCAACTCCAGTTCTGCGGCCAAATATGGGCGGTCACATAGTCGATGTGCGGGGACGAATGGGCCTCCCGCACGCAAGTGTCGCTATCGTGGCAGCCTTGAGTGCCCTCGCTTCCGGTCGAGACCATGTGGTTGGGGTCGATCGATTTGATCAATCCGGACGTGTGGTCGATCCAGGCGAGGTAGGCCGGCAAATGCCGTGCATAGACATCGGGGCTTTCACCCGGGCGAGGTTCGTTGGCGAGCTGCCACGCCTGGATCGTCGGATCTTGTGAGTAGCGAAGGCCAGTGATCGTGTTGCGGCGCCCGACAACCGCGCGAATGTAATCGTTGAGCATCGCGACCGCTTTCGGACTGCCATAAAAATCGGAGCTCTTGTCGGCGAATTCAGGCCACGGGTGTGCCGGGTCGTTCATGTTGATGTAGTGGCCGCCGTTGGTCCAGTAGAGATAGGTCATGAACCCACCGGACCATTCCCAGAAATTGGCGATGTAGATTACGGCCTTGATGTCGCGTTTGCCCATCTCTGCGAGGGCGAAGTCGAGCCCTTGAAGAAGGGTTTCGTTGTAGTGATTTGTCTGGTCTCGAAATGTAGGCCGGACCGAGTGAAGCAGCGGCGAAAGTTCGGACGAGCCGAGCAGGCGAATGCTCTGGATACCCAAGGCTGCGACCCGATCGAGCTCGCGCTTCAGGCGGTCCCTGTTTCCATAGGCTGCATCCGCACCGAGATAAGCCCCGTACCACATGTTGGTCCCGACATAATGCCACGGCTGGCCGTCCCGGATCAGCCGCATGCCCTTGCGGTAAATGAACCGGCTGTGCGGTTGAGCTCGCAAACCCGTGGTTGCGAGTGCTGCGGCTGCAGTGAGGGAGGCAAGCGTTTGTCTTCGCGTGAACTGAGTCATTCTTCTCTCCCCATCGACCTCACCGTGCGAGCAGTGGGCGCACTCAGAAATATTGAACGCCTGTAATTAGGAAAATTAAAATCGGAAAGAAAGCGCTTAAGCCGCTACGGTGGCGGGAGTGTTCGCGGGCCGCCAGAGTGATGCGCTGGTCGGCAACAGGAAATGAGCGAAAGGCAGTGTCGCAGCACCTACGGCAGGAGCGTCTTCGGCGAGAGACGCGCGCCTGACCGGCGCAATCGCCGGTAGTTGATTCGCACGTTCGTTCAACCTGATAGTGATTTGGTGAGTAAGGCGTTCGACCAGGTTCCTGGCAAGGCGGCCACCGACAAGGATCGCAGCCGGATTGATAAGGCAGTTGATTGCGGTGATCGGCTCCAACAGCGCGTTCGCTGCGCGATCCACCCATGCCTCGACTGCCGCGCCGGTCCCCTCGCGGTCATTGGTAACGTCGGAAAGCGTAAATCCGAGTTGTTCCAGATATTGCGACAGAGCGGAGAGAGAGACCACCTTCTGGACCGGGAGTTCCCCCGCATCGTTGCTGGCCAGCAGAAATCCAAGCTCTCCACTCCGGCCTTCGGCACCGCGGAAATAGTTGCCATCGATCACGAGGCCGCCACCGAGTCCCCATGAGATGAGGATGTAGAAGAAACTTGGATATTGATGCCCGAGGCCGAGCTGCTGTTCGCCCATGGCCGCCGCCGCGGAATCGTTCTCGACGAATACCGGAAGCCCGCTCGGATTGCCGAAGAGCGCCTTCCAGTCGACCCTTTCCCACTCCGAATAGGCCGAAGGGCGGCCAGCGAGATCAATCACTCCCAGACCGTCAGGCTTTGCAACGCCGATGCCTACGATTGCACAGGCGTCAACATCGGCCTCTGCCGTCATCTCTTCAATCGAGCTCCGACAAAATTCCGCCACCTCGTCAGGCGGAGCAAAGGCCACTTCAAATGATCGGCGAGCGACCGTCTCCCCCACGAAATTCGTAAGAACTGTCGTCACATGGTCCCGGTCGACGTTGATGCCGATTGCGTAACAGGCATCGGGATTGATCACGAGATCGGTGGGCGGCTGCCCTCTACTCCCTCTTCGCCGTCCAGCTTCGCAAATGAAGCCCTCCGCAAGCAGCCGACGCGTGATGTTGGCTATTGCCGGAGGCGTGAGTCCCGTAATTCGCGCAAGCTCGATCCTGGTGAGCGGACCGTGCACGCGAATCGCGTGGAGCGTTATTCGCTGGTTGTGATCCGCGACTCGTTTGAGATTGGTTCCGGATAGCCGAAGACGGCTCTGTGTTGCAGACATTCAATCCCCTGAGCCGTCCGATCCGGCATGCGATCAGATGAGCCGTGATGGTTTCGCGCCTAAGACGAGTTGCCCGCAAAGCAACCATCTATGGACCCACCCTCGTCATCGAATCGCGGCGATAACGATCACCGAGCCGTGTGATCATGAAGCAACACAAATGGGAAATTCAATATCCTTTATCCGTCTCGCATTGACTGATCGTGATCTCGCCATAGGAATTGGGAGAACTCGCGAAAGCGGGTGGGGAGAGCGACGCGTATTCGGCGAGCCGGGAATCGAGATTGGGGCTCGATTGCTGTTTTGGTTTCGCCCTAATGTTAGCGCTACCTTCACTCCGCTCTCGTGAAAGATTCACCCTGGCGCCTGCCAGGATGGAGGGGAGAAAATTGATGCTTTCACTGTCGGCACGCGCCGTAAACTCTCGCATACTCCGTTGCGGAGCTTCCACCTTGGTCCTTGGGCTTGCCTTGCTTCAGCCCACGGGCGCGTACGCGCAGGATCAGACTTCGCCGCCAGGGAAACCGCTCAGCGAAACGACAAACCCCAAGGCGAAAGCTAATCCGAACGGCACGCCCGGGACGGCCTCTTCCGACAAGAATGCTATCGTCGTTACCGGAATCCGCGCCGCAATGCGCACGTCGGCACAGATCAAGAAGCGGGCGGACACTGTCGTCGACTCGATCACGGCGACAGACATCGGCGCCTTCCCGGACAAATCGGTTGCCGAAGCGCTGCAACGCATTCCTGGCATCACCGTCGACCGAATCGCCGCTCACGGCGACGTTTCCCACTTCTCCGCTGAGCCGTCGGGCGTCATTGTCCGCGGTCTTCCGCAGGTCCGGTCGGAATTCAACGGCCGCGACATCTTCAACGCGAACAGCAGCCGGGGCCTGAGCTGGTCCGACGTCACTCCAGAGCTTCTCGCCGGCGTCGACGCTTACAAGAATCAGACGGCCGACATGATCGAAGGGGGAATCGCCGGCTCGATCAACCTTCGCACACGCCTTCCGTTCGACGAGCCCGGAGAGCTGATCCAGGTCGGCGGCCACATGAACTACAATTCGCTGGCCAAGAAATGGACGCCTGACGGCAACGCTTTCTACAGCAACCGTTGGCAGACCGGCGCAGGCGAGTTCGGAATCATGGGCGACATCGCCTATTCCGACCTCAAGACCCGAAATAATATGATTCAGTTCGGGCGTGCGACCATTTTCGAGAACGGCTCGTTCCCCGGCACGGCGGACAACACATTTAAGTCCAACGATTTTGCGCCGGGCACAGTCGTCGCTCCCGGCAGCATGACGGATCGAATCAGCGACTATGATCGCAAGCGTACGGGTATAGCCGCAGCCGCGCAGTGGAGAAGCAACGACCATCGCTGGCTGGCGACCGCGCAGTATCTTCAGTCTTATTACACGAACGAGAATGACGAGCATGCGATCTCCGGCGGTTTTTTCGGAGTGTTCGGCAATCACGCGGACTTCCGGTACGGGAACGGGTCGCTTTCCTCGGCGCTTCAGGCTCCGGGCGCTCCCGACTTCACGTTTGACCAGAGCGGGATGCTCGAAAGTGGGACCTTCGCCCAGAATGTTGGGTGGTGGGGGAATCCAAATAACCCGGCTGGCACCAATCAAGCGACCGGCGGCTATGGTCTGAATGACCAAGGCCAGCCAATGTTCAACGTATGTTATACTTGGGCATGTCCGGGGGGCGGGACGCCGAGCAACACTTATGGCGAGAACGTCACAAGCTCAACGCGCTACTGGAAAGAGCGCGACATGACGCGTGATGCGTCCCTCAACCTGAAGTGGGATGCAACGGATGACCTTCACTTCAACTTGGACGGCCAGTACGTGACCGCGTACGTGAAGGACTACGACATTACCGGGCCGGAAATGAATTCGTTCGCGAACATTCAGGTCGGGACGGATTCGAACGGACTTCCCACCATGTCCTTCCTTCCGCCGACCAATGTTAACCTGTCTCAGGGAGGTCTGGCCAACCCGAACAACTGGTACATCAACGACGTGATGGACCATATCGAAGACAGCAAGGGTCATGAATTCGCGCTTCGAGGCGACGGAGAATACGATTTCCACACCGACTGGCTGGATAGCCTGAAGTTTGGTGCACGTTATTCCGACCGCAAGCAGGATCTGCAGTGGAGCACGTACAACTGGCACAACGTATCCAATACGTGGACCGGCAACTGCGCCTACATCTATTACAATCTGGATTCGAAGCCGGCGAGCTGCACGATCAACGGTCAAACGACGACCTTCAATGGTTATCCGTCAGGGTTTTACCAGGTCCAGCCGTTCGGGGCCGGTTTCTTCGGTGGTAACCTTGGCAGCTTCCCGTTTGTGCCGTTCGATTTCCTTGCGGCACATGGTGCAAACGGATTCAGCGCCGACAAGACGGGTGTCGGCAGCTTCATTCCCATCTGCGACCGGAACGGGCAGCACACGCCAGGTGGCGACGTGTTCCAGACGGAGCTTCCGAACAGCTGCTTCACTGCCGACGAAGTGGGCAATGTCGATGAGAAGACAAAAGCCGCCTATGTGATGCTCAAATTCGGCGGGGACAATCTTCTCTGGGGCAGGTTCCCGGTTCGAGGAAACATCGGTCTTCGTTACGTCGATACGGTCGATGCGAGCATCGGCAACATCGTCTACCCGACCCTGAGCGCAAACGCGGCACTGTGTCGGAGCCCTGCCAACGGCGGTGCGCTCGTGCCGGGCGGCCTTGTGGGTTCCGCGCCCGCCCCAACCCTCCCTCCCGGAGCGCCGGCGGGGGCCATCGCGACATATCCTGATTTTTGTTACCTTAGCGGGGATCAGCTGGCGTTTGCCAATGGGGCCCATACCGCGACATCCGCCAGGAACCACTTCCACGATTGGCTCCCAAGCTTCAACTTGAGGGTGGATGTCACACCAAATACGCTGGTGCGCTTCGCAGCATCTCGCGCCATGTCGAGGCCGGACTTCGGGCTGCTCAAGAACTATCTGGCGGTTAGCCAATCGATGCCGAATAGCGGCGTTAGCATAGACCCTCAGACAGGCGCATGCATCGCGAGCGCGCTGTGGATCCTCGGTCCAGGTTGCGTGCCCACCGGCATCAAATCAGATTATACGGCGACTGCGTATAATCCGTACATCAAGCCGATCACCGCTTGGCAGTTCGACGTTTCGTTCGAACATTATTGGAGGAACGGTGGGCAGCTAAGCCTCGATCTGTTCCACAAATCCTTGTACGACTATATCCAGTCTGGAACGTTCATTGAGAACATCACCAACAACGGGCAAACGGTGCCGGTGATCGTGACTGGACCGGCGAACGGCCAAGGCGCCAAGATCGATGGTCTCGAACTTGCCTACAACACGTTCTTCGACTTCCTGCCCGGCTTCCTCAGCGGCTTCGGAATCAATGCCAACTACACCTACGTGCACAATTCGGGTGTTCCGAACTCAAATCTCTCGATTGTCGGTTCCAACGGCTCTACCGTCAGCGGCCAGAATGGCGGCACTGCGCTCGCTGTTTCCGATTTGGAAGGCGTCTCGAAGCACACGGTCAACCTGATTGGCTTGTACCAGAAGGGTAAATTGCAAGCCCGTCTCGCCTACAACTGGCGGTCGAAGTTCCTGGTCACTCCGATCGACTGCTGCATCGCTCTGCCGATCTGGCAAAAGCCCACCGGCTATCTCGACGGTTCAATCCATTACCAGGTGACGGATCAGTTCTCGCTCAGTCTTGAGGCACAAAACATCCTCAACACGACAGCTAAGCTGGAGCAGCAGATCACAGATCCAAACAGCCCGGAAGGCAAGATCATCACGGTTCCGGAGTCCTGGAACGAGAGCGATCGCCGGATCATCGTCGGCTTCAGCTGGAAGATGGCGGGTCACCGTGCTGCGCCTCCGCCACCCCCGCCTCCGCCGCCTCCTGCTCCTCCGCCACCGGAGACGCAGACCTGCGCGGACGGGACAGTGGTTGCAGCGACCGCGGCATGCCCGGTCCCGCCGCCACCTCCGCCGCCAGCACCGGCGAAGCCGGAACGCGGCTGACAGCCTCGTACTTGAACTCGGAGGGGGTGCCGTTCACATGAGCGGCGCCCCCTTTTCTTTGTAATCGCGGTGACGAACCAGCAAAACGCCGCGTAATGCGTTATCGGAGCGTCAGGTGACCAAGCCTCTGCAAATCGTGATTCTCGGCGGCGGGACCGCTGGATGGATGGCGGCGGCTGGCCTCATCTCGTTGGTCTCGCCCAGGTTGTGCCGGATCCGCGTCGTCGAATCCGACGAGATCGGAACTGTCGGTGTCGGTGAAGCGACGCTACCGCATCTCAAGAACTTCAACGATACGATCGGTCTGGACGAGGCCGAGATGGTGCGCAGCACCCGGGCCACGTTCAAGCTTGGCATCCAGTTTCTCGACTGGGGCTTTCAGGGATCCCGCTACATCCATCCGTTCGGAATATACGGGCGCGCCACCTCGGGCGGCGGATTTCACCAACGGTGGCTGCGAGCTCGGGCGGCCGGGCGTGATTGGGACATCGGAGACTTCTCTTACGCTATCGTGGCGGCGCGAAATAATCGTTTCGACTTCCCTGCAACAGCGAAAGCCACAATCGCTTCAACTTACAGCTACGCTTACCACCTGGATGCGAGCGTCTACGCCGGAGAGTTGCGCAAGCTCGCGGAAAGTCGCGGAGTCGTGCGCACGGAGGGCAAGGTTGCTGACGTCGTTCAGGACAACGAAACCGGCGTTGTTCGATCGTTGGTCCTGGAATCAGGGGAGCAAATTGACGGCGACTTCTTCATCGATTGCTCCGGCTTTCGCTCGCTCCTGCTCGGGTCGAAACTGGAGGTCCCGTGGGAGGATTGGTCGAAGTGGTTGCCCTGCGACCGCGCCTTTGCTGTCCCAAGCGAGTCCGCCAACGAGTTTACGCCGTATACGCGCTCGACTGCGGTGGAGGCGGGATGGCGTTGGCGGATCCCGCTTCAGACCAGGACCGGTAACGGCTACGTTTTCTCGACCGGCTTCACGAATGAGCAGGATGCGGCCGATTCCCTCCTGAAGGGGTTGGATACTCCTGCCCTTGATGATCCTCGGTTGCTGCGGTTCAAGGCGGGCCGGCGAGTGCTGAACTGGGAAAAGAATTGCGTCGCCCTCGGCCTCGCGAGCGGTTTCCTGGAGCCTCTGGAGTCCACCAGCATCTATCTTATCCAGATCGCGCTCATGCACCTGGTGCCGCTCCTGCCTCTGGCCGGTCCCGATCCCCGGCTTGCCGACGAGTTCAACCGCAAGATCAATGTGGAATATGACAGGATTCGCGACTTCCTGATCCTCCATTACCATCTGACCCGGCGCGATGATGCGGAAATCTGGCGCTATTGCGCGAACATGGATGTTCCGGACAGTTTGAAGGAGAAGATGGAACTGTTTGGCCACAGCGCGCAGATCGAACAATATCGCGACGGTCTGTTCACACTTCCAAGCTGGTTGGCGGTTTACGTTGGCCAGGGGCTGATCCCGACCGCGTACAGCCCGTTGGCTGACAATGGTTCTACGGAGCGGCTGATCGCCGATCTTGAGGGATTGCGCGATGAGATCAGCGACCGGGTCGACGAAATGCCGAGCCACAGCCGCTTCGTCGAGCGCTATTCACAAGTGCAGCAGCCCTGGAAATTGCAGCCCGCGGAGACTCAGCTGTGAGCGCTCGAGTGACGAATGTCGCTGTCCTCGGCCGGGACGCGCCGCTTTGGATTGCCGCGGCAGCGATTCAGCGATCGCTTGGCCATCTCGGCGTTTCGGTTCGCGCCATCGAGCTTCCCTCGATCCTGCAGCCGCAAGATGTCTATTCGGCCATGCCAGCCATCCAGGGACTGCATAAGCAGATCGGGCTCTCCGAAAATCTGGCAATCGCGGCCGCGAGGGCGGTTCCGCTGGCCGCGCAACGTTATTCCAACTGGGCCGGGGCATCGCCGCCCTGGATGGTGGGGTACGATGATCCGCCGCCGCCGGGGTCGGATGTGGACTTCGTCCATTACTGGGCGCGCGGCCGGCAGGAGGGATTGAAACCGGCGTTTGAGGACTTTTCGCTGGCTGCGTCTGCGGCGAAGCATGCCCGCGTTCCGGTCTACCAGGACGGAAGCGAACTCTCGGCAGCCTATGGATATAATCTTGCCGCTGTTCCTTATACTTCTCTCTTGAAAGCTCATGCCAGCCGCCTGGGTGTAAACGTCGAAACGGCGGCCATCGAGAACGTGCTGATTCAAGACGGTCGCATTGGCTCGATCGTGTTGTCGAGCGCCGATCGGGTCGAGGCTGATTTGTTCGTCGACGCCAGCGGAACCGAAGGCGCGCTGATAACTCGGCTCCCGGGCTCGCAGTTTGAGCCGTGGGATGAATGGCTGCCGTGCGATCGAATGGTTGTCGCTTCGGGCGCATCGATCAACCCGCCGCCGCTCTACAGCCAGATCTCCGCGTTCCGCGCGGGCTGGCTGGGACTCTATCCGCTGCAGGATCGCACAGCCATAATTGCTGCCTACAACTCGAAGCACATTTCTGAGGCGGAAATCATTGAGAGCCTCCCTCTCCTGGCGCGCATTCCAATCGCGGGTGAAGCGATCGTTTCACCGCTTCGTCGCGGCTTGCGCAGCCGCTCATGGATCGGGAATTGCGTCGCAGTCGGCGAAGCTGCGATTGGCGTGGATCCACTGGAATCGCTCGGACTTTATGCAACGCATACGTGCGTTTCTCATCTGATGGCGCTGTTTCCGGTCGAGCGGCATGCTTTTCCAGAGGCGGAGCGGTACAACCGTGAAATCGCGCTTGCCGGGCAAAATCTGCGCGATATCCAGTCTGCCCATTATTCGCTGAATCGCCGTTTCGACGAGCCATTCTGGGATGAATGCCGCGATCGCACTCCGCCCGAGTCCCTCCAGCGGAAGCTGGAGGTGTTTTCGCTCACTGCACATGTACCGCTCAATGACGAGGAGCCGTTCGAAGAGCAGCAGTGGGCGGCGCTTCTGAGCGGAGCCGGAATCGTTCCAAAGCGCTACGATCCGCGTATCGATGTCGCTCCTGACGAGGCGCTCATACAAAAGGTGCAGCAGAGACTCCGGGACATTGCGGTCGCCGTTCCAAACATGCCATCAGCCGACGACTTCTTGAAGCAAAGCCGTGAGGAACTGGAGGTGGCGAAGTAATGGAGCCGATGCGCGATATTGTTATTGTCGGCGGTGGCACGGCAGGGTGGATGGCGGCGGCCGCCTTCGCGAAAACTCTGGGTGCGACTCATCGGGTCACACTGATCGAATCTGAGGAGATCGGTACGGTCGGGGTAGGTGAATCGACCATTCCGCCGATCATTCTGTTCAACAAGCTGTTGGGGATCAACGAAGACGAATTCGTCCGGGAGACGAATGCCACCTTCAAGCTGGGGATTGAATTCGTCGATTGGGCCCGCCTCGGCCACACCTACTTCCACAATTTCGGCCTTCTCGGCGCGGATCTGCACACGGGCATCTCATTCATCCACTATTGGATGCGCTGGATGCGATCCGGCGGCGATCCGGATCAGCTGCGTTTCAGTTCCGAAGCCCAGGCGGCCCGTGAGATGAAGTTCGGCCGAGCGCAAATGACTGGTGCCTCCGGGACTCAGCCAAACATCAATTACGCTTTCCAGTTCGATGCTTCCACCTATGCCGCGTATCTACGCCGCTATTCTGAGCGGCGAGGCGTCATCCGCAAGGAAGGCCGAATCGTCAATGTCAGGCAGAACGGCGAGAGCGGCTTTGTCGAAGCCGTCGAGATGCAGGACGGAAGCCTGGTGCGGGGTGATTTCTTCGTCGATTGCTCCGGCTTCCGCGGACTGTTGATCGAAGGCGCTCTTGAGGCGGGGTTCGACGACTGGAGCCATTGGCTGCCGAATAACCGGGCCGCTGCCGTCCCGGCCGAGCGGATGCCGGCGATAACCCCATACACAAAGGCTCAAGCGCGGGAAGCTGGTTGGCAGTGGCGGATCCCGCTGCAGCATCGGACGGGCAACGGCTATGTCTATTGCGATTCCTACATCAGCGACGATGAAGCCGCCCGCATGCTGGTCGATCGGCTGGAAGGAAAGCCGCTCGCCGATCCCAAGACCCTGCGGTTCAAGGCTGGGCGGCGGCGAAAATCCTGGATCAAGAACGTCCTGGCCCTGGGTCTCTCGAGCGGTTTCCTCGAACCTCTGGAATCGACCAGCATTCACCTGGTGCAGGTCGGCCTAACCAAGTTTCTCGACCTGTTCCCGCACCGCAATTGCGATCCGATCCTGATCGATCTCTACAACAGAGATATGGCGTTCCAGTACGAGACGATCCGCGACTTCATCATCGCGCACTACAAGGTGACGGAGCGGGAAGACACCGAGTTCTGGAAATATTGCAAGCACATGAGCGTCCCCGACACGCTCAACGCCAAACTGGAGCTGTTCCGAACCCGGGCCGAGGTCAAACCCCGTAATGGCGATCTTTTCAGTGAAGTCAGCTGGTTCGCTATCCTTTATGGGCAGGGCCTCGTGCCTGCCGGCTATCACCCGCTCGCCGATGCAATGCCCGAGGACGAATTGAACCTGAAGCTCGCCCGAATTCGTGCGGCAATTAAGGAACGGGTCGACGGGCTGCCTTCGCATCGCGAGTTCATCGCCAGCTGCTGCGCGTCGGAAGCGCTGGTCGCGGCCGAATAGATGCCGCTCTACGCAGGTGTGGAGTTGGGCGGCACCAAATGTGTGTGCACGCTGGCTCGGGGGCGGGACGAAATCCTCGAGCAGATCCCCGTTCCCACCACATCTCCCGATGAGACCTTGGGGGCGATCGAAAAGGCGCTGCTAGAATGGCACGAAAAGGAGCCGGTCGCCGCGCTGGGTATCGGCAGCTTCGGGCCTATCGACCTCAATTGTCACTCAAGCACCTACGGCAGTATCACGACCACTCCAAAGCCGGGCTGGGGGGGCGCCGATGTGGCTGGGCGGCTCCGCCGGGCACTGGGCGTTCCAACCGGCTTCGACACGGATGTAAACGGGGCCGCGCTCGCCGAACTCAAGTGGGGAGCAGGGCAGGGCCTTGGCGATCTCGCCTACGTCACGGTGGGCACAGGGGTCGGCGTCGGACTGATCTGCGAGGGGAAGCCGGTGCACGGCTTCGCTCACCCCGAGGTGGGCCACATCCGGGTCGCGCGAATGCCCGGTGATGACTGGCCCGGCTCGTGCCCATTTCATGGCGATTGCGTGGAGGGCCTGGCTTCGGGACCGGCGATCAAGGCGCGGCTTGGGGTGGAACATCTGCACGACTTCTCGCCCGATCACCCGGTTTGGGAAGCCGTCGCCTGGGCGCTGGCTCAGCTTTGCCACACCCTGGTTTGCACTGCCGCTCCGAGTACGATCCTGATTGGCGGCGGAGTGGTGACCGGCCAACCGCATCTCATCGAGCGGACAGAGCAGCTGCTGGTCGAGAGCCTCGCCGGCTATATCGCGCTCCCCGCGGGGAGCGCCTATGTGCAGGCACCCGGCCTAGGCAGCCAGGCCGGACCGTTGGGTTCGATCGCGCTGGCGATGGACGCCGCGGCCTAAAGAGAGCCCTCCACGCCGATCAACACTCGTCCCCTGTCGAACTCGATCTCTTCACCCGCCTGAACCAAAAGGCATTCGCCGGGACCCGCCGCTCCACTGCCTGCGCGAACCTCGCCGTCCAGCGGCATCACCCACCGGAGATGATTTCCGATGCTGGTGTGAGCTTCCCCGTTCACTGCCTGCACCAACGAAAACAGCGGGCCGCTCACCAGAACCGCGGGCTCACCAGGCAAGACATTGCGGGCGCGCTTGTCCGAGTAAGGTTGCGGCCGGGCAACAGCCAAGCCATCGTCCAGATGCAATTCGCGAGGACGGCCGTAATCGTAGAGGCGATAGGTGACGTCGGCGTTCTGCTGGAACTCAAGCAGCGAAAGGCCGCCGCCGATCGCGTGCACTGTGCCCGCCGGGACATAGAAGAAATCGCCAGCCTCGACTGACCGCCAGTCCATCAGCTCTTCGATCGAACCGTCGAGCGCCGCCGCCCTCAGCACCTCCGGAGCCACTTCACGCTTCAGGCCTAGACCAAGGGTCGCGCCGGGTTCCGCGTCGAGAATGTACCAGCATTCCTCCTTGCCGGATTCAAGGCCGCGCTCGCGGGCCTCCTCATCGCTCGGGTGAACCTGGATCGAGAGCCGCTCGCTGGTGAAGATGTACTTGACCAGGAGCGAGAGGTCGCCGCCCCCGGTGAACCAGATTTCGCCGATGCGCCGGCCGCCGGTGTCGCCGAAGACCTTCGGCAATTCGGTTCGGCCCCAGGGTTTTTCGACAAACTTGCGTTCGAGCTTCACGCAAGCACGCGCTTGAGGATGGGTGTGATCACACTCTCCATCGCCTGATATCCCGCGACGGTCGGATGGACCCCGTCCACCGCCAGACCGGGCTTCATCGCACCGGTGCCGTCGTTGAGAACCGGCCAGTAATCGACCCATGTCGCACCACTCGAATGGGCGTAGGCCTTGAGGCGGCGATTGAGCTCGGCGATCGGCTGCTTCACCTCCAGCCCCGGCCGCCACGGGAAGGCGCCCGCCGGCGGGATCGACGCGATCAGCACCTTGATCCGGTTCGCCCGGGCGATGTCGCTTATCGCCTTGAAATTGTCCTCCGTCATTTTCGGAGTCATCGGGCCGGTATTGCCGGCGACGTCATTCGTCCCAGCCATGACGTGCACCGCTTTGGGCTTCAAATCGACGACATCGCTCATCATCCGAAGCACCATTTGCGAGCTGGTCTGGCCACCGATCCCGCGATCGACTCGGCCGTTCACGAAATAGGACGGATGCTTGTCGAACCAGCCTTCGGTGATGGAATCGCCAAGGAACACCACATCGACGGGCGCGTGGGAGGCAAGGAGCTTCGCATTGTCGTCGGCGTAATAGCCGATCATCCCGAAGTCCTTGAGCATCCAATCGTGGAACCACTGGGTCCAATCGCCTTTCCCGCTGAACGCCTGCTTCGCCGCCGCGGAAGCCGATCCCAAGAATAGCGGTGCGGCGAGCGCTCCCTTGATCAAAGCGCGGCGGTTGAAAGTCACAGGCGGTCCTCCATCGAGCAAAGTTGCGGGCGAAACGGTCCCTCGACCGTAACGCCTTCGGCGTCAAACAGCACGTTCCGCTCCGTGGCAGGTGTGAAGCGCGGCCACTGTGGCAGCCCCGGTCCGTTGGGATTCCCGGTTTTGACGAAGTTAACCCAATAGGGCTTCAGCGATTGCCCGGGCGCGAAGGTCGAATTCCAGAAAGCGTAGGGAATCTCGGCGGCGTGCGATGTCATCCCCCCGTTCGGCCCGGAGTCGAACTGATACCGCCAGACGGAAGCGCCATTGCCGGCGAGAAGCTGCGCGACGTGCAGCGTGGGGCAGCGGAAGACGATGTCGGTGCCGATCTGGTCGTCGAGAGTACCGAGACGCGGGTCGGCTGGAGGGTTTGGCTGATCGGCATGATAATAGGCGCGCGCAGCCGCCTCGTTGACTCCGAATGCATTGGCGATCGCCTGGTCCCGCTGCGCACGGTCGACGCCATATTCGCGTTTGTTGAAGCCGAGGATCACCGGGCGCGGCGGCGCCTGCTGAAGCAGGGTCTTCGGGTCGGCGGGGAACAGCTTGCCGTCGATCGTGGTGCGCATCCACATCGTTTCGTCGGCCCAGGTGCCGGGATCGTGCAGCTTCCGATCGACGGCGAGTAGAGCCGGGACCGACATGTGCCGAAGCTTGTCGAGGCTTCCGCCGGCCTTGAGCAGATCGTCCGCTTCCATCCCGATCCGCTCGGCTTCCGCGAGAGTCCGCGGCCGCATTCCGAACACCGGAGTCCCGCTCTCCATGATCGCCTTTTGGAACAGTCCGCGCGCGGCAGGTGCAGCAAGCATCAGGCTGACATCCTGCGATCCGGCCGATTCACCAGCGATTGTGACATTGTCCGGATCGCCGCCGAACTTCTCTACATTATCGTGGATCCAGCGGAGCGCCGCGACCTGATCCATTAGCCCGTAATTTCCCGAGGAGCCGCCCTGCTCGGCGGCAAGGGCAGGGTGCGACAGGAAGCCGAAGATGCCGAGGCGATAGCGGATCCCGACCAGAACCACCTGCTTGCCGACGTCGGACATCACCATATCGGCGGGACCGCCGGCGCGATTACTTCCCCCGTGGATCCACACCAGCACCGGCAGCTTGCCTTTCATCGACGGGGTCCGAAGGTCGAGCGTCAGGCAATCCTCGTTGCCGATCGAATAGTCGGAATAATTCCAGCCCTGGTCGATCTGGACACACGAAGCGGGCTGGGCGGTCGCGTCGCGAACGCCTTTCCACGGGATCACCGGCTGCGGCGGCTTCCAACGCAGGTTTTCAACCGGCGGCGCGGCAAAGGGGATTCCGCGGAAGATTTCGCTTGCGTCCTCGAGAGTCTTGCCGCGAATGCTGCCGCCAGTCACGGGAACGATCTGAGCGGCGGCGGGAACCGCGAACGCCAGCAACGTCGAAACGGCCGTTCGCCAAAGGAGGCGACCGAAGGTCACAAAGTTCGGGCCCGTTCCCATCGATTTTCCTCGTTTCCCCAAAAGGCCAACACCGCTGGACGTGACTTTGTCGTGCAGGATCCGCAATTGCGCCACCGGCGCGAAGGTGACAGGCGAATTCCAATTTTTGAAGTCTGAAATTGCGCTTGTCGGTGTGTTCGTTCGCTGCCAACGTCACACGGGGTTCGGGAGAAATCAAATGCAAGAACGGCAAAGGGCGGGCGTCACGGGTGCATATGCGATCGTCACCTGCCTGTTCTTCGCGTGGGGCTTTATAACCTCGCTGGTCGACCCTCTGGTCGCGGCGGTCAAAGGTGTGTTCCACCTCTCCGACCTTGAGGCGCAGCTTTCCGCCTTTGCCTTCTTCATCGCCTACGGAGTGATGAGCCTGCCCGGAGCGGTCATCCTTTCCAGGATCAAATCGGTGCCGAGCGTGATCCTGTCGCTCGGAATGATGGTTGCCGGCTGCCTGATCATGTTGCTGGCGGCGAACATGGCCGTGTACCCGATCGTGCTTCTCGGCCTCTTCGTGCTGGCGAGCGGGATTACGGTTCTGCAGGTCGCGGCCAATCCGCTCTCGGCGGCGCTCGGATCGCCGGAGCGCAGTCATTTCCGGCTGACGTTCAGCCAGGCCTTCAACAGCCTTGGCACTTTCATCGGCCCGTACCTCGGCGCGACATTGTTCCTGAAGGGCGTCGAGGTAAAGGAGGGCGCGGTGAACAGCGCTGCCGTCCGCGCCGCCTCGCTTGCGGGAATTGACCGCGCCTTCTTCTGGATCGCGGGCCTGATCATCCTCATTGCGATCATGATCTGGGTTTCACGCCGGTTGATCAGCGCATCGGCGCCCCCTCCGCCGCACGAGACCGCGCGAGCCGGGATTGCCGCGACGATTGCCGAGGCGGTTGCTTCGCCCTGGGCGCTGTTCGGCGGCCTGGCGATCTTTCTTTATGTCGGCGCCGAAGTGTCGATCGGAACCCAGATGGCGCTGTTCCTCAACGGCACCAACGTGTGGGACGTGACTCTCGAATCCGCGGGCAAATATGTAAGCCTCTACTGGGGCGGCGCGATGGTCGGGCGGCTCGTCGGTTCGGCGCTTCTCACCAGCGTCCCGGCGCCGCGGCTGCTTGCCGTGTTTACCGGAATAGCCTGCCTGCTCTGTTTGTTTGTCTTTTCCGTCGGCGGAATCTCGGGCGGCTGGGCGGCGCTGTCGATCGGTCTCTTCAACTCCATCATGTTCCCGGTGATCTTTACGATCACCCTGGAGCGTTCGACCGCTTCAGAGGAGTCGACCTCTGGATTCCTGTGTTTCTCGATCGTTGGCGGTGCACTGATGCCGCTGCTGGTCGGGCTGGTGTCCGGGCACACGAGCTACGTCACCGCCTTCATCGTTCCTGCGGTCTGCTACGCGATCCTTTTCGGCTTCGCGCTTTCGGCACATCGCGCTCCGACCCACTTGCGTGATGAGCCGGCGGTCGCCACCATTCATTGAGCTTCATGCCTGATTACGCTGACCTGTTCCGGCTCTCGCCCGAGCGAAGCCTCGCTGTCGAGATGATCGCGGGAAAATTTCCCGTGGTGCTGGTGGATGGATTCTACGAGCGGCCGGACGACGTCAGAGCCGCGGCGCTCACTCTCCCGTTTCGGAAGCCGACGCATCAGCCTTACCCTGGAAAGCTCGCGCAAATTCCGCCTAATCCTTCGCTTCGCCACGCGGTGGAGAGCGTCACGTACTTTGCGAACACCGAATTCCTGCCGCGTGCCCCAATCCGGCAGCACGGAAATCTCGTCGCGTCGCTTCGCGTGGTAGATACCGACTTTGCTGTCGTCGACATGCATCCCGACGAACTGGAGCCGGTCCAGCGCAAGCCGCACGTCGACCCCGTGCCGGTGTTCGGGCTGGTCTATCTCAATCACGAAGATCGCGGCGGAACCCTGTTCTTCCAGCAGATTGCCGACGGGCCGGAGGAGGTCGGGCCTGGGTACCTCACCCACAGTAACGAACATTTCGAGCTGCTCGGGAAGATCGAGGCGAAGTTCAACCGCCTCGCGATCTACCCCGGCTTCGTGCTCCATTCGGGAGAGATTGCAGGCAAGTGGATCGAGGGGGAGGAGCGCTTCACCAATCCGCGCCTGACCCAGCGGTTCGTGTTCCTGCCGTAAGACCCGTCGTCAGGCGGCGAGGCGCTGGCGGATATAGTCGCTGGCGAGCGGGAGCCTAAGCGCCGTCTCTTCATAGCCGCGCCGGAGATCGGCCATCGCGCGGATGAGCTCGGCGTCGGGTAGCGCATCCACGAGCGGGTCGTAGGACTTGGGGATGATCTGTTGGCCGAGCATGACCGCGACCCAGCTGGGCAGTTCGAATAGCTCGTCGTTGTAGCGGAACACACGTCCATGTTCGCGGAACAGTGCGATCTTGTGCTCCAGGCTATCCGGGATCGCTATCTCACGGACATGATCCCAGAACGGGCCGGTGCGCCTGGTGGCCTTGTAGTGAAGGATGATGAAGTCGCGGATCGGATCGTAGACGTTCGCCATGTGCCGATTGTATTCGTCGCGTTCCACGGCCGAGATTCCGTCACCGGGGAAGAGGCTCAGCAGCTTTTGAATGCCGTGCTGGACCAGGTGGATGCTGGTCGACTCCAGCGGTTCTAGGAAGCCGCTCGAGAGGCCGAGGGCGACGACGTTGGCCTCCCATGACTTCTGCCGCCGCCCGGCCTTGAAGCGAAGCCGGTTTGGCTGGCCGATGGGCTTGCTCTCAAGCGAGTCCAGCAGGATCTTCTCGGCATCGTCATCGGAGATGTGGGCGCTGGAATAGACGTGTCCGTTGCCGCTCCGGTGCTGCAGCGGGATCCGCCATTGCCATCCGTACTCCCCGGCGATTGCGCGGGTGAAAGGGAGGAGCGGGGAAGTGGGTTCAGTTGGAACCGCAATGGCCCGGTCGCAGGGCAGCCAGTGCGACCAGTCTTCGAACTCAACGCCCAGTTTCTGGCCAAGGAGAAGGCTACGGAAGCCGGAGCAATCGATGAACAGGTCGCTGCGGACACGGCGGTCGTCGTCGAGATTGACGGCTGTGATAAAGCCGGTCTCGCCGTCCTGCTCGACATCGACGATCTTGCCCTCGATCCGCTCGGCTCCGTGCTGCTCGGCAAAGCGCCGGAGGAAGCGGCCGTATGCAGAAGCGTCGAAATGATAAGCGTAAGCGAGCTGCGACAACGGGCTCGCGGGATCCTCCGAGGAATGAGCGAAGCGGTGGTTGTAGGCCGCAGTTGCCGACATCGAGTAAGCGGCGAGCGGACCGACGCGCGCGTCCGTCCGGTGCTTCAGCCAGCATTGATACAGCGAGACCCCGTTCAGCGGGCGTCCGATGTGGCCGAACTGGTGGAAGTAGCGATCGCTTCCGTCGACCCAGCCTGTGAACTCAATGCCGAGCTTGAACGTGGCGTTGGTCTCGCGGAGAAAATCGCTCTCATCGATGCCGAGCTGGTGATTGAATTCGAGGATCGGCGGGATCGTCGCTTCGCCGACTCCTACGGTGCCGATCGCCTCCGATTCCACGAGCACGATGCGGCGCCCCTTGCCGGCAAAGCGCGCAAGCGCTGCGGCCGCCATCCAGCCGGCCGTGCCGCCACCGACGATTACGATTTTCCGGATCGGTACCTGGTCGACCATCCGGGTTCCCTACGGCCTTTTTTCAGCCGATGGGAGTGGCTAGCGCGTCCTGTACGGTACCCAATTGTTGAGGATGCAGACCGGCCCCGGGATAATAGCTCCCGGCTCGGCGCCGCGGATGTGGTCGCCTCGGCAGAATTCGCCACCATGGCTCTCCGTGATGAGAACGTTAGTGGGATCGACGGCGGGGCAGGGACCGGCGAGCCGGTTTACGTAGATTGTCCTGCCATAACCGTAAGCGATCGTCTGCGCATCGAGCACGTAGGGATGATCGCTCCCGAATTCCGAAACGCATTCTTGCGGCGGCCCCGCAATGCGGCCGGCCAGAGCCTGGGCCACTGCAGCTCCCGGGGGTTGTGGCTGCTGAGCGCAGCTTCCAAGAGCGATCGCGGCGACGGCGGGAACAAGGATTAGAGAGCGCATTTCGGGCCTCCTCTGCCTGCAACGCACAATGTTCGAGTATCGATCCGGGGGACTTTGAACCCTGGAACGGCGTCGAAATGAATTGACTGATAATAGGAAAGCGCATGAGCCGGCGATGAATGGCCCGGCGGAAGTGGGAGCTTGGACAGGCTCTGCCAATAAGCGATCGACGCATCCCGCCACCACCAGGCTTCGAGCACCTGCCGGTCGAGGTCGCTGCCGACCTGCGCGAAACGCTCACGGTCGATGTAAGGGGCTAGCTCGCTCCAGGTCCGGCGGTTCGCTTGGACCTGCTGTACCCCGCGATCGTAATGGACGACCAGTGAATCCCAAAGTGATTGTCCGCTCCGGAGCCGTTGGGTCCAGGGGAGGTGGTGGAAGAAGAGCAGGTATTTTTCGGGAACGGTGTTGAGCCCGGCGAACTCGCGGGCGACTGGCGGCGCGTATTGATCGACGGCATCGCTCCCTGTTTTGGTGCGATCGAACCCGATTCCGCCCGAGTTGGCATCGTTGTAGTAGCAGGGGTTCCAGCTCGGGAACGAGAGGTTGCACGACCAGGGCGCCGGCCCATAATGATGATCGTTCTGGAACTGGTGCACGAGCCCAAGCGGAGTCATGTAATCGACCACTGCCTCGCGCGAATTCAACATCGTCGCGACGGTCGGCTTCACGGCCCGAGGATCGTTCCCCCACGTCATCCGGGTCCATTCCGTCGCGATCTGCGCCGGTGTCAGTGACGGATCCCACGCCAGCCGCCCGAACGCATACCAGTTCGCCTGGTTGAAGTTGGAGCCGGTCCAGTTGCGGTCGCTGCCGATATTCGCGACCCCGGCCATCGCTGTGACGGTGTTCTTCACCGGCGTTCTGCAGCGCGGCGAGCAAGTGTCGGAATCAAGCGTCTCGCTCCACATCGGCGCAAGGAAAACAATGCCGTCGTCTCCTCCGAGATATTCGCGAGTCAGCTGCACCTCCAAACCCACACGAGTCTTGGGCATTTGTCCGAACAACGCGGAAAAAGGTTCACGCGGCTGGAAGTCGATCGGCCCGTTCTTCACCTGGACGATCACGTTGCTGTGAAACTTGCCGTCGAGCGGCTTGAACTCGTCATAGGCCTGCTTGGCGCGATCTTCCTTGGTCGCCGAATAGACGAAGGCGCGCCAGAAGACGGTGCCGCCATGCGATGCCAGCGCGTCCGCGATGACATTGGCGCCGTCCGCCTGTGTGCGATGGTAATCCCACGGACCCGGCTCGCCCTCGCTATTTGCCTTAACGACGAAGCCGCCGAAATCGGGGATCAGCCGGTAGATCGAGTCCGCTTCGGAGCGCCACCAGGCCTGCACCGTCGGGTCCATCGGGTCTGCGGTCTTGAGGTGACCGAGTTCGACGGGACTGCTGAACCTGACCGACAGATAGACGCGAACCCCGTAGGGCCGGAATGCGTTCGCGAGAGCCGCGACTTTCGTCAGATATTCTGGCGTCAGGATTTTGGGATCGGCGTTGACGTTGTTGAGAACTGCGCCGTTGATTCCCACCGACGCGTCGGCGCGCGCGTAATCGATATAGCGTTGGTCGATCTTCGGAAGAGCCGCCCAATCCCACAGCGATGGACCGGCATAACCCCGCTCGATGGTGCGATCGAGATTGTCCCAATGATCGAGAACACGGAGCGCGTATCTGGGCGCGTCATGGACATCGAGCGCATCCACTTTGTGGTCAGTCTGGATGAGGCGGAGATAGGCGAAGACGCCGTAAAGCAGGCCGATGTCGCGGTTTGCGGAAATGACGGTGACCTGCCGGCCGCGAACCCGATCCGCGCGGATCGCGTAGCCGCCACCGCCAAGCGCATTTTGCCCTGTTCTGGCGAGCACGACCGCACCGTCGCGGGTGCCGCTGCCTGCAACCGGGCGTATTGGAATCGGGCGGCCGAGAAGCCCCGTGAGCCCGCGTTGCAATTCGTTGCAAGCAGCGCCCAGCGTCGGCGTCGAGCAGTCGGCATCGATTTCGGTGGCGTGACGGCGGTAATAGCTGGCCTGGCTCGCAGCTAGCGGCTGGTAGCGAAGCCAGAGGTTGTAACCGTCCTCCGCATGGGCCTCCGCGCAGAGTGAAAACACAAGAGCAAAGAAAAGCGCAAAAGCGCGCATGTCACCTCCCCAAACGCATTGAGCAGCCGGTTTCAGGCTGTTAGCGCTATCACAGCTCTTGGGGAGGAGTCGCGTCAATGTTGAATAAAGGGCCTTTCCGCGTCGGAAGGACCGTAGGCGCGAAGGCGGGACGCTCTAACGCTGATTTTCGCCCCAAGTTGCTGAGGCAGGCCATGGCCGGTGCGTTCTTACAAGCAGGGCGCAATTCGCCCGGGGGAGAACATCGATGAGATTGGTTGTCGGGCTGCTGGCCTCGGCGGCGTTCGCTGCTGCGCCTGCATTTGGGCAGAATCTGAAGCTCAACGAAAAAGGCTATTTCGCCGAGCCCGGGCTCAACGTGATGGTCTTCAACGATTACTATCCGGAAGGCCACCAGACCGGAGTCACGATTGTCCAGCACGGGACTCGCGTCGCGGCCAACGGCGACTTGAGGTTGAGCCCGTCGCCGGGTCAGTGGTCGCCCGTGCCGAAAACTGTCACCCGCACCGTTGACCCGAAGACGAGCACCATCAGCCAGACGCTGATCTACCCAAATCCGGACAGCAACGGGCACGGCTACAACCCGGTCTTCTATCCCGATCTCAATCTCAGCTACCGGGTTTCAGTCACTCCGCTGGCAGGCAACAGCTTCCGCATTCGAGTCGATCTCGACAAGCCGTTACCGGCAAAGTGGGTCGGGCGGGTCGGTTTCAACCTGGAGCTGTTCCCGGGCCTGTTGTTCGGCAAGAGCTGGTTGATGGACGGGCAGGGCGGAATCTTCCGTCCGCAGCCGCAGGGCCCGATGGTCCTAAGCGGCACCGGCGAGCCAGTGGACGTGCCGCTCAACGTGCAAGCGAACGGGCCTGCGCCCTCGCCCAACAATGAGCCGCTGTCGGCGCCGCTCGCGAGTGGCCACGTTCTCGTCGTCGCTCCCGAAAGCGAGCAGCAGCGTCTGCGAATCGAGAGCCGGAAGGGCGAACTCCAGCTGCTCGACGGGCGTTCCAACCACAACAACGGCTGGTTCATCGTCCGCGGGCTGATCCCGGCGGGGGCGTCAAGCGATGCGTTGGAGTGGGTGGTAACTCCCAACGTCATCCCCGGATGGAAATCGCCGCCAGTCATCCAGGTGTCGCAGCTTGGTTATGCGCCCGCGCAACCGAAGGAAGCGATCATCGAGACCGATCCGGCCGATCGCTCGATCAAGCCGATCGAGATCGACCGAGTGACTCCGACAGGCGAGGAAAAGGTGCTCTCCGGGGCTCCAACCAAGTGGGGCGATTTCCTTCGTTATGGCTATTACCGGTTCGATTTCTCGAAGGTAACGCAGCCGGGGATGTACGTCGTCCGCTACGGCGACGAGACATCGCAGCCATTCCGAATCGCGTCCGATGTTTACGCGAGCGCGTGGGAGCCGACGCTCGACTATTACCTTCCGGTCCAGATGTGCCACATGCGCGTGAACGAGAAATACCGGGTGTGGCACGGCCTCGATCATATGGACGACGCGGTGATGGCGCCGGCTCCGATCAATCACTTCGACGGATGGAAACAGGGGCCGAGCACGCTTACGAAGTTCAAGCCCGGCGAGCATATTCCGGGAATGAACCAGGGCGGCTGGCACGACGCCGGCGATTACGATGTCGTTCTGAAGTCGCAGATCGGGACCATCTGGCTGCTGTCGAAGATGGTCGAGGAATTCGGCCTCAACTATGACGCCACCACCATCGACGAGCAGCATCACGTCGTCGAAATCCACGATCCCGACGGCAAGAACGACGCCGTCCAGCAGATCGAGCACGGCCTTCTGACAGTGTTGGGAGGCTATCGCGCGATGGGCGTTTTTGCTTCCGACATCATCGATCCGGACCTCCGGCAATATGCAATGCTGGGCGAAGCAGCCAACCAGACTGACGGCATCGCCGGGCCGCCGGTCGCGGGGCTTGGCCTCGACAATAATGGCCATCCAATCCCGACCGACGATCGGTGGGTGTTCACGACCGACGATCCGGATACCGAGCTGACTGTCGCCGCAGGGCTTGCAACCGCATCGCGCGCGATCCGCTCGTCCGATCCCGCTATGGCGGCGGAAGCCCTGTCGACGGCCCGGACGGTATTCGACCGCTCATTTGCGAAAGCGACTTCGACATCGGCCAAAGTCTTCGCGCTTTCGGAGCTGATTGGGACAACCGACGACCCTGCACTGGTCAATCGGCTCGTCTCGATGGAACCGCAGATCCTCGGCGATGTCGAGAATAGCGCCTGGCACATCGCCCCAATCCTCGACCGGATTCCGGACGCTAGCTTCAAGCAGCGGCTCGGCTCGGCGGTCGCGGCGTATCAAGCGAAGCTCAACGAGAGCGCAAAGACGGATTCGCCCTACGGAGTGCCCTATAAGCCGGATATCTGGGGTGCGGGCTGGACGATCCAGGAGCGCGGCGTCCGGCAATATTTCTTCCACAAGGGCTGGCCGCAAGCGACCTCGATCGACAGCTACATCAATGCGCTGAACTTCGACCTCGGAGTGCATCCGGGCGAAAACACAGAGAGTTTCGTCAGCGGCGTCGGGTCGAAGTCGGCGACGATCGCCTACGGGTTCAATCGCGCCGACTGGTCCTACATTCCCGGCGGAGTCGTTTCCGGCACCGCGCTCATCCGTCCTGACTTGCCCGAATTCAAGGAATGGCCGTTCTTCTGGCAGCAGCGCGAATATGTGATGGGCGGGGGCGCGACCAATTACATGTTCCTCGCGCTCGCGGCCGAGCGGCTGTACGACAAAGGCGCGCCACAGGAGAGCAAATGAGACCCGAGCAATATCTCCCAGACATCGACCGTTACGACGGGAGGATGCCGTACCGGCGGTGCGGGCGGAGCGGGCTCGACCTGCCCGCGATCTCGCTCGGGCTATGGCAGAATTTCGGCGGCGCCGACGTGTTCGAGACTGGGAGGGCGATCCTTCGGCGGGCGTTCGACCTCGGCGTCAATCACTTCGATCTCGCCAACAATTACGGGCCGCCCTACGGATCGGCTGAAGAGAATTTCGGCCGGGTGATGGCGGCGGATTTCCGGCCGTACCGCGACGAGCTGATCATCTCGACCAAGGCCGGATACGACATGTGGCCGGGGCCGTACGGGATCGGCGGTTCGCGCAAATATCTGCTCGCAAGTCTCGACCAAAGTCTGAAGCGAATGGGGCTCGATTACGTCGACATCTTCTATTCGCACCGGGTCGATCCGACGACTCCGCTCGAAGAGACGATGGGCGCACTGGTTCAGGCGCACCGGCAGGGTAAGGCGCTTTATGTCGGGATTTCGTCCTACTCGCCCGAGCTGACGCGGCAGGCCTACGAGATCCTGAAGAGCGAAGGCGTCCGGTTGCTGATTCACCAGCCGAGCTACTCGCTGCTCAACCGCTGGATCGAGGACGGTCTGTTGCAGACCTTGGGCGATTTGGGCGTGGGCTGCATCGCTTTTTCGCCCTTGGCGCAGGGGTTGCTCACCAACAAATATCTGGGCGCAGTCCCCGAGGAAGCGCGGGCGGCGAAGGAGGGGTCCTTCTCAAGCGCGATGCTCACGGAGGAAACTCTCACCCACGTTCGCGCGCTCAATGACCTTGCGAAGGAGCGGGGTCAGACTCTGGCGCAGATGGCGATCGCGTGGGTTCTTCGCGATCCGCGCGTGACAACGGCCTTGATCGGAGCTCGCACAATCCAGCAGCTCGAGGATTCGCTGGCCGCGGTTCGGAACCTCCACTTCAGCGCCGAGGAGCTGGAGCTGATCGACCGTTTCGCCACAGACGCCGGGATCAACATCTGGCAGCGTTCGTCCGTTATCAAGGAGATCGAGTGATGCGTCGGGTTGTCGCTTTCGGGATTGGACTGCTGCTCGCGTCCTGCGCCGCTGTTCCGCCACCGGCACCAGCTGCGCCGCAGCCCGAAATCGCGATCACGATCGACGATCTTCCCGTCCATGCGCCGTTCCCGCCAGGAGTTACTCCCAACCAGGTGAACGATCAGATGATCGCGGCGCTGAAGGCTGGCGGAGTCCCGGCGATCGGCTTCGTCAACGGCATCGGCGTCGAGCAGCACCCCGAGACGATTCAGGCGCTTCGCGATTGGCGCGCCTCAGGTTTCGTGCTCGGCAATCATACGTGGTCACATCCCAATCTCAGCAAGCTCAGCCTCGCGGAATGGGAGACTGAGCTGACCAAGAACGAACCCCTCCTCGCGCCGCTCGACGGCAACGCCGACTGGCGGTGGTTCCGCTACCCGTTCCTCGACGAGGGCAAGGACGAAGCGCAGAATATCGGCGCGCGGAAGATCCTTGCAAAGCACGGCTACCGCATCGCCGACGTGACGATCGGATGGGGCGATTGGGCTTTCACCGGCGCCTGGGCGCGGTGCAACGCGGCTCATGACACGGCTGCCGTGGCGGAACTTGAGCGCATGTATATGGATGCGGCGAGGGAAAGCATCCCCGAAGCGCGGGACACCGCGCACCTGCTTTACGGTCGCGACATTCCGTACGTCCTGCTGATGCACGTCAGCGCGATGAGCGCGCACATGATGCCGCAAATCATCCAGATGTATCGCGATGCTGGGTTTCGTTTCGTGAGCATCGGCGACGCTGAGAGCGATCCCGCTTACCGGAATGACGTCGACCTGTCGCTGCCGCCGCGAACGCCGGATTGGAAGCTGGCGCAGGAAAAAGGCGTGAAGCTGCCGCAACAGGCGGATTTGCAGCCGAAGCTGAACGCAATGTGCCCCGAGGCCCGGCCTGCAGGCGCCGCAAAGTAGCGCCTGGAGTGTCATTGCGAAGCGCTCCCAGCGATGGTAGCGCTAACGCATTCCGCTGCTCGGGGCGCCAATAGAGGGCGGGAAGGGGGGTATATGGGCAGGCCAAGCCGTCGAAGGCGCAGCTCCATAACGATCGCCGATGTCGCGCGCGAAGCCGGCGTGTCGGCGATGACCGTTTCCCGAGTCATCAATGGCGTCCAGAACGTCCGAGAGTCGACCCGGGCCGCGGTTCTGGATGCGGTCGAGAAGCTCAATTACTCACCCAATACCGCTGCTCGAAGCCTTGCTGCCGGCGAAGCGATTCACATTGGCCTGCTCTACGCCAATCCAAGTGCGGGTTATCTCAGCCAGTTCGTGATCGGCGCGCTCTACGCGGCACGTGGTGTTGGCGCGCACCTGATGATCGAGGCCTGCGAATCGGAGGATGCGGACGAACAGGCGGAAGTCACTCGCCGCTTCGCCAGTGGCGAGGTCGAAGGCGTGATCCTGCCGCCGCCGCTCTCGGAATCGCAACCGATCCTGGCCGAACTTGAAGCGATAGGAATGCCGGTGGTCACGGTGGCAATGGGCGCCCCTCACGAAGATGCGCTTAACGTGCGCATCGATGATCGCGCCGCGGCCGCTGAAATGACCCAGCACCTGCTCAATCTCGGGCATCGCCGAATCGGCTTCATCAAGGGTCATCCCAATCACGTCGCGAGCCACGATCGCTTTCGCGGCTTTTGCGATGCGATGCGCGACTTCGGCCTGGACCCGGACGAAATGCCGGTGGAGCAGGGGTATTTCAGCTATCGATCCGGCCTGACCGCAGGCGAGCGCTTGTTGGCCCGTGGAGAGGTGCCGACGGCGATTTTCGCGAGCAACGATGACATGGCGGCGGCGACAATCAGTGTTGCCCACCGTCTCGGAATGAACGTTCCCGACGATATCAGCATTGTCGGTTTCGATGACACGGCGCTTGCGACCAGCGTCTGGCCCGAACTGACCACGGTGAAGCAGCCGATCGCGTCGATGGCGGAGGCGGCGCTGGAGTTGCTGGTCGCGGATCTTCGCGGCCATCGCGCCGGCGCGCCGCACAAAGCCACCGAGCGCGTGCTCAGTCACGCAATCATTATCCGGGAATCGTCAGGGCCGCCGCCGAGCGGCCGGGGCGGTCGTTCACGCAAGCCCGCGAACGAGGCTTGACCGCTTAAGGAAGCGTGTTACCGCTACCAAGTTCTTGAGGAGGGACGGGGATGGTTGAAGCAAGCCCAGGGCGGGCGAATATGGGTTTCATCGGCGCCATTGTCGCGGTCGCGACGATCGGCGGTTTTCTG
>Ga0157369_10000352_pt1 | contig 61231 bp, 78 predicted proteins | sample C25metaG_FD_113461 | JGI IMG/M metagenome (GOLD analysis project Ga0157369, IMG submission 113461) | Corn rhizosphere microbial communities from Kellogg Biological Station, Michigan, USA - C2-5 metaG | ecosystem: Host-associated > Plants > Roots > Rhizosphere > Soil | place: USA: Michigan... | reverse complement strand
GTGCCAGCGGTCGTCCGACCGGTTGCCTGAGACGTAGCGGTCGTTGAACGCGCTGACGCCGGTGTAGTGGGCGAGAAATCGATAGGTGAGCGTTTTCAGGAGCGCAGTTTTGCCCGAGCCGTTCGGGCCGACAAGCACGTTGGGCTTTGTCAGAGAGAACTCGAGCTTGCGTTTGTAGCGCTTCATCGGCATCGATGTCGGCAGGTAAGGCACGGCCTTGAACTCGGCGCCTAGGGTCAGCGACTCAATCATGTAGGTTCCTTGGAGTTGTGTCCTTTGACGTATAGCGTGGCGCGCCCTTAGCGCGCCGCCGTGCAGCCAAAGAAAATCCCGCGAGGCAAGTGCCCGGCGGGATTGGGAATCAGGTGCTACGCAACAGCTGTGCTGCTCTTCAGTGCGTAACCTTACGGGTTCCGCGCTGCACCTTCTGGATTTTCGCGGCGGCACGCTTGCGGGGCGCCTTCACGAACTTCCACTTCATGTCGCAGATGCCTGCTAGCTCAAACGCCTCCAGCATACGAAGCGCGGGCAGCAGCGCGAAGTGCAGGTCATCTTCCACGGTCCGTCGCGTCGTGTTGCCGGCAACGATGACCCCGTTACTCAGCTTCCCATTGAAGTAATGGGGGGTCTTGCTGCGGTCGAAGATACGACCATCGGCCTTGATTTGATAACCGTAGCCGATGTGCGACACCTCGAGGGAGACCGAGGGAAAGCGCGAATGCACGGAACGCAGCGCTTTTTCGAGAGCACGCCTCGCGAACAGAAGACGGTTTCTTTCGAAGCCGGCCTGGACGCGATGAAAATTCTTCGACATTGCCTGCAGTGCCTTCAGGTCCGCAAGTGCCTCCGGTGCGGGCAAGCCGTCGCGGCCGGTCGTACGAATGCGCAGGGTGTGCAGTGCGGTCGGATTCATGAATGTCCTCGTCTGTGGTTAGGGTGGCCCTGGGTATAGCCAGCACAGTCAGGTGCCCCACGCAAAAAGACCCGCAAATGGTGCGGGTCTTTTGAATCAGTCGACGGTCGTCGGTCAGGCGGCGTGGGCCAGTTCCGGTTTTTCGACAGGATGCAGCACCGAGTCGATGACCTGCTCTGCGACCAGGCCGCGCTGGCCACCGTAGAACAGTTGCGCGCTGATGGCGACCGAGTCCAGCTGGATTTCGTGGTACACCTTCATGCAGCCTTGCAGGTCGTCGAACAGCAGGAACGGGGTCTGGGCATGCACGAGCTCGGCGATGTCCTCGAAGCCATGCGCCAGCAGCAAGTGCGTCAGGCTGTCGAGGCTGCGATGGTTGCGTTCATCCACCTGCGGGTACGTCAGCACCAAGATGGCGACGCCCTGCGCCTGGAGTGTCTTCGACAGTGCCAGCGCCATTTCGCCGGCGTTCAGGCCTGCGACATTCGACTTGATGTTCTCGGTCGGCACGAGCGGTTGAAGTTTCGAGGCCAGGTTGCTTTGCATACGTTTCCTTATCAGGGTTTGTCCTTGGAGAACCGTATAGCGAGGCAGTCTGCAACCGTGCCGTTTTAGCTATGAGCCAGGAAAGCGCGGTCAGTCCTCACGTGCGCGACGCGTCTGGTTGTCGTTGAAGCCCAGCGTCTTACACCCGGCCACCGTTGCATGAAAGAAAATGAGGGATTCAGTCACCTTGCCCTGTTCGACGAAGCCCGCGGCTTCCAGCCGACGCATGGCCGCTTCCTGCTCCCCGCCCTTGGCGGCCGCGTAGTGGTTTCGGTAGCCAGTCAACGCTTCAGGTGGTGCCCGGGAATGGCGCCCAGCATGTGCTGAAGCTTCGCTTTGCCGAATGCCTCAACCTGCACGTCGGTCATGTCAATCCCTTTCAGATGTACTTCTGGGAGGTAGCGAGAACGTCGGGACCGCTCCGCTCCCGGCCCTTTCTCGTTTTAGACGTGGCTTTCAAGTTCTTTTGCTATACCTGCCAGGTCATTTACCGGGAGGTTTTGGTGGAAAAGATTGACAAGCTCGATATCGTGCGAGCCTATTCGGCAGAGGTAATAACGGTGTGGTTCGTGGGCTCATTCCGTGCGTTCAAGAGTGGCTCGGCACCTCGCTATCGGTCCGCGCCGCACTACAAGAATCGTGGAATATTTCAGGAGGACGCGGGCGGTCGCCTTCTTTGCGACGGCATGGCGTTTTCACGCCACCACTCGAAAATCAGCGCCATCATGGATGCTCAAGGCGTAGTGCTGCATGGCCAGTACTGCGGCAAGTGCAAGACACCCATGCCGGCGAACTGGGGCAACTGCAATATCTGCGCGGGCGAAGTGATGCGTCCGACCGCAGCCACCCGGTTGATGCTTGCGAACCGCATCGAAGCGCTCAAACGCGAGCCAAGTGGGTCGTGCCCAACTGAAACGAATCAGCCGGCGGCCAACGACGACACGCTGACCGAAGTGGGGCCGCAAGCCGCCATATCAGGTGCATCTACCCCCGTGGAGATTCTGCACAGGATTGCAGACAGGGAGGCACATCTGCGGGCGATACTGGAATCGGACGACCCCGAACAGGCTCGCCTCCTCGCGACATTGCTCGGCGAAGTCATCGGACTGGCGAAAGCGGCAACGGAGGCCAGGCTGCTGCGAAAAGCCGCGTAGTACCGCACCTGAGAATCAGCACTTGTTCAATTCAAAAGCCCGCTTCGAGCGGGCTTCCTTTATGCAACCGGCATGCCGCGTGGGTTACCTGTCGATGATGTTTCATGACGCGAGGCGGTGGCGACGCGCGCGAAGGGCTATACGCGAGAAACCTCGCGGAACATTCGCAATGCCTGCTCGAAAACACCTTCTCATCGGTACGTTGTTGTCGCTCCTCTCGGCTGGGGCGATGTTGCCCGCCGGCGTCGCTATCATGCGACAACATTCTGAAGCCGCCGGCGTTGCGACATGGAACACGCTGGGTGTTCCGTTTCTGCTGGCAGGACTAATGGGCCAGACTGCAGGAAGCACGGCGGGACTGTCTGACCTGTTCCTGGGTGTGTTCGCCGTGGTGTGGGTGGCCGCCCTGGCCAAAACGGTGCGCGAGGGCGCCGTGCCGGTCAGGCACGACCAGACATAGCAAGCCAGGCTGCGCGACTAAAGTGGTGCGCTAGACCAGACCCGCTTCTCAACGTCATGGACTCGCATGTCTCTTCTCCGAAAAATCAGGTCGAATCTGGGCACGCTCGCGGCATGCGCAGCCGTAGTCCTTTTCAACAACGCTGTGGCCGGGGTGGTGCTGATTCCGTCCGGCTCGATGGAGCCGACGCTGCAGGTCGGCGACTATGCCGCGACAAACCGGCTGGCCTACGGTTTCCATCTCCCCTATTTCCCGAAGGCCGAGCTTTTCCACTGGGCCAATCCGAAACGTGGCGAAGTCGTATTGTTCAACGCGCCGCCTGCCGCTTCACCCTCGCAATCGACTTTCATCAAGCGCGTGGTGGGCGAACCGGGCGACACCGTTGCTGTCATCAACCACCACATCACGGTGAACGGGAAACCGCTGGCCTATCGTGAAACGGCTGACCCGACGCTTCAGGTGGAGGTGATGGACCGGCACCCGCACCTTATACAGGTCGGCCCGTCGCCCATCGCCGACATGGCACCGTATCACGTACCGAAAAACGCCATCTTCGTGATGGGCGACCACCGCGATAACAGCAGCGATTCTCGCGTCTGGGGACCTGTGGAGCTGTCTCGGGTTCGCGGCCGGGCGTATGGCGTCGTCCTGAACTTGACGATGCGCCCCGACCGGTTCCTTGTGGGGCTATAACGAGCCCGAGGCAGTTGTCCGCGCTTGCTCTACACCGGGCAGGACACTTCCCCGTGCAAAAGCACGCGACCCTTCAGAGGACAACACATGCCGAACGACACATGGCGCGGCGTTCAGATGAAGCATCTGGACGGCAGAACGGGCGTTATCGCCTCGGACAGCGTCGGCTTTTGCCATCGCTCGCTGACCATCCGTGTGAATGGGCAGGAAAAAACGGAACACCTGCAACTGAATTCCGACGGTCTCGACTCGGGCGCGCTCGGGTGGCAGTGGCTTCGTTCGAGAGAAGGTGAGCCCGAAGCCTGGTCGCTCCTAGGCGACCACAATCCGCGCGAGCCAGTTGCATAGCGGCGAGCCCTCCCTCCCCTTTCAGCCCCTGCTCGCATTGCGCGACAGGGGCTGTTTATCGGCCAGGGAATGGCGTCGTAAACGTGAAAACCCGCCAGGACAACGCATGGCGGGTTGTGCAAATCAATGGTACAGCTGTAACTGGTTCGGGTTGGCCGCTTCAACTGCCTCGGCGATGCCCTTGAGGTCAAACTCGTCGATGGCGACCGGTGCGAACCCGGCCGTCATCAGTAGCCAGTTGAGCTCTTCGAGCCGGTTCAACTGCAGGCTGGGGACGGGACGTTGCCAGCGACAGCGTCCGTTCTTTTCCGCGTGCTCAAGAGCAAGCACGATGTGCCGATGCGCGTCCTCAGCACCGTCGAACCACTTACGTTCGTCGGCCTCGCCGCTCGCCCCGGGGCGCATGGCGTGCTCCCGTGTACATCCGAAGAAGTACAACGCGGTCTGGAGGTCCTCGACGCTGATGGCGCCTCGGGCAACATCGCGCAGCGTACCCGTGAACGAAAGGAGCAGTTTTTGCATGTATTCAGTTTCCGCAAGAGTGGGCCTGAACCTTATAGGGAGCGGCGCTGTCGCCCTTCCGAGCCTGAAGACGCTTCAACACACCCGTCGTGTGCCTGGTTGTTGGTAGTCCGGTCCGGCAAGGGCTGCAGCTTTACGTTTTTGCGACGTTGGCCGTCGAGTCCCGAGTTGCCTATACCTCGACAGGAACCAACAGTGCTTGCCTACGGGCCAGGCTACAGAGACTCTTACGTCACAGGACAACCATGAACCAATCGCAAAGCAACCTGCTCGCCACCATCTCGGCCGTACAATGCATTCGAGGCTTTCTGGAGATTTGTCCTCTCCTCCGGAACGCGGTCCACACGGCATTCAAAGTCGACTACCTGAAGGGCGAGCGTGACAGCGCGCTCTACTGGACGAAGCAAGCCACTGTGCTCGGTCGCATGCAGTTGCAAGCCCAGAGCGCACTCGGATTCGTACCGACGCCCAACCTCCGGTTTGGCACCGGGTCGCAGAGCTTCGCCCATCTGGCGGCCGGCAGCGTTTACCGCACGGCGTTCGAGATTGCAGAAGAGTGCATCACCGACCTCGTCACGCACCACGGTGATTTCGTCAAAGCCCTCGAAGTGGAAAAGGTGTTTTTCATGGCGACGGAAGTGCGCGAAACACTCCCGAACGAACTGCCTCACACTGAAGCCGTTCTCAACGGACTTAATGACCTCAAGGCCCTCGCCGACGCCGTGCTCCGTCACGCCTCAATTACTGCCTGACGGCAACGCTTTGCTTTAGCTGTCTCAAGTTCAAGTCCCTCGCTCTCGGGGGGACTTTTTGTTTTACTTTCCGGCATGCGCTCCTCATCGTCGTGCTGCCTTGCCTTGCTATCCTGCGAACCATCCTCGACGCGCAGTGACGACAACCCTGATTTCTGCCTCCGGTCCTTCCGGAGGTCCTTTTTTTGTGGCATTCAACGCAACCGGACCGGCTGCGCCAGTGACGACGACGGACAGCGTCCGTCCCAAAACGTGGTCGCGGCGTCGTCCGCTCGGCCTTGAGCGGTCAGCTCCCTCGGGGACATAGCCCAGAAACACCAGAAACGCAAGCGAGATGGGCGCTTTTGCCCGCCAGAAAAGCCTCCCCAGGAAAACTGCTTTTCGACTAGAATACAACCACTGTACAAAATTACAGGTATATCCATACAGGTCCGCCATGTCCGCCCTGCCGAAACACGTCGAGAGTATCCATCCAGCCCTGTGGCTCGGGGCGCAGCTCGCGCGCGGCACGGGCCGGACGGTGGACACGGGGTATGCCGCCCTTTCTGCCGAGCTTCCGGGCGGCGGCTGGCCGCTGAGCGCACTCGTTGAGTTGCTCGTGCAGCAACCCGGCGTCGGAGAGTTCCGGCTCCTCCAGCCTGCGCTGCAGCAGGTTTGCAAGCGGCCGGTGGCGCTGCTCCAGGCACCCCACACGCCCAACGCCCAGGCACTCGCCTACCTCGGGCTGCCGGTCGACAAGGTGCTTCGGGTTCGTGCGCCGAAGACCGCCGATGCCCTGTGGAGCGCGGAGCAGATTCTGCGCACAGGGAGCTGCGGAGCACTGCTCTTCTGGCAACAGCACATCCGGTCCGACGCACTGCGCCGGCTGCACCTGGCAGCCCAGTCGTCCGAGACGCTTTTTGTGCTGGTGAGGCCTCTGGCTTGCGCACCTGATGCCTCACCAGCCGCGCTGCGGTTAGGCCTGAGACCGGCAGCTGGAGGCCTCGTCGTCGACGTCATCAAGCGCCGGGGCCCAACAAGAGACGAATCCATCGCCGTCACCCTTCAACCTTCACCGATTCTGCTTAGCCCGTATGGCCGTATTCGTCGCCATTCACCTGCCCCGACTGTCGCTCGAGGCATTCCGTCCGCGGTGGTCGCGTGAGGCGGAGCATGGCTGCGTCGTGCTCGAACGGGACAAGGTGCTTATCGCCGACGCCCGGGCACGCGAGGCAGGGGTACGGCTGGGCATGAAGCGCGGCGGCGTGCTCACGCTCGCCCCGCAAGCACTGCTCTACGACCGGGACACGTTGAAGGAAGCCGACCTGCTGCATGCGGTCGCATTTGCGCTGCTTCAGTTCTCTCCCATGGTCGCACTCTGTGCGGAAGAGACGGTGCTCGTAGACGTGTCCGCGAGCCTGCGACTCTTCGGCGGCGTCCTGCGAATCTGCCACCAGATACGCGCAACGGTGCGCACCCTCGGCGTCTCCGGTTTCATGTGCGTCGCGCCCACCGGGCAAGGCGCCTGGCTGCTGGCCAGACGCGGCAGACGCCGCGCGCTCAAGATGTCGTCGCTCGAACGGCACCTCAATGGGCTTCCCTTTTCAGCAGTACCCGAGATTCGCCCGTTCGCGGACTGGTTCGAGGGGCTCGGTTGCAGTGCTTTGAGTGATATCCGGCGGCTTCCGCGCGCCGGCCTGAAGAAGAGGTGTGGTGCAGGCATGCTGGATTCGATGGACAGGGCCTACGGCTTGTCACCTGAGCTCTACGAGTGGCTGGAGTTGCCGCTGACATTCCGCGCGCGGGTCGAGCTGCCCGACCGTGTGGAGCACGCCGAGGCTATTCTCTTCTCCGCTCGTCGCCTCATCGTGCAGATGTGCGGATGGTTGAGCGCGCAGCAACTGGCGCTCACGCACGCGACACTCATTCTCGAACACGAGCGCGGGCGCGATGCGGTCGAGCCAACGACACTCGAAATCGCTCTCGCCGAGCCGACGTGGAAGGAAGGCCACCTCGTGCGCCTGCTCAAGGAGCGCCTCGGGCGCGTCGAGCTGGCGGCGGCCGTCCTGGCGGTGAGCCTCACTGCGACCAAGGTTCAGCCGGCGGAGCCGCCGAGCGACTCGCTCTTCCCCGAGCCAGGCGGCACGCCCGAGGACCACAATCGCCTGCTCGAACTGCTGACGGCACGCCTGGGCGCCGAGAATGTCCTGCGGCCCGCGCTCACCGCCGACCACAGGCCGGAGCACGCGAACCGCTGGGTGCCCGTGCATGCTGATACCAAGTCGGCTGGCGTGCCCGCAGAGTTACCGCGTCCGGTATGGCTACTTGACGAGCCCGTGCGGCTTCTCATCAAACAGCACCGGCCTTTCTACGGCTCTCCCCTTCGCCTCGTCTCGACCGGCGAACGAATCGAAAGCGGCTGGTTCGATGGCGGCAGCACCGCGCGCGATTACTTTGTCGCGGAGGCGGACGACAAGAGCTGCTACTGGATTTTCCGGGAGCGACCGAGCGCAACGTCGGAAGAGGTCGTGTGGTATCTGCACGGCCTCTTTGGCTGATGACCGGCATGCAATATGGATGCGACCTATTCCCAGATTCTGCCCGCCTACGCGGAGCTGTTCTGCTTTAGCAACTTCACGTTCCTGCGCGGCGCCTCACGCGGTGAAGAGTTGGTCAACCGGGCAGCGAAGCTCGGATACGCAGGCCTCGCCATTACCGACGAGTGCTCGCTGGCGGGTATCGTGCGCGCGCACGTACAGGCGAAAGAAGACAATCTTCCGCTCGTCATCGGCTCGTATTTCCAGCTGGTTAATGCGGACCGTAGCCCGGCCTTCGGCCTCATTCTGCTCGCGCAGAACCGCGAGGGATACGGGAACCTGTCGGAGCTCATCTCGCTCGCGCGCATGCGCGCGCCCAAGGGAAGCTACGTCCTCACGCCCCACGACATCGACCGGCCCGAGAAAAGCTACGCACATCTGCGCGGCGTGCCTGACTGCCTCGCGATACTGGTGCCGGCCTTCCCTGCGAAGGAAGAAGCGCTTGCAGCGCAGCTCGAGTGGATGAGCGCAACCTTCGGTGCGCGCGCCTGGGTCGGCCTGACGTTGCACCAGCGCGCCATGGATGACATCCATCGCGGGGTCGTTGAACACATCGCGCAGCAGTATCGTGTGCCCGTCGTGGCCACCGGCAACGTGCTGATGCACGTGCGCTCGCGCAAACCGTTGCAGGACACGATGACGGCCATCCGCGTGGGCAAGCCCGTCGCCGAATGCGGCTTCGAACTCGCGCCAAACGCCGAGCAACACCTGCGCTCCCGTCTGCGCCTGGCCAACCTCTATCCGGCGCACACCCTCGAAGAGACGCTCAACGTACTTGAGCGCTGCACGTTCTCGCTCGACGAGCTTCGATACGAGTATCCGGACGAGCTCGTGCCCAAGGGCTACACGCACGAGGCTTATCTGCGGCAGGAGACCTACGTCGGTGCGCACCAGCGCTATCCGGACGGCATTCCGCATACCGTGCAGGCGCAAATTGAGCACGAGCTGCAGCTCATCAAGGAGCTGAAATACGAGCCCTACTTCCTCACGGTCTATGACATCGTGCGCTTCGCGCGCAGCCAGAACATCCTGTGCCAGGGGCGAGGTTCCGCCGCGAACAGCGCGATTTGCTTCTGCCTTCGCGTGACCGAGGTTGACCCCGCGCGCGGCAACCTGCTGTTCGAACGCTTCATCTCGAAGGAGCGTGCTGAATCAGGTGACGTGCCCGATATCGACACCGACTTCGAGCACCAGAGGCGTGAGGAGGTTATCCAATACATCTACAGGAAGTATGGCCGAGACCGCGCCGCCATCGCTGCGGCTGTCTCAACTTACCGGCCGCGCGGCGCACTGCGGGAGACAGGCAAGGCACTGGGCATCGACCCGCAGATTGTCGACATGGTTGCGAAGAACCACCACTGGTTCGACTCATCGCACGACCTGCTCGCGCGCTTCGCGGAATCCGGCCTCGACCCGGCCAACCCGATGATTGCAGCCTGGGCGTCGCTCGCCGGCCAGATACTCAACTTCCCCCGACACCTCTCGCAACACTCCGGTGGCTTTGTCATCAGCCGCGGCAAGCTTACGCGACTGGTGCCCGTCGAGAATGCGGCGATGGACGGCCGCAGTGCGATTCAGTGGGACAAGGATGACCTGGAAGCCCTGGGACTCCTCAAGGTTGATATTCTCGCGCTCGGTATGCTCTCGGCTATCCGTCGTACGCTCGACATGGTGTCAGAGCAGCGCGGCGAGCGCTTCGAGATGCAGGATATTCCGGCCGAAGACCGAGCGACCTACGACATGATTTCGAAGGCAGACACCGTTGGCGTCTTCCAGATTGAATCGCGCGCGCAGATGTCGATGCTGCCGCGCCTGAAGCCCCGCACGTTTTATGACCTTGTCATCGAGGTCGCGCTCGTGCGCCCCGGACCTATCCAGGGCGGCGCCGTGCACCCGTATCTGCGTCGCCGGCAAGGCCTCGAACCGGTCACCTACCCCAGCGCCGACCTCGAGACAGCACTCGGCCGCACACTGGGCGTGCCCATTTTCCAGGAGCAGGTCATGCAGGTGGCCATCCTGGCTGCAGGCTTCACGCCGGGCGAAGCTGACCAGCTGCGGCGCGCAATGGCCGCCTGGAAGCGCAAGGGCGGACTGGAGAAGTACTACGACCGACTCGTCAACGGCATGACGGAGCGCGGTTACGAGCGCGCGTTTGCCGATGGCATCTTCGAGCAAATCAAGGGCTTCGGCGACTACGGCTTTCCGGAGAGCCACGCAGCGAGCTTCGCGTTGCTCGTCTACGTGAGCAGCTGGCTCAAGTGCCACGAGCCGGAGGCGTTCCTCGCAGCGATGCTGAACTCGCAACCGATGGGCTTCTACTCACCCTCCCAGCTGGTCCAGGACGCGCGGCGGCATCGCGTGCGAGTGGCCTCCGTTGACGTCACGATAAGCGGCTGGGACTCGGTGCTCGAGCGTGACCCGCGCTACCCGCGCCCCGTCGTGCGCCTTGGGCTCTCGCTGCTGCGAGGCATGCGTGACGGTGCGGCCGAGCGTATCGAGACCGCGCGTGCGGTGCGCCCGTTCGCGAGCGTCAGCGACCTCGCGCGGCGCGCACAACTCGACCGTCATGACCTTCAGGTGCTCGCCGGCGCCAACGCGCTCGCATCGCTGGCGGGCAACCGGCGAGAAGCGCTCTGGCAATCAGTTGCAGCGGTGCCCGACAAGGACCTGCTGGCGGGCGCGCGTATCGACGACGAAACACCGGTACTCGGCGCGCCGACGGAAGTCGAGAACATGGTGCAGGACTATCGCTCGACGGGGCTCACCCTGGGTCGCCATCCGCTCGCGATGTTGCGTCCAATCCTCACCGAACAACGCCTGATGCCCGCGTCGACACTCAAGGGCTATCGCAACGGGCGGCTCGCGCGCGGCTGCGGGCTGGTTGTCGGCCGCCAGCGGCCCAGCACCGCCTCGGGCGTCATGTTCGTCACGCTCGAGGACGAGACTGGCCCAGTCAACGTCATCGTGTGGCCGAGCGTCGTGGAGCGTCAGCGCAAGGAGGCCCTTGGCGCGAGTCTCCTTGCTGTCTACGGCACGTGGCAGAGCGAAGGCGGCGTGCGCCACCTGATTGCGCAGCGTCTCGTTGACCTTTCACACCTGCTCGGCGACCTCGCGACCAAGAGCAGGGATTTTCACTGACCGCCTCGGCAGCAAGAGGCATCCGTGAATACGCGCGCCGATTGATGCACAGCCTCGGGCGCGCTCTCGTCGGCCGCGTATTCCACTGGCAGATGCCACCTTCTTTGCGCAATAATGTCCGACTGGATGCGTGCTCAGGTGACCTGCACGCGCGTATGGTCCGCCGCCGTCACAGCCGGCGGCTGTGTACACAACCGCGCCCACCCTGCGCATTTACTCGCATTCCGCCCATGAGCCGCAAGACCACACCACGGTACCTCAACGAGCTTGTCACTGGTCTGATGCAGGAGGCACCTTCACGGCCGATTTCCTCCCGGCTTTTCGAACAGATTAAAAGCACCGCCGCCACGGGGTGGTTTTTCCGAGCCAGCGTCGAGGACTTCCTCCTTGCCATGGACCCGCGCCTGGGCTTCATGGGCCCTGTAAATTTCGATGCGCTCACGGGGCTGTTTGAGCTGAACTGGCGAAATGTGGCTTATCGGCCAAAGGCAAACAGCTCGGGCGTCATGTTTTTTGATTCACTGTCCGCCGCAGACTTCGCAGAACTGCTGATGCATCTCGAAGAGCTGGGCTTCCGCGTGGACCCGGGACCGCTGGTCGAGTATCTATTGCCGGGCCTGAAGTCAAAAAACCTGCTTTCAAGCGCCGAACTGTCGGTGTTCTGGTTCGCCCGCGTACGCCATCGCGGGGAGCCCAACTCGATATGTGTGGACACCACCCCCTTGCCCGTGCGAAGCGCAATGAAAGAGTGGAAGACGTCGACTGGCTACCGACTCGTCGCCATGTTCGGCGATGACGGAAAGCCGGTGCAGTTGACCGCGCACGCTCCACGCTATCGCCAGCGCCCGGAGCCGGTAGAGACCACGTGTCCTGAGTGCGGCTTCGTTTATTTCCGGGGCGACGCCGAATCGTCCGCTTCGCACAGGAAGGAGCACAAAAGGCGTATGCGCTACCTGGACCCGAAGCCAGACCCGCGGCTGGTCGAGGGTGACGCGGCGATTCCGGCGACGGTCCTGGTCACGACGAATTCACCGGCCTGGCAGCACAACGAAATGTACGAGCGCGCGCTGGCGTTCAAGCGGGAGTTTGGCTATGACTTTGTGCAGTGGGGTTCGCCCAAGGGTGACAGCGACCCCGAGGTCAATGGCATATTTTTTCTGAACGAGGTCGGTGCCATCGTCGGGGCCTGCGCCTTCCGCGTGAGGGAACACGGCACGCGGCGCGTCTGGGCATTGCAATGGATTTGGTTTGCTCCGCGATATCGGAGGCAGGGCCATCTCGCGCGTCAATGGCAGCGGCTTCGCGCGGACTACGGGGACTTCGAGGTTGAGCATCCGGTGTCGCCGGCGATGCAGGCTTTCCTTGAAAAGCAGAACGATGCCCATCTGATGGATGGATGAAGCGTTCGAGGCGCCTGTGCGCCTGTCGCAAACGCGCCCGGGCCTGGCCTGATTGCAACTCAGGGTTCCGGCCAAGGACGTCTCCCCTCTGCCGGCGGCAAAGAAAAACGACCCGGAAAATCCGGGCCGCTGAAAATCACTGCTGCTTGTATTTGTAGACGTGTTCGTCGAAGCCGCCGCTTACGTCGTCTTTCGTCAACACGATGTCCAGTGCGATGACGGTGTCCGAGGCAGGCGATGTGCCGCCATTGGCGTACCAGAACGCCGACCAGTCAGCCTCCGAAGGTGCAGGGCCGAGTCGGGGAAACGACAGGCTTGTCGCCCCCACAAACCAGGGCTGCGTTGAGTTCGCCTCAGTGGTTGCGGTCACAGAGGCCTGCACACGATACGTTCCTTCTTGTAACTGGTCACAGGTCGGCTGGAAAATCACGGTGGGCTGTGGCACACCCGGCGGAACGGTCGCGTTTGCCACAACGCTTCCATCGGGAGCCGTGACCGTGTAGTTCACGTCGCCGTTCATCGTGCTGCCCTGGAGCTTGACCGGGCCTTCCAGGTTGTCGTACCCGAACGAGCCCGCATCCTTCGCGGCAGCCGCCGTCAGACCCATGACCTTGCCTTCGAGCCCAAGCTGGTAGTTCAGGTACACGTTCAGGAAATCGTGACCCAGCTTGTCATAGCCGTACGTAGCAGCGCCGGAACTGAAGTTCGGCGGCGCGGGCTGGAACGGACTCGTGAGCGTGGAAAGCAGTCGCGCCAGGAGGTCGATGACGATGTCCTGGAAGGTGGTCACATACTTGCCCGTATCGGACGTTGTCGCAGGCGTGCCGACGTTGACGACCTGGAACTGCTTCGCGATGTCGTAGCCGCCCGGGTTGTACTTGTTCGGTACGGGCATCTGGGTTCGCGCATACAGCTCCTTGGCGAACATGTTCCCTTGCGAGTGAGCCACAATCAGCATCTTCTGCCCGAAGCTCGCCGAGGTCATCAGCTCGAGCGTGGCATGCTCCAGCGTACTTGCAGCTGCCGGGTCCAGTCCATTGAGCACGGTCGTGGCGACCGAGTCACGTGCAACCTGCTTCACAGCATCAAGGTCAGCGCCGGAAAGCGTATTGCTCACGCCACCAAGCGCGCGCCACGTCTGTTCGATGAATCCCCAGGCAGTGCCGATGAGTTCCCCAAACTTCTGGGCGAGCAGCTTGCGGAAGATGTCCAGAATGAGGCCTTCCGACGGGTTGTAGATGGACACGATATCGCCGTCGTGAGGTTGGCCGTACCGGTCGAAGCGGTCCTGCAGTGCCACGGCGGCTGCCGCTTCCGCTTCTTCACTGGGTGCCCTGATGCCGTTGATGTACCAGACGGCGGGCGCGGTGGTGCAGACTTTCCCCTCGATTGAGGGATTCGGCTCGCGGACGGTGCCTGCCATCGCGATGCTGCTGACAGACAGGGATGCAACCAGAAGTGACGCGACGAAGCGCTGGAAACGGCGGGTCATCATTGCGTACCTCCATTGGCGACGCACAGCTTGCGGTCCGTCTTGAGCGTGCCGACGTTTTTCACGAGCGACACATACTGCTGTCGCGCCGCGAGACGCGCATCGGTGTTGAACGTACGAGCGTAGACCGCGTTGATGGCATGCACCATCTCGTCGACATGGTCCGGGCCCGCGTTGACTGCAGCACAGGTCCCCGCTTGCGCCGCCTGCAAAACGAGCGAACTCGTGTCCGGCAGATTAAGCGTCGTTGACGTGATGCTCGTCTGGAAGGTCCGGGCGACGGCTTGGGCGCCCGCACGTACGGCCGGAACCGCCGAAAGTTCGTCGTCAATGAGCTGCTGCACATCATCGCGATATCCGCGGCGCGCCGAGTCAACGCCTTCCACCGTGTCGATGTTGCCAGCCGGCGTGTACGTGCTGGGCTTGTTCGGGTTGCCCCCTCCTCCACCCCCGCCGCCTCCCGGTGTCTGTGAGCCACCAGAGCCACCGCCTCCACAGGCGGCAAGGAAACACGCGAGAGCTGTTGTCACCACGATTCGCAGAAACTTCTTCTTTGTCATTCAATGTCCTCGTTATGCGCCACTCATACGCTGGCGCGATTGCCCTGCCTGACGTATAGCGGCGCACCGGCGGCGGACTATCGGTGAAACGGCCTGTTGATAGCAGCGTTGGCGATGAAGGCGGGGCGTTTTAGGGGCGCGGGCACGTTAACAGGGGGCCGGTTTGTCCCGGCGGGTTTGTCTATACCAGGCAGGCAACCCGTCGAAAAGGACATTGATGGACGACAAAGACACCTTGGCGCGTCTGCAGGACGAACACGCCCGCTTGCGAGACGAGAATGCGCGCCTTCGCGCACAGCTGTACGCAGCCATCTCAGGCGACCCACACGACAAGCAATACGTGATGTTGGCCCGCGCGACGCTCAGACAGTGGGCCACCCAGCTGCAAACCCTCGCCGCGGACCCGGACTCCCGGTGCTGCCGCGACTGTGGCGAATACGTCGCGACCATGCCGCACGGCAAAGATTGCGCGTTCGCGGAACTGGCCGGCGAGGTCGAAGCCCACGCGAATCACGAACCTCTTCCGCTCGTGGATATGACGCCCGAGCTCGACAGTAGGACGGCCCGGGACGCCACGCTTCGTTCAATGGGCATGGACGCGCGCGAGAAGTCTGTGGTCGGGCCGGTCTGGGACGCCGCATGGCGAACCGCGGTGCGCGCCTGCGCTATCGCGGGTGGTCCTGACCAGCTCACCGCCGAAGACTGGGTGAAACTGCGCAACTGGGCACAGGATGACAACCGCGCGCCGGCGAACACCGCTTTTACGGCCGGCGCCGCGCGGGATGCGGCCACGGCCTTTGAGATGGCGTTCGCAAAAGACCCGCTCCTCGCGCGGCCGTCGGTCACGGCCGGGCTACAGGAGGCTGTCGCGGCGCTCTATTTCGACGACAACTCGAAGTACCAGGGTGCCCTCTGGAATGTTGTGCGCTCGCTCTCGCCGTCCCTGTGGCAGTTGCTGCAGGACAATCCGCGGCAGGCGTACGAGAAAGCGTCGGAGCTTGCGCAGCAAAGCCTGGCCGCCGAAACGGCCGCACCCTCGGCCGACGCGCGGCGCTGGCAATTCATCGCGTCGAGTAATTCATGCGAAGTGCGTTACGCGGAGTACCGCGAGAACAACACAATTGACGTGACCCTGTACCTGGGTTCGTTCAATCCGATGCCCTACTTCAAACGGGACGCCCACGGGCACGCCCGATTGACGGTCGAGCTGATTGACGCGGCGATGCGCCACCGTTCGTCACCCTGACAAATTCGGCCTGAAGTTTTTCGGGTATTGGAGTCAACGCCCCTCCGGGCCTTCCAGAGCCACCCGTTTCACCGGAGAACACAGCATGAAAGGCAGGAAAGAGTGGCACGACTCGGAGCAAGAAGCTCACGAGTACATGAAAAAGCATCAGATTTTTAACATGGTGGCCATACAGCCGGCTGGCTATAAAAAGTGGGCTTTGGTCTTCCCGCTTGAGGCGCATGTAACGGTTAGCCAGCCTCACGCACCTGACGTGAGCCTCGAGCTTTCTTGTTCCGGCTAGTGGCCACCCCTGGCCAACGTTTTCCCATGCGCTGCCGCGCAACCTGAAGGCATCCACAAGAAAATCCGGATGCCCGTTTTCGAGCCGCCTTCGTGCGGCTCTTTTTTCTGGCCCTAAGGGCGAGATGTCCCGCGACCGCCAGCGCGGGCGTTGGTATGCGATACTCTCAAGTTATTAAACGGTTGTGCCGTAGTTATGAGCGGTAAGGCGCTCCGGGCATCGGCTTGGTCTGCTCGGACGCCTGATTGATGCGACTGTTTCGCCCTCGCCGTCGACCGGGCGTGATTCGCCACCCACTGCCCGGCATGCCAGGCTTTCGGGTGTTGTCCGTCGAGCGGTGCTCCCACGCGGAGCTGAACCGCGCCGGCGCCATCGATAATCACTTTTGCGTCCACACCGGGTTGGCCCGGCCAGTTTTCATGAGTTTTGCCGGTCTGCATCAGAAGCTTCGCCGGGTTCCAGTCAAATTTGCGCTGGCTGCGATTGCCTGCACCGCGCTGACTGTTCCTCTGATTCAGCATGTCGTCACGATGGGCATTCTTGCCCAGTCGAGCTTGTACGACGACCTTGACTACAAGCCGTCTAAACTGCAGAGCGCTCTTTTGCGCATGGCGTCTGAAATCGATGAGGTCGAAGAGGGCGCGGAGCCGACCGCTGAGCTTGCAGAACCCAGTGCGGCACTGGCGTTGGCCATTCGCGAGGTCACCAGCGATGACCGCGCACGCGCGTCCCTGGAGACCCTGCCCCGATACCTGACGCTCGTGGACGAGCTCAACGTGATAGCGAACGAGCTGGATACGAAGTCGTTCGAAGCCTCGCGGGCCTCACTTCATCAGTTCCGGTTGAAGCTGTTACATCTCGAGCCGCAAATTGAACGGCTGACCACTCAGGCTCATCAGTTGGAAAAACTTGCGGATGACAGCCGCGACCAGGCCCTTGCCAGCACGCGCCACTCACTCTCGATTGCCTTTGCTGTCATCTGGCTCACCGTACTGGTTGTGAGCGGGTTTGTCGTGGCGCGGTTCAGGGCCCAGCGCGAGGAAACGGCCGCCTACCGGACCATGCTCGCCATGGAAAAGGCCGCACTGAATGCGGCATTGAAGGCCGAGCTTGAGCAGAATACGTTCCTCGGACAGGTCAGCCACGAAATCAACACTCCCCTCCAGGCAATCCTCACCAACGTCCAGCTGCTGGAGCGGAGGCTCCCCCCGAAGCATTCGTGTACCCCGCTTGTCCGGCGACTGACTGTTGGCGTTTCCCAGTTGTGTGCCCAGGTCGCAGACCTGCTCGGCGTGTCAGAGCTCAAGAGCGGAAAACTCATCCTGCACCCGGATGTCACTGACCTGAGCACACTGCTGCGCGACACGGTAAGCCTGCACCAGGGCACGGCTGAGATGCAAGGTATTCGGCTGACACTCGAGCACAACGACCCGGGACTGGCGTTCGTCGACGGCAGACGTCTGGCGCAGATTGTGAACAACCTGGTTGCCAATGCCATCCGGTACACCGACAAAGGTTCGGTAGCCGTGACGGGGAATCTGAGCGCACACGGTACGACCGCTGACCTGGTCCTGCACGTCAAGGACACCGGTATAGGCCTGTCCCCGGACGCCCGAAAACGGCTTTTCCAAGCTTTCGCCCGCTCAAAGGAGAGTCGCGGTGGCACGGGGCTCGGCCTGGCGATTGTGAAGGGCCTCGTTGACGAGATGGGAGGCGACATCCAGTGCGAATCTGCGCCGGGACGGGGCACAGAGTTTGTTGTGAAGCTGCCGCTTGAACTCCGACCCGAGCGGCGGTCGCGCCCCCGCGGCCCGGTGAACCCGCCTGTTTCTCGGTCAGCATATCGGCCGCAACGGGGAACGCGTGTGCTGCTCGTAGAAGACGACGAGACCCTGCGGGAAACGATGGGAGACATCCTGACTGAAGGCGGCTATGACCTTGACATCGTCACCAATGTCGCTGATGCGCACGCAGCACTCGAGCAGACGCAGTACGCAGCAGTGCTGGTCGACCTGGACTTGCCCGACGGCTCCGGCATCGACGTGGCAGTGGCGGCCCGAGCCTCGTGCAACGCGGGCACGCCACTTATCGCGATGACGTCGCACGCCCATCTGCTTCGCGGGGAGTGCACAAAGATATTTGACGAGCGGCTACGCAGGCCGGTCACCATCGACACACTGTATTGCGTGTTGCACGAGGTCACACGACCCAAGGTCACCTGCCCCCCCTTCGCTCCGGATAAACGTCGAAGGCTATAGGCTGCCCACCCCAGGACGGCCTGACATGACCGCACACGCCTCTACGCACCTGTTCATTGCAGGTGGGACCTTCGACACCGCGAACGGCCGTGCCTCGGGCTACATGCGCAAGCTCTCCGAGGCCTTGGCCAATGCCCTGCCCCACACGGCGTTCACGGTCGTCAACGGAGGCTCCTACGATGAACTGGTGGCCCATGCGCAGGCTATTCCTGCCCTCACCGCGCTGCTCTGGTTCGCCGATGTCCCCAACGACCTGCCAAAGCTGCTCCCTTCGCTGAAGGAGCGGTTTCCCGGCCTGACGCTCGTTCAGTCCAAGAACAACCGGCGCGGTGCCTACTCCCGTGCACAACTGGCTCAGCGCATGGCCGCAAGCGGTGCCGCCTTTCTGCTTGAATTCACAGACGGCCCCAACGGCGAGCTTCTCGGGTCGCTTCTTCAACCGGATGGCAAGGCCTTGCTCGAGGGGTCGCCGCACATCAGCGACGTCGCCGGTGCGCTGGCCGCGGCAGTGAGCACCACGGACCGCTGGGCAGAGTCCAAAAAGCAGATTTGTGTGGTGGGTGCCCGCGGCGCGGTGAGCCGCGAACTTCAAGTTGGGCTCGACCGGATGCGCGCGTATGCAAGCGTCGTGACCCTGGCCAAGGATGACGCCAAGGCGTTGCTGGCGGACGGCGTGCCTGACGTTATCCGCGACGCGGACCTGGTGGTGCTCGCAACCGACGGCTTCGCAAGTCCGGAGATTGTCGCGCGACTGCCGGAGACCGCGCGGGTGCTCGACGTGAGCCCGTCGTTCCGTGTGAATGACGCGTGGGTGTACGGACTGCCTGAACTGCCTGGCGGCACCTCACGCATCGCGAATGCACACCGGGTGGCCAACCCAGGCTGCTTTGCGACCTCGGCCATTCTGCTGCTCGCACCGCTGGTGCGCGAATGCGTACTGACCACTGAGCAACCCCTCTATCTCGATGGTGTCGGCGGGTACTCAACCGGGGGCGCCAAGCTGATTGAGCAGTCTCAGACAGGAGAGCTAAGCGCAGAAGCCGCGTTCAGCCTCACGCGCGAGCATCGTCACGTGGCGGAAATTCGCGCCTATGCGAGCCTGCCAGCGGCTACGCCGGTGTGGTTCACGCCAAAAATCGCCGACTTTCCGCAGGGTATCCGCATGCAGGTGCCGCTGTTCGGTTGTACCAGAGAAGATGTTCTTCGCAGCTGGCGGAAAACGTACGCAGGAACCGACATCGAGATAGCTGAGGAGTCGCCCTCGCGCCTGCCGGCTGATGCCTGGGCGCACCGCTGCGGCGCGCGCCTCTATGCGCTGCCGATGTCGGGCGGCGTGCTCGCCATCTGCGTGATGGACAATCTCAGGAAAGGCGCAGTCGATTCTGCGCTGCGAAACGTTCGACTGATGCTGGGGCTCGAGCGCGAGTAATCCAGGCAGGCCAGAGGCCTTGAACTGCCCCGTCCGACGTGTTTTCGGAGCCCGTCGGACGGATTCACCGTGCTAATTTGCCGACGCTCCATACGTACCCCTCCGGGCCGCCGTTTAGCTCGCGCTGCAGTTCGGTGCGTCGCGATACCGTCAGCTGGAAGCCGTACTGTTCCACGAGCGAACGTGAGCCATCAGGCAGGTTCGCCTTGACGATGCGCGTCGCACCCGCCAGCGAGCGTGCCCGGCCCCACGAATGCCACCCCGCACCGGTCGAGTAGTTGAGAACCGGTAGCGAAGTGCCCCGCGCGGCGTCTGGCAAATCCGAAATTCCTGAGTGATTGGTCATGGGGTTCTTCCTCGTCTTGACTGCAGAACTGCACGTTCGCTTAAGCACCGGCTGATTTTAGCGGACGTTGAGCGTCTCGCTCGCATCGCGCTGCCTGACCCTTCCGCTCCTTCACTCTCCTGCCCTTCTCGCGCTTTAAGAGGCGCCCCGCCCCACAGCCTCGCTATACGAGACCAGGACCCTGAACGCCGACTGGCTCGCACCGGATTATTCCCGGGAATGGTGAATGTTCAGAGCAGCACCACGCATCGATTCAGCCTTCCATCTATGGTGGCGCGGTTTCGGTAAAGCGAGCAACTGAAGACACAAACGGCGCTGCCGTACGTGAAAGGACAGAACATGAACAAGGACAAGAAGCTCGAGGCAGCCAAGCTGGCAGCAAAACGCATCGTTGAGCGCTCTGCCGCAATGGGCATCACGGTGGCGCATGGTCAGGCACTGGAGCTTGTTGCAGCCGACCACGGCTTCGCCAACTGGCACGCCTACGCGGCAGCACTGCGCAAAGACGCTCCTGCTGTAGCCGTGCCCGCGTGGAGCCCGTCGCAAGGCCCCATGACCATTGAGCAATATCTCGCCTACCCCCAACCGAACTGCTGCCCCTGCTGCGGCTCGGATGAAATCGCAGGCGAGTATGTGAGCATTGAAGGGCGTGAAGCCGCCCAGGAATGCTCCTGCAGTGAGTGCGGAGCCGAGTGGGAAGACCGCTACCAGCTCGCCCGGTACCGGCTGACCTACGCAGGCAACGGTGCTGCGCCGGGCAATCGCGAGGCAGAGCTTCGTGATGCGTGGGAAGCAACAGGCTCGGGCGAGTCTTTCGACGAATGGCTAGATAATGCAGCCAACGACCCGACCCATACGCTGCTCAACGCGGTGCACGCGCAAATCAGCGCGCGAGACGCCGCACGACGGGATGCCGACGGCAAACCGCCGTTCGCTCTGGCCTTCAATGTCGCTGTGTATGATGGCCCCTCTCATGCGTTCCAGCGGACGGGTGTGGCCTATGGCAACAACAGCCAGGGGGCGCGACTGCTCTTTGCTGACTTGGCCGGACTGCGGTCGCGTGACAGCCTGGAGTTTTATGTGGAGCCGATTGCCAGGGTGCGCGCAGACCTGGCCGGGTTGGTGGACTGGTGGAACCAGAACGACCCGGCAGAAGATGCCCTGGACGAACTCGTCTACGAGGCGGTCCACGAAAAGGGTGTTCCCGCTGTCAACCAGGCCTCAGGGGTGGCAGAGCAGGACGCGTTGCTCGATGATGCGGACGCGCAGGCTTCCCGCATTAACAACGAAGGTATCGAAGCCCAGCTGGCGTACCTGCTCAGCGTACTCGAGCCCTTTGTACTCTTGACTCGTCTGGGCATCGAGGTCGGTCTCCAGGGACACCCTGCCATCGTGAACAACTGATTTTCCTTCTTCAATCCCCTGTGGCGCTGCCCAGGGGATTTTTCTTGGCACAATGCGACGTCTTCGGAATTCTGAACGTTTTAGATACACGTGCGGCATACGGACAGGCCCTATACCGAGAAGGCCATTCACCAGAGGACATCAAATGAGACAAGTATCAACCGCTGTCTGTATCGTCGCAACACTGCTGTTCGCATGGGTGTTTCAGTATCTCTTCCAGCCGACGCTCAACCTCTCGTTCGTCGACCCGTATATGACGCTTGCGTTCATTCTCGGGTTCGCCGGCTTCGCCACGCTCGTCTTTCGGAAGAAGGACGCGGCAATCCTCTTCTTCGCAGGCGCTGTCGTTGCACTCGCGGCTGGATTCGGATTGTCGACGCTGAGCAGCTGGGCATTGTTCCGTGCCGACGCATATCGCGACCAGCTTGGTGCAGAAACGACCGAGCAAATTTCCACGTCACTGCCGCCGTTACGCCTCGACCAGGCACCGTTGGTGTCGCCGGACATGGCAGAACGTGCCGCGGAGAAAAGCCTGGCTGCGGACCCGGCTCTGGGGTCGCAGGTCACGCTGAGCTATCCGACGAAGCAGATTGTCGACGGAAAGCTGGTGTATGTAAGCTTCATGCAGCCGCGTGACATTTTCAAGTACTGGAAGGACGGTTACACGCCGGGCTATGTCGTTGTGTCTGCTTCCGATGCGTCGCATGTCGAGCTGGTAAACCAGCTGCACGGCAAACCGCTCAAGATGCTGTACCTGATTGGCTCGTACTTCTCGCACTCGGTTGACCGGCACATGTACCAGGGCGGTTATCGCACAACGGGCCTTACTGATTACAGCGAGGAGCTGGATGACGAAGGCAACCCCTATTATGTCGTGACCCTGTACCGTCACAGCATCGGCTTCGATGGTGACGAGGCAACGGGCGTGGCGACGGTTGATGTGCAAACGGGCGAAATCAAGGAATACGGCCTCAACAACGCCCCTGCCTGGATTGACCGCATTCAACCGCAGCGATTCGTCAAGGAGCAGGTGGCAAATCGCGGCTATTACGCGAACGGCTGGTTCAACCCGTCGGATACGAATCGCACGGAAGTGTCGGCTGTGGACCTGGTGTATGCCGCAGACGGACATGCCGACTACTATGTGGGCCTGACCAGCGTCGGCCAACCCGGCCTCATCGGTTTCCTGCTCGTGGATAGCCGCACGAAGAAGGTCAGGCACTACGTCATTTCTGGTGCGGCTGAAAAAGCGGCCATCGCCGCTGCTGAAGGCGTCTACCCCGAGAAGCGGTACACGGCAACGCAAGCGCTGCCGTTTATGCTGAACTCGACGCCGACCTATGCCATGACGCTGCGCGACGCCACTGGCATCGCCCGCGGCTATGCCCTGGTCTCGATGCGTGACATCAACACCGTCACGATTGGCGACACGCTGCAGGCTGCAAGCCGTCAATATCAGATGAAGCTGGGTCAAGACCGTACAGCTGTGCAAGCCTCGAGCGCCGTTACCCCCCATAAGCTGACGGGCACAGTCGTACTCATTGGCTCGGACACTCGCAATGGCAACACGCTGTACTACTTCACCCTGGATTCGGCTCCCGGCCGTATTTACATGGGGTCCACCGACGTAAGCGTGGAACTCGCGCTCACGAAGGCAGGACAGAAAGTGTCTGTCGAGTACCAGGCAGGCGACTCGCAGCTCACAAATCTGACGTCGTTCAAGAATCTCGACGTTTCGGGTGTGCCTGTCACAGTCTCCGCTAAGTAAAAAGTAGTCTTTCAAACGAGCCCGCCCGGGCTCGTTTCATTTGCGTACGCCATTACCCCATCGCTGCAAAGCATCTCTCTAGCAGGTCGGCGCTGGTCGACTTCTCTTTGGAATCCGGCCATGTCGCCGGAATCCCTATACCCTTGCGTTACGCATCAGGATATTTCGAGGAGAGGGATGATGAGCACAATGAAAGAGTCAATTGCTCGCCACTTATCGGCCCACGGCTGGGCGCCGGGACGCTATTCCATGGTGGCAAACAGGTATTACCCGACGGCCGTCGGAGAGAAAGAAGCACAGGCCTATCTGAAGGACTTTGGCCCGGACTCGGAAAGCTTTATCCTCGACGGGACGTACTACAGCGAAGGGCGCAACGCGCTCTCGGTGGGTGTGATGATTCCCAAAGATGCCGACGACGAAACTATCCGGCGTCTCGTCGCACAGTTCGCGGCGCAAGCTGACAAGTCCATCGGACAAACCTACGCAGCGCGACTCCTACGATTCCTGCAGTGATGTCGTTGCCGGCGTGATTCCAGAGGCGCCCCCTGCGGGGCGCCTTTTTCATGGCCGGCCGATATCGGTCGGCCTCTGAATGCGAGCTTAGAAGACTGCCGAAAGCTCAGTTTTCCACATTCTCTTCGTCTTCATCGTCGGACTCGTCCCCTTCTGCATCCTGCGACCGGTCCATCTCGAATGGCTTGGAAAGGGGCGTGTCCAATAACTCGAGTTTCGCTAAACGCTCGCGAAGGCTGGCGTGCGCTTGATTGTCTCCGCTTTCGATAGCGGCGTGGAACGCCTTGGCAACTTCTGACCGTTCACTGGCAAATAGGTAGCCTCGCAGCGTACGCAGCTCCCGCTCGGAGAAGGAAAGCTTTCCCTTCGTATCCCCGCCTACCTTGGCCGACAGCTTCGCGGCCTCATCTATCGCTGCAACGTAAAACGCCCGCTCATGGTCGCTAGAGGCTCCATCTCGTTGAGCAGGAAGGGCTCCTGCACGTCTATCCAGAATCTCGCGAACGAAGGCCCAGTCGTCACGGCTTAGTCGTACCTTGCCATAAGGCATGGAAGCTCCTAGATTTTAAATGGATAGTTTTAAGTGAGGTGTTGGACAAAGTAAAACGAAAGGAAAACGACCACCCGACAAAGCCTGTCCGTTTGAACGAGGCAGTAAGCCGTAGCCTCGCTTGCAAGGAGGTAGGTGCTTTCGGTGCGGATTGAGGCGGGCAAGTGACACGGGGCGGCGGCGAAAAGGCTAGAACAACCGCGCTATATGGTGCTTTCCATTGAGTCGAGTTATGCCTCCGAGTCTCAGCCATCCGGCCAATGCGGCATCCCCTGGGCCAAACGAGGTCACGTTCAGAGAAGCCGTCTTTTCAGGCTACCGCACGGGCGCGCTTGATATCCTCGTGCGCAATCGCCGTGTCATCAGCGTGCCGTCCCAGATAGGGTGCCGCGTTGGGTGCGGCTTCTGCATTTCGAAAGGCACCCCCGTTGTGCGCAACCTGCGCGCCGAAGAGATGCTCGAGTTGGTCCGCAAATGCCTCGACGCGTTTCCGGCAGACGGCCGGCCCCTCGAGCTCTCGTTTACGGGCGAAGGCGAGCCCCTGCTGAACTGGCGGGAAACCCGGCGAGTGATGCAAGGACTCGAGTCCTTCTCCGGCGACTTCGACTCGGTGCGGTACTGCTTTTCTGGCCTTGGCGCGAGCAGACTGCTATCAACGGTTGAACCTGGGCCATACCCCGTGCGATTGCAGTTCTCACTGCATGCCGCGCGGCAATCGGTCCGTGACAGCCTCGTTCCTCGCAGCGAATCGCTGGAGGTCATCCTTGCTGCGCTTCGTGCCAACCAGCACCGCTTTGCAAGCCTCGAACTGAACGTGGTGCTGCAGGACGGTGTCAACGATTCCGAGCAGGACCTGGCCGCACTTGTGCATTGGGGCGACCCGTCCTGGCCTGTGCTGCTCAATCCACTGCTTTCAGATGGCGAGGAGCGCATCGCAGACCGCACCAGCGAGTTCGAGCAAAGGCTCCTTCACGCCGGCCGACAGGTCAAGCGATACTCGAAAATCGCCTCCCGCATCAGCCGCAACTGCGTCTATCCGTTGATGTCTGCGCGCCGCCAGGTGCCCTAGCGGCATTACGGCGACCGGCAGGTGGCGTTGTCTAATGGACAATCCGGTTGTACCTTGCACAACCACTCGCCGCGGGACGCCTGCCGCCTTGCGGACTGTCACCAGAAAAAGAAAAACGGGCGCCGGTGGCGCCCTTTGGTCAATCAAGTGTCACGCCTCGCAAGGCGATTGATTCTTCGCCCCTTCAGTCAAAAGCCCGAAGAGGATGGTTGAGCTTCATGCTCTGGACCGCCGCGTCAAGCGTCACCGCGTCTCGATGGATGACGGCCTCTTCGTTGTCAGCGTATTCTGTGCGGCAAACATTCTTGGCACTTTCTGCCAATGCTTTCGTTACCTTGTAGGTGCCGTAGAGGCGGCACATTTCCGCCAAAACCTTCTGATGTTCTTCGGTCATGTCGACTCCTGTGTCTGGTTGTCCTGGCCTGTGTAGCCATGGCGAAAAGAAAACCCCTCTGCTGAGGGGTTTTAGAAGAACCGGTTTTTAGGACTTGACGCCCTGTCCTGCTTCGACGCATTGAGAAGCGAAGCGCCGTAGCTGCGAGACACCGTGACCTGCGACAGCGACCGCGGTGATGCTCCAGGCGAAAAGCCGATAACCTGCGACGGATGCGCCTTTCGCAATCCTGCGACCAGCTTCAGCGCCCAAGACTCGCGACCAGTGGTTCAGGAACGCCAGGCCCCGACCGAGGAACCGGGCGAAGGCACCCAACACGCGCGCGAGCCCGGTTGCTGCCCGCGCGATACCGCGCCCACAAAGCCGACCGTAACGCACGACCGCGGCGACTGCCCGGGAGAGCGTACGCTGCACATCTTCGCGCGACATGAACAGCACGACCTGGTAGAAGCCTGCGTAGAGCACTGGCGCCAGCGCGAGCTGGAAAAACAGGCTCATCGCGTCCGGGAGATGCTCCTTCGGGGCCAGCTTGCCGTGATAGGCGAAGGAGAAGAACTGCACCGAGTAGTACACCAGCAGAAACAGACCGCACAGCAGGTTGTTCTTGTGCCGGCCGAACGTGATTGATACCGAGCGTCGCGACAGCATGGCGAAACCGAGAACAAACGCACGAGCAGTGTCAACGAAACCTGAAAACATCGGGTTACCTCCCTGTGAATGACCTGCCTGGTATAGGTGAGCGAGAAGATGTCGGTCCGGTGGCTAGACTGCGCATCAGGACTACGGTTGAGAGATTGAGAGGGAATTGGCACAAAGCGAACGCGTAAGCGGCAACAACATAGAGTTGCTCCTGGCATACGGCGAGAACCTCGGGACAGGTCCATGGCGTCATTCCACGCGAAGCGCAGACCTGGGGTGCGTCGGATTACCGGGAAGCGCGGAAAGCCCCGTCCTCAGGGCGGGGATGCAGAGCGCGGGGGCCGCAGGCCGCCTTGCCTTTTCGCTATGCTCCAAAAATCTAAAACGTTTCGTGCCAGCTGCAGCCGCATCCACCACCGCAACGAGCGTCCTTAGGCTTCGCCTGAAGGACAAGCATGCTCGCGCATTGCCCGAGCTGGCGTATCACGTGAATCAGGTGTGGAACTACTGCAACGAACTGGGCATGCGCATCCTCGAGCGCGAACACCGGTTTGTTTCGGCCTACGAGCTCGACCGGTACACGGCGGGCGCGACGAAAGAAGGGTTGCCGCTTCACTCGCAGACCGTGCAGGCCATCAGTGCCGAACTGGTCGCGCGCCGCAAGCAGGCTCGAAAGGTCCGCCTGCGCTGGCGCGTATCGGGCGGGGCGCGCCGCTCGCTTGGTTGGATTCCGTTTAAGGCGAGCGCCATCCGCTATCGCAATGGCCAGGTGTTCCTGGCGGGCATGCCGCTTTCGCTATGGGACAGTTACGGGCTGTCCCGATATAAGCTCGGCGCGGGTTGCATCAGCGAGGACGCGCGCGGCCGCTGGTATCTGAATGTCACGGTGAAGGTAGAGCACAAGCCCAAGGCCTCGCCACACAACGTCGGGCGGTCGGTGGGCCTGGACCTGGGCCTGAAGGACTTCGCCGCCACGAGTGACGGCGACATCCTCGAGGCGCAGCGCTTCTATCGCGACCTGGAACCCGCGCTGGCGACCGCGCAGCGGGCGCGGAAGAAAGCGCGCGTCAAGACGATACATGCAAAGATTGCCGCACGCAGGAAAGACATCCTGCACAAGGAGTCAACGGCGCTCGTACGGGCGTACGGCGCCATCTTCGTTGGCAATGTGAACGCGCAGTCGCTCAAGCAGACCCGCATGGCGAAGTCCGTGCTGGATGCGGGCTGGAGCGCGTTCCGAACCATGCTGCAGTACAAGTGCGATGACGCAGGCGTATGGTTCGACGAGGTCCACGAGGCGTTTTCAACCCAGACCTGTTCTGTGTGCCAGACACGCAGCGGCCCGAAAGGGCTGGAAGGGCTGCGAATAAGAGAATGGGCCTGCCCAGTGTGTGGCGCGTATCATCATCGCGACATCAACTCGGCAGACAACATTCTCGCGGCCGGACGTGGCCGTCTTGCAGAAGGAATTCCCGTTCTCGAGGACGGGGAGGACGTCAATGGTAACAGGGCCGGGAGCCGCAATTCTTGCTGTCCTTCAGTCTTGGCATTGAGGCGCCGGCAGTAGCCGAACGAATGGGCTTCCTCCTGAGAACGGCAGAGGCTAATCAGAAGGTCTGGGGCCATGGTCCCAGGCTTTTTGGAAGAGCACGCGGTGACGTCGATGACGTGACAGGCGCGTGGCTCTGGTGAGATAGATTTACGGGAGGCCGCTTTGCGGCCTCTTTTCTTCTATGCGACACCTGCTGGTCCAGGGATTATTCCGCGTTTGCGAAAAGTGAATTTCGCAAAATACTTGGGTTTTCCCGTGGTGTTCTCCCTATACGGGTCATGCAGATGAAATCAGTTCTGCTGCACTCCACGGGAAAACATGAAATCCACTCTTATCATCGTCGCATCGGCACTCACGTTGGCGATTCTCGCGGCTCCGGCCTTCGCAGGCCAGGGTCGCGGCAATGGCCACTATGGCTCACAGCAACCGACATCGTCCGCGAACGCTGAAGCGTCCCAGAAAACACGCGCCGAGGTCAAGGCCGAGCTGAAGGCCTGGCGCGACAGCGGCCAGCCGAACAAGGAGGTCTATCGCGGAAACTGACATCACCTCTTGAGCACACAACTCCAGGCGGATAGCCCCACGACGTGGGGCTATTTTAGTTTCTGGGCAGCCGAGGAAGTGCGGCGCATTACGACCTGTTCATAAACTCGGCGGCTAAACCCATGGATTACCTATCCGGCGATGCTATGGGCTACTCTTTTGTTGGTCGCATTATGGTTGTTGCCCTCGTTTTGCTTTCCATTGTGGCCGGGTATGATGTTTTCCTAACCCAGCACTCCATTGTGTTCGGGATTCTCGCCGTGCCCACAACGCTAATTGTCGCCGCTGCATCCATTATCTGCGTCGGCGTACTCAACATGGCTGTGGTGCTGGCAGTTGTAGCCGTTATTGGAGCCCTGAATAGAATCGGGCATTGAAAGGCTCACAAACTCAGTTCTTGAATCAGCTTCGCGGGACCTAGCTTCCCTTCATCACAACGCTAAGTAGAGGGCTGGGGGCGATGCTCGGTTTTTTGCATTCACGCGCCCAACCCGCGCTTCGCCTCACGCGGGCACATTGTCCACGAGCAGAACATCGTCCGCTGCAGGCGCAAGCAGTTCCGGCGAAAAGTAACGGGCCGCATCCGGCGGACATTCGGCTGCGGCTTTCCGTACGAGGTCCTCCAGAGCGTCCAGCAGACCCGCCAGCCCGAACGGTGCTGCGGGCACGCCAAGGTATTGAAGCGCGCGTATGCGATGGTGGCCGTTGCATACGCAGCTACAGCATTGAGGAACGACATAGGTGTCGAGCTCGATGGCGTGCCGCATTACGTCGCCGGCGCGGAAGGCGTGCACCAGCGCTGCAATCCGGTAGGCGTGCTTTTGGGTTGCGGGGATGCCCGTGTGCTGCTTGAGCCACCTGTCGTCTTCCCAGTCGAGCCGGACATCGACCTGGGCGAGATTGGTGACGTCCGATAGTGCGGCTTCGATATCTGCGTCAGTTACTGCGTCGTAAGCGAAACCGACATAGAACGCAAACTCCCACTCCTTCAGCCTTGAGAGATTGAGCCAGTTTGCCATGCGCGTTTCCTGAGACCGGCCGTCTCAGGCTTGCGCCGGGTTCGAACGCGCGTCGTCGGCCGTCTCCGGCTCGCCCTCGCCAGTTGCCTGGCCACCCGGCATCGAACGGATAGCCGCCGTCCAGTCCCGGACGAATGCGCCTGACTGCCGCGGTGCAGGCTTTGCTCGCACGCGTCTCACCGTCGTTGCTGGCTCGAGGGCGGCACGCAAGTCAACAGCCACGGAGTTGTCCCGACCATCGCAGGACTTGGCCCCGGCCGCCTGCATGACGGATTTGTGCAGATATTCAATTTCCGCGAGTGCGCGCTGCAGCAGTGCCTGAGTTTGCGGTGCCAGCGCAGGTTGGCTGGGCGGCGCGGCCTCGGCATGCGGGTGCGTACCTGATGCAGCAGCGAGCTCAACCAGCTCGCGCAAGTCCTGGGCGGTCAGCGCAGCGTGTGTGCCCGGGCCATCCTGAACGGTGCCGAGGGTCGAACCCACGCCGGCCAACTCCCAGGCTTCGAGGAAATAGCGGGCGCGCTGGACTACCTCCGGCGCATTGCCGTGTGTGTTTGGTTTGTGCTTCGTCACTTTTCGACTCCGTTGAAAGCAGTGACCGCCAGAAAACACCCCGCTTAAGCGGGGCGTTCTGCGGGCGTATTTTAGTACAGGGTCATGTCGGCACTGGTCACATTGTTTGTTCGACTTGCGACGACGTGCGCAAACGCGTAATCGTTGTAGCCGCCGTCGGGAATCACGTGCCGAGCCTGAATGACCGGGTTCGTCGCACCGGTGAAGGTGACGCTACCCTGAACCGACATCGGAGCCGGAAGGTTATTCGGCATGGAGACGTAAAGCGGGATGTCGACCGCCTTCGCGTCGAAGCCCTTGGGGCCAATAAACGAGCAGTAGATGTCCTCAGCCGCGTGGTAAGTCTGCGGCCCCGTGCGCGTGTACTTGCCCCACGCGATAGTTTCCCCGGTGGGTCCCGTCAGTGTTTCGGGCGTCTCATCCTGTTGCCACGTCCCGTTCGCCAGCGCCACCTGTCCGGCCGGCCCGATGTTCATGTCAACATCGAAGGAGACCAGAACGGGTGGCGTATTGTTCTCGGCCGTCACCTGCGTGAAGCCGCCCTTAAAGGCAGTCGTCACCTTCGTGCCCGGGTCGTAACCCTGCTTGATATAGACCTCGAGAAAGCCGTGACCAAGGTCATTGTCCGACGACGTCAAGCCAAAGTCGCTGTTCGCGGCTGCGGGAGGGGGCAGGCCCTTCGACACAGCGAGCGCACGCAGCGTGTTCATGACGGTATCGTGTGTGTTCGTCACGTAGACGTTCGGATAGGCGCTCCCGGGTGTTTGCCAGACGTGGTCCGCTGCCATGCCCGCATTCACGAGATGGACCCGTTGCGCGTAGCGGGGATGCTGGGCCGTAAGGTCCTGCAGCGCAGCATTGGCCCACAGCGTACCCTGGGAGTGCGCCGCCATCATCAGCCGGTCACCCGTTGAGAGGATGGAGGTCAGATGCTGAACATCATTGGTCGTCTCGAGTTTCACGTTTGCCGCGGTCTGGGCCGTGAAGGCATTCGCCTCGGCATCGCTCTCCGCCTTCGCCAGTGACGCGACTAGGGTTGCAAATGTTCCTCCGCCCGTCGACGAGGAAGTGACTGCGTGGTGGAAAATGGCCATCACCTGCGCTTCCTTCGCTGGGTCATTGCCCACCTGTTCCTGAGCAAGCTGCCAGTACACCTCGAGAACGTCGAGCTTCATCGACGCTTTGCCGTCCTCGTGTCCCGGACGTCCCTTGGTATGGTAGAAAAGCTCAGGCGCCGTAACCGGCAAGCCTTGGCGAACGGCGAGCGCGGACAGCTCCCTCAGGCTGCGTCGCGCGTCTTCGCGCGTATTCTGGACGCCATTGGTGAAACCAATTCGCGTCGCGACCGGTCCGCAGGGGACAGTCGCTGCGGCCGCAATCTGCGACACGAACAGCGAAGCGGCAACGATAGAACTGACAACTCGAAGAATGGTTTTCTTCATGGCGTGGTTAAAGCTCCGATTTCGTTGCAGGGCGTGGTGGTGCCCAAGCTGTACTGGCCGTCGGTTGATGCGTCCCAGGTGAGGTACGCCTTGGTTCGGTCGTGAGTGTTGAACAGCGTCGCGGCCCAGTCGTGGGAACTTGGCGCCTTGTCACCCATGGCGTTGATTACCCGCATGTCGAAACAGTCTTGAGCGGACTCCCACTGGTGCAGTTCTGCCTGCGTAGTGGCCGTTCCACGTGAGCCTCGAATCATTGCCCAGGTGTCCCACTGCGCTGCCACGACGGCCGCCGCCCTCGCGGCAGGGTCGGTGTAGGTGGCAGCAATCCATGCGTCCACATCATCCCGTACGCCATCGCCGTCAGCATCCGTGCCAAGCAAGGCGCGCTCGCTTGCGGTCAGCGTGCCATAGACGGTTGTGCCTTGCGAAGGCGGACCGCCGGCTCCCGGACCACCCGCGCCAGGATTGCCCCCAGCCCCACCACCTCCGCCGCCGCAAGCCACCAGCGCGGCAGTCAGACATACCACCAGGAATTTACGCATTGATACCCCGTCAGCACTGAGATTTTAGAGTCGGCCCGCAGAGGACGCGGGCTCTTTGTTTTGGATTGACCGTCGTCGATTTAGTGGACGATGTCGAGCAACTCGATGTCGAAGTTCAGGTCGCTGTTGGGCGGAATGACGCCCAGGTCGCGGCTACCGTATGCCGTTGACGACGGACAGAAGACCTTCGCCATTTCGCCGATTTTCATCTGGGTGAGCGCCTGACTGAAGCACGGCACGACCTGGTTGAGACGGAACGTCGCCGGCCCGCCATGTTTGGCCGAGTTGTCGAACTCGGTACCGTTGGCGAGCGTGCCGCGATAATTCACCTTCACCGCATCCGTCGCAGTCGGTTGCGCGCCCGAGCCAGGCTGCACGACGGTGACAGATACGCCCGAGGGGAGTCTCAAGGCAGCGGGCGCGGCCGCGAACGCGGTGGTCGAGAGAGCAACGGCGAAGGCAAATGCGAGCAGTGATTTTTTCACGTTGGTCCGGGTTCTTGTGGTTGGAAGAGTGCTGCGGTAGGGATGTTGCCTCAAAGGGCAATCATTATAGCTCTAAATCTAAAATGATGGCGCACGATTTTAGGTCTTCATGCGCAATTTTAGACTGACATATGTCCCCTCGGTATCGACGCGGGTCGCGTTTTGCCATGTAGGCAAGTAGCGCACTTTGGCTATACGAAACAGGTCAACTCTTGTGTATCTACAGTCATGAACCGCTTCTACCGCATCAATGCGCGTCTGTCTGCCGACAACGGCGCGAAGGGCCCCCTGCCGATGATGTTTCAGCTGGCAGCCCTTATGGACACGAAGGTTCTGACAGGGGAGAACTACGGCGATGACTTCATCCGTTGTCCCGCCACGGAAGAACAGTGCCGCGTCATCGAAGAGCTGATGGACGAAGCAAAGCTCGTGTACGAAATCGTCGACCGGATTCCGTATCACCACCCGTACTCGTACGAAAACAACGAAACGAGCACGGCGGCTCACTGAAGCTGCCCCCGCACCTGATTCAGAGTCCTCGCACCGTCGGGGACTCTCTTTTGGGCTGGCATCAAGCTCGCTCGCTACACGGAGCAGGACATTGACTACAAGGAAAATCCTGTGAAAGACATACCTGTTCCTGTCGCCCTGCTGTTGCTCGGACTCGCCGTCTGCCTCGTGATGAAGCTCGTGAGCCTGCTGCTGCAGACCAGCGTTATCCAGAATGTCTCGCGCCGCCTCACCGGCGAAGGCGAAGGCGACTACGTGGCGGAAGTATCGCTTTCGTGGTTCTTCGGCCGCGGGTCGGTGCTCTACCGCCAGCGCTTCCGGACCGAGGCTGCTGCGGAAGCTGCTGCGCGACGCCAGGCAGTCCGGCTCGACCGGTGGCTGCCGAAGTACTACTACGACACGGACTCCTCGGGCAACCGTATCCAGCTCGAACACGAGTACGGCATCGTCTGGAGCACGCGACGGGTGACCGAAGAGGAAGCCAGCACGTTCCACTCACTGGACCGCCGCGCCCTTCCCGGCTACTGATTGTTTGCGAGAACCCCATCGGGTTCTCGCTTTGCTTTTGGGACCAATGGGCTAAACCGCACGCCCTACACGGACTTTGTTGACCAACCTCTCCAGGGAGTCCCTCATGCCCGTCTGGCGCGTTGCATCAATCGAGCAGGAACCGGAGGTCGTACTGTCGTCCTGGCGCATCATGGAAACACCGGAAGGCACCCGCCATTTCGTTGGCTACAACGAGAACTGGCGCGAAGGCCGGGTGAGCTCGGCCATCCAGGAATTCGACCCGGTGGCGCTCGTGGGCCGCACCCGTTCGGGCCGTGTCTACCAGCTGCGCGGCGCGTCGGGCTACAACAGCGACGCCGAGTACGTCTGGAATCAGTGGTGCTACATCAACAAGGTCACGGAGTCGGTCGACGCAACGGAACGCGCGCTAAGCGAGGCGGCCGCGCCTTCGCAGAACGCAGCGGGTTAAGCGCATGGAACGCACCGCACCCCACTTCGACCAGCGTCTGATGGTGTCACACACCTCGTTGGCCAAAGCGCGAGTCGAGGAGGCCCTGCGACGCGCTCGGAACATTGAAGAAGACACGCAGCAAGAGGCCCGCCTGGCTCGGCAGTTCTGCAAGGCGTGTCACTACTTCAGCCGAATCGCAGCACAGGCATTCACCTCCCAGCCTTGCGCATGTTGCAGCGTTCCGCAAACCTACTCGAGTTCGGCGACCGACGTTCTGTGCATGGACTGTGCGAAAACGCATGAGCTCTGCAAGCACTGCGGAGGGGACCTTGACATGCACACGGACCGGCAAACGTGGCCCAGCACACCACCTGCCCCGTCTTCGGCGGAAGCCTGACAGCATTACGGGCTTACGGGCGCGTCTGCTTGTGACAGGAAAGCCCCCGGTAACGACACGGGGGCTTGAAGAAAACTACGTTGGGTTACGTTAGCCCATGGTGACTACTTTCTCGCACGTCTGACAGCAGCCATGGCGAGGCGCATCGTCGTCGCGAACAATCTTGCAATTGCCCGCACAGCCGCCATCGGCTGCCTGCTCACGCTTCCAGCCGGCAACCACCGCGGAGCCCTTCGCGGTCATCGATGCCCCCTCCGCGTTGAGCGTCACGGTCCCTGACGAGTCGGCGACGTATTGCAGCAGCGGCATCACGTCAGACAGTTTCTCGCCGCGCTTCTCGCATTCGTCGTTGGCGAACCGCAGAGTCGCGATGAGGCCCGGCAAGTCGTTGACGAAATACGCGATGTCCTCCTCGTCGAGCTTCACCAGGTCAGTGATGTGCGCGAGGTCGTAAATCTGCGCGGCTTCGCGCAGCGGCAAGACTTTTCGGGCCGGACGAACCAGCAGCGAACCGACCTGGTGCTCTTCGAAGTGAACGCCGCGCAGTTGGACTGCCTGCGACAGCTCGAGGGCCGAAGACATGACCGCATAGTCCCTGGCCGCGTCGAACGAGGTGCGAGCGCTTCGTACGGTGACCTTACCCTCTGCATCGGTACCGACCACGTACAGGGTATTCGGGTCGTAGCTCGTGGTGCGAGAGGCACCTCGGGTGACGCGGAAGCGGGCGTCGTCGCAGTTTTCAGCTTCATCCAGCGGCTTCGTCGCCAGTGCTTCACCTGCGGCGCGGATAGCCGCGGCCAGTTCATCGGCGTTGTTGCCCTGAACGTTGATGACCAGTTGCTGCTTGAGCATGAATTTCTCCGTAAATCAGGCTTTGCCTGTTGGTAGACATGACCTTCCACGGAGGTATAGCTCCAGGACTTGCCTTGACGCCGGAATCGCTAAAACAGAGATTGCTGGGACGCATCCGCTGCGTTCGAGTCAGCCTCCACCACCAGGTGCGCGTCCATCAGCAGCGCCACCACCTGCTTCGGCGTGGCATGGACCAACCGCGAAATGGTCGTGACAAACTCAGAGACGGTGCCAACCGGGTGTCCGTCGTCGAATGAATCGAGAATCGCCTGCACCATACTCACTGGAATGTGGAGGTCCAGCTGGCTCGCCAGTGTGCGCAACTGGCTTGCAGACAGATTCGCACGAATGGACCAGACGAGGCTCTCCCGCGCGTCCGTATGGAGGCGCAGCACCGTGTATACGGCATTGCGCGAATCCCGGTAGCCGAGGATGCCGCGCGCCATCAGCGCCGAAAGATAGGTTTTCGTGGCATAGAGGGCGGCACCGGGAAAGGCTGGCGCCGCTATATATCGCCGCTCGAGCCAGTCGAGTGCTTCGTCTGCGGAAAAGTCGCTGACGCTGGACCTCGGTGTAGCGTGAAGAACAAATCGAGCCAGCAAATCCGCCTGCCATAGCCTGCGGTCAACGCCAAACACCTCCTCGTTGTCGACGTCGATATCCGCTTCAGCCGGCCACTTCGCACAGGGCTCCCCCATCAGGCGCTCGAGCGCCTCGAGCTTCTGCGCGGGCGCCAACTGCCGGTAGACGGCGCTATCGGCAAACGACATCGCGCGATGCCACGGGCGCTCCTGCTCTCCCATTGCCGGGGCATCCGTTTCGGCAGCAGTGCCGGCCGCAGCCTCCTCCCTGTCGCTGCTCTCAACTGCGGCGTCCAGTGCGTCCTGCGGCGCCACGAGCCAGGACTTGTTTGCGACGTCATGAAGTAGCGCTTGTCGCAGGTCGGCAAAGCCATGAACTTCCTCGGGAAGCGGTAGCATCACCTGCAGGACCGGGATGTCTTTCGGCAACTGCAGTGTCCCGCCTGCCTCCATCCCGGGAACTACGAGACGGACAGCAACCTGGCCAAACTGAGAATCCGACGCAAGAAAGTCGACGGGCACGTTCGTCACGGTAACGTCCCGCGCCGATACAGCCCAATTCACGAGCAGTCCTGTTGACCGCGGAGCGGGCCCATTCTGCGACGACGCATCGGGTGGAGCCGACAGCCGCGCGGGCGCGGGCGCGCGCATAAATCGGGCATCGGCCAGCACGTGCTGCGCCGCCACACGCATGGCCTGCTGCGCTGAGTGCCGACAACGAGTCTTGAGCGCGTGAACGAAGTGCGGATACTGGCGGGCGCCACTTACGCGTTGCAATGGTTTGTCGCACGCGACGCAGAAGTACTCGCTCCGCTGGCTGACAAAGAAAGCACTTGCGGCAGCGATATTGCCGGCGACGTCCTTCGCAAAGGCGATGTGCGCAGCATGTGGCATAAGGAAGTGGGGTCCGTTTGCACACCTTCGTTTTACAGCATGTCGGGGTACTTTGGAGCGACACGCGGCTGTCGGGACGCCTTCCGGCCTGAAATCTGTTGCGAATTGGCGACGTATGGCGCGGGGCGGGCGGCTTGCCCGCCGGTTTACGGCCGCCGGGCTCGACCTGGGTCTTGTGCAGCTGCGCTATACCCTGGAGGACCACCCATGCCCGCATCAGTGCATGCGACACAAGGACATTATGGAAAATCAGACACTCGGAAGCAGACTTCAAGCGCGCATCGATGCCGAAACGGCCGACCCGCGTCTCAAGCTCGCACGCGAAGCCCGCGAGAGCGGCCCCGAAGCGCAGAAGGCGCTCGACACGCTCGCCGCGTTCTTCGAGGCGGCACAAAATGCATTCACGCAGGCCATCGAACAGGACCGCGCTGTGCCGCAAATCAAGCTCGCGCGCGACGAAAACAGTGACGTGTATGAGCTGTTGAACGTCGGGTCGTGGCGCACCTCCCACACCGTTTTCGACGACAGGCACAAGTACTTCGCGTTTGCGAAGGTGTTTCTCAAGTGGTGCTCGGACAACGACCTGTGCCACAAGCTGGTCTGGCAGCACAACGACGAGGACAGCTGGTTTCTGCTGAGCGTCGAACCTGCCACAGCCCCGAGCGTTCGTGGTCGTCACTGCACATACGCCTGACCCGAGAGGAACCTGAATGGACAACACCGCCTACTTTGAAATCTACGGAAAACGCGTTCTCTGCCGCATTTTGCAACGCCACCGGGCCGGCACGTACGATGTCGAGCGCCTGTCCGACGGCAAATGTTTTCGCGTTTCGGGTCTTAAACCCGAGGCCTGACCCATCTGATTCAATGCAATCCCACCTTTCTGGTCTAGCCCTTCACTTAACGTGTTGATGGACCTGCCTTGATTAACTAAGATGCCCCGTGAGTCATGGACTTCCGGGGCATTGCTTTGTCCGAAGATTTTTCTGCCAGCGAAGCAGTTTCGCCGCCCCCTCCCAAGCCACCACGGATTCCGCCCGAGACGGACGGTGTCCAGGTCAACTTCTGCAAGTCGGCGCTGTGCCCGAACTTTCGCTACTCTGACCTAGCATCGTTATCAGGAGCAACCGCAGAATTAAGGGATTCGAGTAGCCTCCGTTCAATGAGGTTGGATTTGTAATCACGGATAGTACGCGCTGCAACGCATTTTCCTTCGGCAACAAATGCGATAATTCCCGCAAGGAACGCAAAGCCGATTAGCAATAGGTGCGCAGCGTGAACACTTGCGAGCCAGTCAGTCAGGGCGTACGCGACACCAACCAGTAGGCAGAAGAATACTGCTACACCTCCCACCGCTGAATAACACGTGGTGCGACCATGCGCGTTTTCCCAGTCGACCAAGGTGACTGCAAGCACGCCAGCGCTAACGGGCACCCCATAAGTCAGCAGCAATAGCCCCAAAAATCCGCCCAATTGCGACCCCGCCAAAAGTAGCAAGGCGGATATCGTCGGCGCTATCAGGCGCTTTAATTGTCCTTTCACAGAACCTCCGACTAGTTAAGACGCTGTCTAGAGATTCGGTTTAGCCAGAGCGCGCTGCCTGTAATACGCATGCCTCAAGCAAAATGGTTGAGCATTCCGGTGTTTTTAAGCCTCAACGTATAAAAAGTAGAGGAGATTTTGGTACCCGCTTCCCCAGCCGGCCTTGTCCCGCCTAAAGGTCCATCATCACCTTAAGTGAAGGGCTGGCCTTCCTGTTGTGTTGTGATTGCTTTTTCCATTGCGTGATTATAGGCGTCGCTCATCGACGACGTCGAAGCCAGGCCTGAATCGGCTTCTCGTAGCCATAATGGACGCAGGAAGCCACGAGCAGTAACGCCACGAGATAGAGCGCTCCTGCGCTGCCTGGCAATGCGAATCGCAGGACGCTATCTGCGCCGCCATAAAACGGGTCGTTCGTCAGGTCCTGCGCTACTTGGGTCATGGCCATACACAACCGGCCCAGGGGCGCATGCAGCAGGTAGACGGGGTAGGACACTGCCCCCAGCCATACCAGTACGCGAGCAAGCAAGGCCGGGGCATGCCATGTTCTGAGCAGGCACAGTCCGAGCACGCACCCGACGGTGGGCACGATATCAGAGACAGCCGGGGAGGCTTGTTGAAGCACAGAACGACTGCACACCAGGGTTAGCGCGGCTCCCAGTATGGCGGCCGCTGGCGCGCTTCGGAGCAGGCGGTCTACGTGAGCCCGATATCTTGTGAGCAACGCGCCAATGCAAAAGGCGCCGCATGCACGCACGGCACCGTGCCCAATCAGCGCCCAGTCGCCCTGCCAGCCGAAGTTGGCAGAGCCGCCGTGCAGCGCGACCAGAGCGGTCGCTGCCGGCACCGTGATGGCGGCAAGCACGAGGAGTGCGCGATGGCCGCCAAGTCGCAGGACAGCAAACCATAGTGCGTTGACCAGCACCTCGCTCAGGAGGCTCCAGAGCGGACCGTTGGCCGGGAACGCACTGCTGGCGCCTAACGAAGGGATGAGCAGGAAGCCGCGGAGGAGCGCGTCGCCCGATGCGGCAGAAGCGTTTGAACCGGCGACGCCGACGGCGTTGAGCACCGCCACGCAGACCATTGCGAGCGCGACCAGCGGATACAGGCGGCGGATTCGTGCAAGCGTGAACTCGCGCGCTGACAATGTGCCGGCGGCGATTGCCTGGCCGTACATGCCCTGCAACACCATCCCACTCAGAACGAAAAAGACGTCGACGGCCAGATAGCCGAAATCAAAAAACTGGTTCTGCGCGAACAGCCCCTGGTAATGGAACACAGCGACCATGAGGGCCGCGAGGCCTCGCACACCGTCCAGATAGACCCAACGCTCCACGTCTTGCCCTCGTCGATGGAACAGCCAGTCGGGCCGTCCAGTTGAAACGAGGGTCTAGGGCGAAGGTTTAGCCGCGCGACGGGCGGCGGGCGCAGAAAAAGAGAAAGCCACATCCGGGGAGGATGTGGCGAATCGATGCAGACTTCAGACTGCGACGCTGACGGCGGAGGCCGATTCGGTCGCGGGCGGCACAACTTTCGGCTCGACGGCGGCCAGGTAGGCCGTGCTACGCGAGGCCTCCGTCTCGTACGTGGTGACTGCAAACACGACGGCCGGTTCACCGCGAGCTGCGACGCCCCTGCGCCACCACTGCATGGCCGGGAGGCCATCCCGGGTGCCAAAACCACAGGGCTTCATGTTCGATACGTCGGGGTTGCTGTTGTGCATCAGTTCCTCTATGTGGGGTGTTGTTCTTCTAGTGGACGGCTTCGGGTTCGGCCGCGTCCACGACGTCCGGCAACTGGTTCAGATGGTGCATCACGGATGCGGTGCTTTCTGAAATGTACCGGCGCTTGACGCCCTCGGGCAGTGGCACGTTGGCCGTTGCACAAACCATCTCGTGGTCATCGCCGAACCGGCGGAACGTCACGGTGTGTCCCTTGCGAGCAGCAACCTCGGCAAGTGCGGCATGGACTTCGGGAATGCGCGGCACCTGCTTGAACGACTCTGCGAGCGACGGCAGACCTTCCGCGTGCTGGCCCGGCAGGTCCGGATGCAGCTCGAGAAAAGCGAACACAGCGTTCAGGTCATTCGACATGAAGAACATCCGCAAGTCCTTGCGCAGACACGCGGGCGTCGCCGGACTCACCGTGAGCCGAAACTTCTGCCCGTCGAGCGTGCCACGCCGGCCATCCATGAACTCGTATCCCTTCGACCGGGCAAACTCGACGACCAGTGACAGCAGGGCCTTGTTGTAAAACAGGTTGCAATCGGAAACCATCACACCCTCCTCCAAAAATGTTCTTCCGGGTGTAGTGACCACCGGTGAAGCTGCTCGATAGCTAGACGGGGTTTAGCTGCTTTCAAACAAGGACATCTGATGACGACGATTTCTAAAATCTGCTTGCGCCACAAGACCACGAAGGAGCTCATCTGCTACGAGACTGACGAGGACGGCAGGGTCTCTCTGGAGCTGAATTACGGCACCCGGCCTATCTGGGAGGTCGATACCGTCAACGAAGCGCTGGTGGCGCTCGCAGGCGGCCCCTCATGGACGCTGAGCACCATGCAACGGCCAGCGCTGCGCAACATCAAGGCGTCCGAGCTCGAAGTGGTTCGCCGTGAGGTCATCGAGGAGATTTACCCCGTGCCAACGGAACTGCCTCCCGTCGTGAGCAAGCTCTTCGACAGAGCAAAGCCGGTGGGCGTGCTTTGCCGCTACGCCGGTATGGACTCGCTGCCTGCGGACGCCACTACGCTGATGCTCTTTGAGCTGCCCGAGGCGGAGTCAGTAGAAACGATGCAACGCTTCGCTGGCCGCGTCCTGCGCTGGAAAAGCAGTATCGAAGATGCGCTGTGCACCGTGTACGCAGTGTTTGAGGTGCCGGAGGACTACGTTTTCGACCTTGCCGGCAAACGCGGCTTTGCGGCCGTCACAGGCAATAGCCTGTATTAACCCTGACCGGAGAGCGCATGACTGCGACACTGACCCCCGAAGAGCGCACGGCCGCGCTGCGCTTCATTGAGTGCTGCGAGGACAACGAGGGCCACGATGTGCCCAAGCCGATGATGCGGCGACTCACAGCGTTGGGCTACGTCCGGCATGTGGGCGGCGGATGGTACGAGGGCCTGCCGCCGCTGGACGCACTGCAGGAAGAACACAACGCTAACCCGACATGACCTGATTGCCCACGACGCGCGTCGTGGGCTTTTTTCTGGGAAGCGCGCGGCACCTCGAGGCCTGCAGAGCACCCACAAAAAGAAAGCGGTGCCGGGAAGGCACCGCAGAAATGTCAATCAGTCCCAGCTGCGACGGCCGGCGTGCTGCCGGTACCAGGGGTTGTTTCGAGGCCGGGCTTCGGCAAGACTTGGTACGTGTCGGTCCAGGTCGCTTGCGCGGATAGCGAAAGGTTCCTTGAGCAGCTTCGCCGCTGCGTCGCTTAGCCTCCGTCCGGGAGGTTCTGAGATGTGGATGTCATTCAAGACGACCACGTCGTGTCCCCGCAGCGCCTCTCGGAGGTGCCTTGCCACCATCGAGTGGTACGAGCCCCCGCCAACGACGACCACGACGGGCTGGTCGATATTTCGCCGGGAGGGAGTTGCGTCCTCAGGCGAGACCCCTGCGGAAACCTCCGGTACGGGCTCATCGGCTGGGCGACTACTCTTCAGGTCCAAGCTGGTTTCCATCTCAATGCCCTCGTTCTGAAAATCACGACACGTCTAGCGATGGCATTCGCCCATCTCACGGAAAGGGCCGACCGAAAACTCGGCGAGCCTTCGTGATGCGGGAGGGACTATGGCTGTTTCAGGCCTTGTCTCGCTCGCCAGCACGGCCAATTTGCTTGAATTTGAAGAGTGGGCCCGTGTTGCCCGTGAGTTTCCAGGCGATGCGCCCGCGAATGTCGCTGACCTGCTGAATGGGCGGCAGCGCAGTCGGGCTCAGCCAGAACTCCACGCCGTACGCACGCTTGAACGAGATTCGCTTCCAGACACACACCTGCACAGCGCCCGGAATCTGTTCGAACTCGTGGGCCATCAGGCCAATATGGGCGACATCCTGCTCACACAGAGGCTTGCGCGGGTCGATGGGCATGTTCGTATTCAGCCAGGGGAACAACTCCGACAACAGGATGTCCAGTTGCGCTGGGTGGGCGAACTCTTTAAGGTTTGTGGGTAGCGGGTTCACTGTTTATCTCCGGGAGGTCCTATGCGCGCCTATAGCGAACGGGCTCTAAATCGTGACGAATCCGCTGTTTGGCTACTCAGCGCGGTGCGGCTCGAGTTCAACCTCGGTCCGGCCGTTCACGGCACGATGAGACCGGTGCTGCCCTGTCTTTTGTGACCATCATCCATAGGAAAAGGCTCACCGAGAATTCGGTGAGCCCTTCGTGAATCAGCTATCAGTCTTCAGCACCATCCAGGTCCAGGGAGCGCCGGTAGCGCTGTATCCAGTAGTGCCGCTCCGCCTCGGATACGGAGCCCAGGTCCTTCCGATAGTGCAGGCCAGCCCATTCCTCGACGTCAGCAAATACCACTTGCCAGCCATGCATGGGCGCGGTGCGGCCAAGCCACGATGCCTTGTACCAGCCCGGTGCTGCGATGCTGATGCCCTGGTAAGCCTCGATGGCTTCCCATGCCTCAGCCTGGTTCGCAAAGGCGTGAATGACTGAACCCTGCGGTTCGCCGTACTTGTCACCCACGTCGACACGAATACGCCACCGGTTGTGGGACAGCCGACGAATCAGCGGTTCGATATCCCGCTCCCTACCGCTGTAGTACTCCCCAAGTGCTGCCTTTTCTCGCTCGAAAGTTGGGCAAACGGCTTCAAGCCACGCCTCGACTGCGTGGACCGACTCGTTGATGTGAAAGTGCAGGAATGCCTCATCCAGCAGGGTTTCCGTCCCGCGGAGCACATTGGTCGCAGGCAGTGCCTGCAGTCTATGCCAGAGCGCCGCGGCCTCCGCGAGAGTGAGGCGCGGCGTGCCCACGAGATGTGGTTGCGTCTTCGTGTCCACAGGGTCCGCGCGCGGCGGGCGGTTTCCGAGCGACGGCTGGCACTGGTAGCAGGGCCAGACGTGCTTCACGTCGGTCAGGAGGAGCCGCGTGCCTTCGCACACCGAGCAATAGAATCCGGAGTGGTATGGAGATGATGCCGCGATTCCTGTTCTCAGCGCGTTCTGCGAAGGACCCGCCTTCTGTGATTGCTCGCTGACGCGAGGAAGGACAGCGAACCCCGGAATTTGCTTCCATGACTCGCGGGCACGTTGCCGTTCTTCGTCGGCGAAACAACCCCTATGGCAGCAAACACCTTGTCCGCTCGTCACCCCTTTGTCGCATCCATCGGGGCGTGGCTCCAATTTCACCACCTTGAAACCTTCCGGGATAGCGAACTGCGCACTGCCTGCCTGCGGAGCGGCGGATTGCCGGAACTCTTTGACCCATCCTGCAAAGTCCGTCATGCGCGCAAGCCGGTAAAGAACCTCCGCATGCTCATCGCTCGACCCTGCCTGCGGTGCTGCCGCGCGGGTGTAGAGCTTCGTGCCGGGCGGAAGTACGTCGCCAATCCAGTCAATCAGCCCTCGTTCCTTCTCATCGACAATGCCGCGAAACACTACAGCGACGTGCCCTCCAACAGTCGCCGTGGCATTAGATGCGGCGCCGGCCAGGGCAGCGCGAGCTTGAGCGGCCGGGGTATCGCCCGCCACGTCGCGCGCAGGGTCGCAGTCCAAATAACGCTGAAGCGCAGCAACTAACGCCTCGCGCTCGCACTCGCGCATCGAATCAGAGCCTCGTGCCGCCGCTTCTTCTGTGATGACATGTTCGTTGTTGCTCATGAAAATATCTCTCTTCTTCGTGAAGGTCCTGCTGCTTGTTCGTTCCTGATGACGCGTGCTGGATTGGTCAATCCGTTTCGGGCGGACGCGACGCCTAGCCAGCAGCCGTGTCTGATATAGCTACGCCGGGTTTTACGGCGGGAGGCTTCGCCGCGTGTGGAAGCTAAAATGGGCGCGACGTGAATCGCGCCCGAGGGGCAGCGCTATGGCCATGCGTGCGGCTGCCCGCCGAGACTCGCAGTGCCTGCTTTGCGAGAAGACTAGCTTGCAATGAAGCCGATAGTTGCCTTGCGCGCGACGCCCGTCTTGCCGAAGTCGTCCGCGCAAACCCGTTCACGCCCTGCCACTTTGGCATTGCCCATGGCGTCGAGGAGACGCTTGCGCATCTCGCGCGGCGAGAACCGCGCCGCCGCGTCCTGGCAGTCGTCGGCCAGCTCGGCGTCGAAGCGCCAGCGGTGGCCCTTCAGCAGTGCCCGGTAAATTCCGCACGCAATGCTGCGTGACTGCTCGAGCGTCGGGGAAGGCACCTCATATACCGCCAGTCGGTCCAGAATCGGCTCGGGAATGTATCGCGCGTCGTTCGCCGTGAAGACCCAGGTGATACCGCGCGCATCGACAGGCACTTCGAGATACTCGTCGATGAACTGGGCTGCTGTTTCCGATTCAAGCAAGGCGTAGAGCGCGCCCAGCGGGTCGTGCGTGCTGGAGGCGTGGCCCTTGTCGACCTCGTCCACGAGAAACACAGGATTGGCGAGCATCCCCTCAACCAGTGCCTTGGCTACCAGGCCTGGCTTCGAGTCCTTCCACGTAGACGAGGCACCCCCGAGAATGAAACCGGCCGTAGCAGACGCCATGTTCACGAACTGGAAGTCGGTGCCGAGTGCGGCGCCCAGCGCCTTGCCAAAATGAGTTTTCCCGACGCCCGGGTCGCCGAGCAGAAGGATGGGTACGAACGAGAGAGGCTCGTCGCCGTCGACTGCGAGGGCGAGATACTTGCGCAGGTCATCAAGCACACCCGAGAAGTTCGGGCAGGTCTCGTAGAGGTCGTCGAGGCACGTATGGGTTGAGGGCCGGGAGACGTACCGCTCGCCGCCAGCCTGAAGCATGCGCAGAAGCTGGCGCGCCAGACTGGGTTGAGCCTGCTGGTCGAGCTGACTCAGTGCTTTCTTGACGACATCGACCGCGTAGACTTGTCGATATCCAATGAGAGGAATTGCCATGTCGCGCTCCGGCCCGTACATCGGGCTTTGCGCATGTAGTGCGTCGGTTTATCCCCGGGCGCGCACCAGAAGCTTATTCGTGCGGAAGCCTTGGCAAAGGAACGGCTTCTTTGGTCGGTCTGCCCAACGCGATGGCGGCGCGCGTCGCGCTTCCTTGTCCGACCACCGTGATGATGGCCTCGCGATGTTCATTGAAGAGGTTCTGGCAACAGCCAGCACCGAACGCGGGATTCCACTGCGCGCCAGGCTGCTCGACGATGAACGCGTACCGGCTGCAGCCGTAGATATCGAGCCCCTCGACCCGCTGCTCGACAACAAGGTAGCGGCACTGTTGTGCCTCGTGGTCATATTCGCCGAATGCACATGCCGAGCTCTTGCAGCACCGGCCGGACCCGACGCAGGGTGATGGGAACTGTTCCTGCATCAATCAATTTCCTACGGCGTAGCGGGCAGCGGGCTGCTGTACACGACGACGTCGCTCCAGTTAATGGCTGGTCTCTTCGACCCAAAGCGCGTCGATAAAGGTTTCGGCTTCCTTCATGCTACTGGCGGTCTTGCGTACGTTGGAATCGTCGTCCAACATATGAAAGACGCCCGCCTCAACTTCACGAACGACAAAGCCCCGATAGTAGGGCTAAAGGTCGAAGCCGTCGTTCTGGTTGTTGCTCATTTGCGTCCCTTGTGTTCCGGCAGCATTTTACGCTACGGCTTACCACGGCTCCTTGTCGACACGTCGTTCGTCCACAGGATTGTCGGTGCCACGAAGGACCAGGGTCCAGCCAGCCGGCGGCTCCTTGCCCTGCTTCTCGTAACGCTCGTCGAGCGTCTCGCGGGCCTCCAGAACGGCCGCGTCGTAGTTGCCGGTACGCACGGTGACTGTGGCCTGCGCCCAGGATGCGTACTGAAACTGATACCGGTAGCGGGTCTGCGCCCGCGCGTCTTCGGTCACGACTCGTCCCCTTCCTGCCTGGCAGGTTCCACAGCGCCGGCGGGTGCGCGGGCTGATGTACGCCGCGCTGCCTGCTTGTCGAGCACCTTGCGAACGGCCTGGTAGCTCTCTTGCGGCACCAGCACCCAGACAGCGTCGACCGACACAGCGGCCGCCTGCATCGACGACACCTTCGCGTCGCGTGAGCCCGAGCACAGCCGCGACACCTGCTCCTTGCCTACAGCCATGCGCTCGCCGATGGCGGCGAGCGTCAGCTTGCGCAGGCGGCGCAGGGCGTCGAGTTGTTCGTGAAAAGTCGGAAAATTTTGCACTCTGACCTCCTGAAAAGAGGTGTCTATACGGTTCAGGTCAACCATGGCCTCTCTAGCCACAGCCGTGGCAAGAGCTTGAAATCAAGCTCGTCACGGCAGCCCATCCCGGGGCGTCGTGGCGGGCACAAGCCCAGGAGAGTTACTCATGTCGCAAATCATCAAGCAAGTCGAAGCAAAACAACCGCGCATCCGTTTCACCACCTTCGTCGACAACAAGGTCGGTGTCGCAGAAAGTTTCAGCAGCCGTACGTCCCGGCGCATGGCAACCCACGGCGAGTCCTTCGCCATGGAGCGCGAACTCCCCGAAGTGTTCGACCTCATGCTCGGCATTTCGCAGGGGCACGGTTGGCATCCGCTTCATCAGGAAATGCTCGAAACGCTGTACGCTGAACTCGAGCAGAAAGTCCAGGCAGGTGTTCGCCTGTCGGCCAAGACGAAGGAGCTGTACCTCAATCTCGGCCGCAAGCGCTCCAGCCACTAAGCCGTATTCCAAAAGCGTCCCACTCCGGGACGCTTTTTCTTCTTCGACGTTCTCAGCCCGCCGGGGCACCCGTTGCTTCCTTTTGTGCCGCGATGACTTCACGCAGGCGCCGCTCGATATCGTCGGCGTCGTTGTTGCGGTCAGCGCGCACGTATTTCGCATCAAGGTCGACATGGAGCCAGCCGCCGCAGCGATGCTTGTATTGCTCACCGCGACACGGCCATTCGAGCGCAGCGTACTTGTCGCAGTGCGGGCAGATTACCAGGCCCGCCGGGTCGAGCTGGTCTTTCGAAAACGCGGTAACGGTCAAAATCTCATCGGTCATACGGAGCCCTCCTTGACCCATTTCACAACGGCTTTGCGGGCGTCGCACGTCAGAACCCGGCCGGTTACCTAGCCAGCCGTTGGTCCGAGCCAATCACTGATACCGCATAGCGTCACATTGCCTATAAGCGGCGCCGACGCGCGTAATGGACCAGACCCGTGTCGGGTTCGAGTACGTGCGGAATCGGGGTGCCAGTCACGCTGCACCGCCGGCTTGTTTGACGAACTCGACGTTTTCAATGTCGGTCCAGCGCCAGTATCCGTTCGTACCGGACCAGTGAATGCGTCCCTGCACGATGTGAGGCGCGGCGCGACCATCACGCCACTTCTCGCCGACGTTCCGGTCGATATAGCCGCGGTAGAAGTCACGCACTTCCACAACACGCGCACGCTCGATGACCTCTCCTCCACGCTCAATGCCGGAGCCCGTGCCGAAGATACGCGCCCCCTTGCGGATGCGGACACGGTCGCCGCGCTTGAGTTCTGTCGTCATGAACGGACCGACGTCAGCCACATTGTCGAGGCCGTGGACTTCGAGCCAGTCCGCGCAAAGGCGAGCCCGCTCCATTTCGTCGTAGGCCTGGTTACGGCCGTCGTGAACCGTGCCCGGCGGATGCAGCGCGAGAAGTGCCTCGTACGTCTTTTCCGCCGCGTCTGCCTGAGCGCGAAGTGATTCTTTGGTGAACATTGCCCTACGCCTCTTCGTTGTCTTTCGGCCGACGCGCCAATCCGGTGCGGTAGCCAAGCAGTGCCGAAAGAAGGCCGCCTGCCACAATCAACGCCACGGCGACATTGAACAGGGCCAGGCTGTGCCCGTGCACCGCCACCAACATCAGGTCAACCCCGCTCAGCGTGACGGGAATGCCAGACAGCGCCAGCGCGAAAGAGCCGAACGGCGAAACCTTCGCGGCTGGTGGCTTGGTAGGCGTGTTTGTCGTGACCGCTTCCAATTCCATTTCAGGAGGTTCCATCGTTAAAGGTGAGGCGTAAGCGCATGCAGCTGAATGGCCCCCAGCACGGGCACGTGTGCCGTCGCATCGCCGCCGGCCGGCACATGTACCGTGACGGGCGCGATGGTCACCTTTCGCATCACCGGCTGCCATCCGTTGCATTGTGCCGCAGCAGCGGCGTCGTAGTTCTCCGGTCCCTTTGCCCATCCCGTCAACGTCAGGTCCACACCACCCTGTGCGTCGGCCGTGGACTGCGTGAATTCCAGGCGGTAGTTCCACGCGCCCGTGCGGAGCTCAACGCTCTCGTTGCGCGTCGGGGCGTGCGCGGGCCGTTCGCGTTGTCGCGATACGATGCCGGCCATCCCGTCTTTCGAGGCGCCACCCAACACGACCCCGCGCATGGCTGCAACGTCGGCCGGTGTCGTACATGCTCCCGCATAGGCGAAGCTGACTGCACCCTCGGCAAGGGCTTTGCCGTCTCGCAGGTCAACCGGTCTGTCCATGCCCAGGATACGGGCTGCGAATTGCGGCCCATCGGACTGCGATGCGATGCCCGGCACGCTGTGCAGCAGCGCGAACGCGCCGCTTGCAAAACTCATGGCCATCATCGCGCCAGAAGCGAGCGTTCTCACGTAGCCCCCGCGTTTGCGTTCAGTTCCATTCATCTGCTGCTTCCCCGAGATAGTGATGTTGTTCGTGGCATGTTTCGCGGTCTTACACAGCGGTCGGTCGCTTCGATTCACGGTCTTCACGCTGCCACGTCACGAATCTCAACCCGCCAATTGCAACTGCAGCACCGAGCATCAAGGCGCTCTTGCCTTGCCACAGCATGCTCAACTTGCCGGACATCCATGCCGCTGCGCCGACGGCCAGCAAAAGCGACGCCGGAATCAGCAACGCGCACGTCGCGTCTATGGTCCTGGCCGACGGCCATATCACAATGGGCACCTGAACGAGCGAGACAACCAGCCCGCTAATCGCGCCGAGACCGACGCCGGACCAGACCCAGTGCATATCGCCGTGGAACCACCACGCGAATAGTGCGCCACACAGCGCCGCGCAGGCTGCTGATACGGTTGAGATATTCCGAACGACCCGGTAAAGCTTCGAGTTCTGTTTCACTGGATTTTCCTGTCTGTCGCACACAAGTTGGCACGACGGGTATAGCCTTAAAACCGGGTGCGCATCAGCGAGGCCGGTTTTAGGGCTCATCAATAGTGGGCTCCTGATGCTTCGACAAGGGCCTCCCTGTACACGTCAAGGGGACCTCGCCGGCTCTCTCTGGCACGCCCCTGCAGGCACCTGCCCCGTTCAGTGGAGGACTGGGAATTCGCGGTCCAGACCTTCTTTGAGGGCTTCGAGCATCTTCTGGGACAGCGGGTCGGCCTTGCCCGCCGCGATTTCGTCGCGAACCGCCTGCTTGAGCTCTTCGGCGCCCATCTGGGAGACATCCTTCGACTTCACCAGCGTCGCTGCGGTTTTGCGGGCAATTTCCAGCTTGTTTTGAGCGTCGCTCATTTTGTTTCCTGTCTTGCGTTATCGATGCAAGCATTTTAGATGAAGTTGCCTCGAAAGGCAACCGCCCGCGACCTAAAATCGCGAGCGAATCATTTTAGATTCCTCGTCAGTTCAGGGTGCTCGAGCCCGGCGGCGCCAGGTCCGCCTGCTGGATGATTTCACCCATCACGACGTGAAGGTGCTTCAGGCTTTCGAGCGGCAGCGCATAGGCCATCCAGCCAATGCCGGGATGCCGGACCATCAACACTGCACCGTCAGTCGTGGTGCCGTCGCGCTGGATAAACCAGCGCGGGTCGACCGCACCCATGACGTTCTGTCCTTCAGGGCTGTCGGGCCTCACTTCGGGCTCGAGAGTCTGGCGCAGCCGCGCCAAGGCCTGGATTAGCGAGTCGACGTGACCTGCCGCGAGAGGCTGTCCGGGAGTTGCCATCGTGCAGTCAAGTCGGGATTGGCCGTTTTCCTCGCTGAGCGTGACGGTCAGAAGTGGGTTCATGGCAAGAGGGTCCAGCAGCGGGTTATCGAAGGAGCTCGCCGGCGGTCGCGAATCGCGGCCGGGAACTCCCCAAGTGGGGCGTCCTGCTCGCGATTCTACACCGGTTGCCTCTCGCGGCAACATCTAAAACACGTCCCTTTTAGATGCAGAGGGGCCCAGCCAGGGCTCGCTATCGTCACCACCCTCATCTTGCCCGTCATTGCTCGTCATGGCCGCTGCCGAATCGTTCTTGTACGTCATCTACTCGCCCAACGAATCAACCCTGTGTGATGGCGATGGCGGGTACTGGTCGACCAGCAAGGGATGGGGGTTTCGCCCGGAGGCAACCGTCTTCACTGCGGACGGGGCTCGCGCAATGGCGTTGCCAGCCAGCCTTGGAGACGATGCGCAGTGGCTACCGTTCCGGGAACAGGTCCCAGTAGAGGCCCGGGGCTAAGTGCCCGTGCATACACCTTGGACCTCGAATCGGCGAGCATCTGATGACTGACTTCCTGCAACCAAACCTTCTGACTGTAGCTGGCGCCATTGCCGTCGGCGTGGGCGTCGCAGCCCTGTGCTTTCCCCGCTATTTCCGCGAATTCACATTGCGCCGGCTCGGCAAGGAGCCGGTTATCGACGCGGGCGATACCGTATACAAGGTATTCGGAGAGTGGCGTTCAAGCTTTACCCCTGAGGCAATCGCCGCAAGATATGCGGAGCTTCAGGGCGAGATTCGCCGCAAGTCGCCGAACGTCAAGGCGGAGCTGGAGCTACTCGACAGGCTCCACGGACGTGCACTGGATATCCAGCGCCAGCACGCCGCCGGCGTCGAGGTTCCTTTGGCCGCCACGTTCTCGACGTCCACTCCTTCACAACAGCAGCAAAGCAATTCCAACTGGCGAGAGGTGCTCGGGGTAGGTCGCAATGTGTACAGCCTCAGGGAAGTGCACGAGGCCTACCGTCGGCGCGCAAAGGAAGCACACCCGGACCGCCCGGGCGGCAGCCATGAAGAAATGGCTCGCGTGACTCGCGCCTATCGGGAAGCGACGGCCGACCTTGAATTCGATTGAGCACAACGACGAGCGAACCCCGCACGCCCCGCCCGGGGCGTTTGCTCTCTTGGCAAACGTCAGCCGCTTGACATCGGTCTTCATGCTGAGGTCAAACGGCTGACCTGCCCAGACGAGCCCTGCGGGGCTCGTTTTTCTTGCTACCAGCCAAATCGTTGCCACCAGCGCGGCGTCAGCGGCAGCTCGCGTCGCGGGACCTCAAAGTCGTCCCGGAAAACGACCAGGCCGCACTGCTTTTCCCCACGAAACCGAAGGGCGAGCGCCCAGGTATCGCCGTTTTGCCAACGGACCTGAGAGACGCGGAGGGTGTCTGGGTTGATACGTCGCCGGTCGTTAATCCAGCAGATGCCGATGGCCAGGGCTTCCTCGATTTCCGTGTAGAACTCGCCGTCGGTAGGGGATATCAGCTGCTCGTCACCACAACGTGCGTGAACGAAATACCCTCTGGCCGCGGTATCCGGGAAGTGAACCGGGACCACACTCCGCCCTGCTCGCTGCATGTCCACACCTCGTTGCATCGCCGTAAAACGCGCCTCACCTTCGGCACTGCACTACACGCTGCAGGCCTTACCGAAGGTCCGAAAAACCCATTCTAGAGGAACTGTATGCAGAAGAAATGGATTCGCTTTCCGAACGGCCGCGTCTGGTGCGTCGTCGACGGCATTGCCAGCGGCACGACGATAGTCTCGGAGTACGAGAACAAGCCCGACCTGGAAGCGCGCCTCGATGCCATCTCGGAAGCCGCCGTGGGCAGTATCGCCGGCCTGATGGACTTCAGCTACGAGTACCGCGGCTCTGACGTCTTGTGGTTCAGCGGAGACGTCCAGTCGATGCTGGACGGGGAGCCGGGGGAACTGCTCGAGCTCGAGGTCGGCAGCAAGGAATGGTGCACGGCGCTCGCCGAGCAGTACAAGCTGACGCCGCACGAAATCGAGCATGCCTGCCAGGCACTGGACCGCCCTTACGTCGGCGAAACTGTGCTGCCGGTCTGGGCCAGCGCTCGCGACGTGCACTATCCGCCGTCCGAGAAGCCCTGCTCATACGTGCGTATCGTGGTCGACGGACTCGAAGTGGAGTATTTGCCGCTCGGAGGTCCGTGGGCGGAACCCAGCGTCGCGGTTGGGCACCTGCTCCAGACAGCGAACCGGCAGGGGTAACCGGGTGCTCGCTACGGTGCTCCGGGCGCCGGAGGTCACCACACCATTTGCCCTGTTGACGGCCTGCGCGGCAGGCTAGCCTGATTGGAAGGCGGAGCTCAGCTCCGCCTTTCCCTATGTGCCTCACCACGTAGCGGACGCTCCCCGCCCCCCGGCACACGCACGTCGAAAAAGGAAAAGCCCGATACGCAAACGCGCACCGGGCCTTTCAGGGTGGAGTTCCCTAACTCATCGCCACGTCGCCTGCCCGGAAGAACTCCGGCACTCCGGGTGACCATTGGCGTGGCGTGAGCCGCGCCCGCAGGCGCGTAGCAAAAAACAGCAGTCTATCGACGGCCACTCTTCACGTTAGTCGATGTCGCCGCGGCTGATGCCGAGCAGTTCCACGGCAATCGCACGCCGGCCGCGCTGACGGTCCGCCTTCTTGCCTTCGGTCGCAATCTCGGCTTCCCACCAGTTCACATGCGGCTTGCGCGGGTGGCAATCCTGCTTGCACGGAAACCGGACCGGTTTTCTTCCCATCGGTTGCATTCGTTCATGCCTCCCTTATCTCGGGGGTAGCGTTCAAGGAATGGAGCGGCGCCCCATCCCCTGTAGCCAAACAGTTTTAGAGCATCGCGTTCGGCTCCACCTGAGAGAACCGGTTTTCCGGATTACGCGGCTGGAACACGTACGCGCGCACGTCTTTCTCGATGGTGCGCCCTTCGTCGGAATACAGCACCGGCATTGCACCCGGCTCCGCATGGCAGAACAGGTCGGCAACTGACGGCAGGCCGTTCAGATACTCGAGGAACGACGGCATCTGCGACGCCAGCAGGTCCTGGTTGTCCCGGGCCGACCGCACGCCACCTTGCAGGTTCGCGTCCATGTAGACCAGCTTGCGCTCCACCACATCGATGTACGCAACGTACTTCGTCAGGCTGTTTCCCTTCAGCGGGAAGACCATCTGGGCACGGGCCGGCTCGTAAAGCTTGCCGGCAGCCGCATCCTCGCCCCACTGAAGGGTCGCCAGCACATCGTCGGCGTCCGAAAACGCAATCCGGCTGTAACAGAGCACGTTCCACACCGCGTAGCGAACGCCTCGCTTTCGAAGCCCTTCGAGATTGAGGTCAATCATCTGGCAGGCGCGGCCCTGCATTTCCTTGCTGTTGGTCGGGTCGCCCGAGAACACGGCACCCACCTCACCGTGGCCCCCGAAGGTGACGTCGGTCCAGCAGCAGACACCCACCGGCGCCCAGCTCTCGTCGTGGAACGACCAGCCGTTGTCGAACCAGGTGTTGCCATGGTGCCGCATCACCTTCCAGTAGCTCGCAGTACGCACAAACTTCGCCTCCGGCGGCAGGGCGAACGACGTTCCGCGGCCGTACGGCGCGAGTTCCTGGTCGTTGGTCTGCAGCTTGATGTCAACCGTGCGCGCGTCCACGTCAACGCCTTCCGGGATGGCCGCCTTCAGGCGCTCGCCCAGAACAGCGTCCATCGCGGCCAGCAGCGCGGCGCGCGACGCTTCGCCGAAGGGCGCCTTTTCGTTCACAGCGAGATGCGCACGCGCCCAATCTCCGCGCGGTGCGTACATAAGCGACTGCCGATGGTCAACCGTCGCCACGTAGGTGCGAAGCTTCAGTAGCACGAGCGTCGGCAGCTGCGGGGTAACCCACGCAAACGCCTCGACCGCCTTCTGGCCGAAGACAGAATGCAGGTGGTGCAGACGACGTGCGAAGTCCCCCGGGCGCGTCGCGACCAGGTCAAACACTGCCTCGTCCTTCGCACGCAACGCGGCCTCGACCTTCGCCGAGTAGGTAAGCAGCGTGCCCTTGTACAGCCCGTCGTACACGCGCTTCACGCGCTCGAAGCCATAGTCACCCGGATGCAGATGGGCAAATAGCTTCTTGAAAAGTTCCGCGCGCTGCGCGACGTCGTCAGCCAGGTTGTTCGTCGTCTCGAGCGCTGCCAGCAGTTGCCGACGCTCCGCGCGCTTGAACCGCTTGAACTTGACGTTCTCCCGCAGGGTAACGTCCTGCGCCGACAAGGCGGCCGCAAGGCGCAACACGTCCGTCGCGTCCGTAATCACATGCGCAACCGTCAGGTTCTTTGCAATCAGCGAGATACCGTTGACCTTGAAGCCGAAGGCTGACAGCACGAGCCGGTCGACCGCAAGCGCCCCGACGAGGTGCTGGGCGTGCGCCGCCTGGTCATTCGTCCAGCTCGCCTTGAGCGCCACGAGGTTATCGAAGATGCCGCGCAGCGTGCCACCCGTCGCCGGCTGCAGCACACGCAGCTTCAGGCGCTCGTCGAGCTTCGGACGAGCCTCTTCCGGCTCCGTGAACCATTCGTTCGGCGCCCCAAGGTACATCAGAATCTGGCGCACCCAGTAGCGGCTTGCCGACATCTCCAGCACTTCGCGCGGAAAGTTCTTGTACACCACAAACCGCTCCATCTCGCGGTCCGCACCGGTCACCGCGCGAAACGACGACGCGGTTTCGCGCCACCAGTCACCCAGCGCGTCACCCGACATGGAGCGCAGCAACGCCAGAGCGTCGAGCGACGGCGCAAAACCGAAGTACGCCATGTTCGCCAACACAGTGCCCAGGGCTGCCTCCGACTGACCGGTCGTGGCCGTAACTGCCTCGCCAGCGGTCAGCGGCAGAAAGTTGTTCGCAATCAGGATTTCGTTGTTCTTCATGTCGATTTTTGTTGGCAATTGTGCCGTCGCACCGGAATCGGTCGACGGGTACGGCGGTTGTCTTGGTGAGTGCCCTGAAGTCGGGCGGTCATGCGATACGGCAGCGGGCGCGGTACAACGCACCACGCCTGAGCTGGTCGCTCAGGCGGCGGGTCTGGGGCTACTCGATGTAGCGTCGGAGGGGGCGAAGCGCGGATACATAGGAATTTGGGGTGTCGAGGAAAGCGGTACGGTGGGTTCTTTACCGAGAAGTTTGAGAAGGAACCGAAACCTTGGCCTCAACACTTGAAACAGTTTAGCAGGGCATTTTAGACATCGCAAGTCATTTTTGCATTTTAGGGTGACTCTTGTTTTAGGCGGTCACCGGACCGTGTCGGGCGCCAACGCTACACGACGCAGGCCCCCGAACTGTTAAAGGACTCTCTTATGAACAACAAAAGCGGACATCTCTTTCCGGTGAAGGCATTCGCCTTTGTGACGGCATTGCGTGCCCTCAAGGACGAAATTGAGAAGTACAACAAGGACAACATGGGCTGCCGCAGCATCGGCCCCAACGACGGCAAGATTCGCATGGTCCTCGCGACACCCGAAGTCATCCTGGAAGTCCGGCGCAAGCTCAAGGTCGAGGCCTGCCGCGTGCGGTTCGCCTTCCCCACTGGCGAGACATCATTTCTGTACGGTATGCCATACCTGGAAGTCTACGACGTCCAGGGTGCGCCGCTCATGGAACCCGTCGCCGCGCCTGAGCTCGAGGACGCACTGGCAAACGCCGTGCAGGTCGAACTGCTTCACTTCCTGCTCGAGACCCGTGGCATCGACATACCGATGCTGTAACCCCTTGATTTCCGCGCCTCCTTCGGGAGGCGATTTACATGCTTAGGGCGGAGCGCGACGCCGCGTTTCACAGAAGTTGCGCAATCCTGAAAAAGCTCACCCCCGAAGACCAGGCCCGACTGAAGCGACTGCTCGCCGCAAATCGCGACATCTTCATGGTTGCCGCACGACAGGTGCTTGGCTGATTTCTGACCTCCGCGTTGCGGGGGTCTTTTTCTTGGCAGGAAGCCGCACAGCGAAATTAAGCGGTGGGCTTGCCTTCTTGGACGGCTTTTCTATGACCTGCGTTACGCCAGGCGAACGAAAAATCCCGCCTGCGGCGGGATTCAATGAGGCAACGTGCGGTAGCTCTTAAAACGTGCCCAAGAGCTGCCACGCTTCCTTTTCGTCAGCCCGGTCGTCAAACCAGGACCATCCTGCGACACCGGTGTCCGGCCCATCGATGTTCAGCTGCACATCCGCCGTTCCGCCGCCGTCAATGCTGATAGTCAGCGCTGTGCAGTCGAACGACTTTTGTTCTGTCGAGATGGCACCTGTTCGGCCATCTTCATGCTTCACCTTGATGCCAATCCAGCTCCACGCTTCCTGGGTCATCCTCGAATTCCTTTTGAGAGTTGTCCTGTGGCGTATAGCCCCAGCAACAAATAAGCTTACCCCTTAACAGCAGCCTTATGGAGGGGGTAGGCCCTTGACGTCAGAGACTGGTTTGCAGAATCAAGGACCGCAGTTCCACGGCTTGAACGAGGGGCCTCACTCACGCGCAGGGTCGTTTCATTTGCGCCACGCGCGCTCCTGCGCGTTGGCTATACGAGGCCACGGAGAGTCGATGCCAGCTTCTCGCGTCGCATACCTGAAGGTACGCGACAGGGCAAACGTCGATGCAGGACCTTGATAGCCATCCAACCTTTGCGAAACAGGCGAAGTGCGATGGGCAAAGCGAGACCCCTTTGAACCGATGCGCTTCGCCGCATTCAAGAAGGAACCACGATGTACAAGAAACCCGAACTGTCAGCCTCGGCCAAAACGCTGCACGCCCTGCTGAAAGCACATGTACAACCTGCAGTGTCAGCCCTGATGGAAGCCAAGGCGGCCGTCGACGCCGCGCTGTCCTCAGGCCGTGATGCCGAAGCGGTCCTCGCACTGGGACAAGCCGCCGATACCCTGCGCACTGTCCTCGCGAGGCACGCCATGACGCCCAGCTACACGCAGACGATGTCGATGCTGGCCAAGGCCGACGGCGCGCGCAACCTGCAGGTGCTGCAGGCTCAGAAGGAGCCTGTGGCCACCGACTGCGGGGGTGCGGAGATTGTGTTCGAAGCGCGCATCCGCAACTGGTCCGACAACAGCGCAGAGGAGGCTGTGAGCGGACTCCCCGCGGAGTACGTACTGCGGATGCTGCGCAACACCGAGCATCAGTTCACGGTAACCATCGCACCGGAGCACCAAGGCCCGGATGACCTGGCTGAAGGCGCGCCTCAAGCCTCAGTGTGCCTCGAGGTCGACAAGGGTGTGCCGCACGTGATGGTAGGCAACGACCTGTACGGCGGCGAGCAGATGCTTCTCGCGTACACGCACGCAAACGGTCACATGACCGCGGATATCCATCGCGACGTGCACGTTCGTTTCTGATTGCAACACTGATTTCACGAGCCCTGCGGGGCTCGTTTTCTTTCCAGTGCAAGGCTTCGGCGCAGCGCGCTATTTCCCCGACGGAAGGTGCGCGCGTGACGAACAAAGACAAAAGCCCCCGGAGCATGTCGCTTCAAGGGCTTTGGTTGAACGGGGGTGTTACATGGCGAGCCGTTGGCGCTGACCTGTGGAAACTGCACGTTGCGAGCGACGTGCACGCGCAATAGCCCGGATTCCAGTATATGCGTCAGCAAGCATCTGCAGCGCACCGCTGGAAAACGCGAGAAAGATTAAGCCGGCCACGATGCCGTACGACGTGACGGCTGCTACAGCGAAACGCGTGCTCGTCTGGTCCTCGAGATGTGCGTACCAGACTTCCGGCAGATGCACGAGCACCCAGCCAGCGCCCGCGGCAATCGCAGACCAGAGGAAAAACGTTGCCACGCACAGAGCGACGTTGCCGACCTGGCGGAGACCTCGCCAGGTGGAACGGAAGATGACCTTCATGATGAAACTCCAGTTGGAAGATTGTCCTGCCCGGGTATAGGAAGGCACCTCAGGTGACGCAGGCACGCCGACTCGACTCTGTCCATTGCGGGAAAAGAGCGTGACGCGTTGATATCGGCGCGGCCTGACGGGGTACGGGAAAACGGGTTTTCGGGCACCCGCAATGAAACGGCGGCGCGCACATACCGGCCCACCCCGCACTTCCTTCTCGTACCTAGCACGCTTTCAGGCCGGTATGTGCGACAGAACGAGAAGCCCGGTCCGCGCCGCGGCCGCACCGCAGCGACGTCACTCCGACTGCGGCTAAATAGCCTGGCTATAGGGTGTTTTGGGACCAGGAGCCGACGATGAGCTTGCCGCTTACGGTGCGCGAAACCCCGGACATCGTTCTTGACGCACTTTTCAAGACCTGTCGCACGGACTCAGACGTGCAGGTCGCTGCAAGCCGCGTCCTGCGGCGCTGCAACGTGCTGGCCGGAATAGCCGCGTCGAGCGGCGTCGCGCTTGCGTTGCTGCCGGTCGGCCTCGTCGTAGGGGGCGGATTCACTCTTGTGAACTGCCTGATTGCGGCATCCTTCGCTCTGGGTGCCTCGATACTGGGGCTGACCTTCGCGGGCGTGACTCAACGCCAGCAAATGTGGCTTCTGGAGTCGCTTCGGGACCATGACTGCTGCACAGAGGCCTTCGCGCTCGTGATGCGCGACAAGGCAGCGCGGCGGGTGCGGGATGAAGTGCTCGCGCTGGGCCGACATCTCTATGTATTCGACTATGTGCGCATGCTTCGGGCAGCGGAACAGGAAGAAATCACGGTGCACCACCGCGAACGAGACGAGGCGTGGCGGGCGCTGCATAACCCGGCCGAATGAGGAGCGGCGGGCTGTCCGCCGCATGGTAGTTCCTATTGATGGAACACCCGTCCTGACTGCGCGGTGCCGGCTTTGAGCCATCGCGTCGTCGCCCCTAAAATCGCGCCTCCCTGCATTGCGCCCTCCCAGATGAAACTTCTGGCCTTAATCGGTATTCCGCTTTCTGTGCTCGTCGCAATGGCCTCGCGATGGACCCTCGCGCTGTTTCTTGTGCTCAACGTTACCTCGTTCGTCCTCTACTACGTCGACAAACAGCGGGCAATCAAGGGAGAGTGGCGCATACCGGAGCGCACGCTACTGATAGCAGCGCTCGTCGGCGGCGCGGTCGGCGCGGAACTGGCGCGCATCTTCGTTCGCCACAAGACACGGAAGGCGTACTTCTCGGCCGCGATATTCGTGGGGTCGTTCACCTGGCTCGGCACGGCCTTCGGGATGTTCTATCTGATGGGGGCCTTTCCCCCAGCCGCACACTCACAGGGCATGCGGTCATCTACTCCCCATCAAGCGAACCGCCACAGGCCGTTGCACCCCCGTCGTGCCGTACACCCACATCCGTCCAGCGCGACCGAAGGGCGACCCGAGCACGTACCTGCAACCAGTCTACCCGCGGTTTCCGATGAACCTTAAAAGGCAAGTCGCCGAAGTTTTCGAAGTAATCGACCATCGAACGACAATGTGCCTGAGACGGCTCAAACTTCTTCCTCAGCAAGAACATGAGCCCTCCCAGCGAGCACGCTATTTTGACGACCTCGAGCGCGCTGTCTCGTTTGACGCAATTGAGTCCGGCGTGCTTCCCCTTGTGCGAGCCCTCCACGAATGTGGAGCACAGACCCGGTTTTCCTGCCACGGACATCTCCGTGATAAATCAATCTGGTTCCCCTACGCTACCTGTTGGCTGAATACCGAACTCGCGCAAACGCTGCCCGTGTACATCGAGAAAGTACTACTCGCACCATTGCATTATCACTGGTACGTTGAAACAGAGGACTCGACTACCTCGGTACTGGGCGCCCTGGAGACGGGTAGACCGGGCCTTTTTCTATCGATTCGATGGGACACCCGCCCCCATCGACTCATGCCCGCCAGCGGCAAATACATGCCCGGCCTCATCAGGGATTGGGTTGATTCGGACCTTGCTGAAATAGCCCAACGACTGAAGGCGCCCGGTTTGCCGAGGAGACCAGAGGCGGAAGTTGGGAAATGCGCCCCCGTTACGCGAGTTGCGTTGGCTACGCTTATGACCGTGCCGGTTGTGGTCGGCATACTTCTCACTATTCTGCTCTACTGGGTCTTCGTCGCAATGAAGAAGCCATCCCGAACAGCAGAGAAGCATGGCTGATTCCGCTCCAGTGGGTCAGGGTTTAGGAGCTGGCGTTCCCGCGAGCCGTGGTCGGACCGACAGTAACGGATGGTTACGTCACATCGCTATAATTGGCTCGGGACCTGGTCCACCCCTCCCGCTCTCACCAGCTCGCGCTGGTACGGCAAAGCCCGGACTGAAGGACATCTTTGCATCATCCATCCAACCAGAAGCCCTGGTGGCCGGATATGCAGTAAGGAGAGCAGCTGCGTCCAGTAAAGGCCACCAGGCTCAACTGGAAGGAAAACCATGCAATTCGACATCAACGCCGAACGCGCAAAATCCATGTCGTGGTCGATGAAGGAGCATCTCGCGAAAGCCGGCTACGACGTACCGAACAAGGCGATACTCGAGGCACTCACGCAGAGCCTGGGCGTTTCGAACTACCGGACGCTCGTGGCCCTGTCGAAGAAAGCGTCGGAAGTGTCGGCGGCAGTAGATAAAGCCAGTGACACTCCGCGGCGTACATACTTCAGCGAGCGGCGCTATCTGGTTGCCGAGGCTTGGGGGCACATCTTCGCGGGCAGAACGGAGCAGATGGTCCGGTTCGTGTTCGACCGCCAAGCGCAGAACATGGTCTACATGGAATTCAACGACGGCACGGTTGCATCGCGCGCCGAAATGGAAGACGTGAAAGACAGTCTCCTGAACGCAAACGAAGAGGCGCTCGAAGACCCTGCAGGTTGGGGCCTCGACGAAGAAGCCGAGATACCCGACTGGGCGAAACCTGC
>Ga0157369_10000351_pt1 | contig 61398 bp, 47 predicted proteins | sample C25metaG_FD_113461 | JGI IMG/M metagenome (GOLD analysis project Ga0157369, IMG submission 113461) | Corn rhizosphere microbial communities from Kellogg Biological Station, Michigan, USA - C2-5 metaG | ecosystem: Host-associated > Plants > Roots > Rhizosphere > Soil | place: USA: Michigan... | reverse complement strand
GGAGACGCCGAAGGGCGCGTTCGAGGTGAAGTGAGACGCGGAGCGATCTCCGCGTCTCGCAGTCTCTCCGCTTACTCCACCGTGATGTTGTTCGTCACGCTCTTGACGCCGTTGACCTTCGCGGCATCGTCGTACGCCTTCTGACGGTCGGCCGCGCTGCCGTGTCCGGTCAGCGTCACCATTCCGTCGTGGACGTCGATCTGCAGGCCGGTGATGTGGTCGCCAGCCAGGTTCTTGCGGATCTCGCTCTCGATGGCCGTGTTGTCCATGCCGGACGGCGTGGCGCGGTTCCAGTTCGAACAACCGATGCCCGAGATGAGTGCGGCGGAAAGTACCAGTGATCCAATTGCTTTCTTCATTTACGTCAACCTCCGCGCGGTATTGAGCAATGAGTGTTCCAGCCGCGGTCGACTTACTGCCGAGTCCGTCCGCGCGCACCTGCACTCCATTCTTCCTTAATAAACTCGACGTGTGGTATTCTGCCCGCCGGTCCGGAATCCATGTCTTCCTTCAAGGTTCGTCTCTTCGGCGAATTCTCGGCTGTCGATCACCGCGGCAACACGCTCGCGCTCGGCAGCAGACGCACTCATTCCGCGCTGGCGTGGCTGGCCATGCATCTCGATGCGCCCGCGCCGTTGCGCGATTTCGCGTCGCTCTTCGGCGCCGACAACGCCGGTGCGCTCGGCCGCGATCTTCGTTACGCGTTGCGCTTCGCCGCGCCCGATGTGCTGATCGGTTCCGGCGATACGCTGCGATTCAATCCGCGCACCGTCGAAGTCGACGTAGCGCGCTTCGATGTCCTTGCCGCGAACGATTCGTTGAACGCGATTCGCGCTGCGGCGGAGATCTACCGTGGCAATCTTCTCGAGCACTTCGACAGCGATCTCCCCGGCTTCGACGAATGGCTCGCCGAACGCCGCCTCCATTACTGGCACGTCGCGCTCGCCGTCCTCGGCAAACTTCTCGCGGCACAGATCAAGGCGGGATGGTGGGAAAACGCCACCGACACCGCGGGCCGTCTGCTCGCGCTCGATCCGACGCAGGAGGTCGTTCATCGCGCGCTGATGCGTCTGCAACTCGAGCAGGGACGTCCCGACTCCGCACTGCGTCGCTACCAGGAATGCGCCGACATCCTCGAACGGCAGTTCGATCGCCAGCCGAGCGCCGAGACCGAACGGTTGCGCGAAGAGATTCTGGCCGCGCTCGAAAAAGCGCCCGCGCCGCGCGACGCGTTTCACAAAGCGCTCGACGGCCCGGTGCTCATCCTCCTCGTCGAGGATGACGCCGTCTCCTCCGCGCTCGTGGAAGGATTCCTGGCCGAAGCGGGCTACGAAGTCGTCGTGACCGCCGACGGCGGCGACGCGCTCGTCGAACTCGCTCGCCGCAAATTCGACCTCATCGTCCTCGACGTCAACGTTCCGACGCTCAACGGCCTGCAGCTCTTCGAGATCATGATGAAGAAGGGGATGGAAACGCCGGCGGTCTTCATCACCGGCGTGGCCGGCGCCGAGGTGGAGGCGCGGAGCCTGGAGCTCGGCGCGGCCGGCTTCCTGCGCAAGCCGATCCGCAAAGAGAACCTGCTGCCGCGCGTGCGGGCCATCCTGCAGCGCCGGGATCGCGTACAGTCGTCGCGGTGAGCAGCGAATTCGTGATCCGCGCGGAAGAGGGCGAGCGCCGGAAACGGCAGCGCGCGCGAACGATTGCCGTCGGCGAGATCCCGACCTTTCGTCTCATCGGCTCCGCGCTGCTTTCGCTCGGCGTCTACCTCAACAACCGCTTCCTGCTGCATCTCGACTCGAACGCGGACTGGCTGCGCATCACGATCATCCTGACGATCTATTGCGCGATTTCGTGGCCGCTGATTGCGCTGCTGCACGATCGAATCAAGGCCGACCTCAGCCTCTTTTTTCTCGTTCTCGACATCCCGATCTGGACGCTGGCGATTTACTACTCCGGCGCCGAACACAGCTGGCTGTTTTTCATCCTTTTCCTGCGCGTAGCCGATCAGGCCCAGACCGGTTTCCGCCGCGCCCTCGGCTTCGTGATGTTCGGGACGTTTTGCTACGCGTCGATGCTGATCTGGGTCATCGCCGTCGACGGCCACGCCGTTCCCGATGCGATCGCGCTGGCGAAGATCGCGTTTGTCTTCGCGGGCGGCCTGTACGTCGCGTTGACCTCGCGCGGCGTGGAGCTGCGTCGCGGCTATCTCGCGAATGCGATCCGCAAATCGCGCGATCTCATTCGCCGATTGGAAACGCAATCGGTGGAACTGGCCGCGGCGCGGCATCGCGCCGAGGAGGCCAGCGCGGCCAAGAGCGAGTTCCTCGCGAACATGTCGCACGAGATGCGCACGCCGCTCCACGGCATCATCGGCATGCTGCAACTGGCCATCGACACGGAAACCTCGGCCGAGCGCGCGCGCCAGCTCGACATGGCCCGCCGATCCGCCGAAACGCTGCTGGCCACCATCGGCGACATCCTCGATTTCTCGAAGATCGAAGCGCGCCGTCTGGAGCTCGAGCCGGTCTATTTTTCGATGCGGCAGCTCATCACCGACACGCTGAAAACGCTCGGCATCACCGCGGCGGAAAAAGGTCTCACGCTCGCCTTCGCCGTTTCACCCGAGGTGCCCGACCGGCTGTGGGGCGACCCGCTGCGCATCCGCCAGATCGTCGTGAATCTCGTCGGCAACGCGCTGAAATTCACGAACAGAGGTGAGGTCGTCGTTCGCGTTTCGTGCGAGGTCATGTCCGTCGATCACGTCACGATCGGATTCGAAGTGCGCGATACGGGCGTCGGCATCGATCCGTCGCGCCGCCATCTGATCTTCGATCCCTTCGCGCAGGCCGACTCTTCCCACTCCCGCCGCTACGGCGGTTCGGGCCTCGGCCTGGCCATCGTGGCGCGCCTGCTGGAGGCGATGGGCGGCATGGTGACGTTCGAGAGTGAGCAGGGAAAGGGGAGCACGTTCCGTTTCGTGCTGCCGATGCCGTGCGAGCCGGTCGGCACGGCGCCGCCGCCGGAGTGGGAGAGCGCGCTGGCGGGGATGCGCGTGCTGCTGATCGAGCCGAACGCGACGACGCGCGCGATTCTCGCGGAGACGCTGCGCGTGCACGGCATGGTGCCGGAGTCGTACGCGACACTCGACGGCGCACTGCAGCCGTCCATCCGCGCCGCGTACGCGTGCGTGGTCGCGGACGCGAACATCCTCGCCTCGACGCCATGGATTCCACCCGTGCCCGTCGTTCGCATCACCTCGCCCCTCGCACCGGCATATCACGGCGGCATCCTGGTGACGCGCCCGGTCGGCGAGCGCGAGTTGCTCGACGCGATCGGCGTGGCCCTCGGCGTTGCCGAGCGGACGGTGACGTACACGCTCGAGCGCCGTCCCGAGGTGGCGCGTCCGCTGCGCGTGCTCGTCGTCGATGACAACGCGGTCAATCAGGAGTTTGCCGCCGAGGCCGTGCGGCGCCTCGGGCACGTCGTGACGACGCTGGAAAGCGGCGCCGAAGCACTCGACATGCTGGCCAAACGCACGTTCGACGTCATCCTCCTCGACGTGCAGATGCCGGGACTGGACGGCCTCGAAGTGACGCGCCGTTTCCGAAGTCTGGAACGCGGTACGCGCACGCCGATCGTGGCCGTCACCGCGCACACGACGCGCGAAGATCGCGATCGCTGCATGGCCGCCGGTTTCGACGCTGTGCTGACGAAACCGGCCACGCAGTCCACGCTCGGCGCGATCATCCGCGAAGTCACCGGCACCGCGATGCCGTCGACGATTGCTGCCGGTCCCACGGACGCGATCCTCGACGCCGTCGGCGGCAATGTCCGCCTCCTGGCCCGCGTCCGCGACGCCTTCGCCATGCAGACCCCGCGCTTGCTGGCCTCCCTACGCGACGCCATCGTCGCCCGCGACGGCGAAGCGATCTACCAAACCGCGCACACCCTCAAAGGCGCTATCAGCAACTTCGACGTCCCGCACGCGATCGAGGCGACGGCGCGCCTCGAGCGCGCCGGTAAAGCCGCCGATTTCACGATGGCGGAGGAACTGCTGCCCGAGCTCGAATCCGCGATCCACCAGTTGGAGGAGCGGATCGAAGCGGCATTGGGGTAAGCCTGTTGAGGGCGGCTACGCTCCGGGCAGGAGTCGATTTCGCGGAGGATAGGCGACGGGAGTAGGGTAGCGAGATGGCAACCATTCATTTGTTCCGCGATCGGCTGCACGTATGGCGAGAAATCGCGTGGTCACGCTGGAAGGCCGCGGTTATGACGCTCTATGGCGTTGTCTGCGCTTTGGAATTCGCCCGTGATCACTGGGCCAGCGACGCGTTGAAAGCAAAGCTACGTTTTGTTCCGAACCTCACATGGCAAGGCTGGACTATCGGCGCGTTGGCGTTACTTGTGATCGCCACACTGGAAGGTGCTTACCATGCAGTGCGAACCCGCGATAGCTTACTAGATTCTGAACGTCAAGCGGCACTTGTGTCCGCAAGTGCCGGTGACTCCGGTCGCGATGAATTGATGGTACTTGTTGGGCAACTTAGTCAGTTCCTCGATGCTCGTCGCGACGACTACAATTCACAATTTGATCCGTTAGCGGAAATGGGAGACAACTTGTTGGACTCGCTTGACGCTTCCCCCTTCGGCGGGAAGAGGGCGCGAGAACGGCAGTTGATGAAAGAGCGCCACAACAGCTTCACCCTTCAAGCATATGGTGATCGATTCGCGAGCCGTGTCGTTGCCGCGACTCGTAAGTTACTCGAACTAGGAGTGGCTGTCACCGAGACCGCGCATCTGCGTCAATATCCGCGCTCCGTTGCTGATGTGGATGCCATTATTTCCGAACTAAAAGCCGCGTCAGTTTTAATCCCATCTGTCCCGAACTCGGATCTTTCGGCTCTTTATCAAGCTAACACGTTGCTGAAGAACGAGGTCGCAGAGTTACGGGCGATATCTGCGCAGCGCCATCTCAATAAAGATAAACAACGCACCATTGCCCAAGTCGTTCGGACAGGCCTTCGTGATTTGTGGAATCTTCACCGCGCATCTCAATTATGGACCTCTGACGATAAAGAAGGGCCGATATCCGTTCAGCTGTACACCATGGAGAATGATCGCGAAACGATTCGTTACCGTGATGATTTCGCGAAAGCACTGCAAGCGGGCGGGCTCAGTGTGCACCTTGGTGAGTTCTTGGGAACTTCTGGCGCTCAGGAAAATGATCAGTTCATAGGCACCGTCTCACTTGTCAACGGCGACCCTAAGAACCTAGTACGGCCCTTTATTCTGGACGCACTACGGTCGGCAGGTGTCGCGGTTAATGAATGCGAGGACTGGCCAAGAAGCCAAACGACATTCGACCACGCTCGTGGCGATTATTCTTCAGCTGCGACGTTGATTATCGGACAGCGAAGGTAATGGTTTAGCGTATTTCACCGGTCATGCTCCGGCGCGTCATGTCTATCCAACGCGGAACAGAGTCCCGATGCGGACAGAGCCCCGAGTCAGCTGCTGGAACCGTTCAAGCTGTGAGCCATCCCTACCTCTTGGGGCTGGTTTAACAGGCGAAAGGACGGTTCGCGTGGACGCTCTTTCGCCGCCGAAGCGGTCCATCAAACCTCTATGCGCCGCGTTCCCGCATTGAGCCGCGGGTTGAAACCGTAGGCTACGGTTCTTACGCCGGCTTCGATGGCGAAGTTCCTAGCAATTCGTTCGCTTGCTCCAACGCCGCAACAGCCTGCGCATGCGACACGGTAGGGAAGTCGTCGAGGAAATCGCGGAGAGGATGTCCACCTCGGATGTAGTCGATGAGTGCTTGAAGGGGAACGCGCGTTCCGACGAAGACCGGCGTGCCGCCGAGCGTCTCGGGATCGATATGAATCACGCTGGCGGGCTCACTCATGCCGTTCATTCTACTGCCGCCTTTACCAGCGCCAACTGCTGCTCCTCGTGCCGGTGATGCGATCCAGTCGCCGGCGAGGCGCTGATCGGGCGGCCGATGTAGCGCAGCGTGAGCTTGCCGGCCATCGACGCCAATCGCTCGTGCAAGAACGGCCAGGCGCCCATGTTGCGCGGTTCGTCCTGGACCCAGACGATTTCCGCCGCGTTCGGGTGTTGGGCGATCGCGTCGGCGAGCATCTTTTGCGGGAAGGGGTAGAACTGTTCGAGGCGGATCAGCGGGATGTTCGCGTTCGCTTTTTCGCGGGCGGTGCGGAGGTCGTAGTAGACCTTGCCGCTCGTCAACACAATCCGCTGCACGGAAGCGGGATCGGATGCGGCGTCGATCAGCACCGGTTCGAAGCGGCCGCTCGTGAGCGCGTCGATCGATGACGTGGCCTGCGGATGGCGCAGTAGCGACTTCGGCGTCATCACGATGAGCGGCTTGCGCGGATCGTTTTTCATCTGGCGGCGCAGTGCGTGGAAGTGTTGCGCGGGCGTCGTTGGATAGACGACCTGCATGTTCCCCTCAGCGCACAACGTCAGGAAGCGCTCCAAACGCGCGGACGAATGTTCCGGTCCCTGCCCTTCGTAACCGTGCGGCAGGAGGAGAACGAGGCCGCTGTGCTGGCCCCACTTTTCTTCCGCCGACGAGATGAATTGATCGATGACGATCTGCGCGCCGTTGACGAAATCGCCGAACTGCGCTTCCCACAACACGAGCGCGCCGGGATCGGCGACCGAGTAGCCGTACTCGAACCCGAGGACGCCGTATTCGCTGAGGAGGGAGTCGTAGACGGCGAAGTCAATGTTCGCATGCGGTTCGTCGCTCGTCTGTTCGCCGAGTGCATTCTCGGCGATCGTCTTCGATTCCTTCGCCGGCTCTGCGCTCAGCGCGTTCAGAGGCACGTAGCCTTTGCCCGTGATGTAGTCAAAAAGAATGGCGTGGCGCGACGAGAACGTGCCGCGGCCGGAATCCTGTCCCGACAACCGCACGCGATAGCCGTCGGTCATCAGCGTTCCGAACGCGAGCAACTCCGCGAAAGCCCAATCGATGCCGTCGCGCCCCTCGGCCATCGCTTTTCGTTTGGCGATGATCGGTTTCAGTTTCGGATGGAGCGAGACGTCGTCCGGCACGGTCGTCAGCGCGTTGCTGACGACGTCGAGCTCATTGCGCGGCACCGAGGTGTCGGGCGATGGCTCATTCTGAAAGCCGGTGAGCTCTTCGTCGGTCCAAAGCGCGCCGCGCTCGTTCGACGGCGGCGGCGTGTCGTCCTCGCGCGTGCGGTCGAACGCCTCCTGCAGCTTGCCCTGAAACTGATCGAGCCACGACTCCGCTTCTTTCGGATCGATGTCGCCTTTGCGCAGCAGCGTCTCGGTATAAATCTTCCGCACCGAGCGGTGCTCCTTGATCGACTTGTACATCTTCGGCTGCGTGAGCGACGGCTCGTCGCCCTCGTTGTGGCCGTGGCGGCGGTAGCAAAGCATGTCGATGACGACGTCTTTGTGAAACTGCTGCCGGAAGTCGTACGCGAGTTTGGCCGCGCGGATGCACGCTTCGGGATCATCGCCATTCACGTGGAAGATTGGCGCCTGCACCGCCTTCGCGACGTCGGTTGCATACATCGTTGACCGCGCCGATTCCGGCCCGGTCGTGAAGCCGATCTGGTTGTTGATGACGAGGTGGATCGTGCCGCCGGTGCGGTAGCCGGGGAGCTGCGAGAAGTTGAGCGTCTCCGCGACGACGCCCTGTCCGGCGAAGGCGGCATCGCCGTGAATGAGAACCGGCAGGACCCAGGCGCGCTTGTTGTCGCCGATGAGCTTCTGCTTCGCGCGGACCATCCCTTCCACGATCGGATCGACGGCCTCGAGATGGCTTGGATTCGAAGCCAGCGTCAGCTTCATATGCGAGCCGTCGGGCGTCTGATGCGTTCCTTCTGCGCCGAGGTGGTACTTCACATCGCCGGAACCTTGCGTCGTGTTCGGATCGACGTCGCCTTCGAATTCATGGAAGATTTTTTCGTAGGACTTGCCGAGGATGTTTGCGAGCACGTTGAGGCGCCCGCGATGCGCCATTCCGATGACCGCCTCGGTGACGCCATCCTGCGTGGACTCGTTGAAGATGTAATCGAGCATCGGGATGGTGCTCTCGGCGCCTTCGAGCGAAAAGCGTTTGTGCCCGACGTACTTCGTGTGCAGAAACTTTTCGAAGGACTCGGCATCGTTGAGCTTCATCAGGATGCGGCGCTTGGTGGCCAGGTCGAGCGGCTGATGATTGCGCGACGGCTCCATGCGGTCCTGCAGCCATTTCTTCTGCACCGTTTCGCTGATGTGCATGTACTCCGGACCGATCTTTCCGCAGTACGTTTCGCGCAGCGTGTCGAGGATGTCGCGCAGCTTGGCAGTGAGCTTTCCGCACAAGCCGCCGCAGACGAATTCGCGATCGAGGTCCCAGATGGTGAGGCCGTAGAAGGCGGGATCGAGTTCTGGATGGCGCTTGACTTCGTATTCGAGCGGATCGAGATCGGCGAGCAGATGTCCGCGAACGCGATAGGCGTTGATCATCTGCAGCACGGCCGCTTCGCGCGCGACCTTCTCGTCTTCAGTCGCGTTGAGGCGATGGCGATCGCGTCCCCAGACCGCGGGCTCGTACGGGATGCGCAGATCGCGGTAGATGGCTTCGTAGAAACCGTCGGCGCCGAGGAGGAGCTCGTGAACGCGCGCGAGGAATGCGCCCGATTCCGCGCCCTGGATGATGCGATGGTCGTACGTCGACGTCATCGTCATCACTTTCGAGATGCCGAGGTCGGCGAGGACGGAAGGATCGGCCGCGGTGTACTCGGCGGGATAGTCGATCTGGCCGGTGGCGATGATCGTGCCCTGCGACTGCATGAGCCTCGGCACCGACGCGATCGTGCCGATCGTGCCGGGATTGGTCAGTGAAATCGTGGTGCCTTCGAAGTCGGAGATTTCGAGCGTGGAGTTACGCGCTTTGCGCACGACTTCGTTGTAGGCCTTGAGGAACTGCGCGAAGTCCATCGTCTGCGAGCGCTTGACGTTCGGGACGAGCAGCGAGCGCGAGCCATCCTTCCGCTCGACGTCGATGGCGATGCCGAGGTTGACGTCCTCGCGGTCGATGCGAGTGGGCGTTCCGTCGTTCATCGCGAACGCTGCGTTCATGCGCGGGAACTGCTTGATGGCGTTGACGAGGGCCCAGGCGATGATGTGCGTGAAGGATGCTTTCGGCTGGCCGGTGAGCGTGAGGTGGTTGTTGATGACGCGCCGGTTTTCCTCGAGGACTTTGACCGGGATGTTGCGGATGGAGGTCGCCGTGGGGATGGTCAGCGAGATCTCCATGTTCTGGGCGATCTTGCCGGCCGCGCCGCGAAGCGGGACGGTGGTGTGATCGGACGGAACGGGAGTGGGGCGCGGCGCGGGCGCCGGAGTTGGTTGCGGCGCGGCCGGCTGCGGTACCGGCGCAACCACCGCCTGCGTGCCGCCGGCAGCGGCGACGGGCATCTCCGCCTCTTCTTCGAACTCTTCCTCGAAGCGCGGCTCGTAATCGTGAAAGAACTCCTGCCAGCTCGTGCTCACCGATTCAGGATTGGCGCGATAGCGCTCGTAAAGCTCTTCGATGAATGCCGTGTTGGCGCCGTAGGTCTGCGTGACGGATGACATAGCGGGTTTCCTAACGCGCGGGAGAGGCGATGTGTTTCTCGAACTAGCCCTCGCCATCCGCGGCCATCAGCGTATGCGATAGCGACGTCAGGCCGAGCCATCCAAATCCCGCGGCGAATCCACCGAAGACGTCGGACGGGAAGTGGACGCCGAAGTAGACGCGCGAGAAGCCGACGCTGAGGATGGTCAACGACGCAAGCGTATGCACGACCGCCTGCGTGGCGACCGAACGATGCTGCACGAAATGATGCGCGACGATCGGATAGGTCGCCGCTGACAGCAGCGAATGCCCGCTCGGAAAGCTGTGCGAGTTGGGCAGCGTGATCCGCCGCGCGCGCTCGATCGGACGCTGACGCTGGAAAATATTTTTAAGCAAGGTATTGATGGCCATCGCCCCGCCGGTGGAGACGACGACGGTCCAGGCATCTTCGCGCCGTCCCTGTCTCCACATCGCCAGCGCCGTGATCCCCGCGGCGCTGCCGATGGCGAGGTGCGATCCGAGCTGCGTGACGGCGTCCATGGCCGCGTGCATCGGCGGATTGTCGATGCGATGGACGACATCCATGATGATGTCGTCGTAGCGGTCGGCGCGTCCGGCCACGACCTGTTCCGCCTGCTTCTTGAAAAACCAGAAGGCGACGCCGGCCAGCGCCACGCTGCCGGTCGTGCCGATGGCCAGCGGCAGGAAGCGATGCCGCCGTTTCGGCGATTTCTGCGGCTCTTTTTTCACGGCGCGGAGTCTACATCACGGGTCAGAGTCACAAAGCGTGCCGCGATCGTCGCTCCGCACGCTTTGCGGTAGAAATCGAGGGCGTCGGTCCAGGGGATGATGGCGCGTTCGTAGCCGCGGCGGCGAAGGTCGGCCAGCGATGCTCGCAGAAGCGCGCCGCCGAGGCCGCGGCCGCGGTGCGCGCGCGCGACGCCGGTCGGACCGAAGAAGCCGAGGCCGCGATTGTTGGCGTCGTGGGCGGCGAAGCCGGCGATGTGGCCGTCGACTTCGACGTAGAAGAGGTTGTCGCCCGCGTTCGACGCTTCGAAGCGCCAGATGCGGCCGAATTCTTTTTCGATGAAGGATAGGAGGGGGCCGCGTGAATTGGACGTGACGCGGATGGGGAGTGGGGCGTGGGGTGTGGGGTGTGGGGTTTGATTTTCCACTCCCCACTCCCCACTCCCCACTCCCAATTCCGCGATGAGGTTGTACGTGTTCGCCGTCTCCCGATAGCCTCGTTTGGTGAAGAAATCGATGGTGGTCGTATCGCTTATCACGACTCCGGGCGTGAAGTAGTTGCCCGCCTCGGCGGCGACGACGCGCGCGCCGCGCGATTCGGCATCGCGAAGCAGCGCGCTGCCGATCCCTTGTCGCCGCTGATTGCGATCGACCGCCAGGATGCGCAGCGATTTTCCGCACGTCACCGCGACGCCGGCGAAGTCGCCGAAGACGGTGACGATCGGGTCGCCGTTCACTCCGGCTCCGAAACATTTTTCGGCAGCTACGACAGCGAGGTCGTACGGCGCGTCATTCGATTGCGCGAACAGCTCGACGATGCGCGGAAGATCGGCGCGCGTGGCGGTGCGGATCACGGCGAAGGATTACACCACGGCGCGGTTTCGTTGCGGCCTCGCATGAAGCGTGTGCTCATTTTTCTAGTCCTGATCGCGGCCGCGTGCCGTAAGCATGAAACCGCGGTGCCCGAAGTCATCGGGACGCCGCCGCAGATGCCGCAGATGCAGATGTCGTCGAAACCGCAGCCGATCCCCGACCGCAACGCGCCGGTGCTCACCGCCGCGCAGCTTGCCAATCCCGCCGCGGCGAATATCTACGCCGAGGCCGCGCAGATCACCGAGCGGCTGTCGAAGATGTATTGCTATTGCCAGTGCCACGAGAATGAGGGACACGTCAGCCTGCTGACCTGCTTCCAGACCAATCACGCCGAGGAGTGCGGGATCTGTTTGCGCGAAGCCGATCAGGCGTATCGCGACTGGAAAGACGGCAAGCCGGTGCACGCCTCGCAGCATGCCGCCGACGTGGCCTACCATCGCGGATCGCCGCCGCCGAGTTTGCCGGAGTAAGTCAGCCCGTCATCAGCCGCAGGTGCTCTTCCTCGTTCGGATAGAAATACGACACGGGATCGGCATTCGCTCCGTTGTCTCCGAACAGTCGCCGCCTCCTCGGTGTCATCCGCCCGAGCACATCCTCGGCAAGCCGCTCGTAATCGTAGGGACGCGACCATAGCTGGCCGTAGCGAAAGGTGATGCTCTTGCGAATCCGGCCGCTGTGGTTCGGGGCCACGGCGTGCCAGAGCGACCAGGGAAAGAGGAGAACGTCACCGGCGCGTGCGCGAAGCTGGATCGCGCCGTCGGGCGTTTCGTTCGATTCGATGCGGTCGGGCGGAAGGGTCACGCGGTGGCTGCCGGGGACGAGCATGAAATTGCCGCTGTCGTCATCGGAAAGGTCGGTCAGAAAAAACTGCGCCTTCATCTGCAGCACCGGATTGCCGCGGCGCGGCAGGAACGTGCCGAGCGTCGGGCCGCCGTCGGTATGCCACGTGACGAGCGGATCGTGACCTTTCCCCGAGGTGCGCACGAAAATCTCGGTGCCGAGGACTTGAAGCCACGGCCCGAGGAGCGCGAGGAGGATGGGGAAGATGACGGGATGGTCGGCCAGCGGATCGAGCGCGTCGGTCTCCGACACGGCCTGGACGATCTTGAACGCGGCGGCCGATCCCTGCGATACGAAATCGCGATCGGGTTTTGCGGTCAGCACGGCGTCGACGGCGCCGAGGAGCGACGCCACTTCGCCGGGCGAAAGCGCCTGCTCGATGAGCAGGTAGCCGCGGCGGTCCCATTGCTTCCGCCGCGCGGCGGAGATCGAGCCGATGTTCTTCATGGGAAGCCGCCATTATGCCGGAAAGACGCATCGCCGTTGACGGCGGCGCGCGCGGCAACCAGAATCGCGGAACCGCATGCGCCTGACCGAGGTCTTCACGCGATGTGACGCATTGGCGCCGCTGATCGAGAGCGCGTGCGCGACGGATGACGCGCAGGCGTTCATTCGCGGCGTGCAGGCGAAGCCGCCGAATGCCGCGCTCGCGCGCGCGGTGCATGCGAGCGCCAACGAGTTCGCAGATGCCGCGGGCATCGCGCGTCCGATGATGTCCGACGACGGCCCGATCGCGTTTGCCGGACAGCAGCCATACGTCGATTACTACCCGGCCGTGCCGGTCAAGCTCGACGCGCTCGCGGCGTGCGGCGGCGCGTCGTTCTACGCGTTCGCCGATTACGCGCCGCTCGGCTCCGATCCGTGGATGAGCCGCACGGAGTTGCCCTCGGTCGCTGCCGTCGACGGCGTGCTGCGGTTGGCGTTCGTGCGGTCGTCGCGCGCGTGGCAGGGTCGCGATCTCCGTTTCGTGCCCACGCCGGATGCAGAGTTGCTCGCGCTCATTGAAGCAAAGCTGAAGGGGATGATCACCGAGGCTTCGCGGCATGTGACGTTCGCGAAGAGCGACGCCTACGCGCATCTGCGCGAGTTGACGGCCGGATACGAAGAGGCGCGAAAGCGCGCGCACTCGCTCGGCGCCTTCAACGCCATCGCCTCGGCGCGGTTTTTCCAGCGCCTCGGATTCTCACTTCCGTTCGTCTCGCTCAGCGATCTCCTCGCACGCGACGAGCTGCTTCCGTCGATTGCCGACACGCTGGCGATCTTCATTCGCGAGCGCGCTCTCGTCGCCGAGGCGGTGAACGAAGCGATGGCGTACGACGATCGCGGCGAGCTGCACTTCACACGGAAAGAGTCCGATCACGTGCCGCTGGCCATCGCCGGCGAAGACGGAATACGCCGCCCGGTGCGGCTGGTGATGAAGGGTGACGATCATTTGCTCGTCGCGGGTGGCGAGACGTTCAACGTCGGACATGCCGATGCCGCATCGCTCGTCGTATTTTTGAAACAACTACGAGGCCGCTGGTCGCTCGACGTCTTCGCGCCGCTCTTTCTCTTTCGGCTCGGCGTGGCCGGCATCGTCAACGGCCGCGGCTCGATCCGCTACTCGCTCGTCCTCGGCCACGTGATGCAGCGGCTCTTCGGCGAGCGGCACCCGCCGAACCTGCTCTGCAGCACGGCGCCACCGCCGTCCGGCCCGCTGATCGAAGCGGTCTGCCGCGCGGGCGGAGGACTGCCGCCGACGCTTTGCGATTACGAGCCGACGCTGATCGATCGCTATCTCACCAACGATTCCGCCGCGATCCGCGAGGAGATCCGCGTGGCGTGGAGAAACGGCGCGGCATGAACGCGATTCATGCCTATCCGCGGCCGTCGTTCGCGTCGCTGCGCCGGAAGCCGTCCGCGGCGATGCGCGCCGAACTGTCCTTCGCACCTTACTTGACGCGTTTCTCGCGCGATGCGCTGTACCTCATTTTTTCGTCGTTCGGCGCGGCGCCGGGGACCCCTGTCTGGTGTCCGTCGTTTCACTGCGGCATGGAGGTGCGCGCCGCTGCCGAGGCGGGATTCACGCCGCGCTTTTATCGTCTAAACAATGATCTGACGATCGACGAGCAGCACCTCGTACAGTGTCTCGACGACGCGCCTGGGCCGGTGTTGCTGATTCACTATTTCGGATTCGCGCAGCCGGGCACGGATCGCATTGCGGCGCTTTGTCGCGCGAAGGGAGTGCCGCTGATCGAAGACTGCTCGCACGCGTTTCTGTCGCGCTGCAACGGACGACCGATCGGCGCCGCCGGCACCGCGGCGACGTTCAGTTTGTACAAAACGTTCGGCACGAGCGATGGGGGAGCGCTGCGATTCGATCGGCCGCTCGAAACGCTCGACCGCCCGCGCGTGGCGTGGAGCGCGCAGTGGGGAAGCATCCGCCGCCGCTGGCGCGATCGTCCGCCGCTCACGCACGCCGAGGAGGTCATCAGGTTACGCTTCGACCGCCGCAGCGTCACCGCCTGGCGGCGCATTTTCGAAGATCCGTGGCAGGCGCCGACCGGGATCTCGCAGCTCTCGCTGGCAATCATCGAACGCTTCGATCCCGCGCAGATCGTGGCCCGCCGCCGCCGCAACTACGAGCGGCTCGACGCGATGCTGCGCGATGACGCCCGCTATCGTCCTGTGGCGCCGTCGCTGCCGGATGAGTGCTGTCCGCTGTATTTGCCGATTTTCGTAAACAAACGTCACGATGCATTCGTGAAGCTTTTTGCTGCGCGCGTCGAGCCGTTCATCTTCGGCATGTTTCATCATCCATCGATGCGGATCGATGACTTCCCGGAGAGCGGAAGAATGCGCGACGAGATTCTCTGCCTTCCCATCCATCAGGACCTCGGCGATGCCGACGTCGATCGCGTCGCGAAACTGGTGCGAGCCGTTTTATGACGAGCATCGTCTTCACCGTCGACACCGAGCCCGACGATCAATGGGCGCCGCCGCTGCCCGACGGCACGCTTCCTCCCTTCACCTTCGCCAACACGCGCGGCCTCGGCGTGCTGCGCGATTTCTTCCGCCGGCGAAACGCGCCGGTGACGTGGATGACGTCGTACTCGATCGCTCGCGACGAAGAGAGCGCACGCCTTCTGCGCGATTGCGCGCGCGACGGCGACGAAATCGCCGGCCATCTCCACGGATGGGAAACGCCGCCGTACGTGGAGTTCGATCGAACCGCCCGTCCGTTCATCGGCGAGTACGACGCGGATCTGCGCATGGCCAAGCATCGCTCGCTCCTGGCCGCGCATGAGGATGCGTTCGATGCGCGTCCGGTGAGTTACCGCGCCGGCCGCTGGGGTGTCGGCGCGCTGGAGTTGCAGCACATCGCGGAGCTCGGCTACACGATCGATTCGAGCATTCCGCCGGGCATCGACTTTCGCGATCGCTTTGGTTTGCACGCGCCCGGTCCTGATTTTCGTTCGCACCTCGCCGCAGCGCCGCGCCCGCATCGCGTCGGAGGATTGTGGGAAGTGCCGGCCTCGATTACTCCGATCGGTTTCCTCAGCCGTGCGACCGGAATCGCGCGCGTGGCCGCGCGGCGCAACGAAGGCTCCGGATCCGCGCGCACGTTGAGCAACGTGCTCGCCGCGACGCGCGCGCAGGAGCTGATCTGGGTTCGTCCACTCAAGCATCCGCGCGCGAAGCTCGTTCGCGCCACCGAGGCATTGATGCAACGCGGCGCACCAATCGTTAATGTGATGTTCCACTCCTCGGAAGCCTTCGCCGGCACCAGTCCGCTCAGCCGCCATCAGGACGATGTGGATCGCCTGCACGGCGATCTCGACGCGATCCTCGCCGCCGCGCGCGCACACGGCGCAGTAGCGCGCACGCTGCGCGACGCGGTAGTGGAGTTTGCGACGTCGTCAGAAGCGTGATGATTGCCCGCTCGCGAGCGTGCGATTTCGCCGCGATCGCGGCTCGAAGAGGGTAGCCAGGGGTGCGAGCGCTTTTTGCGAGCACCCCTGGAATCGCGATGGCGCTAGGAGGTTGTGCCGCGTCAGCGGCACTGGATGGAATGTCAATTCATTCTGGTGCCGCTGACGCGGCACGATCTCAATGCACATCCTCTTTCCAGGGGTGCTCGCAAAAAGCGCTCGCACCCCTGGCTACCCTCTGTTGCTGCTACGGCGGCGTCAGCGTTCCCGCCGCCGCCAGGCGCGGAGCGTGATCTCGGTGACTACGTGGTCGAAGGCCATGCCGCCCCAGCTTCCGGAGAATGATTTTCTCGGCGGGACGACGGCGGGGTTCGGGTTGGCTTCGAGGAAGACGAAATCGCCGGCCGGCGTGAGCTTGAGGTCGAAGCGGCCGTAGTCGCGGAGTTCGAGCGCGGCGGCGGCGCGGCGGGAGAGCATTTTCAGGTGCTGTCGCTGCGCGCGCGTCAACGACGCCGGCTCCATCCGCACCGCCCAGCGCCGCCGATACGCTTTGTCGTGTTTGAGCTCCGCCGAAAAAATCGCCGGCGAGCCGGAGCCGTTGCGTCCAATCACCAGCTCGCGGATGGACATGATCCGTTTGCCGAGAATCGTCACGAGTAACTCCCGCCCCGGCGCGTACTCCTCGGCGATCACCGATTCGACGCCGCCTCGGCGCAGCATCGCCGCGCGATGGAGAAGACGTTCGTTCGATCGCACGAGCGAGTTCTGGCTGATGCCGTCCGAGGCGTCGCCGAAGCGCGGTTTGACGACGAGCGGGAAGGGGAGCGGCGATCGTGTGCGCGAGCCCACGACGAAGTAGCGCGGCACGGCGAAGCCGGCTTCCTGCGCGATCAGTTTGCTGATGACTTTGTCGCGGCAGAGCATCAATCCCTTCGGCCCCGAGCCGGTGTACGGGATGCCGTAGAGGTCGAGCAGCGCGCAGATATGGCCGTCTTTGGTGCGGTCGCCTTCGATCCATTCGGTGAGATTGAAAACGACGTCGGGCCGTTCGCGCTCGATCGACTCGGCGAGCTCCGCAACGCCGTCGTACGGCACGAACACGGTCCGCTTCGCCAGCCGACGCAAGGCGCGGACCAGATGGATGTCGGCCTGCCCGTGGATCAGGCTTCGTCCGCCGCGGGCGAGATTGCCTGGGTCGACGAGCATGGCCACCGTCAGGCGCTTCATCTGTTCCGCGGCGGTCATCGTGTTGCAGCCACGGCAGCCGTGACTTCGCGGTAGATTTTTTCGTAACGATCGAAAACGTGCGGCCAGGAGTGCGGCGTGAGGTGCGACGCGAGAGTGCGTTGCGCGTCGTCGTCGAGCGGAGCGGCGAGCCGCCGTTCGATCGCGGCGGCGAGATCGTTCACGAAGCGCGCGACGTCACTCGCCACCGGCTCGTCGGCGTTCGTCGTTGCGAGCTTCGGCACGAGTTCGACGAATCCGCGATCGCGCCATTCCTGCGGCAGCCAGCTGGCGATCGTCGGCAGCGCACTGACGACGGCCGGACAACCGGCGGCCAGTGCTTCGAGCATCGTCAGCGGCAACCCTTCGAACAGCGACGGCAGGACGAAAACGTCGCTGACCTGCAACAGCAGCGCGACGGCCTCCGGCGGTTGTGCGCCGGTGTGGATGACGAGCGGACCGGCGGCGGCCACCAGCTCATCCATCGCGCGTCCGTGAGCGCCGCTGCCGGTTGCGCCGAGGAGGACGAGGCGGAACGGAGCGACGCGGTCGCGAAGTTGCGAAACCGCATCCAGCAGAAACGGGATCCCTTTCGGTACCGAGGTGCGGCCGATGAACGTGATCAGCTTTTCGTCGCCCGAAAGTGCGACGCCGAAGCGTTCGCGCAGCTCGTCGAGGATCGCGTCGCGCGATCGCGTGCGTGGACGGAACAGATCGTCATCGAAACCGGCGCCGGTGATGGCGATGCGTTCGGGCGCGATGCCGAAGTGCTCGATCGTGTCGGCGAGCGATTGCGGCGTCAGCACGCAGACTTTGTCGGCGCGGCGCACGCCGGACAGAACGCGCGGAATGAGATGCGGCGCCTTCACCATCTGACGCAACTCGGCGTTGTGCGACGTGACGATCAGCGGGATATCGGCGAACACATCGCGAGCGAGCGACGTCATGAGCCAGAGGTGATGCGCGTGAACGATGTCGGGTTGGAATGCGTCGCGCGCGCGTTCCATCACCTTTCGCGATGCGCGAAGGTACTGCTCGATCTGCAGTTCGGTCATGCGCGAAAAGACGGTGGTCGGATACGGCATGACGTCGCTGTTTCCGGGCAGAGGAAACGGCGCGTCGTCGGACGGGAAAAAGATCGGCGAGACGTCGGCGTCGCGAAGGGGCGGGAGTTCCGCGGCCGACGTTCCGGGCGGGCCGGCCACGACCACGTGCTGCGCGTAGCCGCGGCGCGCCGCTTCGCGAACCATCGCGCCGAGGAAGATGCCGCTGCCGGAGCGGCCGGCGCGTTGGGAAAGGATGTGCAGAATTCTCATGCGCGGCCCAGCGCCACCAGATTGCTGTGGAACATGATCATCTCGTCGTGATCGAGGACGCGCAATCCTGTCGTCGCGATCAGCTCTTCCATCTTCTGACGCGTCATGCGCGAGAAGCCGGGATTGTGCAGGGCGATGTCTTTCCGGATGTCGCCGTAGTGAACCACGGCCACTCCGCCCGGCCGCAGCACGCGCTCGATCTCGTTGAGATAGCGCCCGATCACTTCCGGCTCGAGATGGACGAAGACATCGAAGGTGAAGACGAAGTCGACGCCGCCGGAAGCGATGCCGTTCATCTCCGCGCCGGAAGTTTGATACGTCGTCAGCCGGACGTCTGGAAATCGCTGGCGCAGGTATTCGAACGACTCGGGGTTGTATTCGACGACGATGAGATGTCCGGCGCGCGCGAGGTACTGCGTCCACCGTCCGCCGCCGCTGCCGATTTCGAGGACGGTCGATCCGGCGGCAAAGTACGGATCGAGAAATCGCTGCCGAACCTCGATCAGCGGAACGAACGTTTCGGGATCGCCCCAGCGATCGCCGAAATGGCGCTCGCCATCGTCCGGCGAAAATCCGGCGATCATGCCGCCCCACTTGCGATTCCAGTCGAGGTCGGGCATCACGGCACTCCCAGCGCGGCGCGAACGCGCGTGACAATCTCCTGCGGTTCGTGCGGCACGCGCGGCGCGGTGCCGTTCGCGCCTGCGTCGACTTTGACGAGCAGGAAGGACGGACCCGATGTGGCGAATAGTGAATCGACCGCGGCGTCGAGCTCGCTGGCGTCATTCACTCGCCGCACATCGACGTATCCGGCGGCGCGCGCTAGCGCGTCGAGTGCGACCGACGCCGTCGCGGAGCGCTGTGCGCCGGTCGAGCCGTAGACCTCGTTGTCGAAGACGATGTGCAGAAAGTTTGGCGGACGGAGATCGCCGATCATCGCCAGCGTGCCGAGCGTCATCAACAGATTGCCGTCGCCGTCGAAAACGACCACGCGCCGTTCCGGCCGCGTCAGCGCCAGGCCGAGGGCGATCGGCGAGGCCAGGCCCATCGAGCCGAGCATGTAGAAATTTTCGGCGCGGTCGGACGCGGCGCACGCCTCACGGCTGATCCAGCCGTTCGCGGTCACAACCAACTCATTGCTGATCTTCGACAGAACGGCGTTGATGGCATCGGCGCGTTGCATCAGCACACCACTCCCGGCCTGCAGACCAGCGCGCATGGAAGATGCTGTGCGTCGAGCGTCTGCGCGGCGCGCGTGACGTCGGACGCGAGCGACTCGGCGTCGGGGACGAAGAACGGCAGCGGCAATGCCTCGAGGAGCCGCAGCGTGGCCGCGCCGAGGACGGCGTGCTCCGGCGAATCGGTTCCGTCGTGGCCGCGCCAGCCGACGACGAGCAGCATCGGAATCCGATAGATCGCCGCGAGCGAGCCGAGCGCGTTCATCGCCAGCGCCAGCCCGGAGTTCTGCATGAAGACCACCGGACGGCGTCCGCCGAGGTACGAGCCGGTGGCGATGCCGACGGCGACGTTTTCGGAGACCGCGGTGACGTAGCCGAGGTCGGGACGCGACGCGAACTCCGCCAGCAGCGGCTGGAACGTCGAATCAGGAACGCCGGTGAAAAAGTCGAAGCCGGCCTCGCGCAGCATCTCGATGAAGGCGCCGCTACGATTCAACGATTACCTCAGCCGGAACTGGCGTTTCGCTCTCGACGCCCTGCAGCGCGAAGATTGTCTTCATCGGCCAGAGCTGCGATTCGACCGAGGCCGTGGAACCGCTGCGGAGGATCTCCGCGTAGATCTGTTCCATCGCTTTCAGCGCGCCGCGTAGCCCGTGATTCGCATAGATCACGACTTTGAATCCGAGCGCAGCCAGGTCGTCGAGCGGCGTTTTGAAGTAGGTCGTCGGAACGGCCACGAGCGGAGTGGGACGGTCCCACTGCATGGCCACGTCGGCGATCTCGGCGGCGGTCTTCGCTTTGCTGTGGATGAGCACCGCGTCGGCGCCGGCATCGGCGTACGTTCGCGCGCGCCGCAAGGCTTCCTCGGCGCCGCATCCCGCGATGAGCGCCTCGGTGCGCGCGATGATGACGAAGTCGCGCGTCCGCTGCGCGTTCTTGCCCGCGCGAAGTTTTTCGACGAATGCGTCGACCGGCGCCAGCTCCTGGCGGCCGTCGACGAAGCTGTTCAACTTCGGGAACTGCTTGTCTTCGACGCAGACGCCCGCCACGCCGGCCGCTTCGAACTGCCGTACCGCATGCGCGAACTGCAGCTCGTCGCCGTAACCGGTGTCGCAATCGACGACGACCGGGATGCGCACGACGTCGCACATCGAACGCGCCAGCGCGAGGTGCTCGGACATCGTGACGATGCTGGAGTCGGGAAGGGCGTACGACGCGGCGATCTCGAAACCGCTGGCCCAGACTCCGTCAAAGCCGGCGCGCTCGGCCATCTTCGCGCCGAGCGCGTTGTGAGCGCCGATGAGCCGGATGATCTCCGGCCGCGACAGACGATGGCGCAGAGTGCTCGCTCCTTCAGACATGAAGCCCTCCCTCCCGCGGCGCGGGACCGATTGTCGATGACGGGTGGAAAATTGCTGGCGCATTTTATCGGGAAATCGGGACATTGACATCTTCGGGCGCAATGGGACGTGCACCGGCCCGCATTTCGCAATACCGGCGGGCATGAACGACGTCGTTCGTTGCCCCAACTGTGGGCAGGCCAATCGGTTGCCGTCCGATCCGGGCAAGAAGGCTGTTTGCGGCAAGTGCAAGACGCCGCTGACCGGCGGGCATCCGATCGAGCTGACGGACGCGAATTTCGCCGAGTCGATCCGCAGCGGCGCTTTCCTGGTCGACTTCTGGGCGGCGTGGTGCGGACCGTGCCGGATGATCGCGCCGGTCATCGAGGAGATGGCCGCGTCGCGGACGGACGTCCGCTTCGCGAAGCTCAACGTCGATCAGAATCCGAAGACCGCGCAGGCGTATCGCGCCATGAGCATTCCGCTGCTCGTGTTGTTCAAAGACGGCGTGGAAAAGGGACGCGTGGTCGGCGCCGTTCCGCGCACCCAGATCGAATCGGCGATCCGTCAATACCTCGGATAGGACATCCCGTGCCTTTCTATCCCAGGGAACAAAGCGGCGATCGCGACCTCTACCTCTTCGCGAAAAAAGTCGGCGTGGTGGTCGCGGTCGCACTCGTGCTGTTGCTGTTGTGGGCCGTGCGCGAAGTACTGATCCTCGTCTTCATCGCCGCCGTCCTCGCGGCGGGAATCTCGCCGGCCGTGCATCGCGTGCGCCTTCTCTACCGCTATCGATTCCGTCGCAACATCAGCCGCGGCACCGCTGCCGTCATCGTCTACATCCCGTTCCTTCTGCTGGTGATCCTGCTCGCGGTTCTGATGGTGCCGCGGCTGATCGGGGAGACGCGCGAGCTCGGTGCGCAGCTTCCGGCGCTGATCGAGCAGAACGTCCTGACGCCGCTCGAACACTATTTTCCGATGGGCGCGGTCCGCGAATATCTCAAGGGCGGCGTGACCATGCCGCGCGGTCATGTCTTCGGCTACGTGCGCGGCGCCGCGACCGTGATCGGATCGTTCGTGGCCGTGCTGTTCATGGTCGTCTACATGCTGATCGACGCGCACCGGCTGCGGAACATGTTCCTGCTGCTCTATCCCGAAAACGTGCGCGGTGACCGGCGCGACACGATGAACCGCATGGCGCGGCGCATGAGCTCCTGGCTCTCGGCGCAACTGATCCTCTCCGGAATCATGGGCGTGGTGATGTTCGTGGCCATGCTGCTGCTGCGCGTTCCGTACGCGCTGCCGCTGGCGCTCTTCGCCACGCTCGGCGAGATGGTGCCGGTGATCGGCCCGATCGTCGGTTTCACGCCGGCTCTGGCCATCGCCATCCTCCATTCGCGCTGGCAGTTCTGGTCGGTGCTGATCATCGCCGTGGTGATGCAGAAGGTAGAGAACTTCGTGATCGCGCCGCGGGTGATGTCGCGCAAGGTCTCGATCTCGCCGCTCACGGCCTTCATCGCCTTCATGATCGGCGCCTCACTCCTCGGCATCATCGGCGCGCTGATGGCCATCCCCGTCGCGGCGATCCTGCAGGTGGCATTCGAGGAAGTATTCGTCGGCCGCCGCGAGCGAAGACAGGATGTGTTCCGGGCGGGAACGCTGACGAAAATGCGGAGATAGCGTAGTGCGGGCGTCTCGCCTGCATCCGGCGCGGCGTCCCGCCCGACGGTGGTTTCAGACCGGTGCAAGCATCTCGAAAACCCCCGCCGGGCGAGACGCCCAGCGGATGCAGGCGAGACGCCCGCACTACGCCTCCATGTTAAAGTCACTCCCTCCACACTTCATGGTGAAGCTGCCGATCGTCGATCAAATGATCTCGCTCGTGCGCAAGCCCGGCCCGCCGCCGTTTCCCGGCGTGCCGCGCGAGACACGGTTGCGCGACGCGTTCGAACACGCGCCGGTCGGCATCGCTCTCGCCTCGATGGACGGCACGTGGCTGCAGTTCAACGAACGCTTCCGCGAAATCGCGGGCTACACGCGCGATCAGTTGAGCCGCTTGACGTTCACCGACCTCACGCATCCCGAGGACGCGCGGCGCGAGACGTCGCTGATGCGGCGGATGCTCAGCGGCGACGCGGGCGGCTACCGCATCGAGAAGCGGATCATCGAGAAGAAGGGGAAGTATCGCGACGTCGAAGTGCTCTGCGCGATCGCCGGTGATGACGGCGCGCCGTTTCTCGTCTACATCCTCGACGAACGCGCGCGCGCGACGAATGGCCAGATCCGTCCGGCCGCGCAGGCGAACGAGCACGTGCTGATGGCTGTCGTCGACCAGCTTACCGACTTCGCCATCATCCGCACCGACGAGAACGGCCTGATCGCCGGATGGAACGCCGGCGCCGAACGCATCCTCGGATACACGCGCGACGAGGTGATCGGACGTCCGCGCCGGATGCTGTATCGCGATCACGAGCATTGGGGCGGCAAGTCGACGGCGCAGTTGCAGGAGGCGCGCGAGTCGGGCCGCATCGATCTCGAAGACTGGCGCGTCCGGAAAGACGGGCAGCATCTCTGGGTCCGCACCAGCCTCACGCCCGTGCGCATCAACGGCTCCATCAAAGGATTCGTCGAAGTCATCCGCGCGCCCGAGGCGAGGGTGGAGTCGAAACAGACCGTCGACGCGTTGCGCGCCGAGCTCCAGAAGCGGCAGGCGACCGAGGAGGCGCTGCGGTCGGCGATCGACGAGCTGCGCGTCAATGGCGAGCAGACCATGGACGAGCTGAAGATCATGACCGACGCGCTGCGCAAAGAGCTCGAACGCCGCAAACGCGCCGAAGCAGAGTTGCGCGCCATTCATGAACGCGTCGCCAAAGCGGTTGTGCCGCCGAAGGCGCCGGCGGAGTCGGAGATCGTCTCCACGATCATGCCGCCGCAGCGAAAGTGGAAGCCGGTCGCGACGACGCCGGCGGAACTGCTGGTCAAACACGCCTCGAATCAGCGCACCGGCCGGCTGGTCATCGCCAAAGGGAAGCAGGAGAAAGAGCTTTTCATCGACAAGGGGAAGATCATTTCCTGCTCGTCGAACGATCCCTCGCGTTTCCTGGCGCAGCGGCTCATCGCCGCCGGCATGATCACCGAGGAGCAGCGGCAGAAGGCGCTCGACATCCAGCGCGAGACCCAACTCGCCCTCGGCCGCATCCTGATCATCCTCGGCGCGCTGACCGAGAACCAGCTTCACGACGCCATGCGCGAAAAAGCGGAGGACGAAATCCGCGAGCTGTCGGCGTGGACGGACGCGAAATATGTGTTCGTCGAAGAAGAAATCCCGACCCTGCAACTCGTCCCGATTCGGATCGACGTCGCCGAGTTGATCGTGCATCAGCTCGAGGGACGCGATGAAGTTCCCGCGGCTCCGGAGGCGATCGACGTGGCCGGCATCGTCAACGAAGCCGTCACCGATCTGGTCATCGACGACATCTCCTCGGCCGCCGACGAGATCACGCACAACATCGAAGCGATCACCTCGCACGTGGAGATCCTGGTCGCGAACGCGTCCGGCAAAACGAAGCGTTTCCACCGCGCCAGCTGTGCTGCTGCCAAAAGGTTCGCCGACGAAACGCGCGTCGTCTTCATGAGCGCCGCCGACGCCAGCGCCGCGGGATACGATGCCTGCCGGATGTGCTTCCGTTAACAAACGACGTCGCGGATTGTTGGAAATAGGGATGCTGAAGGAGCCTTGGGCAACCAGCGCTCCGGCCGTGCCGGCAATCCGTTTGGCTCCCCGCGACGTAACTGGAGACGACATGCGACGAATCGCCGCGGCGGCAATCGGTCTATTCACAACCATCCCTCTCTTCGCGCAGACAGCCAGCGACTGGACGTTCAAGTCGCGCATCGAGTTGCGCGCCAACTATCGCGACAGCAAAGAAGAAAAGTTCGCGCTCAAGTTCCCGTTCCCGCCGAGCTTTCTGCCGGTCGGACAGACGGTGGGATTCGAGGAGACTGTCGACGCCGGCTCGCACGCGGAGTTGAGCGTCGCCCAGATCAAGCTCGACCTCGGATACGGCAACTGGTTCCTCGCGCACACGCAGCTGCACGCGCAGGACAAGTACCGCCGCAATCCGACCAGCGCCGACCGGAAGATCGACGCCGACGAGCTGTGGATCCAGATCGGACCGCGGCCTGAGTTCCTGGCGCGTCCCGAACGGACCTCGTTCTTCGTCCAGTTGGGCAAGTTCGTGAAGATGGAGCGCCAGCCGATTCGCGTCCTCGAAAGCTACGGCCTCGCGGCGACCGCATTCAATCGATTCGAAGACGTCGGCGTCATGACCGGCGGCTCGATCGGCAGGAATGTGTACTGGCGTTTGACCGGCACGAGCGGCAATCCGCTCTACTTCCGCGATCCGAACGCGCTGGCCGGCGACAACGGCATCAAGGAGTTGCTGCAGCCGAATCCCGATCCGCGGTTGAAGTCGGGATTCCCGATCCTCTACGACACCCGCGTCGAGGATCTCGCGCTCGACACGAAGCGGATGTCGTTCGGCCAGGGCCTCGGATACCGCTGGCAGAACGACGCGCAGACGTTCGGGTTCGACGCCGTCGCCTTCCATTACCGCCGCAAGCTGCGCGACGACAACAGCTCTCCGCTGACCGGCACGTTCTACGGCGTCGACATCGATCTGCTCAACGGCCCGCTCGGCACCAGCGGCCTGCCGATCCGCGGCAACAAAAAAGAGGAGACTGGCGCCCGCGTCTACACGGAGTGGAGGGGCTTGACTTCGACGATTCAGTACACGAACCAAACCATCGCCGGCATGCATCGCAGCGGAGCGGAAGGGGAATTCGGCTACAAGTTCGACGTCGCGGCCGGGCCGCTCGTGAGCATCCAGCCCGCCGTGCGACTGAGCGAACTGCACTACGGATTCAAAGGGAGCGCTCTTCTCTATCCGGCGCCGAGCATCTGGTGGAACTGGACAAAGATCGACGCCGGCATCCGCATCGGCTTCCCGAAGAACGTCGACCTGACCCTCGAACGCGCGCGCAACAACATCGGCGCGCCAAAGAAGATCCATCCCGACGAAACGCTGGCAACAGTGCGCATTCGGATCTAGCGAGACATAAGCAATCCGCGAGGCTCGCGGACGGAACGCTGGCGTAGGCAACTGTCCGCAACTTCGGGGCGCGGGCTGGAAAGCCCGCGCCACACGGTGGACGCCGTGCAATCACTGCCCCAAGAGTCGCGTGGGGCGCCCAGGCCGGTCGATTTGCGGCGGTCGTGTCTGCACGCGTCTTTCGCCGATAGTCTGGAAATCCTCGTCTTTCCGTCGCTCCTTAATCCAGAGACAGGTGGCGATTCGATTCGGCGCGACGTCCGATGCCCACGCAAATCATTTGAATACCGATCGGGAGGACTTCCATGCAAACCACGGCAAAACGAAGAGCAGCAACGTTCCTGACCAGCCTCATCGTGTTGTTCGGCAGCGCACTGCCCGCAACGGCCGGAACGAAGGGCGGATTTGGCAGAAATGGCCAGCACGCGCGGCCGTTTTTCATAGTCGCTCATAATCCAAACGAGCTACTGAACGTGGATCAGGCATTGGCAGCTGGGGCAAACGCGCTCGAACCGGACATCATGAAATTCAGCGATGACACAACTGTGAATGACACTGACGATCACGTAAATAGTCACGCCGGCCCATCCGGCCTATTCGTATACCACGACGATACAAGCGAGACGAGCCGGCTGCCTGTAACTGTTGAAGACTATTTCGACCATATACATGAAGCGGTTCTGAATGGCGCCAACGTCGCGCTGATCACTCTCGACATCAAGTCACCCGCCGCACGGTATTTGGCGACTCTGCGAGCCACCGTGCTACTTCACCTGAATCACGGCGGCGTGAATGTCAACATCATCTACAGCGTTGGGACGCTCAAAGACGCTTCGGTTTTCGCCGGCGTCGACGGACACCTCGCTTTTCCCTCGACACTTACTGACAATGAAGGAATTATGGTCGACGGTGAGAACAATCCCGCCAATGTGCTTAATGAACTTTGGCAGGATGGTGGCATTCGACACATTGCATTCGGGAATGGGAGCCTCGGGGTCAGCCTGGGGCTAGCGCCCAATGTCGTACCAAGTATCGACGAAGCTTCGTACCTGCGCACGGCCGTCTACTGGGACAAGAGCCACTACGAAAATCCTGCCAGCGGCACCGGTTTCGGCGTCGCCATTCCGTATGCATATCCGATTCCCATGCCCGCGACTGAATCGCTGCCCTCGGCGCTCCTCAACAACGTCGACGGGCTCATTCCCGATGGAGATTTTCAGCCTCAGGTTTTCCAGATCACTGTTGACAATATCAGGCAGCTTCGGGATTACATCGATCATGATCCGGACCATTATGTCGCTACGGCCGTGGACAACCCCTTCTATGTGGCACCCGAGGCTTACGCATTATCGGTCGCGACGGACTCTGGAATACTTGCCGGCACGACGGAAACGATCACGTTCAAGCTGACCGGCAGCTGCGGTTCGGCCTCCATCGCCGTCGACGGAGATTTCTTGGGCCGCTTCCATCATGGCGACGTCACTTTCGTGACGTTGCCGAGCAAGAATCTCGGCACGTTGACGAGCCTACAACTGTTTTCCAGCGGAACGAACGACTGGAAACCGGGCCGGATCCAGGTCAACAGCGCTCGCTGGGGCATCCCGCTCGATCAGCATCTGCTTTTCGCCACCAACCCATCCGCCGACTTCACCGGGTTGGTTGTCAATTCGAGCGAGTCACCGTCGCTGCCAATCAGCGGCGGCCACGCGTGTGATAACACTCCGCCCAAAGCCAATCCAACCGCGGCTCCCTCTCCCGACGTGTACGGCTGGAACGACTCTGATGTCACCGTGACGTGGAATTGGACGGACGAGTCAGGCGGCAGTGGACTCAGGACAGGCGTTTGTGGCGATTCGACCGCCGGCCGCGCCGAGGGATCGTATCGCCTGCAGGCAACCTGCAGCGACAACGATGGCAACGAGAGCGTCGCCTCTTATAGCGTCCAAATCGATAAGACCGCTCCTGCCGTTCACTGCGGCGTGCCGGACGGAAAATGGCATCCGACCGATGTCTCCGTCACGTGTAACGGTTCCGACGGCCTTTCCGGCCTGGTAAATCCGGCATTTGCGACTTTTGCCCTCGGCACCGGGGTTCCTGTAAACACGGAAACCAGCAATGCATCCACAAGCTCCCGCGTCGTTGCGGATCAAGCCGGCAACACGACGACAGCGGGCCCCATCACGAGCTTCAAGGTCGACAAGAAGGCGCCGGTGATCACCATCAATCAACCCTCGAACGGTGGTCAATACACTCACGCCGATACGCTCCGTCTCGACTACAGCGTCACCGACGGCGGGTCCGGGGTGGCATCATTCCCGGCGACGCTGAACAATAGCGTCACCGTAGGCGGCCGCACTTTGGCTAGTGGCCAGGACATCGCGCTGCTCGCCTCCGCCCCACTGGGGCAGAATGTATTCGAGATCCAGGCTACGGATAACGTCGGTAACAAAAGGACGAGCACGGTGATATTCAACATCGTCGCCACTCCTCAAAGCCTCATCGCAGATCTCTCTCAACTGCAGGGCAACGGTCTGAATCAACGGGGCAATTCGCTGTCGTCGAAGCTCGCCGAGGGCGCGAACGACTTCGCGGCGGGCAACTTCACTGCTGCTAGGCTGGTTTACAACGCCTTCATCAATGAGGCCGTTGCCCAAACCGGCAAATCGATCACGCCCGCCGCCGCGGCGATCCTGATCGCCGACGCCCGATATGTCATTGGGCTCTGCCAGTAGGAATCGGTCGCGGACCACGGTCATGCCCTCCGCTCGCTCGACGCGGAGGGCATGAGCGTCTAGGACCGGCGCTTCATTGCCGGGGTGGCAGCGAGACCCTTCGGCTTCGCTCAGGGCAGGCTCCGCCAAGCTAGCCGGCGGGACGCCAGCGCTCCTTTCGCGGCGAAGTTACGATGGGTGGAGCTACAACGCGGCAGGCCCGTCCTTTGCTCTTCCGTACCCTGGAGGACATCAATGCGAAACGAGATGATTGGCGCCGTCGTACGGCGGGCCATCGAACATCCGGAGTTCAGGCAGAGGCTGGTCGACAATCCGCAGGAGGCGCTCACGTCGCACGGGTTCGTGCTGGAGAGCTCCGACCTCGCCGAAATCGAGAAAATCCGCACGCGGCTTGGCGGCGGCGACGCCGAGCAACAACTCGTCACGATCGCGGAACACTACGGCGTCAATCCGAAGCCGTAGCAGCCTCACGGCCGGCGCCCAGCCGGCCGTTTCCTTTTGTCCCCTGGCCCGTCATACAGGAGAAATTTGTGTTCCGGGCGACCGGTTCGGAACGGGAGCAAATTTCCAGGTCTCATACCTTTCAGGGGCAAACGCATACTGATGAGCGATCACTCGCTGAAGCGCGGTTTACTGTTCGGCATCCTTTCTCTTCTCGTCGCTGGCAGCGCATTCGCGGCCACGCCGGCGGGCCGCTACGAATCCAGGATGGTCTGGGATCCGGCCATCCATCGCGCCGTGCTCTTCGGCGGGCTCACCGCCATCGACGCCGGCACCAAGCTGCAGTACGACCTGGCCGACACGTGGGAGTGGACCGGCAGCCGCTGGCTCCAGGTTTTCCCCGCGCACAATCCGCCGGCGCGTTCCGGTGAGTCGATGGTCTTCGACTCCGCCAGAAATCGTGTGGTGATCTTCGGCGGCCGTCAGGGCAAGCTGAATCTCAACGACACCTGGAGTTTCGACGGCAACGACTGGACTGAGATCAAGACCGCCAACGCTCCCTCGGTTCGCGAAATCGCCGGCGCGGCGTACGACTCCGTGCGCGACCGCATCGTTCTCTTCGGCGGTACGCAGCAGACCTACAGCACCGACGGCAAGACCCTCACCGAAACGCCGCTCCACGACACATGGGAGTTCAACGGCACGAACTGGACGCAGATCCTCACCGACGGTCCCGCAGTCACCAAGGCCCTCCTCGAGTACGACCCGGTCCGCAAACAGACCATCATGCTCGGCGTCAACACCAGCGCGGCCACCGTCATGTTCGCGTGGGATCCGGCGGCCGCGACGTGGAAGTCGCTGACTCCCACAGTCCTGCCGACTTGCGCCAACGAAGGCGCGATGACGTGGCAGACGTCGAACAACACCATCCTCTACACCGGCGGCGTCTGCGCCACGAGCACCGGCACCGAGGAGACGTATGAGTGGGATGGGACGAACTGGACGAAGATCGACTTGACGCTCTTCGCCGGTGCGTACCTCGCACCCGCGCTGACGTTCGATCAGGACCGCCAGGTCGCCGTTCTCTTCGGCGGTGCGCCGGTGTCCGGCTTCCTCAACACGGGAACGTTCACCTACGCGAACAAAGCCTGGACCGGAGTCGGCGACATCGACTATCCCGCGCCGCGCTCGCTCTTCACCTTCACGACCGATCCGGTCAACAAAATCATCTACCTGTACGGCGGCGTCAACGACGTCACCGCCTTTTTCGACTTCTGGATTTATCAGAACGGCATGTTCCGCGCGCAGCTCGACGCGGCGCAGCCGACCGATTGCGGATCGCCGATCGGCGCGTTCGACACCGACCGCTCCAGGCTGGTTGTCCTCTGCTCCGGCAGCGCTACGTGGGAGTACGACGGCACGAAGTGGACGCAGTTCGATGCCACGAAAACCGCGCCGCCGCCGCACCGCTTCTCGAGCCTCGTCTATGACCAGAACCTGAAGAAGACCGTTTTCTTCGGCGGGCTCGACGTCAGCGGCATCTATCTCGATCAGACCTGGACCTTCGACGGAACCGCGTGGTCGCAGGTGAAGAAAAATCCCGCTCCTTCGCGGACGCTGACGTCGATGTGGTACGACCCGATCCTGAAGAAGACCGTCCTCTACGGCGGCCTCGGGCGTCTGACGTCGGACTCCCGCCTGACGCGCTTCGACGACATGTGGTCGTTCGATGGCACCGGCTGGACGCAGATCAAGCCAAGCGCCACGCCCGGCATGCGCTATGGCGCTGAGGTTGGCGTCGATCCGGCGACCGGCCACGCCATCGTGTTCGGCGGAATCCGCGTCGACACCGATGCAAACAGCAATCAGGTGCAGGTCTACGCGAACGACACGTGGGATTGGGACGGCACAGCCTGGAAGAAGATCACTTCGACTCTCACGCCGCCCGCGCGCGAGAACGGCGGCATCGCGGTCGATCCGATCCGCAACCAGCTGGTGATGTTCGGCGGCTACAGCGGCTTCTATCACTCCGACGTCTGGAACTTCGCGAACGGCCAGTGGTCGCAGGTGATGGAAGTCCTGAACCGGCGCCGCGCCTCGCGCTGACGCAATTGCGATTCACACTTTGCGAGGACGGCCACCGCGGCCGTCCTCGTGCTATTTTTGACAGTCCATGAGCGAATCCCTCATCACGCAGCCGCCTGCGTTTCCGCCCGCGCTCTTCCGCCGCAGCATTGCCGACGCCCTTGAGATGGCGCATGGCGTCGACGCCATCGCCGCTGAGGAGCGCGCGGCATCGCTGGCCAAACGGTCGCTGAAGAAAGAGTCGAAGGTGTGGGGCCTGAAGCTGATCATCAGCATGATGGACCTCACCACACTCGAGGGAAAAGACACGCAGGGCAAGGTGTGGGCGCTCTGCCAGAAGGCCATCCGGCCCGACCCGTCTGACCGGGACGTCCCGCACGTTGCCGCGGTCTGCGTCTATCCGGCCATGGTGCCGTTCGTGAAGCAGGCCGTGGCCGGAACGGGCATTCACATCGCCTCCGTCGCGACCGGATTTCCGAGCGGGCAGACCTACATCGACGTGAAAGTCTCCGAGACGCGGCAGGCCGTCGCCGCCGGCGCCGACGAGATCGACATGGTCATCGACCGCGGCGCGTTTCTGTCCGGCAACTATCAGAAAGTGTTCGATGAGATCGCCGAGGTCAAGGAAGCGTGCGGCCCGGCGCATCTGAAAGTGATTCTCGAGACGGGCGAGCTGGCCAATTACGACCAGGTCCGCAAAGCGTCGCTGATCGCCATGTTCGCCGGCGCCGATTTCATCAAGACGTCGACCGGCAAGGTGACGACGAACGCGACGCTGCCGGTGACGCTGGTGATGCTCGAAGCGATCCGCGATTTCCTGCACGTCACCGGCAAGAAAATCGGAATGAAGCCTGCCGGCGGCATCGCCAACGCGAAACTCGCCCTCGCGTACCTCGTGCTGTTGTACGAGACGATGGGCGGCGAGTGGATGACTCCCGATCTTTTCCGTTTCGGCGCGTCGTCGCTGCTCAATGACGTGCTGATGCAATTGCGAAAAGAGAAAACGGGGGCGTATCAGTCAGGGGATTACTTCACGCTGGATTAACTACAGAGGACACAGAGACATCTTTGGTGAAAACAAGTTCGAAAGACGCAATGACCACACTTGAAACAAGAGACCGTCTAACCCCCGGCGCCGCGTCCAGCGCATTGGCCGAATGGCATTATTCGCCGTCGCTGGAAGCAACGGATCACGTAAAGATCCAATCGCGTTACAACCTCTTTATCGGCGGCAAATTCGTCGAGCCGCATTCGAAGCGCTGGTTCGAGACCATCAATCCGGCCACGGAAGAGACGCTCTCCGAAATGGCGGAGGCGGATGCGGAAGACGTCGATCGCGCCGTCAAAGAAGCGCGCCGCGCGTACGAGAAAACGTGGCGGAAATTGCCCGCCTCCGAACGGGCCAAATACATTTTCCGCATTGCGCGCCTGATTCAGGAAAAATCGCGCGGCCTTGCGGTCGCTGAAACGATGAACGGCGGCAAGCCGATCAAGGAATCGCGCGACGTCGACATCCCGCTCGCCGCCGCGCACTTCTTCTATTACGCCGGGTGGGCCGATAAACTCGAATACGCCTTCCCCAATCGCAACGTTTCTGCAGTCGGCGTCGCGGGACAGATTATCCCCTGGAACTTCCCGCTGCTCATGGCGGCGTGGAAACTGGCGCCGGCGCTGGCGGCCGGAAACACGATCGTCCTGAAGCCGGCCGAAACGACGTCGATCACGTCGCTGATGCTCGCCGAGATCATCCAGGAAGCCGATCTTCCGCCGGGCGTCGTCAACATCATCACGGGTGCTGGCGCGACCGGAGCCGCGCTCGTCAATCACTCCGACGTCGACAAGATCGCCTTCACAGGGTCGACCGAGGTCGGCAAACGGATTCAGAGATCGGTGGCCGGCACAAAGAAAAAACTGACGCTGGAACTGGGCGGCAAAGCGCCGAACATTGTCTTTGAAGACGCGCCGATCGATCAGGCCGTCGAAGGAATCATCAACGGCATCTACTTCAATCAGGGGCATGTCTGCTGCGCCGGCTCGCGGCTCTTTTTGCAGGAATCGATTCTCGAGCCAGTGGTCCGCAAACTGCGCGAGCGCATCGGAACGCTGCGCGTCGGCAATCCGCTCGATAAGAACACGGACGTCGGCGCGATCAACTCGCGCGCGCAACTCGAAAAGATTCAGGAACTGGTCGAGAGCGGTACCGAGGAAGGGGCGGAGATTTTTCAGTCCTCGTGCAGCGTCCCCGATCGCGGCTTCTGGTTCCGCCCGACCTTCTTTACAGGCGTCGCCGCGTCGAGCCGCATCGCACAGGAAGAGATTTTCGGACCGGTATTATCGGTATTGACGTTCCGCACACCGGAAGAAGCGCTCGAGAAGGCCAACAACACGCCGTACGGATTGTCGGCCGGCATCTGGACCGAAAAAGGATCGCGCATTCTCAAGATGGCGCAGAAACTCCGCGCCGGCGTGATCTGGGCCAATACGTACAACAAATTCGATCCGGCATCGCCCTTCGGCGGCTACAAGGAATCGGGATTCGGCCGCGAAGGCGGATTGCACGGACTGGCGCCGTACGTGGTGTTGTCATGAGACTGAACGTCCGCAAGACTTACAAGCTCTACATCAACGGCGAGTTCCCGCGAACGGAATCCGGCCGCTTCTATGCCGTCAAAGGCAAAGGGGGAGAGTTGCTCGCCAACGCCTGCCGCGGATCGAGAAAAGACCTGCGCAATGCCGTGCAGGCAGCGCGAAAAGCATTTCCCGGATGGAGCGGAAAGACAGCCTTCAATCGCGGGCAGATTCTGTATCGCCTCGCGGAAGTCTGCGAGTCGCGTTCCGCCGAATTAGTCGACGAGTTGCGCCGCCAGGGCTCGCCCGCGGCCGACGCCCGCCGCGAAGTGGCCGCGCTCACCGATCGCTGGGTCTACTACGCCGGCTGGAGCGACAAATACCCCCAGGTCTTCGGCTCCGTCAATCCGGTGGCCGGCCCGTATTACAACTTCACGGTGCCCGAACCGACCGGCGTCGTCGGCGTGGTCGCTCCCGAAGAGCCGTCGCTCCTCGGCCTGATCAGCCGCATCGCGCCCGCCATCGTCGGCGGCAACACCGTCGTCGCCATCACTTCCGAGTCGCGTCCGCTGGCCGCCATCACCCTCGGCGAGATTTTCGAGACCAGCGACGTCCCCGCCGGCGTCGTCAACCTCATCTCCGGCCTGAAGTCGGAACTGGTGCCGTGGCTGGCGTCGCACATGGACATCAACGCCATCGATACGACCGGCGTCGCCGATGACGCCATCCCTGGCGTGCAGAAGACCGCCGCCGAGAATGTCAAGCGCGTCGTGCACTTCAACGCCGGCAAGATCGGATGGGACGATGCCTCGCGTTCACAGTCGCCGTACGCCATCTTCGACTTCCAGGAGATGAAGACGGTCTGGCACCCGATCGGGATGTAGCGGCAGAGCCTTCCAAAAACATAGAGACGCGCAGCCTCGGCGGCTGTAAGTTGCACGCCGTCGCTGATCCGAAAACTGCAGCGACCCAGTGGGCGCACTCTAGCGCGCCAGCCCGTTGCGACGGCCGAGCAACGGGCATTTTTTTATCCCGTTTGCCGCAACTGCCGCGCGGCCAGGGCGAGGTCGACGCCGGAAACGAGATCGTCGCCGATCTGGGCGGCTGGCAGAACGGTCGCCGAGAGCAGCGCGCGCCGCACCGTTTCCGCGGGCGAGGCGATGATCAGCAGGACCAAATTGCCGCTGTACTTCGCCTCGAGGCGCCGGGCCAGTGCAATCGCGCGCAAGGCCGGCAATTCGAGGACGACCGCATCGACGTGCGGCTCGCCGGCCAGCGTTTCGACGACGGCGTCATCATCGATCTTGCTGATCATGTAGCCGGCGGCGCGCAGCATTTCGGCGGCCGGAGAAACAGCCCGGTCAGTTCGCAGAAGCAGATGCGGAACCAGTTGCGACATCGGTCATCTCCCTTTGTTGAGCTCTGCGCAGCGCGCGATGCTGCTGGATCCACGTCTTCACGCGAGCGACCGCCTGCATCGCGTCTTCCGATTTCGGGAGGATGCCGTCGGCCCCGAACTCTTCGGCATTCGCCGCCAGCTCCGACACCGGCCGTCCGGAGAAAAGGATCACCAGCGCATTTGTGTGACGGAGAACCCGTTCGCGGCCGAGCTTGAAGAATGCTTCGCCGGAGAGAGCGCGGAGGCTGAGGTCGAGCAGGATGACCTCCGGATCGGCCCTGCGGAGAATCAGCGGCAGAGTGATCACCGAGTCGTGCGTGGTCACGTCCATTCCTTCCATCTCCAGGAGCATCTTCATCCCTTCCAGCACCTCGGGATGGTCGTCGACGATGAGCACGCGGCCGCGGTCGGGCAGAGCGCTCTTCATGACGCGGCCGCCTGAACGCGCCGAACCAGTCCGGCCAGCGATTGCGGCAGCACGGGCTTGATGAGGTAATCGTCGATCCCGTACTTCAGCCGCGCTTCGTTCTGATAACGCGTGTGTTTGTAGATGGCTGTCATGATGGCGATGTGCGGCCGGTAGCCGCCGTCGATGCGCCGGATGAAGCGCGAAATCTCGAAGCCGTGCATCTCCGGCAGCAGCCCGTCCAGCAGGATCAGGTCAGGACGTTTCTCGCCGGCCACGCGAATGGCCTCATAGCCGCTGCTGGCCGTCAGCGCTTCGATACCCATTTCGCCGAACTGTTCGATGAGCGACCAGCGCAACTTCCGCTCGTCCTCCACGATCAGCACCGTCGGCAGCGCCGCCGCCACTTCGAGATACGGCACCCGAGGAACTGCAATCTCCGCAACACTCATAGTCACTGCCTCTTTTCTCTCTTGGACTCGGATGCCATTAGTCCAAGGGCGCTGCCACGAGGCGCAACTATCTAAGTCGTTGATTCAATGGGAGAAGGGCGTCGTCGAAGACTCAGGCTGCCGTTCGGATTCCGGATGAGTGTTCGAAATCAGGACGCTTCGTCCACAGGCGGGGTGTCGAATGATTGCGGATTGGTCCGCCTGCTACGGCGATTTTGTTCCTTGAACCATTCGAGCAGTTCCGGAGTCATCGGTTTCGGCGGTACGAAAAGAGGATTCTCGCTGGTTTCCGGCTGCTCGTTCTTCGAAGGTAGACGAGGGGGTGCGATTGCCATTTGCGAGCTCCTTGCGTAAGTCGATGAAGGTTCGATCCCACCAACCAGTGCGGTCTGAGGGACCGGCAAAGAATGAATACACCTGCACGGCCTCAACCCAGGGAGGCAATATGATATTCGCTGATTCAGATTGCGTCGCTCCCGGTTCGATAAAGAATCCGAACTCCTCACCTGCCAACGTAGCTTCGGTGATAAGCGGCCACGGGGCAGCCGACTCCGAGAACGCCTTCGCCGTCACTTCTTCATCGCCCCCGCGACCTGTAGGGAGAAGCAGATCCGCTCGATATCGCCACTCAGAGAGTTGGACGCGCGTCTTGCCGACGTTTCGAATAGTGGCGGTTACCTTGAGCAGCCAACTATTCGGGAACTGGATGACCGTCACTGATTGCTTGACGTCGATTGCAGCTGCATCGCTTCGTTGCTTGACGTAGATACGGAGGCTCCACAGGGCACCGAGGCAGAGGGCGATGATGGTCAAGAGGTCTTTGACAATTCCGACCGCTCTTCCTTGCTCGTCAATCGAATAACCCTTCGCGATGCACCATCCCAGGAAAAGGAACGCCGCGAACGCGATAAGGACGCCGACGAGGACCGTTTTGGCAAGTGGCAAGCCTTGGCCTCTCATCGACGTAAACCCTCAGAAGTGGTCGCCATCCAACTGAGGGGAGTGCGGAAATCAACAAAACCCTACCCGGCTACTTCACCTTCGTCCCCGCGGGAACTCCGGCATCGACGCTGAGCAGCGACGGTTCGCCGTCGAGGGAGGCGGCGAGGATCATGCCGTTGGATTCGATGCCCATCAGTTTGGCGGGTTGAAGATTCGCGACGATGACGATCTTGCGTCCGACCAGTTCTTCGGGGGTGTACTTCGTGGCGATGCCTGCGACGATCGTGCGTTCTTCCTCGCCGGTGAAGACGGTCATCTTCATCAGCTTTTTCGATTTCGGGACGCGTTCGGCGGCGCGGACTTCGGCGACGCGGAGGTCGATCTCGAAGAATTGATCGATGGTGACTTTGGCGATGTCGGGCGGCGCGGCTTGCGTCGTTTCGATTGGCGGGCCGGCATTCGCGGGCGTTTCTGCAGCAGGCGCCGCGGGGGCTGCGGGTGTTTCGGATTTCTCTTCCATGGTTCCTCCGTGGATGTACGCGGCGGCATCGATGCGGGGAAACATCGCGTCGGTGGCGCGGACCGCGACGCCGTTAGGCAGGCTGCCCCATTGCAGCGCGTCGCGGGTGATGAAATCGGGATTCGCGCCGAGGCGGGTGAGCGCTTCGCGCGTGGTGGCGGGCATGAAGGGGGCCATCATCACCCAGACGATGCGCTGTGCTTCGAGCGTGTTCCAGAGGATGCGCGAGAGCGACTCGTCCGCGCCGGTCTCTTTGAACTTCTTCCACGGCTCGCGGTTGACGATGTAGGCGTTCACGGCCACGAGCAGCTTCCAGGCGGCGTCGAGCGCGCGTCCGAACGCCAGCTCGTCCATCGCCTTCAGATACTCCGGCACGACCTGCTCCGACATCCGCAGCAGTTCGTTGGCGGGGCACGACACCGGTGGCGTCTTGCCGCCGAAGTACGTGTCGGTCATCTTGATCGCGCGCGAAAGGGTGTTGCCGAGGTCATTGGCGAGGTCCGCGTTGTAGCGGGCCAGGAAAGCCTCGTCCGAGTAGTTCTGATCCTGGCCGAACACCATCTCGCGCAGCAGGAAGTAGCGCAGCGAATCGGCGCCGAACTCCTCGATGATGTTGTACGGCCGCACCACGTTGCCGAGCGACTTCGAGATCTTCTGATTGTCGCGAAGCCACCAGCCGTGTCCGACGATCTGCTTCGGCAGCGGCAGTCCGGCGGCCAGCAGGAACGCGGGCCAGTAGACGGCGTGGAATCGGGTGATGTCCTTGCCAACCAGATGGAGATCGGCGGGCCAGTAGTGATCGAAACGCGGGTGGTCCGGAGCGCCGAAGCCGAGGGCCGAGATGTAGTTCGTCAGCGCCTCCATCCAGACGTAGATCACGTGATCGGGATAGCCGGGGAACGGAATGCCCCAGCTGATGGCCGTACGCGAGATCGACAGATCTTTGAGACCCTGCTCGACGAACGACACGATCTCATTCATACGCGTCGGCGGATAGACGAAGTTCGGATTCTTGCGGTAGTGCTCGAGCAGCGGCTCCGCGTAGCGCGACAATTTGAAAAAGAAATTGCGCTCGTTCGTCATCTCGACGGGATGGCCGCTTTCGTCCTTGCCGTCGCGGACCTGGTTGTCGGGGATGAACGTCTCCTCGCTCTGGCAATACCAGCCGACGTGCTCGCCGAGGTAGATGTCGTCCGGAATCCGCTCCTGGATGCGCTGGATCAGTTCCAGCACGCCGAGGCGGTGGCGCTGCTCGGTGGTGCGGATGAAATCGTCGTGGCTGATGTCGAGCTTGCGCCACATCTCGTGATGCTTGGCCACGACGCGGTCGGCCAGCTCGATGGGGAGGATTCCCTCCTTCGCCGCGGCGCGCTCGATCTTCTGGCCATGCTCGTCGGCGCCGGTGAGGAACCAGACGTCGTCGCCCATCCGGCGGCGATGCCGGGCGATGACGTCGGCCACGACGTTCTCGTACATATGCCCGATATGCGGATCGTCGTTGACGTAATGGATGGCGGTAGTGATGTAGAACTTGCTCATGGCGAAAGGGGAGGGATTGTAGCGCGTTGCTTCGGCCGGGCTGGGTTGGCGCGAACGTTGTAATATTTACGTCTGAACGCCAGGGGGAGGGCGAGAAGCCATGAGCTACGGACGTAGCCGCGTTGTTCCGGTTGGCGTTTTTGTATTCGCGTTTCTTGCGTTCCCGGCATTTGCCGTTCTTCCCACGCACGTCAACGGGGCGCCGGCTCCGACGCCGACGATCTCCTTCTCCGCTACGCCTGACGACATCGCCACCGGTCAAACCTCCACTCTGGTCTGGGACACGACCAACGCAACCTCGGTCACGATCGACAACGGTATCGGCGCGCAGCCGGTCTCTGGCTCCGTGGTCGTGCAGCCGACGCTGACCACGACGTACACGCTGACTGCGAGCGGACCCGGCGGCACGGTGAGCAGTCCGGTCACGGTCACCGTCACCAATCGTCCGATCATCAGCTTTGTCGGCAATCCGTCATTGATCGTGTCCGGCCACCCGGCGACGCTGTTCTGGTCCGTCTCGAATTCACGGAGCATTTTTATCGACAACGGCGTCGGGTTCGTGGCGCCGAGCGGCTCGATCGACGTTTTTCCAACCACTACGACGACGTACACGATGACCGCGGTCGGGAACGCTGGAGACTCGTTCGCGGCGGTCACGGTCAACGTGATCGAGGTGCCGAAGATCCTTTCGTTCACTGCCACACCTTCCGCGATTGCGCCGGGAGGGACGTCGACGCTGGAGTGGAGCGCGAGCGGCGTCCAGTTCGTGACCATCGATCCGATCGGCGGCGAGTTCGCAAACGGATCGATCGACGTTTCGCCGGCGAAGACGACCACATATCGCATCACCGCCTCGAACGAGGCGGGAACGGCCACTGCGACGGTCATCGTCACGGTGATCGTTCCGACGCCGCCGAAACATCGCGCCGTGAAGCACTGACGCGCAGCGGCGTTCGCGCCGAGAAACTGCGCGGAGTGTCCGTCTTGACTCCTGCAAGGCAAACATCCGTTTGCCCGACCCGGCAAGGTCACAGAACAGGAGAGAGAGCATGTCTTACGCACGTCGCGGCGTTGTGCTGATCGCCCTTTGTCTATCCACAGTCCTTACCTTCCCATCCTTCGCAGGAACACTCCGTCCGAAGGCCGAATCGCGCGGAACGATCGTCGGATCGAAGTCCGTCCATGCCGAGGCAGCGGGGATCTTCTTCAGCGGCAACTTCGGCTACGGAATCGGCGGCGGGCAGGCCGTGCTCAAGGCCGACAACGTCACCAATCCCAATGGCAGTGCCTCGGGGCCGTTGCGCTTCGCGTTGTGGTGGACACCAACGCCGTATCCGGCGGCAGGCAACATCGTCGCCACGTACGACATCACGTCGTCGCTGGCCGCCAACTCGTCGACGGGCGCGGTCAACCCCGGCAATACCGGCGTTCCGTTCACGCAGCCGCCGACCGGCTGCTACAACGTCGCGCTGGTGCTGGAAGAGAACGTCGGCGGGACGTGGACCGAGCGTGACTACGGCAACTTCTCGCTGAAATTCGATATCGGCGGCGGCTGCATCACGTCCTTCACCGCCAGTCCGAGCAGCGTGTCTCCGGGATCATCGTCGACGCTGTCGTGGACCACGGGCGGCGGCTCCGTCACCAGCGTCAGCATCGACAATGGCGTCGGTTCGAAGCCCGCCAATGGATCCGCGCCGGTCACTCCGGCGTCGACCACGACGTACACGCTGAGCGCGTTCACGACTGCGAACTCGGTTCCCCCATCCGCGCAGACGACCGTCACGGTGAATTCAACGCCGGCACCGACAGCCACCTTCTCCGCAGCGCCGACGTCGATCATCGCCGGCCAGTCGTCGACACTCACATGGTCGACGACGAACGCCACGACCGTCTCCATCGACAACGGAGTCGGAAGCAAACCGGCGTCGGGAACCGCAAACGTAAGTCCGGCGTCGACCACGACCTACACGCTGACGGCGAACGGCCCCGGAGGGACGACGACCAAGACGGCTACGGTCACGGTCACGCAGCCGGCGCCGGCGATAACCTTCTCCGCGACGCCGGCCAACATCGCCTCCGGTCAATCGTCGACGCTCGTCTGGAGCACGACCAATGCGACCTCGGTGACCATCGACAACGGCGTCGGGAGCAAACCGCTGTCGGGTTCGGCCACGGTCAGTCCCGCCACGACCACGACCTACACGCTGACCGCGAACGGTCCGGGCGGAACGCTGACCAGTCAGGCCACGGTCACGGTCAGCAACCGGCCGAGCATCACCTTTGTCGCATCGCCGGCATCGATCGTCATCGGCACGTCATCGACGCTGACCTGGCTCGTGTCGAACGCCACGTCCGTCTCGATCGACAACGGAATCGGCGCGCAGCCGGCCAGCGGTTCGATGTCGGTTTCACCGGGGCAGACGACGACGTACACGCTCACCGCCACCGGCGCGGGCGGCACGTCGACCTCGCAGGCGACCGTCACGATCATCGATGTACCGAAGATTACGTTCACCGCGACGCCGTCAACGATTTCCGCGGGAGGTTCGTCGACGCTGCAGTGGGCCGTGACCAGCGTCGATTTCGTAACGATCGATCACGGCGTCGGGACGGTGTTCGCGCTCGGATCGACCAGCGTGTCGCCGGCATCGACCACGACGTACAAGCTCACAGCAACGAATGCCGCGGGATCGGCAACGGCGACAGCGACCGTCACGATCGGCACGCCCGCACCGCCGAAACATCGCGCCGTAAGACACTGAAGGTCATGCCCTCCCAGCCAAACGATGGATGGGAGGGCACTTCTCGGCGGCGAAGCTGCCCTAAGAACCGTAGCCCCCAGCTTTAGCTGGGGGTTTTCGGGTTGCGCGATCTCGTGAGCCCGCTTGAGCGGGCGAAAGAAAGCTTTCTCTCGCCCGCCAAGGCGGGCTCACAAATCAATACGCACGCTCTACCCCACGGGTGAACCCCGTGGGCTACGGTTCTCACGCCGGCTTCGCCGACGGCCGGAGTTTCTACCGCGCTCATGCCGCCAAACTCCATTGAAATCGCGAAGCGCTAAGATGCGGGCGCTTCTGTCGATGTTCACAACGATCCCACTGGCCGGGCCTCGCGTCTCGTTGCGGCCGCTCGCGCTGCCGACGGAACATGGCGGATGGGGATTCCTCCTCGAGCCGATCGCGCTCGGAATGGCGGTACGTCCGTCGTGGGGTGGCGCGTTGATCGCCGTCGCATTCGTATTCGGATTCCTGACGCGGCAACCGCTGCGGCTCGTGCTGCAGGACTTGTTGCGCCGCAAGTCGTATCCGCGCACGCGCTGGTGCTGGACGTTCGCACTTTTGTACGCGTTCGCGGCATGCGCCGCGCTTGCGGCGGCCGTCGTCATCAGCGGCTGGACGGCGATCTTTCCGATCGCCGTCGCCGCTCCGCTTGGAATCACGCAGATCTTCTACGACGCGCACAATCGCGGGCGCGCGTTGCTGCCGGAGCTCGCCGGCGCGCTGGCGATGACGTCGAGCGCCGCCGCGATCGCGCTCGCGGGCGGCATGCGCATCGCGCCGGCGCTCGTACTTTCGGCGGTCATCGCATCGCGCGCGATTCCATCCATCGTCTTCGTGCGCACGCTCATGCAGCGCGCGCACGGACAGGCGTCCCCGTCGTGGCCGGCCATCCTGCTGCACGCCATCGCCATCGTGCTCGTCGCGCTTTGTGCCACAAAGCTGGCCGTGCTGGCGATGATCGTCCTCTTGGCGCGCGCCGTCTGGACGCTTGCGCGGCCGGTTCCGCGCGCCAAAACGATCGGCTATCGCGAGCTCGCATACGGCGCGATGACGGTCATTCTGGCCGCGGCGTGAGTCTGGCGAGCTATGCCGCTAACTTATTGATTTAACAGCTAGTAAGCGCCCCCAAAAACAGGTTCAGCAATTGCAATGTCCTTCGCAGCCAAAAGACGGCAGGGAGGGCAGTAATGCAGTCTTCAACAGAGTCGGTAGCCTCGACAGGGATCGCGGGGCTGGATGCAATCCTCGGCGGAGGTTTTCCGAAAGATCACGTTTATCTGATTCAGGGCGATCCCGGCGCGGGCAAGACCACGCTCTCGCTGCAGTTTCTCCTCGAAGGCCTCAAGCTCGGCGAGACGGCCCTTTACATCACGCTTTCCGAAACGCGGCGCGAGCTGCACGCGGTGGCGAAATCGCATGGATGGTCGCTCGACGGCGTCCAGATTCACGAGCACCTCGTGCGCGAGGAGACGCTCAGCGAAGAAGAGGACACGACGATTTTCCATCCCTCGGAGATCGAGCTCGGACAGACGGTCTCGCGCATCCTGGAAGAGGTCGAACGCGTCAATCCGCAGCGCGTCGTCCTCGATTCGCTCTCCGAAATCCGGCTGCTGTCGCAGAGCAATCTTCGCTATCGAAAACAGATCCTGGCGCTCAAGCAGTACTTCACCAACCGCGGCGCGACGTCGCTCTTTCTCGATGACCGCACCTCGGAAGGGAACGATCTGCAACTGCACAGCGTGCCGCACGGCGTCATCGTGCTGGAGCGCCGCGCGCCGCTGTATGGAGCGCCGCGTCGCCGGCTCGAGATCATCAAACTGCGCGGCGTCGACTTTCGCGGCGGCTATCACGACTTCACCATCCGGCGCGGCGGCATCGAGCTTTATCCGCGCCTGGTCGCGGCGCGGGAAGGCGGCAGTGGCGGCGAAGGGCATCTGGCCAGCGGCATCGCGGAGATCGACGCCCTCCTCGGCGGAGGTCTCGAGCTCGGATCGAGCACATTGATCATGGGGCCGGCCGGCGTCGGCAAGTCGACGCTGGCCACGCAATACGCCGTCGCCGCCGCGAAGCGCGGCGAAAAAGCTGCGCTGTTCATCTTCGACGAGAGCCGCCGCAGTCTGCTGAAGCGCTCCACTGCCGTGGGGATGGACCTGGTTGAACCGCTGAAGAGCGGTCTCGTCACCGCGCAGCAGGTCGATCCGGCGGAGCTTGCGCCCGGCGAGTTCGCCAACCTCGTGCGCGACGCCGTCGAAAAGCACGGTGCGCGAACCGTCGTCATCGACAGTTTGAACGGCTATCTCAACGCCATGCCCGAGGAGCGCTTTCTCACGCTGCACCTGCACGAGATGCTCACGTACCTCGGCGATCACGGCGTGGCCACGATCCTGGTCATGGCGCAGCACGGCCTGATCGGCTCGAACATGATTTCGTCGGTCGACGTCAGCTACCTCGCGGATTGCGTGGTCCTGCTGCGCTACTACGAGGCGGAAGGGGAGTTGCACAAAGCGATCTCGGTCATGAAGAAACGCAGCGGCGACCACGAGAAAGCCATTCGCGAGTTCAGCATGGGCGAGGGCGGCTTGAACGTCGGGCCTCCGCTCAAACACTTCCGCGGCATTCTTTCGGGCATCCCCATCGTCGAAGACAAATGAGTGCATTGATCGAACAGAAAGTCGAGAGCGGGAGCCGTCCGCTCCGCATTCTGCTCCTCGCACCGACGGGGCGGGATGCGGAGACGACCGTGCAGATCCTGTCGCGCGCGGGTTTCGCGTCCGAGGCCTGCGCGGACGCGGAGGAGCTCTGCCGCGCGATCGAAGAAGGCGCCGGCCTGGCCATCATCACGGCCGAGGCGTTGACGCCGCGCGCCATGCGCCGGCTGGCGCAGACGTTCGCCGCGCAGCCGCCATGGTCGGAAATCCCGCTGATGATTTTCGTGGCGCAGCCGGAGATGGATCGCGCCGCGCGCTCGTTCGAAGCGCTGGGGCCGCGCGCGCACGTGACGCTCGTCGACCGTCCGATTCACGTCAAGACACTCCTCAGCTCCGTTCGCACAACGCTGCGCAGCCGACTGCGCCAGTACGACATCCGCGACCTGCTGGCCGAACAACAGAAGCTGCTGGAGAAGGAACGCGCCTCGGCGTTGCGGCTGTCGGGACTGGCGGAAGCATCGCTGGCCATCGCTTCCGCGCTGTCGCTCGACGACGTCCTGAAGATGATCGCCGATCAGGCATCGAAGGTGATCAATTCGGCGTTCGCATTGATCTGGCTCAAGGTGAAGGAGAACGCCGGCAGCCGGACGATCATGGCCATGTCGGCCGATGCCAGCGGAGCGCGCCATGCGATTGACGAGCGCTCGGAACTGCTGCTCGACTCGATCGCGCACGGGATCCGCGGCTCGATGAAACTGAGCGGCGAGGAGTTGCAGAAACACGGCGGTGCGCCGCTGTTCGAAGGACTGCGCACGCTGCTGGCCGCGCCGCTGCTGGAACGCGAAGGCGAACCGGCCGGTCTGCTGATGCTCGCCGAAAAGCCGAACGCCGAATTTACGGCGGACGACGAAACGGTCCTCACGCAGCTCGCGCAGATGGCGTCGGTCGCCGTGCAGAACGCGCGGCTCTATCGCGAAGCGCAGGACGCCAATCGCGCCAAAGACGATTTCCTGGCAACGCTCGCGCACGAGCTGCGGACGCCGATGACCGGGATTCTCGGCTGGGTGCAGATGCTCAAGTCCGATGGGATGGAGCAGGGGGACATGGCGGCGGCCATCGAGATGATCGAGAGCAGCACACGCGTGCAGGCGCGGCTGGTCGAGGATCTGCTCGACGTCTCGCGCATCATCGCCGGCAAGCTTCGCGTCGATCTCGCGCCGGTCGAACTGCGGCCGGTCGTGGAAGCGGTCGTAGAGATGTTTCACGCGCGCGCCGACGAGCGCAGAATCACACTCGAAACGGAGATCGAGGAGCGGCCGCTCAGTGTCTACGGCGACGAAACGCGGCTGCACCAGGTCATCTGGAACCTGCTCTCGAACGCCATCAAGTTCACCCCCGAGGGTGGACGCGTTCGCGTGCAACTGCAGTGCTCCGAAAGCAAGGCCATCCTGTGCGTGTCGGATACCGGACAAGGGATCAGTCCCGAGTTTCTGCCGTACGTGTTCGAACGTTTCCGCCAGTTCGACAACAGCACCGTGCGCCAGCAGGCCGGCCTCGGGCTCGGCCTGGCCATCGTGCGTCACCTCGTGACGTTGCACGGCGGCCAGGTCGCCGCGGCGAGCGAGGGCATCGGAAGCGGGACGACGTTCACCATCACCCTGCCGCTGCTGGCCGTGCGCGTGGAGCGCTCCGAGCTGCAGCAGCTCCGCTCCAAGCCGGAGATCCCAAAGCTGAACGGCCTCAGGATTCTCGTCGTCGATGACGACGACGAAGCGGGCAACCTCGTCGCGCTCGTCCTCAATCAATTAGGCGCCGATGCGCAAGCTGTCACGTCCGTTGCAGCAGCGGTGAAGTCGCTTCGCAGTTTTCCCGCGGACATCGTGGTCAGTGATATCGCCATGCCCGGAGAAGACGGTTACGCGATGATGCGCCGCCTGCGCGAAATCGAGCCGGAGCTGGGCCGCCAGATCCCGACGATGGCGTTGACGGCATATGGCCGCCCCGAGGATCGCAGCCGCATTCTCGCGTCCGGATTTCAAAAATACATTCAAAAGCCGGTCGAACCGGTGGAGCTGGCCCGCGCGATCGAGTCGCTCAGGCGGAATTGATGGCGATGAACGTCCTGGTAGTCGACGACGATGCGGCAATCCGAACGCTGGTGACGCGCGTCTTCGCGAGGCGTGGGGACAAGGTCACCAGCGCGATCGATGGCGACGCGGCGATCGACTGCCTCAAGCTCCACTCCTTCGATCTGGTCGTGCTCGATCTGATGATGCCGCGCACGGACGGCTTCGGCGTGCTCGCGTACCTTTCGACCGCCGCAGGCAACCGGCCGAAGATCATCGTCATGACCGCCGCCGTCCCCGGACTCGTAGACAAAGTGCCCGAGGAGGCAGTCGTCGGCGTGCTCGGGAAACCGTTCGATCTGCACGCCCTGGTCGCGCTCGCTGAAAACGCGTTCCCATCGGATACCGCTCCTGCGGCGTAAAGCGCTGCTGCACCGCGACTTGTGCAGTTGGCTCCTCCGTTGCTTTGATCCGCTGCTGTGATTGTGTATCTGTTGGGAGGAGGCCGTGGCCGGTGAACGGCGCGCGCTGGTCGTAGACGATGACCCGGGGATTCGCGTCCTCGTTACGCGGATCCTGACGCGCAACGGCTTCCTCGTCGAAGCGGCGCGCGACGGCGGCGAGGCCATCGAGAAGGTGCTCCAGCACGACTACGACGTCATCACGCTCGATCTGATGATGCCGCGCATCGACGGCTTTGCGGTGGTGAAGTACCTCACCGAACATCGCCCGGAGATGCTGGCCAACGTGATCGTGGTGACGGCGTTCGGTCCGAGCGTGATCGAGAAAGTCTGTCCGCCCATCGTGCGCGTGGTGGAGAAACCGTTCGATCTCAACGCGCTCGTGGCCGAGGCCACTGCTAAACTCTGACGCAGTCCTCGCCAATGTTCACCGGCATCATCCATCACACCGGCATCATCGACTCGCTCGACCACTTCGAATCGGGCGCGCGGCTGCGTTTTCGTACGACCGACGAGACGCCGTTCATCCGCGGCGAGAGCGTGGCAGTGAATGGCGTCTGCCTGACCGTTCTGCCCGAGGATGGTCTGCTGGTCACCGATGTCTCGAACGAAACGCTGGCGCGAACGACGCTCGGTTCGCTGACGAACGGCACGCGCGTCAACATCGAGCGCGCCATGTCCCTCGGCGATCGCCTCGGCGGCCACCTCGTACAGGGACACGTCGACTGCGTCGGAACGTTGCTTTCGCAGAAATCGGAAGGTGAGTTCGCCGTGTATCGCTGGAGTGTGCCGGCGGAGTACTCGGAGCTCGTCGTCGACAAAGGATCGATCGCTATTGACGGTGTTTCGCTTACGGTGGTCGAGCCGGATGGCGCAAGCTTCGGCGCCGCGCTCATCCCCGAAACCCTGCGCCGCACGAACCTCGGCGAATCCATCGCCGGCAATCGCGTGAACCTCGAGCTGGACATGATCGCCAAGTACGTCCGCTCGCTCGTGGCGCCGTATCTCGCGCGCTGAGACGCGCATACACTGTCGCGGCGTGATCGTTTACAAGAAAACGCCGCATCTGCGCCTCACGCGCGCACAGGTGCCCGAGCCGCCGTACTGGGCCGCGACCACGATCGCGCCGTACAGCCCGCGCCGCGCGGCGCCGATCGCCGTCGACTACATCGACCTGCGCGCGTCGTGCGCGGAGAAGTTCGAAGTTTCCGTCTGCGAGAACGTGCGCGACGATCTGGAACGCAGTACGACGCGCCATCCGCTGCACGCGCCGGTGCTGATCGACGCCGCGGAGTTCGCGGAAGTGATCTTCAGCCGCGGCGAAGAAGCGCTGCAGTTCGCGTCCGAGCAGCAAGTCGCGGCGATGCAGCTCATCTCCGCGAGAGGCGCGATCCCGAATGTGGTGGCCGAAGATGCGGTGATCGCGATCGCCGCATGGCCGCTGGAGTTCGATCGCATCGAAGCGCTCTTCGCCAACTCGAAGGAACGCGGCGTGCGATGGGGCGTCGTGATTCCGATCATCTTTCCGGTCACTACCAATCTCGAGGCGCTGTCGCAGATCGCCGAACTCGCGAAAATGTACGGCGCATCGTTCTTCGTCGGCGTTCCGATCGAGCTCGATGCCACCGCGCGCAATGCGCTGGCGCGGACGCTCACCGGCGACGGCAGCGAAGAGACGTACGAGATGCTTTTTCACGCCGACCTTGCGCCGATCCGTCTTTCCACCGAACGCCACATCGCCGCGCTGGCGGCGGAGATCGGCGCCGAGGATTTCGTCGTCCCGCCGCGGTGGGATCGCCGCACGAACTGGAACGCGTCGGTGCTGCTCACGCTCACCGCGACGCGCATCCTGTCGATGAACAAAGACGAGGAGCTGGCGTGGCGGCTGACGCGGTCGGCGAAAGTGGTGGCGCTGCTGGAGAAGCCGATCGAGCGCGTGGCGCAGGCGGCGAGCCTCTCGATCATCGACCAACTCGACGAGATCAGTGTCGACCTGCTGACGGAGTGGCTCGAAACCGGCAGGTCCAGCTTCGTCGGACACATCGAAAAGCAGTGGCGCCTGCGAAGGGACAGCGGGCTTTGACGAGGCCCAGCCGTAGCCGGCCGAGGCTTGAGTGCTTCCTTGAATCCTACCGGGAGAGCGGCAGGATAGCAGAAAATTCCAAAAACAATAGAAATTGTTAAGTCTATGACCGACCCTGGCAATGCGGGCGTTCCGCCCGTTCGTGACGCCGCGCCGCCGCCGAAAAAACCTTCGCGCTGGCTGCCTCTCATCGTGCTTTTCGCCGGTGCCCTCATCGCCGTCATCCTTTGCATCGTCCTCGCCGCGCGCTTCATCGCCCATCGCATCGAACAGGCAGCCTTGCGCGCCGTCACGCGCAAGGAAGAGACGATCGACGTCGGATCGCTGGTCACGCGCATCCGCGATCTGAACCGTCTCGAGACGGCGGACATGCGCGTGGTCAGCGTGAGCACGATCCGCCAGACGTACGACCTGATCCCGAACGCCCTCGCCGGCGACGAGCTGACGCTCTACGCCGCCGGCGACGTCATCGCCGGCGTCGACCTCTCGCTGCTGAAGACCGAGGACGTGTACCGCGAGCCGAACGGCACGATCGTCGTCCACCTGCCGCCGCCGCAGGTCCTGATCTCGCGCATCGACAACCGCGCCACGCACGTCATCGACCGCCGCACCGGCGTCTTCCGCCGCGCCGACGTCGGCATGGAAGGGCGCGCCCGCCAATACGCCGAACAGAACATCCGCAACGAAGCCCTCCGCAAAGGCATCCTCCCGCTCGCGCAGAAAAACGCCGAGGAGCGCATCGCCGGATTGCTGCACACGCTCGGCGCGCCGAAGGTGCGTTTTGACGTCGCGACGAGCAACGCGCCGCGTTAGGCGCTCAGGGCAGGCTCCGCCGATCCAGCCGGCGAGACGCCAGCGTTCCATCGCGTTAAGTTGAGGCGCGGTGTTGAACGCAATCTCGCGAACCCAACGCTGCGGGCCGTGCCCGCCTGTGCGATCATCCGCCGTCCATCCATGCAAGTCACGGCCGGCAGCCGCCTCGGTCCCTATGAAGTCGTTGCGCCGATTGGGGCGGGCGGGATGGGGGAGGTTTACAAGGCGCGCGACACGCGGCTCGATCGCAGCGTGGCCATCAAGGTCCTTCCGGCCGGATTTGCCGGCAACGTACAGCTCAAGCTGCGCTTCGAGCGCGAAGCGAAGACGATTTCTCAGCTCACGCATCCGAACATCTGCACGCTCTACGACGTCGGCAACGAAGGCGGCATCGAGTACCTGGTCATGGAGCTGCTCGACGGCGACACGCTGGCCGATCGCATCGCGCGCGGACCGCTGCCGATGCGCGACGTGTTGCGTTACGGCCGCGAGATCGCCACGGCGCTCGATCGCGCGCATCGCGCCGGCGTCGTCCATCGCGATCTGAAGCCGGGCAACGTCATGATCACCAAGTCGGGCGCGAAGCTGCTCGACTTCGGATTGGCGAAAGGCGGCGCGATCGAGATTTCGCCCGACGGCGCCACGCAGCAGAAGTCGCTGACGCAGGAAGGAACGATCCTCGGTACGTTCCAGTACATGGCGCCCGAGCAGCTCGAAGGGATTGAAGCCGACGCGCGCACCGACATCTTCGCCCTCGGCGCGGTGCTGTACGAGATGGCCACGGGACGCCGCGCGTTCGACGGCAAAACGCGGACGAGCCTCATCGCCGCGATCGTCGGCAGCGAACCGACGCCGATCCGCGATCTGCAGCCGCTCACACCGCCCGCCTTCGAGCACATCGTCGCCAAGTGCCTGAACAAGGATCCCGATCATCGCTGGCAGAGCGCGTCCGATGTCGCCTCGGAGCTGGAATGGATCGCCGGTTCCAGCAGCATCGAGCAACGCGCCGGCGAGGCCGCGCGGCGGAAAGGGCGCAGCCGTGCAACGCTGCTCGCGCTCGTCGCCGTTCCACTGATCGCGGCAGCGATCGCCGCCGCGTACCTCGTGCGCAAACCCGCGGCCGAACCGCCGCTGGTGCTGTCGCTGACGATGCCGCATCACTCGCTGGATCAGTTCGGCCAGGCCGCGTTATCGCCGGACGGCAGCATGATCGTTTTCTCGGGAGACGTTGCTCCGACGTTCTCCGCCGCCGTCGCCGGATCGCTGTGGGTGCGCGCCGTCGACCGCGCCGAACCGCGGCAGCTTCCCGGTACCGAGGGCGCATTCGAGCCCTTCTGGTCGCCCGATGGGCATTCGGTTGGCTTCTTCGCCGACGGCAAACTGAAGAGGATTTCGATCGACGGAGGACCGCCGCGCGTGATCTGCGATGCCCCGCTTGCTTTCGGCGGCGCGTGGAATCGAGACGGAGTCATCCTCTTCGACGCTCAGGGATACGCACCACTCTTACGCGTCGACGCCAACGGCGGCACGCCGCGGCCGCTCACCCGTCTCGCCCCTCAGGAGGAAGCGCATCGCTGGCCGTTTTTTCTCCCCGATGGCGATCACTTCCTCTTCCTCGGGGATGCGGCGCGGACGCAAGACCATCACATCAAAGTCGGATCGTTGCGCGACGGGAGCACGCGCGACCTCATGCAGGGCGTGACGAACGCCATGTACGCCGAACCTGGTCAGTTGCTGTTCGTTCGCGCGGGAGATCTGATGGCGCAGTCGTTCGACGTGAAGACGCTCACCCTGTCGGGCGAGCCGCGCGTCGTCGCCGAGCAGGTTCTGCAGAATGACGACAACCATCATTTCGAGTTCAGCGCGTCGCAGAATGGCCGGCTGATCTACCGCTCCGGCAATCCCAACTCGCAGCTCACGTGGGTCGATCGAAGCGGCAAAGTGCTTGGCACGGTCGGCAACGCGCGGCGCCTCGGCTTCACCTTTCGGATTTCACCGGATCAGCAGCGGATCATTTCCGAGCAGCACGATGCCGATGGCCGGTACGACGATCTCTGGATGCTGGACGCCACCCGTGGCATGACCAGCCGCTTCACGTTCAGTCATGGCGCCGATGGAACACCGATCTGGTCGCCGGACGGATCGAAGGTCGCGTTCTCCTCGATGCGTACGGGCCTCGGAGATCTGTACGTCACCGATGCCGCCACGCCCGCGAACGTGCAGAAGATCGCCGGCGTCGAAGGCGTCGGCATCGCGCCGATGGATTGGGCCGCCGACGGCTCGGTGATCGCCGACTACTACCGCAAGGCGGACAGCGACATCTGGATCTTTCCGACGCGAGGCGGTGTGGGGAGGCCGTACATCTCGACGACGTTCAACGAAGGGACGGCTGCGCTCTCGCCCGACAATGCCTTCATCGCTTACACCAGCGACGAATCAGGCCGCCGCGAGATTTACGTCGAACATTTTCCGACACACGCCGGACGCCGTCAGGTGTCGACCGGCAGCGGATCGCAGCCGCGCTGGCGCGGCGACGGAAAAGAGCTCTTCTACGTCGGAGGAGGCGGCCAGATGATGAGTGTCGACATGACCACCGACGCCGCCACGCCCAAGCCGCTCTTCCGTCTTCCAGGCTTCGGCTACGACGTCACGCGCGACGGCCAACGCTTCATCGTCGACCAGCCGGTGGACGAGCAGACGCGTTCTCCCCTCACCTTCGTCACAAACTGGATGGGATTGCGAAGGTAACGTGATGAACCTCGGCCGAATCGCAGCAGCCGTTCAGGCGCTCGCCATCAACGCCGTGACCATCTACGGAGTCTTTGGCCTCCACTGGTCCGTGGGAACGGCCATCGCTCTTTACTGGGCGGAGAACGTCCTGCGCGGTGTGGTCATCCTGGTTTTGCTGGCTGTGTGGCAGAAGTTCTTTCGCCAAATGGATCGTTCCGGTGGGATTGGTGCGCAACGCAAATTCACGATCAAGACCTTTCTGCTGTTCTCCGGCGCCCTCACCGCTGCGCATGCAGTGTTTCTCGCAGTCATCCTCGGGTTCGTCATTCCGCGGATGTCGCCGGCCCAGCGCTTCGAGACCGCCTCATTTCAGAGCGGACTGGCGATCATCTCGATCCTGCTGGCGATCGAGCTGCTGGTGTGGCTCCTCGGCGCCGATCGACGTTCCGACGAGCGCGTCCAGCGTTCCGCAAGCGCCTACGTCAGGCGCGTCGTAGTCCTACACCTGACGATCGTGCTCGGCATGTTCGGAATCGTGTTGTTCGATCGGCCGACGGTACTGTTCGCATCGTTTGCAGCACTGAAGATCGCCGCAGACATCGCCTTTCCGATTCGACGAGATTCCGTTCGCGATCAGGCTTCCGCGCCGATTGCCTCTTAGCCCAGCGTCCGCCACGATCCCGCCACAATCCTGCCGTTACCTCGCCTCGCGGGAAGAATCGTTGCGTCACATCGCGGATCGATCGTGATTCCGATCGAGGGGACGACGATGGATGACACATCACATTTTGGCGGATTCGTGCGTGCTAGGCTCCGCCGCATGAAGCGAATTGGATTTGGGATTCTTCTTTTTGTGGCAGCGCTGTCGGCGCAGGCGGCGGACAAACTTACGATCGTCAAGGCCGGGCCCGTGGGCGAAGTCGCGAACCTCGCCGAGGCCAATGAAGTGCGGGTCGTATTCAGCGAGTCGATGATCGTCGTCGGGAAGATCCCGAAAGTGCTGGACGTGCCGTGGTTTCACGTCGCGCCGGAGATCAAGGGAACCTTTCGCTGGTCGGGGACGACCACGCTGATCTTCACGCCCGATCCGAAAACGCCGCTGCCATTCGCGACCAAGTTCGACGTGACCGTTGACGCTGATGCGAAAGCAGTCTCCGGAAAAACGCTCGGCAAGGCGTATCACTTCTCCTTCATCACGCCGACCATCCAACTTTTGCGCACCGATTGGTATCGCAAGGGCGACAAGTGGGATGGCAGTATCGTCATCGCGCTCTGGTTCAATCAGCCGCTCGATGCGGAGACGCTCGCGCCGCATCTTCAGCTGCGCACGGCCGCGCATGAATTCAAGGCGCCGGAGCTGCCGGCGCGCGATCGGCTGCAGAAACTGGAGCCGCAGCAGGTGGCGGCGTTCGATGCGAAGGTGGCCAAAGCGCAGGCCGCCGCAGCCAGCGACGGGCAGCCGGTGCTGTCGTTCTTCGCTACCGACTGGGACAAGAAGCGCTACAAGCCGGCGCCGGAGCTGGTCGTCGTCGAGACCAAGCCGGGAGTTCCGCCCGACACGAACCTGCAGGTTTTCATCGACGACGCGCTGGCCAAGCGCACGACGAACGTCGCTACAGGGAAGGCGCAGACGTTCACGATTCAGCTCAATCCGACCTTCTTCGTCGACAAGCTCGATTGCGTCAGCGAGTGCAATCCCGACTACTACAACCCGATCCGTTTCCGCGCGCGCGCCGGCGTGCCGTTCGCGAACATCAAGAAGTCCGTGAGCGTCATCGACGTCACCGATCCCGCGCACGAAGTTCCGGTTACGGCGAGCGAGAAGAAGCGCGACGACGACTCCGAGAACGATTCGATGTCGTTCAGTCTCGACGAGCTCGGATACTCGCTGAAGCCTGCGCACAACTACGCCATCCGCATCGATCCGACGCTCGTCGCAGAAGACGCGCAGACGCTCGGCTACACCTGGATGGCAGTCGTCGAGTACTGGCACAAGGCGGCGTACATCAGCTTCGGCGACGGCCACGGCGTGTGGGAATCGAGCGGCGGATCGGTGCTGCCGTTCTATGCGCGCAACTTCCAGAACGACACGCAGTGGTTGACGCCCTTGACGCTCGATCAGCTCGTGCCGTCGATCGTCGAGCTGCAGAAGGAAAACTTCCGCAAGGTGCCCGGCACGCCCGGCATGCAGCGCAAGCTCGCGCCGCAGGCGGACGTGCTGCAGTCGTATGGACTGAATCTGAAATCCGCGCTGTCGAACATCGGCAACGGCATCGTCTGGGCGGTCATCAAGCCGGGCGAGCCGATCGCGAAATCGAAGCCGTACGCCGAGGACGTCGCTGGCACCATCGTGCAGGTCACGAACCTCGGCATCTCCGTCAAAGACTCGCCGCAGAACACGCTCGTCCTCGTTTCGCGCCTCGATACCGCCGCGCCAGTCGCCGGCGCGAAGGTTTCGATTCGCACGATGGACAACAAAGTCTTCTGGACCGGCACGACCGACGCGAACGGCATCGCCATCGCGCCGAATACCGACCTGCGCACAGATCGCCACCATAAAAACGCGCAGGGTGACGAAGAAGACGAATATTCGTGGCAGGCGCTCAGCGGCATCCACTTCGTCGTCACCGCGGAGAAGGATGGCGACACCGCCTACGCCGCGAGCGACTGGAACGAAGGCATCGGTCCGTGGGACTTCGGCTCCAACTTCGATCTGAAGGAAACGCAGCCGCTGTTGCGCGGCACGATCTTCACCGACCGCGGCGTCTACAAACCGGGCGAGGAAGTGCACGCCAAAGTCGTCCTGCGCAGCGACACGCCGAAAGGCATGCAACTGCTGACCGCCGGCACCGCCGTCGACGTCACTGTCACCGACTCGCATTCGAAGGAAGTCGACAAACGCACCGTCACGCTCAACGACTGGAGCAGCGGCGAATGGACGTGGACCGTCCCGTCGGACTCCGTGCTCGGCGACTACTCCATCAGCGCGAAGGTCGCCTCGCAACGTCTCGAGGCTACGGGCACCTTCCTCGTGGCCGCCTATCGCCGTCCCGAATTCCGTGTCGACGTCACGCTGAAAGCGCCGACCTCGATCGCCGGAACGAAACTCAACGGCATCATCGTCGGCAAGTATCTCTTCGGCGCAGCCATGGCCTCACGGCCGGTGGCGTGGACGTATTCGAAGTCGCCGATTTACGACGTGCCGCATGCCATCCGCGACAAATACGCCGACGGCCAGTGGGAGTTCCTCGGCGAGGATTCCGAGCATCGCCGCGAAGGCGAAACGATCTCCACGAAGACGCAGAAGCTCGATTCGAAGGGTGAGTTGAAGCTCTCGCTCGAAACCGACCTCGCCGCCGGCTGGCCGTGGTCGTATCAGCTCGAAGGAAACGTCACCGACATCTCGCGCCAGGAAATCGCAGGACGGACGTCGTTCCGCGTCGATCCCGCGCCGTGGTACGTCGGTGTCAAGACGCCGCCGTATTTCGCCGACACCGCGAAAGGCGTCGACACCGCCATCATCGCGGCGGCGCTCGATGGAACTCTGACCTCGGACGTCAAAGTCGGCATCGACCTCCATCGCATCCAGTGGAACTCCGTGCGCGAATCGACCGGCCACGGTTTCTACAACTGGACCTCGGAACGCAAAGAGCTCGAGGCCGGACATTTCGATGTCACGACTACATCTGCTCCCGTTCCGCTGCATATCCCGATCAGCGAAGGCGGCGAGTACCTCATGATCGCCACGGCCAAGGATGCCGAGGGGCGTTCGACGACGACGCGCACGTGGTTCTACGCCGTCGGCGGCGGCTACACCGCGTGGGAACGCTATGACCACAACCGCATCGATCTCGTTCCGGAGAAGAAGACCTGGAAGCCGGGCGAGACCGCGCGAATCATGGTCAAGTCGCCGTGGGAGCACGCCACCGCGCTGCTCACCACCGAGCGCGAAGGCGTTCGCACGTGGAAGACGTTCGAGCTGACCTCGACGCAGAGCACCGTCAGCGTTCCGATCACCGAGAAAGACATCCCCAACCTCTACGTCTCCGTGCTGCTGCTGAAAGGGCGCACGAAGGAAGGCGTCGAGGACGAGAGCGATCCCGGCAAACCTGCCTTCCGCCTTGGCTACACCGCGATCACCGTCGAAGATGCCACCAAGCGGCTCAAGGTCGCGGTGAAAGCGAATCGCGACGAATATCGTCCGGCGTCAAAGGCGCGCATCGAAGTCGATGTGAAAGATGCCGCCGGCAAACCGACGCAATCCGAGGTCACGCTGTGGGCGGTTGATTACGGCGTGTTGTCATTGACCGGATATTCGACGCCCGACGTCCTGCAATCGATTTATCTCGAGAAAGCGCTGCAGGTCGTCAACGAAGACTCGCGCCAGAAGATCGTCAGCCGCCGCGTGCTGACGCCGAAAGGGGAGACGGCGGGAGGTGGTGGTGGACGCGATGCCGGACCGGGCGTCATCCGCAAAGACTTCCGCGTGCTCGCGTTCTGGCTCGGCTCCGTTGTGACCGATGGCAAAGGCCACGCGAAGACCGACGTCACGCTCCCCGAGTCGCTGACCACGTATCGCATCATGGCCGTCGCGGGCGACAAGGTCTCGCGCTTCGGCTGGGCGCAGAACGAAATCCGCATCAACAAGCCGGTGCTGCTCACACCGACCTGGCCGCGCTTCCTCGCGGTCGGCGACAAGGCCTACTTCGGCGCCGTCGTGCACTCGCAGCTCAAGCAGCCGGGCAAAGCGACCGTCACGATCAAGTCGCTCGATCCCTCGGTCGTCGAATTCGCGCAACCGATCACGTCCACGATCGACGTTCCCGCGGAAGGATCAGCCGAAGTTCGTTTCAACGCCGATGCGAAAGCCGTCGGCAGCGCGCGCATCCAGATGACCGTGTCGCTCAACGGTGAGAAGGACGCGTTCGAAGATTCGCTCCCCGTGCGCATTCTCGCGCCGTCCGAAACCGTCGCCGCGTACGGCGAAGCGAAACCGACCGCGCAGGAAACGCTCTCCGTTCCGAAGGACGTCGTCCCCTCGGCCGGCGGACTCCACGTCGAGCTTTCGTCGACGGCGATGGTCGGCCTCGCGGAAGGCGCGTCGTACCTCGTCACCTATCCGTACGGCTGCGCGGAGCAGCGTTCCTCCGCGGCCATGGCACTCATGCTCGCCGGCGACCTCGGCGAAGCGTTCGCGCTGCCCGGCATCGACGCGAAGAACGCGAAGTCGATCGCGCAGAAGACCATTTACGAGTTGTACAAATACCAGTGCGGCGATGGCGGCTTCGCTTATTGGGCCGGTGAGTGCTGGGGTGAGAATCCGTACCTCACCGCCAACGTGCTGCACATCATGCAGCGCGCCGAGAAGCTGAAGTACGACGTCAGCAAGGACGTCACGAAGCGCGGCTACGACTACCTCGACCTCAAGCTCAAGGAGAAGCGTCCCACGAACGAGGGCTGGTGGCCGTCGTATACCGCATGGCAAGCCTTCGCCGTGAAGGTGCTGGCCGAGGGCGGCCGCAACGAGGATAGCCATCTCACGCGGCTCTACTCCTACGTCGATCACATGCCGGTCTTCGGCATCTCGTACCTGCTCGACGCCATGCTGGCCAAGGGCGAAAAAGGTCAACGTGTTGACGATCTCGTGCGCCGCATCAACAACGCCATCCTCCCCGAGGGCGGCAGCGCGCACGTCGAGGAGCTGTCCGATCCCTACCTTCTTTATTACTGGAACTCCAACGTCCGCTCCACCGCCATCGCCATCGGCACGCTCACGCGCCACGGCGAGAACGAGCAACTCGTCAAGCAGATGGTGCGCTGGATGATGAAGGTGCGCCACGAAGGCCGCTGGGGCAACACGCAGGAAAACGTCTGGGCGATGGAGTCGCTCGTCGATTACTACCGCAAATACGAGAGCGAAGTGCCCGACTTCACTGCCGTCGTGAAGATCGGCAACGACTCGCTCGCGAACGATGCGTTCAAAGGCCGCAGCACAGAGGCCAGGAATCACGATCTATCGATGATGCAGTTGCAGAAACATGCCGCGGCCGATGTCCCCGTCACATTCGAGCGCCAGGGCACCGGCACGCTCTTCTACCTGATGCGCCTTCGCTACACGCCCGCCGGCTTGCTGCACGACGGCCGCGATCAAGGCTTCAACGTCGAGCGCAAATACTCGCCGAAGACGTTCAAGGCCGGCGATCTGGTCAAGGTCACGCTGCGCATCCGCAACACCAAGGAACGCCGCTTCGTCGCCGTCACCGATCCGATTCCTGCCGGCGCCGAGCCGGTGGAGTCGTGGTTCGCCACGACCGCGACTGATCTGGCCGAGGCGCAGGCGAAGAACGACACGCAGGGCGATGACTGGATGTCGTGGTGGAAGCACGGCGGGTTCGATCACGTCGAGCGCCACGACGATCGCGTCACGCTCTTCGCCACGCGCCTCAGCGAAGGCGTGCACGAATTCACGTACATGGTCCGCGCCACGACGGCGGGCACGTTCATCACCGCGCCGATGTCCGCCGAGGAGATGTACGAGCCGGAAGTCTTCGGCAGAACGTCGAGCGAGGTCGTGGAGATCAAGCCGTGAAACAACGTTTCGTTTGGACCGGCGGCGCCATTGCCGCCGGTCTGATCGCGCTCGCACTCTGGCTTCGCCTCGGACCAATTCCTCCGATCACGCCCGACACGACGCCGACGATCGTCGATCGCAACGGCATCGTTCTCTATGAGCCGCTGTCGTCCACCGGCACGCGCAACGAATGGCTGAACGATGTTCCGCCGTCGATCGCGAACGCCACGATCGCCGCCGAGGATCGACGGTTCGAGCAGCACCTCGGCATCGATCCGATCGCGATCGCGCGCGCCGTCGTTCACGACGTCGCGCGGCTTCGCGCGGCCGAGGGCGGCTCGACGATCACGCAGCAGGTGGCGAAGATGCTCCTCGGCAATCCGCCGCGGACGATCGCCGCGAAAGTTCGCGAAGCGGTCATCGCGCTGCGGCTCGAACATCGCTACACGAAAAAGCAGATCCTCGCGCTCTACGTCAACCTGGCGCCGTACGGCGAGCAGACCATCGGAATCGCCCGCGCCAGCCGCCGCTACTTCGCCTGCGCGCCCGACGAGCTGACCATCGCGCAATCGGCGTGGCTTGCGTCGCTGCCGCAACGTCCGTCGACGCCGCGCCGCGCGCTGGCGCGCCAACGCGCGGTTCTCGCGAGCATGAAGAAGCTCGGGACGATCGACGCGAACGAATATCGCGACGCGCGCAACGAACGGCTGTCGCTCGATCGCGGACTGCAGCCGACGCTCGCGCCGCATTTCGTCGAACGCGTCCGCGCCTCCCTCGGACCCAATGCTCCGCGCCGGATCGAGACGACGCTCGACGCGAACCTGCAGGCCAGCGTGCGCGGCATCATCGCCGCCGAACGCGGCGAGCTTCTCCGCCACGGCGCGCACAGCGTCGCCGTCGCCGTCCTCGACAACCGCACCGGCGAATGGCTGGCGTGGGAAGGGTCGGGCGATTACTTCGGCACGAACTTCGGCGGCGCGATCGACGGCGTGACCACGCTGCGCCAGCCGGGATCGACGCTGAAGCCGTTCACGTACGCGCTCGCGTTCGAGCAGGGATTCACGCCGGCGACGGTGCTGGCCGACGTGCCGTCGCACTTTCCGACCGCCGAGGGTGGCGTGGTCTACACGCCGCGAAACTATGACGGCGGCTACCGCGGACCGTTGCGTGCGCGCCTCGCACTGGCGGGATCGGAGAATGTTCCCGCCGTCGCTCTGCTGTCGAAAGTCGGCCCGCCCGCGCTGCTGCGATTGCTTCGCGGAGCTGGCTTCCACGACCTGACCCGCACCGCCGATTACTACGGACTCGGGCTCACCCTCGGCGACGCCGAGGTCACGCTCGAACAGCTCGTGACCGCGTATGCGACGTTCGCGCGCGGCGGACTTTCTGTTTCGCCGAGCATGATTCGCGCGGCTGCGCCGCTGCGCACAGACAAGAGTGTCTGTGCCACATGCGCCAGCGCGCAAAGCACAAACAATTCTCGACCTGCCACCGGCAGGTGTGGCACAGACACTCTTGTCTGTGCTCCGGCCGAAGCCGCGGCACCGGCCACTCGCACCGTCTCCCAACGCACCGCCTTCTGGATCACCGACATCCTCAGTGATCCCAAAGCTCGCGAATTTATCTTCGGCCGCGGCGGCAATCTCGATTTCCCATTCCCGGTCGCCGTCAAAACCGGCACCTCGCAGGCCTACCACGACAACTGGACCATCGGCTACACGCGCGCCGTCACCGTCGGAGTCTGGGTCGGCAACTTCGATCGCACCGCGCTGCGCAACTCCAGCGGCGTCACCGGCGCCGGTCCGGTCTTCCACGCCGTCATGCTCGCCGCGATGCGCCGCGCCGGCGGCAACGACAACACCGCCATCGTCGATCGTCCGGACGATCTCGAAGAACAGCCGATCTGCGCGCTGTCAGGTCATCGTCCGTCGACGTTATGTCCGGCGACGGAAACCGAATGGCTCCCGCGCGATGAAGACGTCGAGTTCTGCGCCTGGCATCACGCCGGCGGTGTCTCCTGGCCG
>Ga0157369_10000350_pt1 | contig 61416 bp, 63 predicted proteins | sample C25metaG_FD_113461 | JGI IMG/M metagenome (GOLD analysis project Ga0157369, IMG submission 113461) | Corn rhizosphere microbial communities from Kellogg Biological Station, Michigan, USA - C2-5 metaG | ecosystem: Host-associated > Plants > Roots > Rhizosphere > Soil | place: USA: Michigan... | reverse complement strand
GTGTGGCGCAGATGCTGGAACTCGATACACTGCTGGAGAGAAAACCGGCGAAGCTCTCCGGCGGCCAGCGACAGCGCGTGGCGATGGCACGCGCCATCGTGCGCAACCCGAAGCTCTTTTTGATGGATGAACCGCTCTCCAACCTCGATGCCCGCCTTCGCAGCGACGTGCGCGACAGCATTATGGCGATGCACCAGCAGTTACAGATAAGCACCATCTACGTCACCCACGATCAGACCGAAGCGATGTCGATGGCCGACCGCATCGTGGTGATGAATGGCGGGCATGTGCAGCAGGTGGGCCGCCCGGAAGAGCTCTATGCGCACCCGGTGAACCTGTTTGTCGCTGGCTTTATCGGCTCACCGGCGATGAATCTGCAACGGCTGCCCTGCGCCGGGGGCGATGTGCTGCTGGGCGAGCAGCGCCTGCCGTTGCCGGCTCACGCCCGAAATCATGATGAGGTGTGGCTCGGCATTCGCCCGGAACATATCACCGATGTACCAGAAGCAGGCCATCTGATGCTGCCTGCCACCGTCACCCAGCGCGAACTGATGGGCGCCGATTACCAGCTCCATGTCACCACGCCCATCGGCAACCTGCGCTACATCCGCCGTCACCGGGGCGATGTTCCCAACAAAGGGGATACGCTCAGCGTCGGTTTTTCACCGTTTGATTGCCACCTTTTTGCTGCCGATACGCAGCGTAATTTACACCAGGAGAGAGACCATGCATAAGCTAATGCGAGCGCTTACTTACGGTATAACCCTTGCGATAAGCGCCACTGCGGCGGCGCAGGAGAAGATCGACTTTATGTTCCCGGCACCAGTCGACGGCAAGCTGACGATGGAGATGACGCGCATCATTAAAGCCTTCAACGACTCGCAAAAAGAGGTTGAGGTGCGCGGCATTTTTACCGGCAACTACGACACCACCAAAATGAAAGCCGAGTCCGCGCAGAAGGCGGACCAGCCGCCTGCGCTGGTAATAATGTCCGCCAACTTCACCACCGATCTGGCGCTGAAAGATGAAATCCTGCCGATGGATGAGCTGTTCAAATATGGCGATAAAAAAGCGGGCGATTTCCTGCAAAGCGCTTTCTGGCCGGCGATGCAAAAGAATGCGCAGGTGATGGGCGTCACTTATGCCATCCCGTTCCACAACTCGACGCCAATCCTCTACTACAACAAAACGCTGTTTGCGCAGGCGGGCATCACGCAGCCGCCGCAGGACTGGAAAACGCTGCTGGAGGATGCAAAAAAACTGACGGATCAGAGCAAAGGCCAGTGGGGCATTATGCTCCCCTCGACCAATGACGATTACGGCGGCTGGATCTTCTCCTCGCTGGTACGCGCCAACGGCGGCAACTACTTCAACGAGAACTTCCCGGGCGAGGTCTATTACAACGCGCCGACCACCATTGGCGCGCTGCGCTTCTGGCAGGATCTGATCTACAAAGAGAAAGTGATGCCCTCCGGCGTGCTGAACTCCAAACAGATCAGCGCCGCCTTCTTCTCCGGCAAGGTGGGGATGACGATGCTGAGCACCGGCGCACTTGGCTTTATGCGTGAAAACAGCAAAGGGTTTGAACTGGGCGTAGCGATGATGCCTGCCCAGTTGCAGCGCGCGGTGCCGATTGGCGGCGCCAGCCTGGTGAGCTTTAAAGGCATCTCAGACGCGCAGAAAAAAGCGGCTTATACGTTTATGACCTACCTCATTAGCCCCGAGGTGAACGGCGCATGGAGCCGCTTTACCGGCTACTTCTCGCCGCTGAAAGCGACCTACGACACGCCGGAGATGAAGGCTTACCTCAAGCAGGACCCGCGCGCGGCGATAGCGCTCGAGCAGTTGCAGTATGCACACCCGTGGTACTCCACTTATGAAACCGTCGCCGTGCGCAAAGCGATGGAGAACCAGCTCGCCGCGGTAGTGAACGATGAGAAAGTGACGCCGGAAGCAGCAGCTGCCGCCGCACAAAAAGAGGCGGATACGTTGATGAAGCCCTATGTCGATAAAACGGCGCTACAGCCGGTGAAATAAGGGATTTACAGGCCCGCAGGGAAGCGGGATGGGTTTGCTTACTGGCTGAAAAAGTTCATGATGAGCCAATTCTGTCTTTAGGAGAAGGCACATGATTGACGAAAAAAACGCACTCGCCTCGGCGAAAGCATGGGCGAATGAAAATTTCGAAAACGGCTGGGATGAGGCCTACCACGTGGCTTCGCTCGTTGAAAGTGACAACAAGCGGTACTGGGAAATCAATACCAATATCGCGCCACCGCTGGATGCATCCTTCAATGAGCAATTTTTACCCTCGCCGTTTAAATACTACGTCGATCCGGAAACAGGAGAGTGCATCGGCTACAGAGGCCATCGGGATAAACATATTTGTAAGCGCAGACGATAGCGCCTCCAGTAAGCACTCACTAACGTAGCAGTATCATGCTTAGCGTCGCCTGGCGGGTTTGCGCATCGTAATAGAGTGAAAAGGTATCTGCTGCGGGGTCGCCGGATTTTCGCCACTCTTCTGCACGGGTTATTGGGTGCGGATCGCGCTCATAGCCGAGGGTTTGAATGTACTGCCGCAGCGCCTCGATACTCTCTTTGCTGGCATTCTCAAAAATAATGCTGTTGATGGAGGGATAACCGTCACCATTATGAAATTCCAGATGATACGTCGTGGTGATACGCGGAGCCTGCGCAATCGCCTTTTCAGTCAACATGTTGTAATCCCAAAGATTACGCTCGGTGTAGACCGTCGTTTCCCCCAGCCCGGAGAGCATCAGCCAGAGCAGAAAGAAGAGCACCAGCGCGAGGGAAACCACAAACAGGCTGCCCCACTTCACTATGCGAAAGAGTAACGCGGTGGCTGCGTGGGGCTTTTGCATCATTACTTTTTATCCTGCACCGTAGTTTGACGCTCCAGTCTTACCTACTCTTCGCGCGCCATAATCTTTTCGATATAAGCCTCAAGCTGATGACGCTGCAGATAGGTTTTCACCTGACGCTCCCAGCCGGAGCCATCGCCGAGCACCGCGCGGCTGTGCGTCGGGGCATAAAGATAACGCGTGTCGTAAAGGTTCATCAGCGACTGGTTCATCGCATCGATATTGGCCGGGGTTTTCTTGCTTCTCTCTTGCTGGATAGCCAGCGAATGCAGGACTTTTTCGCGCGACGCTTCATCGGGCGTCCACGACTGCTCACTCAGTTCGCTCAGCACCAGGAACTGTGGCTGATACTCTTCTGCCAGCGCGGCCTGTAACCGGTCATGACCGTCGAGGATGACGAACGACGCCAGCCCGGCGATATACCACACCAGAATCGGCGGCAGCGCGTTTTCGCGGCACTTCTTGCGCCACCACTTCACGCGGCCGGACCCGGCATCGACCGGATAGCGGCTAAGCAGCAGATGACCGCCCCACCACCAGTCAACCCACTTCACCTTCTCCGGGTTTTGCAGATCGGGAAAATCTTCACTGTAGAGCGACCAGTTCACGCCGATATAGGTGCTGTGGTCGGGCGTCTCAAAACGCCACTCATCGCGCGGCACTTTGCGGTCACAAACATAGGGTGCCTTCGGCCTGGCCGCCAGCATCGGGCGTAGCAGCCAGCGGCGCGGCGGCAACAGTGGAACGGGTGCTTCCATCAATTCACGGGCAAAGTAGCGGCACCAGTGGCTGATCCAGTTCTCTTCGCCCGCCCGTTTGGCGCTTTCTACGTCCGCCGAGCTGATGGCAGGCAGCAGCAGATCCTGGCCGGGGTGCTCGGCGTTAAACACCAGCCAGACGCCGGAGTGGTCGTTTAGCATCGTCGCCCAGAAGAGGGGTTCACCATTGACCTGCAACGCCATGCGACCGTTATTGCCGCTCTGCATCTCCATCGCCTGGCCGTTGCCTTCGCGCACCACCAGCTCCAGCCCCTGCCAGCGATCCTGACGATCGTGCAGATCTTTCCACCAGTACTCACTCATCCTCTTCTCCTCGCGACGTAACCCGCAGAGTGTAAGGCAAAGTTGCCGCAGGGATAACTACCAGAATGTCTTAAACCATGGCTGAGATTAAAGAAAAGGGATCTCCTGCCGTTTATTACATCTCATTACTTTGTGAAAGGAACCACAATGTTACATGCCATTTTGAACAGCAAAGCGCGGCGCGTGGATGTAAGCGATAAGGCTGCGCAAAGCTGGCGGTCGGTATTTCAAAACTATGAAGATCTCTTAACCGCCGCATTCTGGGGGCGAATAAGCTACCTCTCTCAGGACGCTATGCAGGCTTTACTCTCCTCACTGCTCGCTACCGATACTGGCCCGTGGGGAAAATTTGAATCCCTCACCTTCTGGCCTAAATACCCCTTTCCTGACGAACTCGATAGCGCTGTCGCGCCGTGGATCAATGAGCATGATAAGTATGCCGAGCCCGATGTAGTCCTGACCTTCGAACACGCCACGCTGATTGTGGAAGTCAAACCGCCAGAGGGTGGTCAGCAGTACCAACAGCAGTGGTGTAAGGAGATCTACGCGTGGAAAAACAGTGAAGAGGCCCAGCAGGCGCTGCATTTTCTGGCGATCGGCAACTTACCGAAGCACGCTAACGCTCTGTTTTGCGATTTGAAGCGTCTCTTTGATGGCGTGTCGCTTTACGGCTTAGAGTGGCGCGAGGTTCGCGCCAAAATGGAACACCCCGCCAGCGGCTGGTCGACAGAGCAGGATCAACGCATTGTCGCCGATTGCCTGCGCGCCCTTGAGTTATATGGCATCCGCGCGCCGTTGTTGCCGTGGCAGCCCTTTCTTTCGTCTCTTCATCACGCCGACCTGTCGGCTGGCTTCCCCTCTTTACAAGGAAAATCCTGATGTCCGATCCCTTTAGCGTCGTGCGCCAGGCGCACCGGATTTGTGCGGCCTACTATCAGCAGATGCTGCCACTCATCAATGAAACGGCCTATCGCCTTGGGGCAGAGTTTTTTCGCCGCGATCACTGGAGCTTCAGCCCACCGCCGCAGCGTAACAGCAACCCTTTTACCTGCTGGGAGTGGGATTTTCTGCCGCTGATGGATGCCGCCTTCGTTTTCGCTCACCAGCAGACCGCCAGCAAAATGGGGAGCGAGGATTTCGTTGTTGATTTCCGCCTGGTAACGGACAGCGAGCTGGCCTGGGAGCAGCGCAACGAACAGTATGGCGAAGATGAAAAACCGCTCGCCAGCGCGTTGAAAACAGCACCAGAAAATGCAAAAAGCTTGCTTGAAATCTACCTCTTCGCCGCCTGTAAAAACGGAACCTACGATTCCCCTTACACGCTGTGGAACAGCTATAGCGGTTATCCAAAAACTGACGGTACGGTCACGCTTTCAGAAGATGAAGCCATCAAAGCGATCGGTTTCAGGATTCAACTCCATGAGCTGGCCCATGACGGTAGCGTTGACGCGCTTGTTAAACGCATCGAGGCTCATCTGGCACTACTGCGGGGGGATAAAACAGCATAATGCCCGCCAGCAGCGTAAAGGCGATCAGCGCCGGTGCAGCGCCGATCTGCGCGTAAAGCATGCCGAAAAGCATCGATCCGGCAACCTGTCCGGCGGCGAGCATAAAAAACACCACGCCGACGCCGGATGCCGGTCTCTCTGGCGTGGCCTGCGCACCGCCGACCAGCAGTACGCCGGAAAGCGTAATGTAACCCGCCCCACAGAGCGCCACCGCCGGAAACAGCCAGCCGCTAAAGGTATGGCTGAAGGCAATTAGCATCAGCGGAGCGGCCATAAACAGTAGCGACAGGCGGTAAACCTGCCCCATGCCGATGAGGCGCGCAAGCGGCCCGGTAAGGACCCCGAGCATCCCCGCTGCACCGCATACCAGCCACAGCAGGCTTATCAGCGTATTCGCGACTTTCGCATGCTGGCGCAGCACCTCAGGGCCAAAACTCCACCACGCCGCGCTCGCCATACCGCTGATAAAGGCGACGATCGCAAGGCGCACCAGCGGACGAGTAAACAGCCCCCTCTGAGCGGATGGCTCAACCTGCTTCACCGCACCCGACGGCAGATAGCGCCACACCGGCAGCAAGGTCAGCAGCGCAATCGCCGCGAACAGCACGCAGGCGTAGCGCCAGGGCAGAACAAGCAGCAGCGGCACAGAGAGGATAATTCCTGCGCCCGTACCGGCATTGATGATGGTGTTAACCTGCGTCTGGCGCTGCGCGGTGACAGCCTGGCTAACCGCCGCCGCCAGCGACGGTGAAGAGAGCCCGGCGCTGAAACCGGCAATCAGCAGCCCTGCTGCCAGCAATAGGGGCGAGGAAGCAGCGGCAAGCAGCAGCAAACCCGCCGCGGCACAGAGAGCGGAGATCACGCCTACCAACCTTGCGCCATAGCGCGTGCAGAGCCGGGATGCCACCGAGACCGACAGGCAGTAGGCGGCGAAACTGCAAGCAGAAAGCACGCCCGCCAGACGCGGGCTGAATGGCACCTCTTGCGAGACCGCGGGCAGCATCAATCCCCACGAGAAACGCGCTAGCCCGTAAGAGACGGCAATCAACAGAAAGCCGGTAACGGCGAGCGGGAGGGAGTTTTTCATGGCGTCTCCTGGTGGGCAATAAGCAGTGCCGCCGCATCACCGGCGCGCTGCGCGGCCTGCGCACCGACGATCAATGCCGAGGTGATAGCGCCTTCAAACAGCATCCATATCGCATCTGCCAGCGCGGCGTCGTGCACGCAGTCGGTGATGTAAGCGCGCAGCTGATAGCGAAAATCGAGCGCCAGCGCCGAGAGGCGAACACTCTCCTGCGCATACTCGCCCCAGGCTTTCAGAAAGAAGCAGCCGCCGGTGCCATGTGCCTCCATCCAGTCGCCGAGCACGGTGAAAAGCGTGTGAATGGCGAGCGGATCGTCAGGCGCTCGCAGGTCAGCAAAAAACCGCTGCTGGCGCGCCTGCATCACCGCCTCGGTAAGCAGCTCACGCGACGGGAAATGACGATAAAGCGTGCGGGTCGAGACGCCCGCTTCGCGGCAGATGCGGTCGGTGCTGGTGGCGTGAAAGCCGTTGTCATAGAAGAGCCGCTCGGCGGCCTCGATGATATCGTTTCTTTTTTGCATAGTTAAAAAGTAAACCGATCGTTTTACTTCTGCAAAAAAATGGGGAGATTTTTTTACGATGTTTAGCGAGTGGAATCATCTGTCAGTGAGAGATGCCCCGTGCTGTCAGTTGAAAGAGTGAATTTTGCGCTGATGAGATAGGCATCACCCTTGAGCGGCACTACGTTCCAGTACAAAGCATATTTTTCCCCTGCCCTGAATGGAGTGCCAAACATGGGCAGGCAACCATCCGCAGCGATATGAAGCGGCTTATCCGGGAAGAGTTCAAAACGCTTTCCTTCATCAGTACTGAAAATCTCAGCCGAGACCATCTTTTCGCCGGGTTTCATGATCGAGACTGCGCAAACTTCATGATTCATCAAAAATAGATTTGTCGGCGCTTCTCGTGTCATTTTGTCAAGAAAACCGATGCAGCCAGATAGGGTACATACTGCTACTATTAGCAAACTTTTTCTCATACTCCTTCTCTCTAATAAAAAATGCGGTATTAGTTTCAGTCGTTCGAAAGCATGAATTCTGCAATGATCATATACATCCCATCTGCGGTATGAATATCCCAGGCCACGGTATATTCGTTGCCATATTTAAAGGTGGCACCAAATAGCGGTAAACAGTGACCGTGGGGAACAGAGAGGGGTTTATCGTTAAACTGAATAAAAACAGGTTCATCTTTACTGCTGTAGATCTCTACTGCGGTCAACTTTTCACCCGATTTCATGATTGATAATGCGCAAACGCTACTGCCTTTTAAAATGACCGTTGTGGCAGTGCGCGGTGTAAATCTGTCGCCAGGCCCAGGACAACCGGTAAGCAAAAAAGGCATTAATAACATTACTTTTTTCATTAATTTTATTCACCGCAGGAATAGCACCTCATAAAGAGAGGAAATGTAATACATGGTTCACCGCCCCGTTATTTCCCGTTACAGGAGAAATATCACTGGCTCTAATCAGGCGCACCGCTATTGAGCGATAAAAGGCGCCCATCAGGATCAATTGTCACTGTAAATTTAGCGGAGATGAGTTGAAGATCGCCTTTAACGGGAAGGATGTGCCAATAAAAATAATAGGCATCCCCCGTTTTAAAGGTTGTGCCGAATAACGGCAAACACTCCCCGAGAGGAACATACAGCGGTTTTGCCGGAAATGTCTCAATTTTCTTTTCGCCGTCATGACTATAGATTTCCACCGCGATCATTTTCTCACCGGGCTTCATAAGAGATACGGCACAAACTCTATTGTTCTTGATGTTAACTGCAGTTTCGGTGCTTCCTACTGCCTTATCGTAGAAACCAATACAACCTGTTAACAAAAAAAGTATTACTACACATGAAAGCTTTGACATAGGGATTATCTTCTTCCTGTCACAATTCGACGATAAAGGGATGGTATATCGCATAATGCTTCTTTACCTCGATATTTTCCGGGTTTATTTTCGCCCTGTAATGTAAGCCACGTATTTATACCATAAATAAGTAATACCCAGTAGTCGGCCAGGATAGAGGCTTGCTGCTCAAGGGAGTAATCTATAATTTTCTCTTTATCAAGTTGATAAAAGTAATCTGCAGCCCAGCTGAATAGTCCTCGCGTTCGAACCCATTGACCATGCTGATGCTGCCAGACATGCCCCATTTCATGCATGAAGGTGTGCTTGCTCGTCATATTCACAGTTGAATGGGAAAAGTCATGATGATATAGCTCTTTCCTGTACCAAATCTCCCCATTCGGCGCCATAACATAATCCGGATGCTGCAGCCCAAACGGGAAGTAGCTGTCGCAGTGGATCCAGACGCGGCTATACACAATCGCATCGCCGTAAAATTGACGTGCCATGGCAATTTCACCGAGCGTCATCAGACGCAATGTTCCCTCTCTACGTCCTGTAGTCATCATTTATTCCCTCTCACAAATAACAGCGCAGGATTATCAACAAATCTTGTCACCGCTGCGCAGAGGGAATAAGCAGAAAACTAAAATTCAGATTATTTTTTATAAGGACGCGTTACAGGGGTAATTAAATTACCCCTTCGCGTTAATTGCCGGAATCTTATTTACCGCGCTTTGCTGAAGCATGATCCTGCGCCCAACTGCGCTCGGGATGCGGCACAAAATCTTTGACCTGTTTTGCAAGCTCTGCGCTGTGATACATGTCGATGCATTTCATCAGATTGAGTTTTACATCGCTGCCCTGATTGGAGTGATACTCTCCTGCAAGATAGCGGTCGGCCAGTTCGCCCATTTTCCCGGCGCCCTTTTCGGCATCATACTCACTCCAGTTATCAAAACCGCCAGCGCTGGCTGATGCGTCTTTACCGGCAGCGGGTTCACTGGCGTACGCTTTCGCTACACAGAGCGCCAGTGCGGCATCTTTGTAATTCTGTGCATAGGTGCGGCTTGCGGCGTCAGGTTGAGGCGCAGCGCTTACCCCGGCGCTCAACAGTAAGCTGGCGATTAACCCGCGAGAAAACCCTTTCATCAATAACTCCAGACAAAACAGTGGTTGTGCAGCAGAGCGTAAAGCAAAGCTCATAAAAAAAGCCAGCCACATAACATGGCTGGCCTCAAGTTAACGGCAGCGCCTGATTAACTGAGCTTAAACACCGCTACCGCCTCTTCCAGCAGCTGAGACTGCTCTTTCAGCGAGTAGGCTGCGGCAGAGGCTTCTTCAACCAGCGCGGCGTTCTGCTGGGTCACGGTATCCATCTGCGCCACCGCGAGGTTGATCTGATCGATCCCGCGGCTCTGCTCACCGGTGGAGAGCGCGATTTCCGACATCAGTTCGGAAACCTGCTTCACCGAGTTGATAATACGCTGCATGCTCTCGCCTGCGCTGGTAACGCGATCGCTGCCCACCAGCACCTGACGACCGGAGAGCTCAATAAGCTCTTTGATCTCCTTCGCCGCCACGGAGGAGCGCTGCGCGAGGTTGCGTACTTCGGTTGCCACCACCGCAAAACCGCGACCCTGCTCGCCTGCGCGCGCTGCTTCAACGGCGGCGTTAAGGGCCAGGATATTGGTCTGGAATGCAATATCTTCGATGATGCCGATAATGGTGCCGATCTTGCCGGAGCTGGTTTCGATCTCCTTCATCGACACCACGGCTTCTTCAACAATCGCATTCCCCTCTTGCGCCGCGCTGCGCATATTCCCCGCCAGGCTGTTGGCCTGCTGGGTGTTTTCAGAGGTGTGTTTCACGGTTGAGGTCAGCTCTTCCATGCTGGCAGCGGTCTGCCCCAGCGAGGCGGCCTGCTCTTCGGTACGCGCCGACAGATCGGTGTTACCCGCAGCGATCTCTTCTGCGGCGTAAGCCACGCTCTGGCTGGAGTTACGCACCTGCGAGATGATCTGCACCAGCGAGAGACGCATCTGCTCCAGCGCGCTCATCATGCCACCGATCTCATCTTTGGAGTTGGAAACCACCGGCAGATTCAGTTCGCCCGCCGCCATTTTCTGGCAGTGCAGACGCGCGGCATCCAGCGGTGAAAGCACACGACGACGCAGCAGGATAAAGATCCCCACAATGATCAGCGTAAACAGCAGCGCAAAGAGGCCGATGGTCATCATGCTGTTAACGAAGCGGCTCTGCGCCTCATTGTTCAGCTGCTGGGCATACTTTTCACGGAACGCCAGCAGGTTATCAAGGGTGATCTCGAACTGACGATCCAGCTGAGGAATGGTAGTGCTGACCAGCTGGTTAAAGCGCGCGGTGTCGTTGTTTTTCGCGGCATCCATCAGCGGACGTAAGCCGTTATCAACATAGTTCTGCCAGGCCCGGCGATACGGCGTGGCAAGGGCATCTTCACCGGCAACGCGCGGCGCGGCGAGATAGTTATTGAACGCCGACGAGGCTTTTTGCATCACCTCATTGGCGCTTTCAAGGGAGGCCTGGGTTTTCTGGCTATCGCCCAGCGAGGCGTTAATCATCGCCTCCATCAGGCGTACGCGCAGGGTACGGCTATGGTTAATCGGATCGATGACCGACAGTACCACGCGGATCTCTTTGTTTACGTTATCCAGCGAGTCGTTACTGCGGGTAAGCGACCAGAGGTTAGACGCGGAGCTGATAAGGAAGATAGAGAGTAACAGACCAAAAACGAGCAATGAAAAACGCCTGACTGACATAGTGATCCCTTGGGTGATAGAGCGACAAAACGATGTGGCACCGCATAAAATGCGAATTGCCTTAAAAGAGTTATCGACCAAAAGGGAGCGAAATTTAAATTAAATAATCATATTTACACTAAATATGAATCCTCAAAAATCCATTCATAAAACAAATTTGAACCCTTCGCGCAAAGAAGATCTCGCATTCGTAATAGGATTCATTATCATTGCGAAACTATTTCGATGATCCCATAAATCACCATAATGTTAATGAAGGATAGTGTTGAATGAAGAAGGTTCTCTGTGCGCTGGGGCTGGCGCTTGCCTCATTAAGTTCTGCTTATGCCACCACATATCCCCTCACCCTTGAAAACTGTGGCTACAAAGAGACCTTCAACAAAGCCCCTGTGCACGTGGTCGCGTTAGGGCAGAACACCGCCGAGATCCTGCTGCTGCTTGGCCTGGAAGATAAAATCGCCGCCACCGCCTTCTGGCCGACCAAAGTCCTGCCGCAGCTGGCGGACAAAAATGCGCAGATCAAAACCCTGACGGTAGAGATCCCCACGCTGGAGTCGGTGCTGGCGCAAACCCCGGATTTCGTTGCCGCGCAATCACCGCTGCTGCTGGGGCCAGAGAGCAAAGTGGCGAAGCGCGAAGATCTCGCCACCGTCGGCGTTAACAGCTATATGTCGCCGGGCATGTGCGCCACCAAAAAAGGCACCGGCGATATGTACGGCAGCCGCCAGAAACTGTGGGACATGACCTATCTCTACCAGGAGATCGAGGATTTCGCGAAGATCTTTAACGTTGAAGATCGCGGCCAGGCGCTGGTTGCCGACTTCAAAAAGCGCGAAGCCGATCTGCGTAAAGAGTTTGGTAAAAACAAAAAAGATCTCTCCTTCGTCTTCTGGTTCTCCAGCTCATCCCCTTCCGCTGACGCCTACGTCGGCGGCAAAAACAGTGCCTCCGGTTTTATCGCCAATGTGCTCGGCGGCCATAACGCCATCACCACCGAAACCGAGTGGCCGACCGTTGGCTGGGAGAGCATTATTGCCGCTAACCCGGATGTGATCGTCGTCTCCAGCCTCGACCGCAACCGCTGGGCGCTGGATAACGCCCAGGAGAAGATTAAGTTCCTGAAGAGCGATCCCGCCGTCAGCCAGCTTGAGGCGGTGAAAAAAGGCCACATCGTGGTGATGGATGGCCAGGCGATGAATCCCACCATTCGCACCATTTATGGCGCAGAGCAGGTTGCTGAACAGCTGAGAAAGATGGGGCTTAATTGATGGCAGCGTTGCACCCAACGCGACAAACGTTGTGGTTAAGTAGTGCCGCGCTGCTTGCCGTTGTGCTGTTGGTGGTGGTGATTGCGGTAGGGGCCAGCGTCGGTGAGCTGGCGATTCCGTTACCCAGCGTTTTTTATGCGATTGGCAATAAGCTTGGGCTCACCGCCGAGCCGCTCAACCGCATCTATGAAAGCGTGATCTGGGATTTCCGCCTCAGCCGCTCGCTGGTCGCTGCCTGTTGTGGCGCCGGGCTGGCGATTTGCGGCGCGGTGCTGCAAAGCCTGCTGAAAAACGCCCTGGCCGAGCCGTATGTGCTCGGTGTCTCGGCGGGCGCATCGACCGGTGCGGTCTCTGTGGTGGTGGTGGGTCTTGGCGCGGGTGCGGTATCGCTCTCGGCGGGCGCCTTTGCCGGAGCCTTTGCCGCCTTTGCGTTCGTGGCATTTCTCACCAACGGTGCGCGCGGCGGCAACGAGCGCACCATCTTAGCCGGGGTGGCCGCTTCGCAGCTCTTTAACGCCGTCACGGCGTATACCATCAGCACCTCCGCCAGCGCACAGCAGGCGCGCGACGTAATGTTCTGGCTGCTGGGCAGCTTTAGCGGCGTGCGCTGGCCGGAGTTTCAGCTGGTGCTGATCGTGGTGCTGATTGGTCTGGCGATCTGCCTCTACTACTCGCGGGCGCTGGATGCCTTCACCTTCGGTGATGATGCGGCGGCCTCGTTAGGTATCGCCGTGCCGTGGGTGCGCCTCGCGCTGTTTACCACCACGGCGCTGATCACCGCCACCATTGTCAGCATGGCTGGCTCCATCGGATTTGTCGGGCTGGTGGTGCCGCATATGATGCGCTTCTTCTTTGGGCCGCTGCACCGCAGGCTGCTGGTGGCCTGTGCGCTGGCGGGCGCGATTTTGATGGTGCTGGCGGATATCGCCTCGCGCATGCTGATTGCCCCGCAGAGCCTGCCGGTGGGCGTCGTCACCGCGCTGGTCGGCGTGCCGTTCTTCGCCTTTATTATTTACCGTTCAAGGAATCGCTAATGAGCATCGCCGCTGAAAACATCACCTGGAAGGTGGGTAAAAAAGTGATCGTCAACGATGTCTCACTGACGGTTGCGCGTGGCGAAACGGTGGGCCTGCTGGGGCCGAACGGCTCGGGGAAATCCTCCCTGCTGCGCGTGCTGGCGGGGCTGCGCCGTCCGCACAAAGGACGCGTATTGCTCGACGGGCAGAACCTTCACCGGCTGCCCAAAAAACAGCTCGCCCGTCGGGTAGCGTTCGTTGAGCAGCACGGCATGACCGATGCCAATATGCGCGTGCGCGACGTGGTCAAACTAGGGCGTATTCCGCACCACTCCCCCTTCTCCAGCTGGAGCACGGAGGATGATGAGACCATCTCGGCGGCGCTGGCACGCGTCGACATGCTGGAGAAAAGCCAGCAGGGGTGGCTGACGCTCTCGGGCGGCGAGCGGCAACGCGTCCATATAGCCCGCGCGCTGGCGCAGATGCCGTCAGAGATCCTGCTCGACGAGCCGACCAACCACCTTGATATTCACCACCAGCTCCAGTTGATGAAGCTTATCAGCGAGTTACCAGTGACCAGCATCGTCGCCATTCACGACCTCAACCATGCGCTGATGTTTTGCGACAGCCTGATCGTGATGCAGCACGGTACTGTGGTGGCGAGCGGTACGCCGCAGGCGATCCTTACCGAAGATCTGCTGTGGGAAGTATTTCGCGTGAAGGCGAAAATCACGCCATCGCCCTGCCATGACAAAAACCATATCCACTTCATTGCCTGACGTCAGGATTTTCGCATGTCTTTTCCCCACCTGCGGCCAGCGAAACAGCTCTGGCCGCCTGTTTTACTCGGTAGCCAGTTTGTTTTTAATATCGGCTTCTACGCCGTGGTGCCCTTCCTGGCGATCTTCCTGCGCGATGACTTACTGCTCTCCGGCGGGCTGATCGGCCTGGTGCTTGGGCTGCGCACTTTCTCGCAGCAGGGGATGTTCTTTATCGGCGGCGCGTTATCGGACCGCTTTGGCGCGCGCGTGATTATCCTCTGCGGCTGCATTATCCGCGTCGCGGGCTATTTGATGCTGGCCTTTGGCCACTCGCTGGGGCCAATTATTGTCGGTGCCTGCCTGACCGGGATCGGCGGCGCGCTCTTCTCCCCCTCGATTGAAGCGTTACTGGCGCGCGCCGGTGCCCAGAGCGAAAGCCAGGGCAAGCGCAGCCGCGCCGAGTGGTTTGCGCTTTTTGCCGTCTGCGGCGAACTCGGCGCGGTGCTCGGTCCGGTAGCGGGCGCGCTGATGACCGGCCTCGGCTTTCGCCAGGTGGCGTTAGCAGGTGCTGGGGTGTTTGTCGTGGCGCTGATTGTGCTCTTCTTCTGCCTGCCGCCCGCGCCGCCAAAACGCCAGACGCTGGCGGTCACGCCGTGGTGGACCACCTTTCGCCAGCCGCGCTTTGTCGCTTTTATCCTCGCCTACAGCTCCTGGTTACTGAGCTACAACCAGCTCTACCTGGCGCTGCCGGTTGAGATCCAGCGCGCGGGCGGTAGCGAAAAAGATCTCGGGCCGCTGTTTATGCTGGCCTCGGTGCTAATTATCACCCTGCAACTGCCCCTCGCCCGCTTAACGCGCCGCATTGGTGCCGCGCGCATGATGCCGGTGGGCTTTTTGCTCATCTCTGCAAGCTTTGCCAGCGTCGCGCTTTGCGCTGCCAGCACGCCGCCTGCGGGCTGGATGCGGCTGCTGCCCGCCATCAGCTTTGTCTCGTTATTAACCCTCGGGCAGATGCTGCTGGTGCCTGCGGCGAAAGATATGGTGCCGTGGTTCGCTGACGACGCCACGCTCGGCGCGCACTATGGCGCGCTGGCGACGGCGGGCGGTTTTGCCGTGCTGGCGGGCAACCTGCTGTTTGGCAGCCAGCTCGACCGGGCGTTAACCCCCTCGGTTGAGGCGATCTACCCCTGGTTGCAGCTGGCGATTTTCCCGCTCTGTAGCGCGGTGGCCTTAATCTTTATCTGCCGCCCGATGCGCAGGGGCTAAGCGGGCGCTCAGTTGCAGCACCAGGCTGAACGCGGCGGGTAACACCGTCAGCGTCACCAGTGTTGCCACCAGCAGCCCGCCGATAATGGCGTAGGCCATCGGCCCCCAGAACACCTGATGGGAGATAGGGATCATGCCGAGGATCGCCGCGCAGGCGGTCAGCATTATCGGCCGCGCGCGGTGCTCCGACGCGGCGATAATCGCCTCATCAGGTTGCATCCCAAGGTGCAGATTGCTGTCTACTTCGCTAATCAGGATCACCGCGTTGCGGATGATCATCCCCGCCAGCGCAATCACCCCCAGCAGCGCGACAAACCCCATTGGCGTGCCGGTCGGCAGCATCGCCAGCACAATTCCCGGCAGGCCAAACGGTGCCATGGTGACGGCCAGCAGCATGCGCGAGAAGCGCTGAAGCTGAACCATCAACAGCAGCAGCATAATAATCAGCGTCACCGGCAGCACGGCATACACCGAGCCGTTGCCCTTGTCCGACTCGGCAACCGTGCCGCCCTCTTCAATGCGGTACCCGGCAGGCAACTCGGCACGCAGTTTATCCACCGTCGGGCGCAGACCGGACGATACCGCTTCCGCGCGCAGGCCCGGCGCGAGATCCGTCTGCACGGTGATAAAGGGCAGCCGCTGATGACGCCAGATCACCGGGTCGTCCAGCCCCCACTCCGGCGTCGCCACTTCGCTCAGCGGAATTTTTGTGCCGTTAGAAGTTGGCAGCATCAACGTAGCAAGCGTACCGATATCGAGCCGCTCGCGATCGTTGCCGCGCAGCACCACATCCACCAGCCGATCGTTATCCCGCACCGTGGTCAGCGTCGCGCCGGACCAGACGGTATCAAGCATCTGGGCAATGCTTTCCGAGGAGACACCCGCGGCGCGCGCGGCGGTCTGATTAACCTGTAAGCGGATCATCCGCTCTGGCTCCCCGGCGGTCAGGTTCACTTCCCGGGTCAGCGGCGAGCCGCCAATCTGCGCCGCCAGCTGATGCGCCAGCGTCTGCACTTTTGCATAATCCGGCCCGCTCACGCGGTAGCGCACCGGCCAGCCCACCGGCGGCCCCAACTCCAGCGGCGACACGCGAGAGGTAATGGCGCTGAACTGGCTTGCCAGCAGCGTCTCCAGTTGTTGACGCAGCCGGTCGCGGGCGGCGAGATCTTTTGCCACCACCACCAGTTGTGCGGTGTTCTCGTTGTCCTGCAAAACATCCATCGGCAGATAAAAACGCACCGCGCCGGAGCCGACGTAGCTGCTGTAGCGATCGAGATCCTTATTACCGGTCATCGCCCGCTCCAGGCGCTCTACCTGCTTCTGCGTCTCGGTCTGCGAGGCGTTCGCGGGCAGTGAGAGCGTCACCAGCAGCTCCGGGCGATCGGAGGCGGGGAAAAACTCCCCCTGCAAATAGGTGGTGCCGACCAGCGACAACCCCAGCGCCAGCAGCGCCAGTGCCAGCGTGGTCAGCCGCCAGCGCAGCGCGAGGCGCAGCAGCGCCTGATAGCCGCGCTTCAGCCTGCCGACGCGATCGCCATGCTTATTGATGCGCGCGGGCAGCAGCCAGGTCCCAGTGAGCGGGGAGAAGAGGATCGCCACCAGCCACGAGCAGAGCAGCGCGATCAGCACCACGGCAAACAGCGAGTAGCAGTACTCCCCGGCGCTGGAGGCGGCGAAGCCGACGGGAATAAATCCGGCGATCATCACCAGCGTGCCGGTGAGCATGGGAAAGGCGGTGGTTTTGAAGGCATAGGTGGCGGCCTGCCTGCGCGACTCACCCGCTTCCAGGCGTGCAACCATCGTCTCCACGGTGATCATCGCATCATCCACCAGCAGACCGAGCGCGATAATCAGCGCGCCGAGGGAGATACGTTGCAGGCCAATCCCGGCGAGCATCATCCCGGCGAAGGTCATCGCCAGCACCAGCGGAATGGCGGCGGCCACCACCAGGCCCGCACGCAGGCCCAGCGAGACAAAAGAGACGGCGAGCACAATCACCACCGCTTCCACCAGCACGCGGACAAAACCGCTCACCGCCCCGCTCACCACCTGCGACTGATCGGCCACTTTCACCATCTCAATGCCGTGTGGCAGCTGGGCCTGGATCTGCGCCATACGCGCATCCAGCGCCTTGCCAAAGCGCAGCATATTCCCGGTCGAAGCCATCGAGATCGCCAGCCCCAGCGCCGGTTGCCCGTTAACGCGAAACTGCGGCGCGGGCGGCTCTGCGGCCTGGCGGGTGACGGTGGCGATATCGGTGAGCGGAATATAGCGATCGTTGATATGCAGCGTCACCGCCCGCAGGCTCGCTTCGCTACTTAACGCGCCGCTAACCCGCAGCGCGACGTTATCCTCGCCGGTGCGGATCGTACCGGCGGGCGCGATGGCGTTTTGCGCCTTCAGCGCTGTGCTGATCTGCTCAATATCGAGCCCCATTCCCGCCAGCTGACGCGGGGAGAAGGCGATAACAATCTGCTCCTGCTGATCGCCTATCAGGCTTATCTTGCCGATATCGTTTAGCGACATCAGGCTGCGGCGGATGGTCTCCAGCCGATCGCGCAGCTCACGCGGCGAGTAACCGTCGGCGGTAAAGCCATAGATGGTGCCGAAGGTGTCATCAAACTCATCGTTGACCTGCGGCCCCTGCGCGCCCTGCGGCAGATCGGCAGCGCTGTCCTGCATCTTTTTCCGCACCTGGTACCAGATGTCGGGCACCGCTTTTGGTGGTGTGTCATCGCGCAGGTTGACGTTGATAATCGTGCTGCCAGCGCGGGTTTCGCTCTCAATAAAATCGAGATGCGGAACCTCCTGTAACTTCTTCTCCAGCACGTCGGTGACCAGTTGCGTTGTCTCTTCGACGCTGGCACCCGGCCACTGAGCGGTGACGACCGCCGTTTTGATGGTGAATGCCGGATCTTCATTACGCGGCAGCTGCTGGTAGCAGAGCACGCCCATCACTATCACCAGCAGCATAAAAAAGGTGACCAGTTGCTGATGTTCCAGCGCCCAGGCAGAGAGGTTAAAGCGCGAGCGTTTCATGGCTGCAACTCCCCGGCGATCACCTGCTCACCAGCGCGCAATTTGCTGACGCCCGCAGTAATGACTCTGTCGCCGGGGCGCAGGCCGGAACGGATAAACACCGATGAGGCGCTGTAGCCGCCCAGCGTCACCGCGCGCGGCTGCGCCCGGTTTTTCTCATCAATCACAAACAGCGCCGGTTGTTGACCAAGGCGGCTTAATGCCGGGGCAGGTACCGCGAAGCCTGCGGATGCTGATTCCGGCAGCGCAATGGTGGCGCTGGCGCCGAGCGCCATCGCCGCGGGCGGGTTTGCCAGCGCCAGCCGCACCTGCCAGGTGCGCGTCTGCGGATCGGCCTGCGGGCTGATATCACGCAGGCTGCCGCTCGCCTTCACCGACGGATCCGCCAGCAACGCAACGGTGAACGTTGCGTTTGATGCCAGCTGGCGCGGGTCGGCAACGGCAAACACCACATCGCGCGCCTCGCTGGTGGCGAGGGTAAAGACCGCCTGCCCGGCGCTGACCACCTGCCCGGCAGAGGCATTCACGCGCGTGATAATGCCATCTGCCGGGGCGACCAGTTGCGTCCAGTTCAGATTCTGCTCGGCATTGCGTAATGCCGCAGTGCTGCTTTTCAGTTTTGATGCTGCCGACTGCCAGTCGGCGCGGGCGCTATCGAGCTGCGTGCGGGCAATCGCGCCGGAGGGCATTAATGCCTGCATCCGTTTCAGATTCAGCGCCGCCACCTGCTCAGCCGCGCGGGCGCTCTCCACATCGGCGCGCGCGCTGGCGAGCTGGTTTTTGCCGGTTTCGCTCTCAAGGGAGGCCAGCACCTGCCCGGCATGCACCCGTGCGCCAATATCCACCTCACGGGAAATCATGCGGCCATCCAGGCGGAAGGCCAGCGTGGTCTCATCATGGGCGCGGATCTCGCCGGTGCGCACCGTTTGTGGGTTTGCCGCACTGTTAGTGACGACCAGGTAACGCACCGGACGCGGCGGGGCCGGTTTGTCGGTTTTTTTCTCGCCACAGCCGGTCGCAGCCAGCGCCAGCAATAGCAGCAGAGGAAGCCCGCGCACAGCGTGCAAAAGCCTGTGTGCGAGCGGGCGTGCGTAAGGGATAAACTGTTCTGACATAGCGCCACTCCGAATAGGTAATGGCGCTATTACAGGCGTGACGCGTCGAGATTCAGCCCACGTTTCGTCAAGGTTTTATCAAGGCTGCAACTTTTCTTGCGCCTCAACAACGTGGGGAAGGTGAAGGGTGATCGCCAGCCCGCCCGCTTCCGGCAGCGCGGCGCTGATGCTGCCGCCGTGGGCATGGACAATCGCCTGGGCGATGGATAACCCAAGGCCGCTGCCGCCGGAATGGCGCGCGCGCGAAGTCTCGGCCCGCGTGAAGCGATCAAACATCAGCGGCAGAAAATCAGCCTCCACGCCGGGGCCGTCATCGGTGAAATCAATTAAATAGCCGCTCGCCTGCGAGGTGAGGGTGATAAAGAGATGGCCGCCCTGCCGCCCGTAACGCACCGCATTCTCCATCAGCACGGTAAAGACCTGCCCCAAGCGGAAGGCGTCACCCTCCAGCGGCGCGGGCGTTGGCGCGGTCAGGGTAAAGGTGAACCCGGCGGCGTCGGCCTGCGGTTTCATCCACGCCGCGCGTTCGCGCAGCAGATCGTCTAAGAGCAGCGGCTGGCAGTTGAGCATCAGCTGCCCGGCGTCGGCCAGCGAGAGCAGGTGCAGCTCATCCGTTAAGCGGCGCAGCAGTTGTAATTGCTTCATCACCATCGACATCTGCGCAGGGCTTGGCTCAAACACCCCATCCAGCATCCCCTGCAGACGACCAATCGCGGCAGTAAGCGGTGAGCGCAGTTCGTGAGCCATCGCCACGTGGGAGGCGCGCAGTTCACGCTCATAGCGCGCCAGCTGGCGGGTCATGCCGTTAAAGTCGCTGGCAAAGCGCACCATTTCGGCGGGCGCCTCTTTTACCAGCTCCGCCTGTGCGCCAAATGTTCCCTGCGTCACCTCTTCGGCGGCGTCGCGCAGGCGGCTAAATTGCAGGGTCAGCGGGCGGGCATAGCGCAGCCCCATAAAGACGATAAAGGGGATCATCACCAGCACCAGCACGCTGACCAGGATCCAGTCCGTCGAGGCGATAGAGGGCGTGGAGTAGCTCAGCCCCCACCAGGTGTCGACAATTTCGTGAAAGCGCGTCGGGTTGATCTCCGGGTTCCCTTTCAGCAGCAGAAACTCGGCGCGCACCGGCGCAGGCATGGCGTGCAGGATCCAGACAGTCTGCACGGCGTAGCGCAGCCACATACAGAGCGCGATGATGATCACCGTACCGATCGCCAGCGCAAGGATGCGCACGCAGATCCAGCGCCAGAGCGACTGTTGAACTGAATTTTTCATGGCTGAGAGAACCTGTAACCGACGCCGCGCACATTGCTTAACACGCCGCTGACGCCCGCGTTTTCCAGCTTTTTACGCAAGTTGTAGACGTGCGTATCGACCACCCGCTCCAGCGCTTCGCTTTCGGGCAGGCAGTGCTCCAGCAGATGCTGGCGGGAGAAAGCGCGCGTGGGATGGCGCATCAGTGTCGTAAGCAGGGAGAATTCCGTCGGCGTAAGTTCCAGCGCGCGCGTCTGGTTATCGTCTTGCGTGACGGTCACGCTAATGGCGACGGTATCGACCGCGAGGTTGTGCCAGCGCAGCACCTCTTCCTGGGTTTCCGCGCGCTGCGTGCGCCGCAGTACCGCCTGCACGCGCGCCACCACTTCGCCGGGGTGATAGGGCTTCACCACATAATCATCCGCGCCGTAACGCAGCGCGCCAATGCGATCCGGCGCATCGCCGAGCGCGGTGACCATGATCACCGGCACATCGCTTTTGCGCCGCAGCGCCGCCAGCACTTCGCTGCCGTTCATGCCGGGCAGCATCACATCAAGCAGGATCAGATCGGGCTTGCAGCGCTGCGCCAGCTCCAGCCCGGCCAGGCCGTCGCTCGCCAGCGTCACCTCATAATTTTCACGGCGCAGATAGGCCTCCAGCACGCCCGCCGCATCCGCGTCATCCTCAATCACCAGCACTCTTTTCGCCACCATTTCCCCACCTTGACCGTTTCTTAACACTTTGCTGACGGTTTATTGATACGACCTGTCTATGTTCCCTTTCAGCGCTTGCGCACACCCTTTCCCACCGACGAGATGTGACGATGATAACCAGAAAACGTACGTTGTATAGCCTCTGCGCCCTGCTGGCAGCCACCGCCTCTGCGGCGCACGCCGATGATGATCCATCGGCACAAAATGGCGTAACTGTAGGCATCGGCGCACAGTCTGCGCCGCGCTATAGCGGTTCAGACAAGCAGCGCCTGCAATTCGTTCCGCTGATTCAGGCGCGCGATAATGCCCTCTTCATTGATACGCAAAAGGGCATCGGTTACGACCTGCAAAGCGATAACGGCCTCTATCTCGAACATACGCTCGGTTACGGCCTCGGCCGCGATGAGAGCAACTCCTCCTGGCGCGACGGGGCCAATAACCTGAAAGGGATGGGGAAAATCGATGCCACGATGAATACGGCGTTTGCCGTCGGCTGGTCGATCACCCCGTGGCTCTCCGTTGAAGGCAAAGCGACGCTACCGCTGACCGACAGCCAGGGCGTGCAGTATCAAACCTCGGTGACGTTGCTGCCGGTGCAGAGCGCCAGCGATACCGTTGCACTCCAGTCCGCCGCGCTGTTTGGCGACAGCCGCTACATCAACACCTTTTATGGCGTCAGCGCGCGGCAGAGCCAGCGCAGCGGTTTTCGCCCCTATGATCGCGCGGGCGGTTTCTACGGCGTCAACAGCTCACTCACCTGGAGCCATCAGTTCGACGAACACTGGGGAACACTGCTGAGCGCGGGCTACACCTGGCTTGGCGATCGCGCGGGCGACAGCCCGATTGTCTCGCAACGCAATGAGGGAACCGGCACGCTTGCCGTGACCTGGACCTTCTGAACAGGGGAAGATCGTGAAAAAAGAGGATTATCAGTTGGTGGGGAAGATCTGGTTTGGCTGCTTTCTGGTTTACCTCGGTGCCTATCTGACATATATCTCTTTGTAATGATTGCCAACAAAACAGCGATGAGATGAATAAAGACGCCCACACTAACGCCCTTTGCCTCGACACGCCACGGCTGGTCTGCACGCAAATCGAGGCCCAGGATCGCGATTTTTTTAGCCGCCTGATGGCGAGCAATGAGGTGCAGCATTACATCTCCGACGCGCGCGCGCCAGAGGAGATCGAGGAGGCTTTCACCGCCCGCTTGCCGCCCTGGCAGCCGGGGAGCGCGCACTGGCTCTGCCTGGTGGTGCGCGATAGAGCGAGCGGTGAAAGGCTCGGCGTCACCGGCTATATCCATCGCGAAGCGGACTGCTCCGAAGTGGGGTTTCTCTTTGCTCCCGAGGCGCAGGGAAAAGGCTATGCGCGCGAGTCGTTACAGGCGGTGTGCGATTTCGCCTTCCATAAAGGCGGCATCCGGCGGCTAACGGCGATGGTCACCGCCGGCAATCACCCCTCTCGCCGCCTGCTGGAAAAGGTGGGGTTTGTGCTGGAGGGCGAGCTGCGCGAGAGCTACTGGCTGCATAACCGCTGGCACAATGACTGGCTGTTTGGCCTGCTGCGCCAGGATTATCTCCATCAATAACGAGGGTGTTATGTCACTAAACATCACCGCCATTACCCCGGCAGTCGACGGTTTTCAGGCGCTAAAACAGGCGAGCGTGGTGGAAGGATTTAATATGCTGCGCAGGCTTGAGGAGAACTGGCTCAATCAGCACAACCGCTTTGATAAGCCTGGCGAAATGCTGCTGGGCGCGTTGCTTGACGGCCAACTGGTCGGCGTTTGCGGGCTGAATATCGACCCGTTTGTGCAGGGAGATCGCGCAGGCCGGGTGCGCCACCTCTACGTTGCCGCAGCCTATCGCAGCCAGGCGGTGGGTAGCGCGCTTTTGAGAGAGATTGTCGCCCAGGCCGCGCAGAGCTTTGACAATCTCTACACGCATGCACCGCAGGCGGCGTTCCGCTTTTACCAACGCGCAGGCTTTGTGCCCACGGAAGGGATTGAGCGGGTGACGCACTGCCTGCGGCTGGGGCAAAACTAGCCGGTAAGAGAGCCCTACCGGCTGCTGGCGCTACGCGCGCATCGGCTCGCCGCGCACCGGGCGGTCGCCCGCCACGAAGTAGTCGGCATTGCTGCGCGGCAGCGGCGTGCGGCCACGGATATTATCGGCAATCTTCTCGCCAATCATAATGGTGGTGGCGTTGAGGTTACCGGTGATGATCAGCGGCATAATCGAGGCATCGACTACGCGCAGCCCTTGCAGGCCGTGCACGCGCCCTTCCCCGTCCACTACCGCCATCTCGTCGCTGCCCATTTTGCAGGTGCCGCACGGATGGTAGGCGGTTTCGCCGTGGTTACGCACAAACTCATCCAGCTGTTCATCGGTCTGGCACTCGATACCGGGGCTGATCTCACGCCCGCGATACTTATCCAGCGCTGGCTGGTTGATGATCTGGCGTGTAATGCGGATCGCATCGCGGAACTCCTGCCAGTCCTGCTCGTGGGCCATGTAGTTAAACTGAATGGCCGGGTGCATACGCGGATCGCGCGATTTCAGGCGCACAAAGCCGCGGCTCGGCGAGCGCATGGAGCCAACGTGGCACTGGAAGCCGTGGGCTTCAACCGCGTTGCTGCCGTTGTAGTTAATCGCCACCGGCAGGAAGTGGTACTGAATGTTCGGCCAGGCGAACTCTTCCCGGCTGCGGATAAAGCCGCCGCCTTCGAACTGGTTGCTGGCACCAATACCGGTGCCGTTAAACAGCCACTCTGCGCCGATTTTCGGCTGGTTCCACCACTTCAGCGCCGGGTAGAGCGACACCGGCTCTTTGCACTCGTACTGCAGGTACATTTCGAGGTGATCCTGCAGGTTTTCACCGACGCCCGGCAGATCGTGCACCACGGGAATATCGAACTTCTTCAGCAGATCTGCCGCACCGACGCCGGAGCGTTGCAGGATCTGCGGCGACGCGATGGCTCCCGCGCAGAGCAGCACTTCGCGACGCGCATGCACCTGCTGCGGCGTGTTACTGGCACCGTGCAGATACTCCACGCCCACCGCCCGCTTGCCGTCGAACAGAATGCGATCGGTGGTGGCATGGGTGATGATGGTCAGGTTGGAGCGCTTTTTCGCGGTATCGAGATAGCCGCGCGCGGTGCTCGAGCGACGCCCGTTCGGCGTCACAAAGCGATCCATCGGGCCAAAGCCCTCTTGCTGATAGCCGTTGAGATCCTCGGTGCGCGGATAGCCCGCCTGCACGCCCGCTTCGATCATCGCTGCAAACAGCGGGTTATTGCCCGGTTTGCAGGTGGTGATGCTGACCGGGCCTTCGCCGCCGTGGTAGTCGTTCGCGCCAATATCACGCGTTTCCGATTTGCGGTAGTAAGGCAGGCAGTCGAGATAGGTCCAGCGCTCAAGCCCCGGTTCCTGTGCCCAGTTATCGAGATCCATCGCGTTGCCGCGCACGTAGCACATGCCGTTGATCAATGACGATCCGCCGAGCCCTTTACCGCGCCCGCACTCCATGCGGCGGTTGTTCATGTGCGGCTCGGGCTCGGTTTCATACGCCCAGTTGTAGCGTTTGCCCTGCAACGGGTAAGCCAGCGCCGCAGGCATCTGCGTGCGGAAATCAAAACGGTAATCGGGACCGCCCGCTTCAAGCAGCAGCACGTTGACGTCGCTATCTTCGGTCAGTCTTGTTGCCAATACGTTCCCTGCGGATCCGGCTCCGATGATGATGTAATCAAATTCCATTAGTCGCTCCTCAGGTTAAAATTCACTCAAAATACAGACTGAAAACGGGTCATTTCGAGCTGCACAGACTTCACCTGGGTGTAGTTTTGCAGCGTCATCAGGCCGTTTTCACGCCCGACGCCGGAGTGCTTGTAGCCACCCACCGGCATTTCGGCGGCGGATTCGCCCCAGGTGTTGATCCAGCAGATCCCCGCTTCAATCTGATGAATGACGCGGTGCGCGCGGTTGAGATCCTGCGTCACCACGCCAGCCGCCAGACCGAAGTCAGTAGCGTTGGCGCGGCGCACTACTTCCTCTTCGCTTTCATAGGTGAGGATCGCCATCACCGGCCCGAAGATCTCTTCGCGCACGATGGTCATCTCGTCGCGGCAGTCGGTAAAGACAGTTGGCGCAACCCAGGCACCGTTATCGAACTCGCCGCCAGTCAGACGTTTGCCGCCGCAGAGCAGGCGTGCGCCTTCACTGATGCCGGATTCGATATAGCGCATCACGTTGTCGCGGTGCGGGAAGCTCACCAGCGGCCCGAAGTTGATGGCCGGATCGTTCGGATCGCCCGCTTTAATCCGCGCCACGCGATCGGCAATCTTCACTTCAAACTCGGCCTGCCATTTCGCCGGGATAAAGACGCGCGTGCCGTTGGTGCAGACCTGGCCGGAGCTGTAGAAGTTGGCCATCATTGCGATATCGGCAGCGAGATCGAGATCCGCATCTTCAAAGATGATCAGCGGCGATTTACCGCCCAGCTCCATGGTGACCTCTTTCAGGGTCGAACCGGCGGCATTCGCCATCACTTTTTTACCGCTGGCCACACCACCGGTGAAGGAGACTTTGTCGATACCCGGATGCTCGGTCAGCAGCTGGCCGGTGACCGCGCCGCTGCCCGGCAGAACGTTAAAGACGCCGTCCGGCAGGCCCGCTTCGGTGTAGATTTCCGCCAGTTTCAGCGCGGTGAGCGGTGTGACTTCGCTCGGTTTGAAGATCATTGCGTTGCCCGCAGCCAGCGCCGGTGCGGATTTCCACAGCGCGATCTGGATCGGGTAGTTCCACGCGCCGATACCGGCAACCACGCCAAGCGGCTCACGGCGAGTGTAGACAAAGGAGGTGTCGCGCAGCGGGATCTGCTGCCCTTCCAGCGACGGGATCAGCCCGGCGTAGTACTCCAGCACATCGGCACCGGTAACAATATCAACCGCCTGGGTTTCGCTCAGCGGTTTCCCGGTGTCGAGGGTTTCCAGCGCGGCCAGTTCGTCATTGCGCTCGCGCAGAATATCGACCGCGCGGCGCAGGATGCGTGAACGCTCCATCGCCGTCATCGCGGCCCAGATTTTCTGGCCTTTACGCGCGCTTTCGACTGCGCGATCGACATCGGCCTGCGCCGCTTCGTGCACTTCGGCTAGCACTTCGCCGTTGGCCGGGTTGATGGTCTGGAATGTTTTTCCAGCCGCGGCCGGAACGTAGTGACCATCAATATAGAGCTGCTGTTCTGCGAATCGGGACATGATTCCTCCTTCCTCAGGGATTCTCTGCGCCAGCCAACTGCTGGCGGATGAATTGGGTGGTGAGCGTTCGGGCAACGTCCGGGTTGAACGGTTTGCCGCTCAGGGCTGCGCGCAGCCACAGGCCATCAATTAATGACGCCAGGCCGTGCGCCGCCAGTCGGGCCTTTTCGCGCGGCAATTCGCGGCGAAACTCCGCCGTCAGGCTGGAGAAGAGGCGTCGGCTGCTGACCCGCTCAAGGCGGCCCAGCTGCGGTTGATGCATGCTGCTGGCCCAGAAGTCGAGCCACGCTTTCATCGCCGCGCTGTGTACCTGCGTTTCGTCGAAGTTACCGTCGACAATCGCCAGTAAACGCGCTTCGGTTGTGGCCTGGGCTAACGGTTTCAAACGTACCGCCACCGCGTCGCGCAGCTGGCGCGTGATATCGCGCATGGTGGCTTCCAGCAGGCCGTTTTTGTCCTTGAAGTAGTGGCTGATGATGCCGGTCGATACCCCGGCCCGGCGCGCAATCTGCGCAATGGTGGCGTCGTTGATCCCGACGTCGTTGATCGTATCCAGGGTCGCATCAATCAGTTGCCGACGGCGTATCGGCTGCATTCCCACCTTTGGCATGACTCCCTCTTCCACCGCAAAGTAAGGGCTCTATTTAATCTTTTTTTGATTGCACGTTCAATATAAAAAAAGAATTTGTTAAGGTAATGTACTTCCGCTGTTACAAAAACGAAGCGGCAGTGTGTAAGCTGTAGCAGGCTCAATCCGTAACAAAAATGAGGGAAAAACAACAAGAAAAGAGGCAGCACGTTGCAAGTAATCTTTTGATTTATTTACAGGAAATTAACCAGAGGTAACCGATGATTAATCCACCTGCCAGTGAAAAAGACAGAATCAATCCTGTGGTGTTCTACACCTCCGCCGGACTGATTCTGACATTTTCACTTGTCACCATTCTCTATAGCGATCTCGCCGCGGCGTGGATCCAGACCACCGTTAACTGGGTGTCGTCCACCTTTGGCTGGTACTACATGCTGGCCGCCACGCTCTATATCGTCTTTGTCATCTATATGGCCTGTTCGCGCTACGGGGCGATCAAACTCGGGCCAGAGCAGTCCAAACCGGAATTTAGCCTGTTAAGCTGGTCGGCGATGCTGTTTGCCGCCGGGATCGGCATCGATCTGATGTTCTTCTCCGTCGCTGAACCGGTGACGCAGTATATGCAGCCGCCGGAAGGCGCCGGGCAGACAATGGAGGCCGCGCGCCAGGCGATGGTCTGGACGCTGTTCCACTACGGCTTAACCGGCTGGTCGATGTACGCCCTGATGGGGATTGCGCTCGGCTACTTCAGCTACCGCTACAACCTGCCGCTGACCATCCGCTCGGCGCTCTACCCGATTTTCGGTAAACGCATTAATGGCCCGATTGGCCACACAGTGGATATCGCAGCGGTGATCGGCACCATTTTCGGTATCGCCACCACCCTCGGTATTGGCGTGGTGCAGCTTAACTACGGCCTGAAAGTGCTGTTTGATGTGCCGGAAGGGTTAACCGCGCAGATGGCGCTGATTGTGCTGTCAGTGGTTATCGCCACCATTTCGGTCACCTCCGGCGTGGATAAAGGCATTCGCATCCTTTCTGAACTGAATGTCGCGCTGGCGCTCGGGCTGATCCTGTTTGTGCTGTTTATGGGTAAAACGGATTTCCTGCTCAACGCGCTGGTGCTGAACGTGGGCGATTACATCAACCGCTTTATGGGCATGACGCTGAATACCTTTGCCTTTGACCGCCCGACGCAGTGGATGAACAGCTGGACGCTCTTCTTCTGGGCCTGGTGGGTGGCGTGGTCGCCGTTTGTCGGCCTGTTCCTTGCGCGCATCTCCCGCGGCCGTACCATCCGCGAGTTCGTGCTCGGTACGCTGATCATTCCGTTTACCTTCACCCTGCTGTGGCTGTCGGTGTTTGGTAACGCCGCGCTGTATGAGATCATTCACGGCGATGCCGGTTTTGCCCAGGAAGTGATGTCCCACGCCGAACGGGGCTTCTACAGCCTGCTGGCGCAGTACCCGGCGTTTAAACTGAGCGCCTCGGTTGCCACCATTACCGGCCTGCTCTTTTATGTCACCTCGGCGGACTCCGGCTCGCTGGTGCTGGGTAACTTCACCTCGAAGCTGAAGGATATCAACAGCGATGCGCCGAACTGGCTGCGTATCTTCTGGTCGGTGGCGATTGGCGTGCTGACGATGGGGATGCTGATGACCAACGGCATTTCCGCCCTGCAAAACACCACGGTGATCATGGGTCTGCCATTCAGCTTTGTGATCTTCTTCGTGATGGCGGGGCTTTATAAGTCGCTGAAGGTGGAAGATCACCGCCGCGCCAGCGCCAGCCGTGAAACCGCGCCCTATATTCCGGCGAGCAACGATCGCCTGAGCTGGAAGAAGCGTCTCTCGCGCCTGATGAACTACCCGGGCACGCGCTACACCCAGCAGATGATGGAGACAGTGATCTACCCGGCGATGCAGGATGTGGCGAAGGAGCTGGAACTGCGCGGCGGTCGCGTTACGCTGGAGAGTGTGCCTGCGGAGGATGATAAACCGCTCGGCCATCTCGATTTGCGCGTGCTTCTCGGCGACGAGCAGGACTTTGTTTACCAGGTCTGGCCGCAGCAGTACTCCGTTCCCGGCTTTACCTACCGCGCGCGCAGCGGTAAGTCGCACTACTTCCGTCTGGAGACCTTCCTGTTAGAGGGCAGCCAGGGGAATGACCTGATGGATTACAACAAAGAGCAGGTGATTATCGATATTCTCGATCAATATGAACGTCACCTTAACTTTATCCATCTGCACCGCGAAGCGCCCGGCGCAAATATTGTTTACCCACAGATGTAACGACATAAGGCCACGCAAGTGGCCTTATTTTTTCAGGCAGATGAATTTGCGCTAAATGACGATGTTTTTAGGAAAAATCTGCAAATACGACTCAGCTTTTCAATTTCATGCGTTGCGCTCTGTATCTGAAGATGTCGATCTGTAAAATGTCCCCTTTCATGGAATGGTTGCGGATTGACATTAAACGTTTATTCCCGCCAAGCGTGAGCACAGCAAAAAACCAAAAAAAGAAACACCTCGCAAACCTTTGAACGCGCGGGGCAATAGCTCCGGGAGAGTTGCTATGTTTGACCGTATCACCGTCACCCCGCCAGCCGGCGCCGAGTCGCTGATGTTCTGGAAACTTAACGGCACAGAAGTGATGTCGCGATCCTTTGCACTGAACGTCACGATGTTAAGTGAAGATGGCAATATTGACCGTAGAGCGCTATTAGGGAAACCCTTAACTATTAAGGTGCCAACCCAGAGCCTGCAACCACGCTATTTCAACGGCAAAATTACCGAGGTGAATCTGCAAAGCACCGAGCTTGCTGGTGTGCGTTACGCAGTATATCTCCTGAAAATTGAATCCGATTTATGGCCGCTACTGCGCGACCGTAACCAGCGTATTTTCCAGAACCAGCGTGTGCCGGACATTATTAAAACCGTGCTGTCGGAATATGGCGTTAAAACGGAAGATAAGCTGACCGGCGACTACCGTAACTGGGAGTATTGCGTTCAGTACCAGGAGAGCAGCTACAACTTTATTAGCCGCCTGATGGAGCTGGAAGGGATCTACTTCTACTTCCGCCATGAGGCGGATTCCCACACCATGGTGCTGATGGATGCGGCAGAGCATCATGAACCTTTTAGCGGATATGAAGTTATTCCCTATCACGCCACCCTCTCCGGCGGGTCGACGGATAAAGAGGGTATTGGTCAGTGGGCGATCAGCGAACGCGTGACGCCCGGCCTTTACAGCATCGATGATTACGACTTCCGCAAACCGAACGCGTGGATGTTCCAGGCGCGGCAGAACCCTGCTTCGCCCTCTCCCGGCCAGATTGACTATTACGAGTGGCCAGGTCGTTTTGTCGAGCATTCGCACGGTGAGTTTTACGCCCGTATCCGCCAGGAGGAGTGGCAGGCCGAGCAGCAGCGCATTGACGCCAACGGCACGGCGCTTGGTATCACGCCGGGTTATACCTTTACCCTCGGCAACCCGCCTTTTGCCGGCAGCAGCAATGATTATCTCGTCGTCAGTGCCGCCTACACGCTGGAAGAGAACAGTTACGCCAGCGGCAGCGCTTCCGACACTATTCATCAGATTCAGTTTGTGGTGATACCGGCGGCAACCACCTTCCGTTCGGCACAACGCACGGAGTGGCCACGCACACACGGCCCGCAGACCGCCCGCGTGGTCGGCCCGCAGGGTGAATCCATCTGGACCGACCGCTATGGGCGCGTGAAGGTGAAGTTCCACTGGGATCGTCATGCAAAAGGCGATGACACCAGCTCCTGCTGGGTACGCGTATCCAGCGCATGGGCTGGCCAGGGCTTTGGTGGGGTGCAGATCCCACGCGTCGGCGATGAGGTGGTTATCGACTTTATTAACGGCGACCCGGATCGTCCGATTGTCACCGGTCGCGTCTATAACGAAGCGAGCATGCCGCCGTGGGAGCTGCCGGGCGACTCAACCCGTATGGGCTTTATGACCCGCAGTAAAGACGGCAACAAAGATAACGCCAGCTATCTCTTCTTCGAAGATAAGCTCGGCAACGAGTCGGTTGACCTCCACTCCGAGCGGGATATGAATGTCTCCGTTGAAGGGATCCACAAGGAGACTGTGCATAAAGAGACGATCTATAACCATAAGCTCACCCGTGCCATAACGGTGGACGATCACGACACGCAGACCTTTAATAAAGGACAGACCATCTGTGTGAGCGCTGAAGGCCGTAAAGAGACGATTGTCGATAACGAGACCAAATCAGTCACCGGTTACTCCGACAACAGCTATACCAAGAATCTGGTGATCAAAACCGACGCCTCGGTCAGTACCCTGGCGGCAGATAAGATCATGTATGAAGTGCCGGAAGTGGTGTTTGGCCAGGTGGTGAATGCGGAGGGTCAGGAGTCGGCGGTAACACCGGTGCCTTTTGATATCAGCAAACCGGTGGGGCCCGTAATGTCGGCGCCAGGATCAATGCCTTCCCCGGCTGACTATATGTCTTCAGCTTCATCAAGTGCCATTGGCGCCGCCACGAAAGTGACCTACAAGAAAGGCGTAGTGACACACATCGAAGGGGTCGATAAGTTAACGGTCGATCAGAACCACATTGTCGACATCCATGGTAATGCATCGAGGAATATTCAGGGCGTGCTCACCGAGACAGTGCTGGGGGAGATGAACCTTTATTCTCCAAGCAGGATAACCATCAAAAGTGATACGGAAGTGAATATCGATACGCCATGGGCTATTGAAAAGAAATGGAACTCTGTAGGTATCAGCGCAGTTAATCTGGCTGCGGTAGGTTTTTCCGGAGGAATAACAACAACCAAGATGGAAAGCAATTCTGTTAATATTGTTTGGAATAAAGGTATTAAATGTAAAGTAGGGGATATAGAGTACACCAACCTAGGGTTAGCTTTGAAAAAAGCTGCATTGACATCATTCGTATGAGGCTTGTTATGGATATACTTTTAAAGGCGTTTTATTATATTTTTGTTGGCGTTGCAGCGACAGCAATTTGTTATTTAGCGGTTAAAACTCTGCTTGACAAAAAAATAGCCACAGACATTTTAAAAGATCCCTATTATGTGGATGCAACGATCACTGAAATTATGCCGGGCACACCTAGTAGTTATGGCATTGTAAATATTACGGTTGATTACTCTTTTAAGGCTATAAATGGTCAGACATTCACGAAAAAAAACGTTCTGACAGCGATCAAAACAATGGATTTGCAGAAGTTCAAGGTAGGCTCAACAATACCTGTTGTTTATCTTAAAAATAACCCATCAAAAAACATGTTGAATATGAAAAATGCAGCAGAATAATAAAATCATTCAACTAAAATCGTGACTTTTAGTTTAAAAAAAACAAACCAAAAGCATGAATGAAAATATAGGATCGTTAAATTATGGTTATGGACTTCCTTTCTTATATCATGCCTAAACTTGCCTGGATCATTCCTTTATGTATTTTAATCTTCGTTGCATATGTTTTTATTAAAAACAGAGAATCAGATAAGCTCGACGATTATATAAAAGAAAATGGCGTTGATGTCGAGGCGACTATGACAGCAATCAAGCCAGATTCAGCTCAAACCATAAACAATAAAATAGTTGCTGTTATTACTGTGCAGTATGAGTTTGAAGGCAAAAGCATAACTTCTAAGCGTGGTCTTAGTTTTTATATAACGGATAAAGATAAGTTTGAAGTTGGAAATAAAATCAGGATAAGAATAAACCCTGGCAATCCAGGGCAGTTCTATTATCCTGATTACAGGACGTACTAAATAGTTACATCAAAAAACATGGCAACTACTGCTTTTTTATAGCAAGCAGTCTGTGACTTTGATGTAATGTCTTCTAACTCATTTTACTTTAAGAATTGATATGATTGAAATATTAATGAAAGCGTTAGTTTTCATATCCGTTGGCGTTTTGGTATTAGCCATCTCTATAACAACTGTGCAAAATTTTATTGATAAAAAAACAGCTAAAAAGATTATGACAGATCCCTGCTATGTTGACGCAACGATTACCGAAATAATGCCGGGCACGCCAACCAGTTATGGGATCGTCAATATCACAGTCGATTACTCTTTTACAGCCATAAACGGCGAAACTTACATGAAAAAAAACGTCCTGACCGGGATTAAGACGATGGACTTACAAAAATTCAATGTGGGTTTCACCATCCCCGTCGTTTACCTTAGAAACGATCCGTCAAAAAACATGCTTAATATGAGAAATGCGATAGAGGATTACCTGCGGTTTAGATGGAAAAAGAAATCCTGATGTTACTGCATAAGTAGCTTTCAACTAAAACAATAAGGATTGAAATATAAAATGATGGAATTACTCTCTTATATAATGCCTAAACTTGCATGGATTATACCGCTGGTAATGCTATGCTTCGTTATTTATGTTGCCAGCAACATTAGAGAGCGTCGTATATATGACGAATATATTAAAGAGAATGGTGTTGACGTTGAAGCTATAATGACTGAAGTCACTTACGATCAATACCAACGAATCAACAATCACCTGGTGGCAATACTCACGCTGGAATATAGTTATGAGGGTAAAAAGATCACCTCAAAACGAGGGGTTGTTTTTTGGGTTACTGACCGAGAGAAATTCGTTCCTGGTACGCCAATCAAGATCAGAATCAACCCTGAAAAACCCACTGATTTTTATTACCTGGAATATGAAACCCGTTGATCGTTAATATATATATGTAACAACTCAGGTTTATATGAAAGAAATAAATCATTTACTATACGTGAAACTTTTTTCGATAAACTAAACTTTAAAAGATTATATGGACAATTACCTCAAAGCGATCCCCATAATCCTTGTAACGACAGTGGTTATTGCAATCGTTTACTCGATTATAAGAAGCATATTCGATGGGTTTACTAAAAAGAAAATACTTAGCAACCCTTGTTATGTCGATGCAACCATTACACAGATTATACCGCGTACACCATCGAATTTCGGCATAGTTAGCATTTATGTTGATTACCAATTTACCGCAGATAATGGGGAGACATATGAGAATAAGAATGTACTCATAAATATCAAAACCATGGATCTTTATAATTACAAACAGGGTTCAACCATTCCTGTGGTCTATCTTAAAACTGATCCAGCCAAGAACATACTCAATATGCGCGATGCAATGCTGGATTATAAACGCCGATAGGCATTATCTCTGAAAAGATAAGCATCTATAATACTGGAGAAACAGAACTATCATGATGGAATTTTTATCAACCGTTTCACCAAAGTTAGGCTGGTTTATCACTGGCGGCATGCTGCTTGTTTTCGTTTATATCGGCATCACTAACTGGCGGAGCCAGTCCAAAGATGCAAAAACCAAACAAAACGGCACTAACCTTAAGGCAAATATCGTTGATTTAAAACTTGATGAGCGTCAGGGCGTTAATAATCATCTTACGGCAGCCGTGACGGTGAAATATATTTTCAAAGGAGAGGAAGTTATCGCCAAACGTGGTATTGCTTTCCCTTTTATTGAAAAGGATCAGTTTTTTCCTGGTGCCGAAGTCAATATCCGTGTTGACAATGAGACAGGCCAGCACTTCTATTTTAGCGACTACAAAACCTATTAACTCCGTGGTGTTGCGGGGCAACTGCCCTCCTGTTTGCTACGTACTTTCACCAGCACCTGATGCAACTGCCCAATGGAGAGATCGCGTACCACGGGCTCTGGTTCGCCGCGCAACCAGCGAAAAAAATAGCAGATGCCGAGTAGATCGAGACCTTCGCTTGTAAAGAGGTACTCGTTCTCCTTTAGCGAGAAAAGCGAGCGGAAATCCTCCTCATCTGTTGCAAAACGGACAGCAAAAAACTTCTCTGCTTCTTCAAGAAGCTCAACGCCGTCATCACCGCAAATACCCAGATCATCTTCCAGCAGCGTGCTTTCATCGATCGCTTTGCGCGTACATCCCGAAAACTCGCGCACAAAAGCAATCACCTCTTCTACGCCAGGGCTCACTGTTGCACTCCTCTCGCCCGGCTTTATGGCGCCGGGCGTAATGATTACTGGCCTTCAAAGCCGTAATACTGCACCGGATAGCGCTGACCGTTGATCTCCAGATCACGCCAGGGTTTGCTGACGGTTTTCGGCATACTTTCGCGCAGCGCTTTTTCGGCGTTTTGCGACAGCGTGACGCTGCCCGCCTGACGCCACTCATTGCCCTGACGGGTATAGACCGAGATCCCGGCGTCGTTGCGGTTATAGAGCAGCACTTCCGGCGTGCCGTCGTCGTTGAGATCCTGCATCCAGATCAGGCAGGCGCTGCTATCCACCATGCAGGTGCTCAGCGTGTGATCAACATACTGCGTCTGCGCCTGCCACCAACTTTCCGGCGGCGCTTCGCTGCCCGCGCGCAGCGGGATGCTTTTCTGCAACGCGTTAATGTCTTTCTTCGTGCCTTCGTGATAGCCGCCGAGGATTTGCATCAGCATCGCTTGTTGTTGCACCGGATCTTTAAGCCACTGCGGATGCGCCTTCAGCATCTGTAACGCAGCTTTGCCCCGACGTCCGGCGTTGCTTAACGTATAGAGATCGCCGTCATCGGCTTTGGCTTTGCCCTCGGCGTATCGCGCCAGTTGATTGTTAACAGTGATGCGCAGCGGATCGACAACCGGCGTATGCAACAAAAACCAGCCGCAGGCTGTTAGCGCCAGCATCAGGACGGTGAAACGGTTCATGTTAGCCGCGCCCTGCGTCCAGGCCCGGCGCTGATAACTCACCAGCAACAGAGACCCGATCAACGCGAGAAGCGTAAGAGCCACGCCGTAAACGCGATCCACCGTCCAGCCATATTCAGCGATGCGCAGCCACAGCGCCCAGCCCGCCAGCGCAGCGAGCAGTGGCGTGATCCATTGCGCTACCAGTACCAGACGCGCAAACACCCCCGGCGAACGCGAAGCAGCTGGCGCTTTTTCGCTAACCATGGCGCTGAACGCCAGCATCAGCAGCGTCATAGTGAGCAGAAGTGTCGCGGCGGAGACAGAGGCCGGGATAATCGCCAGCCCGGTAAAGGGCAGACAGGCCAGAAACAGCAGAGAGATAACCGCGTGCAGTGGCAGCAGGACGCTGACCGCAAGCGTCAGCAGGTTACGGAACAGCCCGGCAGCACCAGGCAGGCGTCGGCAAAAGATAATGCCGACAGCGATGGCTGCACCCGTCGCCATCGGCGGGAAAAAAGGGTTATCAAAAAAGAGGTGCTCGAACAGCGTGATGCCAATCATGCTGAAGAGTTTGCTCCACAGCAGCAGCACCAGCCAGAACAGCCCGGTCATCACCGCGGTCACGCCCAGAGTAAAGGTGTTGTTCCATAGCGCGCCGGTGATAAAAGCATGTTTATCCGCTTTCTGCCCGGATGGGGCGCAGAACGCCGCCAGAAACGGCATCACCAGAATAAGCAGAAATGTCGAGGCACCGAAGTTTGTGCCGTGAAAATCATCGTTCGGCAGCCCAGGGAAGTTCCAGCGCAGCCAGCCGGTCATCAGCGCGATAAACGGCAATATCAGCAGCGCGCAGAGCCACGGTTTAACGTCTTTAACGCGATAAAGCGTGAAGGCGAGCACGCTGGCAAATGCAATGGCAAGCGGCGACAGATAAATTGAGTAGTTATCATGCAGCTTAAGCGCGTCCGGCAACGCCCATAGCAGCCCGGCGAGCGTGCCGATAGCGATAATCACCCACCTGGTTTTTGCCGGGAAATCCTCTTTTTGCAACATCGCGGTTCCTTTGCTGTTTGGCTGTGTGAAACGTAGTTATACGCTTCTTTTTTCTTCAAAAACCACTACGGGTTTTTGCTGGCTCTTTTCTTGCTCTGCTTTGTACGGCGCACGATCAGGCATTGTCCATGCCAGGGAGAGGAGCGCAATCACTTGTTTGGGTGGGGAGCTTAATCGCATACCACGCATTGACTCGAAATAGCCAGGGAAGCATCTGGCGCACAGAGCGTAACTCAGCCATTAATGAGTTTTTAAAATAGGAGCCAATATCAGAAAATTATTATTAGATTTCTTGATCTACTGCCAAAGATACTCGCAATCACAACATGTTAGATTGACGGGAAATTAAGTCCCCAAAGCACTATACACATGGATTGTGAGGTTAGAAGTATGAGCCGACGTGAAGATATTCTGGACCCTTCCAGATTTTGGTCTGAATCAGCAATAAAAAGCGGTCTTTTATATTCAGATGTCTTGGGATGGCTCGATATGGGGCATGCCCGTGGTGATGATATCCGGGAGTTATTAGCGCGTTTTGCTGCGGGAGAAGCCAGTGGTAAGGAGTATTACGAAATCAAATATGAACAAAAGATGGCAATAAGCCGGCTCAATACTGGCCGCTTCAGTATCTGGCGGATAAAGCGGGGAAGAAGTATAGAAGAGCGAAGAAGTATCATTCTTGCCATGATGATGGACACCGCAGTGGCGTTCGAAAACTGGCAGGCCATGCCATGGTTCAGTTGGTTCACCGATAGCGGCTTCAGTAGTGAAGATTTGGTCTCGGATCTGTTCGGTTTCTATAGAGTTAATTTCCCCCGCATTTACTGGCGAGATTTGCGTATTGCCAGCAAAGAATCAGCACTACGCCGATGGGACTACTATGGCCCTGTCGGTGACTACAAAAACACTGGATTTTTACCGTTGCTCTTCCCTGATCCCATCGATAAACAGCTATGCTATCGCGCACCTTACAAGGCTCAGCTTCCGAGGTTTATGATGCAGGTTACGCCTTATAAATTGAGACCGGGTGATGACACTGTGTATCGCACTAGTAAAAGAGCAGGTATCTCAGTTGCAATGGAGTAACTACAAGTGAATAAACTAAAAAGAGCGTCAATGCTTATTCTGCTGGTCATCATTGGCTTCGTGCTTATTGATTGCAGCATGCAGAAAGTTGCAGAGCGCCACGAAGGTTATACCGAGGCAAATCTGTGGGCCTATTATCTTTACACCGACAGCGACATTCGCCATGCGCCGAGAGCCTCTGAGGAATATCACTTCACCTTCACCGCCGAGGATGGCACTCAGCCAAGGGACAGCAGCATTGTTTACGGCCCGGGCGCTGACATAACCGTTATCAGAAATTATTTAACCTCACTGGGATACGCCAGCGTAAAGCGTGAAGGCCTGCTGGAAAGTTGGCAGCGAGAAGGGGAAAACACGCCCTACTTTGTTATTACCCGGGATCCGCAAACACGGACGCTGACGCTGACTCGCTCCAGTTTTTAAATAGGCTTTTCTCTTACCGCGCCATTTACTCCGAGCACTTACCGGTAAGTTAAGGTAAATGTCGCAGTTGCACTGGCGACACCTGCGCTGACGCGAGGGGCAGTCTGGTAATAGCGAGCTTTAAACTGGACGGTCTCGGTGCCGCCGCCGGGCGAGGTGTAGTAAATCCTGCGCTGCCCAAAGCGCACCGCCCGATCGTCGGGGGCAAAATAGAGCTGCACACCGACGCCCGTTGCCGCGATATCGCCAGGCGCGCTGTCCAGCTTCATTACGCCAGGCACGTTTAAGGGATCCTGTTCTGCGTCGACCTGGACGTAGATACGGGCGTCTTTATCGCACTCCAGCTCAATCCAGAAATCTTTCCATTCGGTATAGGCGCCGGGGCCATAAAAGTTCGATTTTTCATGGTCGCCCAGCAGCACATAGAGCTCCGGTGTCAGGATCGTGCAGGCCGTGGTGGTAACCGTGTTGGTGCCGCCCAGCGTGACATTGGCAAAATAGAAGCGGCTGTCAATTGAGGCGCGCGCCAGCACGCCCGGGGTCAATGTTCCCGGCGTGATCGCGCCGGTTTTGATTAATTCCGCTTTCATACCAGCACCGATATAAACACTGGTATTCGGCGGCACGCGCTGATCGTAAGGCAGCTGTTTTCGGGATCCGATATTGGTTAAGCGAATCCCCACACCGGGCAAATTCGTTGCATAAATTTTGTTTCCGAGGGCGCTCTGCGCGCGCCACTGGCTCATCTCCCAGCGGTAAATCCAGCTCTCATTACATCCGGCGATGTTGTTCCCGCCGTTATAGGCACCCGTAACTGCCGTCGCAATCACGATACCGACAGGCGTATCACGTTGTACCGAGACGTTGCCGAAGCTGATGGCATTGCCGATCTCACCCGCAAGATTACTGGCAAAACCGCAGGCCGCTTTAACACCGCAGGAGAGGGACCAGAGCACCAGCAGGCCGAAGAGTGATGTTATAAATCGCGTCATGCCAGGCACTCCTGTTCTGTTTCAATTACCGGGCTGTTGCCGACGCTGTCCGGCAGGCGAAAATGGACTTCACACTGCTGATCCGCGTTCCATTTCACTTTGAGTTTTCCTTCCTCCGGCACGCCCGCGAGATAGACCACGCCGTCATCGCCGACGATCCCGCTGCTCCCCTCTTTAAGCGTTGCCTGAGCGCCGAACGGCACCGGCCGCCCCAGATAAGAGAGCTTCATCAGCACGCGCCACCCGATCCGGGTGTTGAAGTTCGCCACCACCACGGCGCCGTTTGTTGGGGTAACGGTTTGCACTGCGCTATCGATATCCACCTCATCGCCAAGGGTAGTGGTATCCAGCACCACGCGGTTTTTCCGGTACGGCGTGACATAGGGCACCACCGCATAGCCACGCCGGTCGGTGTAGAGACCGGTGTTGTTCTGCACTTTCGCATCACGAGCGCCCGGCGCTTGCAGCACGGCCAGCGCCGGGCCCAACGGTTGTGAGAGGGTTACGCCGTGCGGATGGGCAACTACGCCGCCTTTCAGGCCGTAGTTAATCTGTTGATAGTGCGCGTCATAGTTGTAGCCGCCGCTTATCTCCCCCTGCCCGCCTTTGTAACCGGCGCTGAGACTCCCCGCACTGCCCGCGCCGTGATGCGTGTGGCTCTGCTGGATGCTGTAGCTCAGGTTGTTGTCGGCAAGCGTCGTGCCGCTGAGCCCCACCTGCTGGCGGGTGTCGCCGTGCCGTGCGCTGTTCAGGCTGTAGCTCGCCCACGCGTTGGGCAGAAAACGGCTGAGCGGCACCTGGACGCTGAACGCCAGCTGCTGCTCTGCGGGCTGTGCGCGAGCCGGATAGCTGTTATAGCTGTAGGCGAGGTTGTAACTGATGCCACTGAAATTACCGCTCCAGCCGGTGCTGAGCGTGCGTTCGTAGCCCTCCTCCTGCCAGAAACTCTGCTGATAACCGGAGAGATAAAGCGAACCGTAATCCGCCGCGCTCTGGCTGAGATCGAGCTGAAGCTTCTGCCGCTTATTGTGGCCCTCCGCGCGCCGATCGTTCGCCTCCTGAAAGGTGTAAAACCCGGCGGTGGAGTAGCGGTACGCCGCAAGGGTGAAGCGGGTATCGGTGGCCTGAAAATCCTTTGCATATTGCAGCCGGTAGGAGTGGCCGTGGTGAGCGTCGTTGCCGTTCAGCGTGCTCTGGGCAACCGACATATCGGCGGACAGGGAGCCGAGATCGCCAAGCCCAAAACCGAGCCCCGCCGCCCCGGCGTGGTAATTTTGCGCTGCGATCGCGCCACCAAACAGGGTAACGGCGCGCGGCAAGCCGTAGATAGCTGTCGCCTGACCGAAGGCTGGCTCATCGCTGCTTCTGTTGCCGCTGCGATACTTCCCGGCAGTTAAAGCATATTTCAGGCGGCCTTCGCGCTGCATAATCGGCACCGCCGAGAAGGGCTGGACAAAGGTGTGCTCGCTGCCGTCCGCCTCTTTGATGGTGACGGTGAGATCGCCGCTGCCGGAGGTGGGATAGAGATCGCGAATGACAAACGCCCCGGGCGCGACGTAGCTCTGGTAGATGATGTAATCATTCTGCCTGATGGTCACCTGCGCACTGGAGTGGGCGATGCCGCGGATCACCGGGGCAAAGCCGCGCAGGCTGTCCGGCAGCATGTTGTCGTCAGAGGCGAGCTGCGTGCCGCGAAACTGCACGCTGTCGAAGATCTCCGAGGTCGTGTAGCTGTCGCCAAGAGTCAGCTGCCCCTTCAGCCCTTTGATGTTGCGTTGCAGGTAGGTGTTAATCGACGCCCAGCGGCTGCCGTGGCCGCTGGCGTAATGCCCGGTCGAGTCATTACGCAGCCGCCACGCCCCAAGGTTCACCCCGCTTTGCAGGCTGGCATAGTAGCTGTCGCGCGAGCCTTTGCCCACGTCAAGCCAGCGATGGCTGCCGCTGAGGTTGTAGTTCAGCAGCGCGGCAGTGACTCCCTCGTCCCACTCGGTGGGATCGACATCGCCTCTGGCGCGCGCATCCATCGCCGCCTGCGGCAGACTGACGTTGAGCCTTAACTGGCTGAACATCAGTTCGGCGGCGGCCATCGGGATGTAATGGCCTATATCCTCAAGCGGTTCCTCCGGCGACAGCGCCGCCAGTTCGGGAAAGGCGTCGATTTTCACTCCCCAGCCTCGCAGCATCGCGGGCGTGATCTGCGCATGCAGTCGCTTGTTCGCACCCGCGATAAAGGCAATATCCTGCGCCTCCCCCTGCTTTTCACCATTCACATAGACAGTCACGCGGTAGGTGCCCGGCAGCTGACCGTCCGGTTCAGCAAAGAAGGCGAGATCGGCTACCGGCTGGCCCGGGTTATCAAGCTCCAGCGCATGCAGATTAAACATCTCGCGCGCGTCCGCATGGCGCAGGTAGCCGGGCAGCAGCAGCACTATCGGCACCAGCGCCGGTAACAACGCCCGCTGCCGCGAAGTCGGGATTTTCATCACCTTCCCCTCAGAGCGGCCGATGTTCAACCCGGCTGACGCCGCCGTAATCGCTGATCGCCTGCCAGCTAACGCGCGAGACCGCCGCCGAGGGTAGCGTAAAGCTGGCGTTGCCCAGGGGCGGCACCATATCAACGTCCTTAACCTCTTTTCCGTCCACTTTCAGGGTGAAGAGCGTGACGTAATAGGGCGTGGGATTGGTGACGGTCAGGCGCTTGCCGCGATGCGTAAATAACAGCTTGCAGTAAGCGTTTCCCGGCTCACCCTGTAGGCCGCCGGGGCGGTAGAAAAGCTTGATGCGCGATTTGATCACCACCTGCAACATGTTGGTGCGCGCAACGCTGTCATCCATGGCGGGAATCGATTTAACGTTCAGCCAGAACACCGATTCGCGATCCTGCGCCAGCCCGCCGCCGGTGCGGATGATGCGCAGCAGGTTCTCGTCATCCGCGTTGATGCGAAACAGCGGCGGCGTGACGATAAAGGGCGCTTTGCGACCCTGCTCACCGCTATCAACCCAGCTCTGCACCAGATAGACATTCGATTTATTCGGGTTGCGGATGGAGAGCGAGGCCTCTTTTTTATCACCGTTATAAATAACGCGCGTCCCACCAATCACGATCCCGGCCTGTGCCGACCCGCAAAGCAGAGCCAGCAGCAACGCCAGCACAACATGCAGATGCCTGTTCATCTTCTTCTCTCCGGAGACAACATCCTTGTTATGCGGAGATACACCGTTAATGTGTATCTCCGCGTCAGTCGGGCATTAGCGGTAGTTCAGGGTGAACTGTGAGGTGGCGTTAGCCGTACCGGTGGTGACCGTCGTGCCGGTCGAGACATAGCGGGCGGTGAAGTCCAGCGTATTGCTGCCTTCATCGAGGGTGTAGTCGCCCGAGGCCGAGTAGAGCGGAATGGCGGAGCCATTTTTATCCGCAATTTCGATGCCGACGCCGCTCGCAACGTTACTTCCGCTGTCCAGCGACAGCAGGCGCTGATTAACCGCATGCGCGGTGCCGTCGAATTTCACTTTCAGCGCGGTGACGGTGTCGGGGCAATCATTGAGCGTAATGCTGAAATGTGTCGGGGCCGCTTTCAACCCGGCAGAGCCGTTGAGCGTCGTTACGGAGACTTTGCCTAAATCAACGTTCATGCTTTGCGAACCGCTGTCGACCGCGCAGGTCTGGTCGGTGATGCTGCCGGTGAAGTAGATGGTGCCGTCTGCGGCCTGCGCCGTGCCGGCAAGCCCCATCCAGACGATAAAAGCCGTGTTTGCTAACCGCATTTTCATTTTCTTCTCCTTGATAAAAATGACGCAGAGCTATGCCCTGCTCTACAACGGCGGCGAAAAAATCCGCGTCAGACTTTCCCGTTAGTGCCAGAGTGGTGAGTTCAGCGGAAGATTTCTAAAAACAGAGAAAGGCAGCATAAAACGTCAGGGAACGCGCTTTTTGGCAAGATAAGAGAGATAAAATAACGGGACGTTGAGAAGATAACACTGGCAACGTGAACAACTGGATCACGTTGCCAGTAAAGGTTAATACGTTATTACGACGTGCTTGCAAAAAATAAAGATTTAAAAACAGCAAGATAACGTCTTGCCTGAAGAGGCATCAGAAAAATTTTGACTCTACCCTAAATTTTTCTGATACTACTTTGCGTTTTGGCACTAAATGGTTGATTTTGCGAAACATCTCCCCAGACATTCAGAAACCGCTGCGTGTTGGTGGCCGTGTAGATCACCGTATGCCGGATGTTCCGGTGCCCGAGATAATCCTGTATCAGACGCGTATCACGCCCCAAATCCGCCAGCGCGTAGCCGCACCCGTGCCGCAACATATGCGGATGAGCGGAGATGCTGATTCCCCCCAGTTCGCCATAGCGTTTAAGCAGCAACCGCACCTGATGACGCGAGAGCGGCCCGCCTTTTTGCGAGAGGAAGAGCCAGTCGCTGTCCGCGTCCCTCCAGCGGCGACGCTCGTTCAGCCAGCGCGTCAGCGCAGGCAGTTCGGTGTCGAACAGCGGATGCTGCGTGGAGAGGCTGTTTTTGAGCCGCCGGACGTAAACCGACCGCCCGACCAGATCGATATCCGACAAGCGCATATCGCACAGTTCGCTGACGCGCAGCCCGTGTAAAAAACACATCTGGATGAGGCAGTAATCCCGCGCAAAATGCAGCCCCCGGTCTGTTGCCAGCAATATTTGCCTCACCTCGTGGCGAGTCAGGTGTTTTCTCTTAACTGACATTGTCTTACTCCTTACTTAAAAAGGGGAATAAAATTAGGCCAGTACCGTGAATGTAGCCCGGCCTGAATCCAGCGACAGGATAGCATTTTGAAAAGGGGGAGTTGGGGAGGAATTTTTTTAGAGGTGGTTATTTGGCTGGGGGAAGGATTCTGCGTAATGGGAGGACATCAGAAATGCCCCCCCGCATTATTTATATTTTTTAGTAGAAGAAGTATTTAAATTAGGGCTTCTCTACCACCGATACAATGACGGTTTCTGGCTTCGATACGACACCAACCGAGACAGAGGTTTTGGGGTCAGCGCCTTGCCAGCACTCCCCTTCAATATCGCAGACACCAAGACGCTTATATCCATTTTCTTCAAGATAGGTCTTTATTCTGCTCGCATCGGTGGTACCCGAAAATGTCACATCGTAAATAAGCAGATCCGGGCCAGTGACATTGGAATACCCGAACCGATAATTTTCAGACACGCGCGGTATTTTCTTTAACAGTTCTGGGGTGAAAAATTCGTACTCCCGTTTATCCTGCTCCGTATAGTTAGCGCTTTCAGCAAAATCCATTTTGACGTAGGGCCATGCGTAAACCAGGCCTGCGGCGATGACGGCAATCGTTGCGAGTAAAATTTTCGTAGAGGTTTTCATATTATCGGTGCGCCCTTTCCTGATTGCATAAAGCTTCCATTAACGGTTGATATACCTACGTTGCCTGAGCTCCAGTCAGTATAAGGCCGAATGGTTTGCAAGAAAGCAGGTAAATGGCCGTGATGCGGGCTGGCATTGGGGAAGCGTTCAGGGTCCGGGTAACGGACCTTCTGGTTGGAATGATCGCCTTCTGACAATGAACCGCTCCCGGTGCTTTACCGGAAGCGGGTCTCTATTCAGGCGACTTTCTGTTTACCGGAAATCACTCCTATAAACTCCTGCACCTGCTTCTGTTTCCGCGCAGAGAGCTTGCACGCCCGGCGCAGCGACTGCATCAGTTCGCTCTCTTGAGGAGCGGGTTGCCGGGCGGTGAGTACAATGCAGCCTTCCATTACTTTCACATCGACTCCCGTGCCGCTGGTAAAACCGGCGGCTTCCAGCCACTGCCCTTTCATAATAATGGCGGGAATACGGCTGTAATCCGGATAGCGGCTCGCATAAGTTACGGTCAGTTGACGGTTATTTGCCGGGGAGACTTCTGGTTCAAACGGTTGTGCAATAGAATGCGTGTCAGTCATGATTGCTATTCTCTGTAAATAGTGATTGTGATGAGCGGTGCGGGTGTGTTGCAGCACATCCGCATCGCGCTAAAAACCTGTACATATCACCAATAAACAGAAATAAAGTCCAGATAAAAACAGGATATAATAAGAAGCTTCTGAAGCGTTTTAAATATAAATATTTAGGCTTTATTTTTGAGAAATAATAAAAAGCGCATCTAAAAGACGCGCTGAAAATAATTTTTTAATTAAGGTTTCTATTCCTAATGAATAGAGCGTCCAGAATGAATTTTTCCGCCAGACCTGATTTTACACCCACAAAGCAATCATCTCAAAATTCTAATATTCACTACGACTGTATTGTTTCATCTCCAGGTGACCATTTTCACTCTTCTCCAGCGAGAACCGCGCGGCAAACAACCTACCCGGCCCGGTGTGCGGGTTTGTTAACTTATAATAAGCCGCATACCTTTCACCCGGCCTGAACTGAAAATCAAACGTGGGTAGACATTGACCCTGAACAACGGGGAGTTGCTGATCGGGCTGACCGAAAGTTTTGTATACCTCACGGCCTGATTCAGTACCAAACTGCACAGAGAATATTTTATCGCCCGCCCTGGCCGGAACGGTGATGCATACCTGATTGTCGATCAACCGGGCTTGTGCGCGGTACTCTTGAGGAACAGGATCCATAGGCCCTGGGCAGCCGGTAAGCAGAAATACACCCGCGATTAAAATGAACTTAGTCATCGTCTACAGTGTATCCATACCCGGCTATACACAATCGAATCACCATAGATCCTTCGGGCCATAGCTATCTCACCGGGAGTCATCAGGCGTAACGTCCCTTCTTCTAGTTGCATATCAATTGCTGACATAATTAAGTCCTTTTAAACCATGAGAGGTACGGATTTTATTAAGGCCTATCAGAATTGTCCAGACTTACAACGCTCAATATAAGAAAATATAGGATAGAGGAGATGAGCATTTATAAATTTGGGGAAGCTTTTATTCAATGGAGATACAGAAGCAAGAAATAGTTAAAATAAATATAATTATCCCTATTTAATTAATCACGTCATATTCATAAAAATTTATCGAATAGGGAAACTCACCCAGATTTGCGCATGTCAGTAAGTTGCTGTTGAATGAGTAAGTTGACTGAAAAGCGCAGAAAGCCTTGCGGATACATGGTGCAGGAAGATGAAGAGCTCTTAGGCCGTTTTTTCATCCTTTGGTGCGAAGGCCGGACTCAAAAATCACTTTAATCACTTGAAATATATACACTATAAATAAGAAGAAATAGAAAGTGCCCCCTTTTGTGCCCCCTAGAATTTTTTTGCTCATTAACGTATCGTAAGCCATCAAGCCCCCTCCTGTTGGGTTCTGTGTGCCAGATAATCCATTATTAGGTTGTTCATTCGAATGTGCTCTCCCCGTTAGATGCCAACGCTGACTTCTTCAAATATGGGAGTAAAAAGTTTTTTTATGGAAAACTGTCCACACTGTTCAATCATAGTTTTTATTATTAAAATTCAAGAGCTTATTAGATGAATGATTGATGAGCAGTGAACACATAAGTGTTCATCTCCATACATACGTTCTATTTTGTTGTGAGCGAAAAGTTAAGGTTTGCAAATAAAAACTTACATCGAAGCGTCTTGATCATTAGGGAGTGGATTACTTATTGTAAACGACTACGGCATAAGAGGTCTTGACATAAGCTGGTATACTCATTTATATAGATTTTAATAGAGAATTCTTATTTGAGGTTTCAGCCAGCAACGAACTGAGAGACAATGAAAATTGGATAATTTATCAGAAAATGGAAAAAGAATTTTTCGGGAACTAGTTGTCGAGCTGGCCCGCGCCTATAACCTTTGGGTGAGTGATCATAAATCCTATTATCAAGAAATTAGAAAATCTAATTTAGTATTTACTACTATTGATCCACCGGCCAACCTTAAAGATGCAATATTAGAAAAAATTAACAATAGCGAGCCTTGCATTTATCAATTATTTCATACAGAAAAATCATTATGCTTGACCAGAGAGTTATCCGTAGTTATACGCAAATGTGCCAATCTAAATTGCCTCCCATTTGAATTACATCCAGTAATAAACGAAATAACATTTGAATATATCAATACCACTTTAGACTCTTTTTTCGAGTTAATAGACAAGGACCTTGAAAAACATATCATTGTTGATGAAAAATTCAAAAAAATATCCTCCGCAAGGCTTTCAAAATTCAAAAAGGAATTTACATCGACACTATACCAATTCCCTATAGTTGTTTTTAATCTACATAACGAACTAAGATTAAGTGAAAATATCCGTTTAATACCAATAGACCCGAAGTCTTCAAGAGGAAAGGAATTAAAAAGACTCAATAAGACAAGTTTTTATAAAAGCAATTTCTTTCTTGAGATCTTTATTAAAACAAAATGCAGTAAAAAACTATCATTACAGCTAGCTGAAAGAACAAGAGATACCACATATAATATTCTAAAACTCTTATCCACGCGTTTATCTCCTCAGGCAATCCCTCTCCTTACTTCTAACGATAGAGTTTTAACTCCATTTCATTTTTACAGATACGGGCCGAATAGAGATAAACTTTTCAATGCCACAACTCATAATCTCCCCCACTTTCAATTTTACTCAAAAGAGTTTTGGGTAACGCTTCACATAAACCAGAACATCGCTGGCAATTTAATTACCACCTCATTCCAAATTGCAGAGTTAATTTCAACCCCCCATTTTTCTAATGAACGAGTTGCTGATAGATTTGAACGTGCACTTTTATGGTATGGCGACGCTGTTACAGAGTGCATTCCGTTCCAGCGAATTCAGAAGCTTGTAAGCTCAATGGAGGCTATAGTTAATTTTCAGGATGGCGACATCACAGAAACATTCAAGCGCAGAATTACACATTTACATGTTAGCTATAAAGGTCTTAATGAGGATGTTAGGGAGAAAGCGAGACAACTTTATGATGCTCGCTCGAAGATCGTACACGGTAGTTCGCATAATGAAACATTGAATTTCTGCATAATTGAGTTTTGTTCTGAAACGCTGCTACGAGCAGTTCACTTCTTATCAATTTTCGGTTTTAGTAAAACTGGATTTAGAAAATCTCTGCCAACATTTTTGGATGATATACCCATAAACATCGAACCTAAAATAGATCTCAAAGATTAATGTATAACGTGTAGACCGGCAGTTGCCGGTCTGTGTTGGTTATTTCGCTGCGGGTTCGTCGCACTTCGGCAGCCAGTCGCCGTTGCTTTCCTCTTTCAGACTCAGGTTAGTCTGCATCCCCTGATTTGTTCGCCGCTTGTCATAGTCCAGGCCATACTCTTTCAGCATGGCCGGTAATCCTTTGCCGAACATGGTGAGGCTGAGCGTGTTCTTGTAACCGTGCGCCTCCATGTACACCAGATAGGCGTGATACAGGTACACGCGCGGCTGTCGCGGAACGATGTTGGCATTGCCCATATACATCCCGTTAGTCTGCGGTAGTGCCTCCAGATAGCCGCAGAAATCAAACGCCGGGTCAGCGTCGCGCTTGATGCTCAGCGCCTCGTCTGAGTTCTGCTGCGACTGGAGCAGCGCGCGGGCGCTCATCGGGTCGCTGAACCGCTGCATGAGCTGGCGCACAATGACCGCCAGCTCGCGGGCGATTTTGTCCTTCAGGTGCGGGTCGCGCTCTGCCGGGGCTATCTGCTCCGGGAAGTGAATAATCACCCGGCGACGGGACACGCCGCCGCTGCGGTCGGTGAAGCGCATCGGGTTGTTGTTCACGGCCAGAATCACCGCCGGAATATGCGTGGAATACGCATCACGGTATTTCGGGTCAACCGACACGGCATCGCCCCCGGTGATGGCCTTGAGTCCGGCCCCGTCCCCGCTCCATTTCTCCTGGTCAGGCAGGCGGATGAGTGAGAAGCCTATCAGGGCGGCGCGCTCGCGTGGCGATTCCAGCGTCTCGATGGTTGCCGACGTGGCATTGTCCTCGCCTGCGAGCATGGTCGCAATCTCGGCCAGAATGCTTTTCCCGCTTCCGCCTGGCCCCGTCACTTCGAGGAAGAGCTGCCAGTCATAGCGGTTCGCCAGCACCATAAACAGCGCGGCCAGTATCACATCGCGTTTGTCGGCACTGCCCCCGGCGGCGCGGTCAAGCCACTGCCAGAAGTTCGGCGCGTGGGTCTCCAGCGTTTCGCCCGCCACCGGCGGGGTGAAATCCACGTCGCACAGGGTACGCAGCCAGTACGATTTGCGGTGTGGGCTGAACGTGCCGGTTTTGGTGTCCAGCACGCCGTTACGGAAACCAATCAGACGCCGCGCAGGCGTCTCCTGTTGCGGAATAATCAGTTTCAGGGTCTCCACCACCGAGGCGATACGTCCCGACGAGAACGGGGCGCGCAGGCGCTGAAACAGCCCGGCCACATCGCGGGCAAAGTCTGAGGGTGGTATCACCTTCCAGATACCGTTTTCATACCGGGACAGGAGCTGGCCGTTCGCATCCACTGCCAGCGCCTCGCCGTAGTGCTCATGCACGCGCATGGCCTTCTCACTGGTGCTCATGGCGGTAAATTCCGCCTCGCTCATGGTGTCGAACGGGCTCTGCACCGGCGGGCGGATGGCGTCGTAAAGCGCCCGGCGCGTGGCGTCTTCACCATTCAGGGTAAAGGCATCATTCCAGTCACCGAACACCGGCGGCAGGGCAATCACCCCGTTGCAGGCATCTGCGGCCGCTGCGGCTTTTGTCTGGCCGTCTCCGCTCAGGTCACGGTCGGCAGCGAGAATAATCTGGCAGGCCGGGTGCTGATGGCGGGCAAGGCTCGCCAGAGAAAGGAGGTTCACGGACGAGAGCGCCACCATCACGGTCTCGCCGGTCAGGTGATGCACGGTGAGCGCGGTCGCATACCCCTCCGCTATCCACAGGCGTTTTCCCGCCTGTTTCTGGCCTTCGGTGATATGGCATGCGCCTTTCACCGCCCCGCCTTTCAGGGTGCGTTTGTCCCCGTCAGCGTTAATGAGCTGGACGTTAACCAGTGCCCCGGTGTCATCATACAGGGGGACAACCACATCCCCGGCGCGATAGGTCACGCCGCCGGTTTTGTGCGTGGTGGCGAGGGTCAGGCATTCGCGCTCAGCCAGCCCCTTGCGGGTCAGGTAAGCGTTGCCGGTGGCCGGACGGGCAGATGCCACGAGCTCAGCCGCCCGTGCTGCCGCCGCTTTTCGCGCGGCGTCCGTTCCGGTGTCTGCGGTCGCGGTGGTTGCCGGGGTGACCGGCGGCAGGGTGCCGGTCACGGCATTCACCTTCCCGGCGGCCTCAGATGCAGACACACCGAACACCTTTTCAACCAGTTTCAGCCCGTCACCCGCGCCGCACTGGTTACAGAACCATGTTCCGCGCCCCTCCTTATCGTCAAAGCGGAAGCGGTCAGAGCCGCCACAGACGGGGCAGGCCTGATGCCGGTTTCTGATGACCGGGACGCCCAGCGCCGGGAGAATGCGCGGCCAGTGGCCGCACGCCATGTTAACGGTGTCCGTTACGTTCATTTTCATTGGTGTTTTCCTCAGTGCAGGACAGGCACGCTGATATGGCGGGCGCAGAGTTCATCCATCACGGCCAGACCGAGAAAGGACAGCGACGGGGCGGCTTTCAGGGAACCGGCATCCATTAAATCTTCCAGCAGGGCACAGGCAATCAGGCGGCCTTTCTCCTCGCCGTGCTGGCGCAGGTAGAAGCCTTCCAGCTCGGCGGCAATGGCCGACTCCAGTGCATCGAGGGTGAGGTGCGGGTAACGGTGCTGACGATGGCACACGGTCAGCCAGGCGCAGGCCACGGCGCGGCGGTAAAGCGCAGCTCGCAGAGCGGGCGTTAACGGGGTTTTCATGCGCCGACCTCCTCAGTGAGCCAGCGCTGCATGCAGCGCTCCACCACGCCGTCGAGCTGGGTGGTCATGAGGTAAATCACGGAGGAGAGCTGCGCCTGGTGCGCCGGTTCCCGGCTGACCGTCACGCTGTCATTTAACAGCGTCATGGCATTCACGAACTGGCCGACGTTACGCAGGTGCTCCAGGCAGGCAAGCTCATCACGGGTGAGGGTGAGGGTCAGGTCTTTCACGCGCGCACCTCCGCCACCGGCAGACGCCCGGCAAAGGCGAGAATGTAATCCCGGACAAGATTAAGACGTGCAGCGTGTTCGTCACCGGCAACGGTGCGGAGCATACAGATACGGGGTGTGCGGTCTGCGCGGCGAACGGCTGCGAAGACATAGACAAACTGCGGGTGTGACAGGGTGAGGGTCGTGGCCATAGTGGCAGCCTCCATTGAGTAGCGGTTATTGCTACCACCGGAAACGCCAATTTCACTGGTGGCAGCCCGAACGGGGTTGGCGTAACCGGCCTCAATGGATACCGGCCAGCCCGAAGGCTGCCCCGCCCGGACTACCATTATCTGAACGAAACCATGGTGTGCGCATAAACACCACAGCCCGATAAATGGGTGTGTCTGAGCCACGACATAAAAAAACACGCCTGGCGCGTGTTGTGTCGCCATTGAGTTACGCGGAACGCCAATTCCGGCTGCCGATTTTGCGGCAGCGGGAAAACTATACCTGGAAACGGCCAGAAGAAGCAAGCCAGGAAAAGGCGGTTTTTGCAGGGCGGACATCATCATGCGTCACAGCCCCGGTTACGGTCGGCGATGCGGGCAGCCATCCAGGCCGTGACTTCGCTGTGCAGCCAGGCGACATTTTTACCCCCGAGGGAGACCTGCTGCGGAAAGGCATTCCGGCTGATGAGGTCGTAAACGGTGGAGCGCGACAGGCCGCAGAGGTGCATCACTTCGGGCAGGCGCAGAAAACGCTCCTGAACGGGCTCAGTCAACGGCATTAACGGGGCGGCAGGGGCGGAAATCGGGGAAGAAAAAGTGGTGTGCATCGGGCTACCTCATAAAGTCCGTGTGGTGCCGGTCATGTCTTTCCGGCGTCAGGTAGCGCTCTATTTTGTGAATATTTTCAGCGGGAGCAACAGGTTATTTTGCTGTCATTCTTCGTTTAACAATCCGGTAACATGCAAATGGCAAACAGTGGCAAACGCTGACAATCTCTGGCATTTCCTGATAACAGTCTGGCACATTGCTAATTATCTTTGGTTATAGATAAACTTTCTTTTATCGCAATAAAGTATAGATGCCGTAAGTGCCTCCAAAAACAGCCGGTGAACAGTGGTGAACAGTGGGTGAACAGTCAGACCCTCAATTGTTCACCCCTTAACTTACTGTATTAATTACTGTTTATATTTCTGGTGAACAGTGTGAAGAGTTAAATACAGAAAAACAAACAGGGAGAGGGGGTTTCCTGCGACCTCTTTCTGGCGAGCCGGTTTTTTCAGCGGCTTTCTGTACCATCCCGGCCACAACAGCAACAGCTCGTGATGTTGTGCAGGCCACGGCAGAATGCCCTCACACTGAAAAGAGAGAGCCCGCCATGAAAACTGAAATTATCACCGCCCTGATGAAAACCGTTGCCGGCACCCGGCCTGCCCCCGACCGCGCCCTTATCGAGAATGTCGTGGCGGTCGCCAGTGAAAAGACTGCGCAGAAGAATGCCGCCGCCGTGAGTGAGGCGCTCACCCGCTTTACCGGGGCGAAAGCCGCCCACACCGGCAGCATGATGGCGCTGAACGACATCAACGCAGCCATCACACGCAGCGAAAAGGAACGGCAGACTGCCCTTGAGGAAAGCGCGGAGGCTGACAAAAGCTGGCGTACCCGCCTGCGCAGCCTGGGCGGAGCCATGACACCGGAGCTGAAAGCCGAACACGGCCGCCGCATGGCCGGGCGCGAGCTGGCAGAGGAGTTCACCGGCCTGATTGCCGAACTGGAAACAGACAAATCCCGTGCCATGCTTGAGGCGTGTGCGACCGGCAGACAGTATGTCGATGAGCATGCGACCGCACTTACCGTCTGCGCACAGGCGGCCTGGACAGAAGCGATGGACACCATCAGCCCTGCGCTGGTACGCGCTTACCGTCTGCGCCTGCGTGAGCTGGAGCTGAAAGGTGAGCCACGCCCTGGTGACGTGCTGGGTGAGGAGCTGCAACAGCATGTTGCCTTACAGGCACAGTTCTATACCTTCGACATGGACAATGAGCCGGTTATCTCTCAGCTCGGCCTGCACCGCCCGCCGCTGACCGGCGTGGACATGACCCTCTATAAAAGCCCTGTTAAGCGTAATCAGCTTGCCGCAGCGCTGGCAGAGAAAAACAAGGCGCAGGGCTGATGTTCCACTGCCCGTACTGCAAACAGCCCGCGCATACCCGTACCAGCCGGTATGTGTCGGAGAACCTCAAGCAGCGCTATCACCAGTGCACCAGTCTTGAATGCTCGGCCACGTTCCGCACCTCCGAGATGCTCGACGGGGTGATACGTCAGCCCGCCATGCCGGAAAATGCCGTGGCGCTTTTAACCGCAGGAGAGAGACCATGACCAACACCCTGACGCAGGCCGCAGAGGCCTGCCTGCACCACCGTGCCGTGTGGCTGAGCCGCCGGGAAACGCCCTGCGCCCCGGAGGAAACCCGGCAGGCCGCACGGCAGTATATCCGCGCCCATGAGACCGTCCAGGCGCTCAGTATCCGCCACCGGCTTGATGGCTTCATGCATCAGCACGGCGCAGAGCTGGTCGCCATTCTTGCCCCGGAGTTGATACATATCCGCACTCTCCCGGCGCACCTGCAACACCGGGCACTCGACCGGGCAACGCATCACCTGCGCGATGCGCTCGCATCGTGGCTGGCCGCCGGGAACGGGATTAACCCTGACGGCTGCGCGGTGCTGAATGCCGTCGGAATCAGACCCGATAAAGCGTCCCGCATGGACAGCCAGCAGCCATAACACCCCGAAAAATGCGCCCCGGTCATCCCCCTGCCGGGCGCACCCTCCCGCCTCCGAAAAATGACCGAAAAATTCCTAAATAATTAAAAAAATACCGTGCATGCATACCCTGCATTTAACTGCATTTATTTCTGTGCCTGCCTCGTGCCCGCCCGCACCAGTCACGGCGCGGCCTGAGCCCGGTCATGCATCTGCATTTAGAGCGGCACGTGAAGCGGGCAGGCGAGGAGGGGAAAGCACTGCGCGCCAGCGATAAAGTATTTTTTTAATTCTGTTTAATTTCGCGTCCTGCGCGAGTCGCTGCGCTGCCAGTGTTTCGGAGGTGTGGGTGATTAATACGGGGCTGTTAGAGGCCGCGACGGACTTCTGAGGTTGTCAGTTGAGGGGGAACTAAAAGCCGCCAGGAGGCGACGGAAACTTGTCGTTTCAGCGTTCATTGTATCGCTTCAAAAGCGCCTATTTCCATGACGTATTTGGGCCTGTGGCAGTCCGAGCATCGCCATGCACCTGCATGAAAACCGCCCCACGAAGCGGGCAGGCAAGGCGGGGAGAGCATTACGCGCAAAGTGCATCAAAAAAATTTGCAAAACATAGTATTGCAGGTGATATTCATAATCATAAAACTGGCTCAAGGGGATCCTAGTGAAAGTATTTATCGGAAAAATTAAACAAAAGGTTGAAACATCCAAAAGCGAATCCGACTTCACTTTCTTTTTTAATTTACTAGTTGCTGGGGAAGCAATTACAAAGCTAATAACATTATTAATCACTGCCAGCTTAAAAAATGATAAAGATAGACACCAGTATAGAATATTACACGGTTTAGTTCGTGCAAGCGGAATTGGTGAATGGAGTAGAGCCATAGATGACCTATTGATAGGAACAGCTTCGCAGCACCTTCCTGAGGGGATGAGAATATATCAAACCGAAATCACTAAGAAGTGCAACAATACCGAATGGCAATATAATGCGGTACAAGAATTATATACAGCGATGAGTTTATTCAATCTGACTGTAGATTCTAATACAGCGAAACGAGATCTAAAATTGTGGTTTAAAGGATTTACTGAACTACGAAATAAAACCAGAGGGCATGGCGCGACCTTAAGTAAAGCCGCTTCAGCAGCAGCCCCACATTTAGAAAATAGCATAAACCTCATAATTGAAAACCTCTCATTATTAAATATCCCCTCAGCTTATTTAAAAAGAAACATGAGCGGAAAGTTCAGAGTGACAGCAATATCAGAACTAAGCCCTCAATTGGAAGATCTAAAGAAAAAAGACACATATAACTATGAAGAAGGCATCTACTTCCAATTAGATAAACCAATATTAATTCCACTCATTAAAAGCGACCCTGACTTATCAGATTTTTATATTTCAAACGGAGGTTTCACTAGCACAAGCTATGAAATGCTTTCGTATATTACAGATGACAAAATTCATGTAGATAATAGTAACTATACGGCTCCCAAGGGTCAGCTCCCTCCGAGTGAATCAGAAGGTTTGGGGGAATTAATTCCTTACGAAAACTGTTTTTCTAACGTACCAAGACTCACATATGATTATATAAACAGAAGAGAGTTAGAGGATGAACTCTATGATCTTTTAATTGACGATAGGCATATAGCGATTACACTTCTGGGTCGCGGTGGTATAGGGAAAACATCATTGGCTCTGCGCGTTATACCGCGGCTTTATGAAGTAAGTAGATTTGATGCGATAGTTTGGTTCAGCTCTCGTGATATTGACCTATCATCAAATGGTGCAAAGTTAGTTCATGCTAATGTAATTACCAATAAAGATATAGCGAATTATTACTCTCGTTTATTCAAATCCACAGAAGAACTAAAAAAGAAAGATTTCGACTCTATTTCTTACTTTCAAAACCAATTAACGCAGTCTGACGCTGGCTCAACTCTGTTTATTTTTGACAACTTTGAGACTGTCGACAACCCTATCGAAACTTACAAATGGGTTGATACTTTCATCAGAAGCCCAAATAAACTTTTAGTAACGACAAGACTTCGAGATTTTAAAGGAGACTATCCACTTCAAGTGCAAGGAATGAGTCAAGAGGAGTCTATGGAGCTAATTGAGAAAACCTCAGATAACTTAAAGATAGAGCCATTATCACCAGAAAACAAAGAGAGAATTTATAGAATATCAGCAGGCCATCCATATATAATGAAAGTGTTGCTTGGTGATTTCTCTCGTAAAAAAATGAAAGGCAGCATTGAGCGACTCATCGCAGGCAGCGATGAGATTTTAGTAGCCCTGTTTGAAAGGACTTACTCTGCTCTATCTCCATGTGCACAAAGAATTTTTCTCACATTATCGTCCTGGAATTCAGCAGTTCCCAGATTAGGCTTAGAGTCAATATTAATGTATTCTTTAGAAGACCCCCTTGATGTAGAGAAATCGATAGATACCCTTATACAATATTCTATGATTGAAGAAATAAAGGGAGATGACGGACATTACTTCTTACAGTTACCTTATGTAGCTTATGCCTTTGGTAATAAGAAGCTTAAAATAAGTCCTTTGCAACATATTATTAGTTCTGACGTTTCATTGATGAGAAAGTTCGGAGTATCAAACCTTGACGATAAAAGAATATCCTTGAAACAAAATTTCATGAGATATATATCAACTATTTATCACAATGATGAATTTTTTAAAATACATAAGATAATATTAGAACGAATCTGTTATACCTTTAATGAAGGATGGCAATTGCTTTCCACATGGTCTCTAGAGGCAAACTCCGAGAAATTCAATTATTTTGCAGAGGACTGTATTAAACGCTACCTCGAAAATGAAAGATCAGAAAAAAATAAACGTAATGCATGGAGTATTTTTACTACTATTTCTGAACGACTTGGTCACCCTTACGAGCAAATATTAGGCTTGACCCAAATCGCCTCTTATGAATCAATATCAATTGATGAATTATCTAACATAACGAATAAAATAAATCGTCTTTTTAAACTACATGAAGTATCTCTCGGTGAAAACATTAAGCAAGAACTACTAATTAAATTATTTAACGTAGTGTATGGCAGAAGAAATGAGGCTGATGCTAACGCCTGTTCAAGATTCGCATGGTTGGCGTTACATATTAACAAAGAGAATGAAGCAAAAACATTAGTCGAAATCGGATTGAGAAATGATTCAGAAAATCAATATTGTTTAGGCTTAAACAAGAAATTTGAAAGAAATTAGAATATACACTTTCAAATAGAATATTGGCAAGGATGCCAATATTCTATTATTAGTAAAAAATTCGCGAGTCAAACCTTATAAATAACTATATTTTGGAAATTTTATAATTATAAATTAGGCATCAGAATCAGAACTACGATTGCTATTATAAACAATATCAATGAAGACTAACTTTTTTTTGCAAACTCAAAAGCAGTTATATGTCCATGTGCATTGTAATCTAAATAGTCTGCCCACCACTGCACCATTAAACGACGCTCATCCAAATGCTCAGAAGTATGAATATATGCAGCACGTACATTATTACGCTCTGAATGGCTTAACTGCCGTTCTATCGCGTCATCACTCCACAAACCCGACTCACCAAGCGCACCTCGCGCCATCGTCCTGAACCCATGTCCGCAAACTTCGGTTTTAGTGTCATAGCCCATCGCACGTAATGCACTATTTATCGTGTTTTCACTCATGACCTTCGCAGCATCGTGATCACCGGGGAAAAGCAGGGCTTTATCACCACTGATTTGCTTAAGGTCTTCTAGCAATGCCATCGCCTGTCGGCTAAGAGGCACGATATGTTCCTCTTTCATCTTCATGCCACGATGGGAATAACGCACGCCTTTAATTTCTTCCCGCTTTGCTGGTATACGCCATATTGCTTTCTCGAAGTCGAATTCATCCCATCGGGCAAAACGCAACTCACTGGAGCGTACAAAAGTGAGCAATGAAAGCTCGACCGCGATACGTGTCATTACACGACCACGATATGCAGCAAGACGAGCAAGAAATTCAGGGAATCGGCTTGAGGGTAGAGCTGGGTAATGTCGTGATTTGGTTGTCGATAACGCTCCAGTCATATCACTCGCCGGATTTGAGTCAATGTAATCATTCTGGACGGCATAGCGCATAATGGCCGTGACACGTTGTTGAAGGCGCTGGGCGACGTCATGCTTGCCGCTGGCATCAACTTTCTTGATCGGAGCAAGGAGATGGCTGGTTTTGAGCTGGCGGATATCAGACGAGCCGATATAAGGAAAGATATACAGCTCAAGGTAACGAAGAACGCGTGATCGATGGTCTTCGCTCCAGCGTTTATTGCTGGCATGCCATTCGAGGGCGATGGTTTGAAAAGTATATGCTCCCGCGTTTTCGGCCTGAGCTTCCTTCTGTTCAGCTTTCGGGTCGATACCCTGCACTAACAGCTTTTTAGCTTCATCGCGCTTTGTTCTAGCCTGAGCAAGCGTAACAGTAGGCCAAACACCAAACGCAAGGCGATCCTCTTTTTTGTCAGAGGGTCGTCTGTATTTCATGCGCCAGTATTTAGATCCCTTGGCCGAAACCTCAAGATACAAACCGCCGCCATCGGCCATTTTGTAGGTTTTGTCTTTGGGCTTTGCGGTCTCTACCTGTCTGGCGTTGAGCTTCATTTTGGGGGCACATTTCTAATCGAAATTAAGATGCCCCCAATTATGCCCCCAGTGCACCCCGGATTTCAACAGACGGACTCGGACAATGCCGGACACATAAATTTCTAAAAGCCTTGATTTTAAAAGGTTTAGTGGACTTTCTTGGACGGTCTTGGAAGAGGTCTTGGTGCCGAAGGCCGGACTCGAACCGGCACGTATTTCTACGGTTGATTTTGAATCAACTGCGTCTACCGATTTCGCCACTCCGGCACGGAAGGGGATGCGGAAACGTGTTGGATTATACCTGTCAATCGCCTCCATGCAAGCAGCGCCGCGCGTAACGTCTGCCAAGTGCTGAAATTTTCAGCGCTAAACCTTCCCCCTCTCCTCCCCTCATAAATTCACCGAACTAATTGTTGGGTGATTTACATCACTGCGCATTTGTTATGTGATCACGTAACATTCACCGGTAATCCATCACCAGGAAAACCTATGCGTTTTTACCAGGTCGATCCCACGCTGGAAAACTACTGGCGGGGGGTGATCCTCTTTGGCAACAACTTCGCGACCTATAAGTTCGCGCTGGCGCATGCGCTGTACGATATCGACCGCAGCAATACATTCATCTCCTTGCAGGATCTGGCGATCCCCTTTAGCCAGCACATATGCGCTCACCTGAAAAACGCACCAAAGCAGATCCTCAACACCAGCAAACCTGGCCCGTTTATCACCGCCTGCTTGCAGTTTAATCGGGGCGAGATCAGTTACGATGAGCTGTTGCAGGTGACGGCGAAGCAGGGTTTTAAGGTGGTGCTGAAGGCGTTTCATAACGTCAACGGCGGGCCGATTGAGAAGCAGTTTTTTATTGATGAGCAGCGCGAAAGCAAAGGCATTCACCTGACGGATGATTTTTATCGTCTGACGCAGACGCCGCAGTTCCAGAACCTGGTGCATGAGACGGACGCGCGCTGGACGCTGGTCGAAAAGGCCTGGGAGATGAACCTGCCGCCGCAGTTGCTGGATGTTCACTATGATGACCAGCAGCAAACGCTCTTTACCCAGCTTAAAAGCGCGCGCATCACGCTGACCAGTTGCCGGAACAGCCTCAATGGTTACCAGAAAGGGCACTGTTTTTACTGCAATGCGCCGATAAGTCTCGAAAACGGCGATCCGTTATTAGCCGACGTCGATCACTTTATCCCATTAATGGCGCGCGCAGGTTTGCCGGGCGTCAACCTGAACGGCGTCTGGAACCTGGTACTGGCCTGCCAGAGTTGCAACCGTGGCGCGCAGGGTAAGTTCGCCCAGTTGCCGAGCTTGTCGCTGCTGGCGCGCCTGCATGCCCGTAATGAGTATCTTATTAATAGCCGCCTGCCGCTGCATGAGGCGATTATCAACCAGACCGGTAACAGTGAACCGAAGCGCAAAGCCTTCCTGAATGACCGCTGGAACAGGGCGCTGGCTTCACAGCTGAAAACCTGGGCTCCAGAGAGACAACAACAGCGAGTGCTCTGATGACGATGAACTACTACCAGAACCATGCGCAAACCTTCTTCGACGGCACGGTCGATCTCGATATGTCGCCGCTGTACGCCGACTTTATGGCGCACTTGCCGGAACAGGCGTGCGTGCTGGATGCGGGCTGCGGCTCCGGGCGCGATGCACTGGCCTTTGCCCGCAAGGGTTACCACGTGGAAGCGTTCGACGCCTCTGCCGAACTGGTGGCGCTGGCACGTCACTACAGCGGGCTGCCGGTGAAGGAGATGACCTTCGACCAGCTGAATGAAACGCAGAAGTATGACGGGATCTGGTGCTGCGCCTCGCTCCTGCACGTCCCGTATAACGAATTACCTGCGGTGATAAACACCCTGGCGCGTGCGCTGAAACCCGGCGGCGTGTGGTATCTGTCGTTTAAATATGGCGACAGCGAGCGCGAACTGGCGGGCCGTCGTTTTAGCGATATGACGGAGTCCCGGCTGACCGCGCTGCTGGCTCCCTTACCTGAGCTGACAATCCATAAAATGTGGATAACGCAGGATCAGCGCCCCGATCATGATGAAAGCTGGCTTAACGCGCTGGTTAACAAGCGCTAACCCACCCGCAAAAACAGCGCCCGCTCTGCCTCCCGCCGCCGTGTCAGGCCGGGCAGCACTCTGCCGCCCGCTTTGTTCCAGCGCAGAAACTGGTCGGCGGCCT